>OJQV01000732.1_pt1 | contig 20382 bp, 18 predicted proteins | sample 1598821 | NCBI WGS metagenome assembly OJQV01 (sample SAMN03922509, study PRJEB24848) | human gut metagenome | isolation source: stool sample | host: Homo sapiens | place: Germany | collected 2011-11 | reverse complement strand
CTGCCGCACCTCGCTCGCCGTATCGGCACTTAGAATTATGCGGTATTGCCCTATTTCTACAAACACAGCAGGATTTTGCATTAAAAAGCCTCAAATCCTGCTTGTATTTGCGAAATATCCGTCATGCTCTTTGTTTTCAGATTCACATTAAAGCAGTAGCCAGTTTGTTTTACTCTTCCACCAAAGGGCGCATCAAACCCGAAAATGTGCCGCTGCTCAGTTCTTTACCCCGGCAGCGGCACATTCCATTGGTCTGTTTCAGCCCTCGTTCATATGCCGACGGTTGCGCACGCCGACATTTTCCAGTTCTTCCGGCTCCATTACAACGCGGTACAGTTCTTCATAGCTGTGCACCGTATATTTGGGCTGGATGCCGGTTTTATTTTCCTCGTTGGCAAAGTTGACCCAGCAGGTATCGATCCCTGCGTTGATACCGCCCTTGATATCGGCCAGCAGGTCGTCCCCCACCATCAGCACACGGCTGCGGTTGGTCAACCCCAGGTCCCGGATGGCATAGTCCAGCAGCTTGGACGAAGGCTTTGCCGCACCCACTTTTTCCGAGATATACACACCATCCATAAAGCGGCCAATGCCGGATGCCGCAATGCGGGATTCCTGTACCTGGGTAGCACCGTTGGAAACGATTGCCAGGGTAGCAACTTCGCCCAGTTCTTCCAAAGCGGTCAGCGCGCCGGGCATCAGATCCGCATGGTTGGCCAGCTCGTTCTCATAAAAGTCGTTCATCTCGCGGGCGTTGCCGGCTTCTGGTGTGCCAAGAGCCTGCATCACGCGGCCAAACCGCACCGCAAACAGCTTGCTGCGGTTCAGCTCGCCTTTGGCAAGGCTGTCCCACAGCTGGCGGTTGATCTGGTGGTAGGTTTCCAATGCTTCGGGGCCGTTGGGCATGCCGTAATGCTCTAACGTAATGCCGACCGCAGCACGCTCTGCTGCGTTAAAATCCAGCAGGGTGTTATCCACATCCAGTAAAAGACAAGTATAATTTGCCATAGATTTATTCCTTTTTTCCGGTCTATTCTTGCCGGATATCTGCCGGGGTGCTGCCCTGCCGCCAAAACAATTACTCCGTGTGCTGTGCTTCCGTCCGTTCAGCGTCCGTCAGCGCATCGTCAAGGGGTTCTGCGTTAAGGGGCTGGCCCCAGTCAAAATCATAGTTTTCCACACTGCCGTCGGTCACATCGTTCTGGCCGTTATCCGGCTGATAGCCAGCCTCGCAGTCAAAGACAAACATGTGATCACCTCCCGGCTTATGCTATGCCGGGGGCAGGCGCTGTGTGACTGCAATCAGTCTTCGTCGCCAAAGGGGAAGAACGGGAACTGATGATCGCCCGAATCACTTGGTTCCGGGGTTACCGTGGGGTCCGAAAGGGGTTCCGTTACGTTGATGACAAGCTCTGCATACTGACCATTGTTGGCAGCACGCACGGTATAGCTGCCAACGGTATCCGCGCTGAACTGCACGTTATCGCCGGTTGCACTCCACTGCGGCTTCTGGGCGCAGGTCCAGGTGGTATCCCCCGAAGGATTGCTTACGTTGGCCTGCAGCGTTGTGGTACTGCCTGCCGGCATGGAGCTGACACCGGTGATGCTGACGGTGGTAGCCGGTGCCTGCACATGCACCATCAGTTCCTGCGAAGTATAGGTACCGTTAACTTCCAGCCCGGCCTTGATGCGGTAATCTCCGGTGGCATTCGGCGTAAAGGTATAACTGGCGCCATTCTGCATCATGTCATCGTTGACCGACCACTGCACACCGCTGTTATCATAGCTCTTACCGCCCAAGGTGACACTGGCGTTGATGGTCAGGGATTCACCCTGCTTGATGGTGCTTTCGCCCTGATCCAGGTTGATCTGCACACGGGCATCGTTGAACATTGCCGTCACGGAAATATCCTTGGTCGCGCTGTCCACACGGGTAGCGGTGGTCAGGCCATCGCTCCACTTATAGAACGTATAGCCGTCCGCCGCCACAGCGGTAATGGTCACGGTCTGCTTTTCGGCTGCGTCCATTTCGATGGAAGTTACGCCGCTCTGGTCATTGCCCTGCAGGGTGCCCTTGCCTTCTTCCACCAAGTATTGCAATTTGAACGTTGTAGGGGTCGCCGAAGGCGTGGGCTCCGTGGCGGCTGCGCTGCCGCCAGCCTGCTCAGTACGCTGCGGAATATCATCCGTGTTGGGGCGGGTATCCGCAGTATCGTAAGCATGATTGCGCAGGTAGTTCAGCACCACATTCGCGCCGGATGTGCTGAAGCCATTCTGTTTGTTGTTCAAATAGGCTGCTTCGGCATAGCCGCTGTTGCTGTCTTTCAGTGCTTCGGCCAAGTTCAGGTATTTATAGCCTTCATCATTGCACATCTTGGCCAATTCCTGGTTGAACTGGTCGATCATCAGCTGCGTTTTGGCGGCATCAGATGCATTTTTTGCCACAGGCGGAATGGCACAGACAATGACATCGCAGTACTGGTACGCACCGGTAATTGCGATGACAGCCTGCTTATAGTTACGGGCAAAATTATCGTAGGAAAGGCTGCCGTCCAGATCGTTGCTGCCCAGCAGCATGACCACGCGGCGGGGTTTCATTTTGGATACCGCCTGCGGGACGGTATAGGCGCTGGAATCCCCCGCAAAGTAAACGCAGGCATCGTTCAGCAATGAGCTGACGGTCAGGCCGTCCTTGCCTGCAAACTGATCCAGCGTGATGACTTTATCGTCATACAGGGACTTGGCAAACTGATCCCCCACAAACAGCGTGGAGGAGACATAATCGGTGCCTGCATCAGAGGTTTTGGCCAGCACGGACCCCAGCGAAGTATCCAGCGGATAGGCCTGCGGGTCATAGCGGCCGCTGCCGCCCAGCGACAGCTTGCCCGGCAAAACCCAGGATGCAATAAATGTAAGGATGACAGCCAGCACACATACTGCCAGAACAGCACATGCCTTGCGCTGGGTTGGGCTGAAGGATGCCCGGCTGCCGGATGTTTTGCGGCTCATAATGTTCGTTTCTCCCTTTGTTCCTTATGTAGGATGCGCCCGCGGGCCGGGTTGGTTCCGGCGGCGGGCTGTGCCCGGCAGCGCTTTGCACCGCGCGGGGTTCAGCCCAGAATATACTGGGTCAGTTCTTCACAATTTTGCGCCAGCAGCACCGGATTCCAGGGTTCCATTTCTTCCCTGCTACCATAGCCGTACAGCACGGCAGCAGCGGGCAGCTGGTTGTTGACTGCGCCCTGCATATCATCCTGGCGGTCCCCCACCATCAGGATGCGTTTGCCCGCCAGGCGTGGGTCCTGCAGCACAAGGCGGATCACATCCGTCTTGTTGTCCACACTTTCGTCCATGCTGGCCCCGCCAATGCGGTCAAAATAGTCAAACAGCCCCTGCTCTTTCAGGATGGGTGTTACAACTTCGACCGGTTTGCAGGTTGCCGTTGCCATGTACAGCCCGGCATCTTTCAGGGTATCCATCATCTGACGCACCCCGGGGAACAGGCTGCACTGGTGGCTGCCAACTTCCTCGTAATGCACGCGGTAATACTCCACGGCCTGCTCCACCTCGGCATCCGTTGCAAAGTGCTGGGCAAAGCTCCAGCGCAGCGGAGGGCCAAGGTAGCGGGAACAATCTATCGCATCCGGGTCAAGGCCCATTTTGCGGAACGCATAGGCAAAGCAGTTAAAAATGCCCGGCCGGGAATGGATCAATGTTCCATCAACATCAAATAAAACGGCGTCGTAACGCTGCATCCAAAATACCTCCTGCGGAAAGGCGGTGCTCCCTTTATACAGTCCTAATAACTTCCCATGGCGCTTGCGGCCGCGTTGTTTATGGCTACTCTCCCGGTGTAAAGCACACTCGCTTTACATCCATTTCAAGAGCCTTGGCCGCATACCATGCAGAGAAAACAATGAACTCTCCCGGGTTCTTTATGTTCTCTTTTGGTGTATACGGAACCGAAAACAGACGATCCGATACTCTGCCGTCTGTCAATTCCGTCATAATATACAGTTGTATTATATCATAACTGTCAAGGTTTGAAAATGACTTCACGGAAATTTGATAATTTACCCCTTCTTTCCTGCTCCAAAAGACAAAAAAGCCGCTGCAAACCGGTAAAATCCGGCCCACAGCGGCAGTTAAATGGTATAAAACTTATCCAAATCCGATCCTGTACGCAATCTTATCAGGAAAGGATCATGCGGTCATTGGCTTCGCCGCCAGCCTGCTCAAAGCGCTGCAGCAGATCCGATACTTCCAACTTTGTCTTTTCTTCGCCGCGCACATCATAAATCACATGGCCTTCGTTCATCATGATCAGGCGGTTGCCATAACGGATGGCATCGCGCATATTATGGGTGATCATCAGGGTGGTCAGGTGGTTTTCCTGCACGATCTTGTTGGAAATTTCCAGCACCTTGGCGGCGGTCTTGGGGTCCAGGGCTGCGGTGTGCTCGTCCAGCAGCAGCAGCTTGGGCTTTTTCAGGGTCGCCATCAGCAGGGTGACTGCCTGGCGCTGGCCGCCGGAAAGCAGACCGACCTTGCTGGTCATGCGGTCCTCCAGGCCCAGGCCCAAGGTTTTAAGCAGCTCGTGGTACTCGGCATTTTCCTTTTTGGTAATACCAATGCGCAGGGTGCGGCCCGCACCGCGGCGGGCGGCCAGGGCCAGGTTTTCATCAATCTGCATCGTGGCGGCGGTGCCCATCATGGGGTCCTGGAACACACGGCCAATGTAAGCGGCGCGCTTGTGCTCCGGCAGGCGGGTGATATCCTTACCATCAATAATGATCTTGCCCATATCCACCGGCCACACACCGGCAACAGCATTCAGCATGGTGGACTTGCCCGCACCGTTGCCGCCGATTACGGTGACGAAATCGCCGTCCTCCAGTGTCAGGTTCAAATCATTCAGGGCAACCTTCTGGTTGACCGTACCGGGGTTAAAAGTCTTGTAAACGTTTTTGATCTCAAGCATTGCTGCTGCCGCCTTTCTTTACCGCAACGCGGGTGAAGTATTTTGCTTTCCAGTATGGAACCGCAAGGAAGATGGCGACCACGATGGCGCTGAGCATTTTGAGCAGGTCGGTATCGATCTTGAACCAGATGCAGATCTGCATAACAATGTAGTAGATGACGCTGCCGATGCCAACGCTGAGCAGCTTGAGCGCAAAGTTGCGAAAAATCTTGCTGAACACGGCTTCACCGATAACAACGGCAGCCAGGCCGATCACGATAGCACCGCGGCCCATCTGGACATCAGCAAAGCCCTGGTACTGGCTGAGCAGCGCACCGGAGAATGCCACCAGACCATTGGAGAGCATCAGGCCCAGCACAATGTTGAAATTAGTGTTGATGCCCTGCGCCCGTGCCATGTTGGCGTTGCAGCCGGTAGCGCGGATGGAGCAGCCAAGCTCGGTGCCGAAGAACCAGTACAAAATAGCGATAACAACCACCATAAGAACGGCCACGATCAGGATGGTATTGCGGTAAAACGGAACGCCTTTGATATAACGCAGGGATACCAGCAGGTCATATTTGTCCACGTTGATAGCCTGATTGGCTTTTCCCATGATTTTCAGGTTGACCGAATATAGGGACAACTGGGTCAAGATACCGGCAAGGATGGCCGGAATGCCCATAAACGTGTGGAACAGGCCGGTCACCAGGCCAGCCAGCAGGCCAGCACCAAACGCCAGCAGCAGGGACAGCCAGACATTCATGCCGGAAATCATACACATGATGCAGACCGCACCGCCAAGGCCCAAGGTGCCGTCTACCGTCAGGTCGGCAACATCCAGGATGCGGAAGGTAAGGTAAACGCCAATCGCCATAATGGCCCAAATCAGGCCCTGCGCCAATGCGCCCGGCATGGCATTGAACAATGTTGCAATGTTCAAGAGATCGTCAACTCCTCAAAAAAGATATAGTCTTTTTAATTATATCAAAAAATCGCGGGAAAGAAAAGCCTTTTCCGCGATTTTTGTATTAAAGTTACCTGCATCAAATCAAAGCAGGCCGTTCTGGCTGTTTAGCCCTCGTATGCCACATAATCATCTGGGATGGTGATGCCCAGAGCTTCGGCAATGGTCGGGTTGTATTCCTTAGTGAACTCCGGAGCGTACTCAATGGGCATCTCCTCAACCTTGCTTTCGCCGGTCAGGATCTTGGCGGCCATCTTACCGGTAGCAACGCCCAGGTCATAGTAGCTGATGGACAGGGTAGCAACGCCACAGCCGCCCATGATGCCTTCCTCGCCTGCAACAACAGGCACACCGGCGGGCTGGCAGATGTTATTGACGATCTCAGTGTTGTTGGCAACGGTGTTATCGGTGGGAACATAGATCACATCGCTGGCATCGGCAGCGCTCTGGCAGACGGTGGCCAGATCGTTGGAGTCAGAGAATGCGTAATACTCGCAGGTGTAGCCCAGTTCTTCCAAGCTGGCCTTTACGGTATCAACCTGATACTGGCTGTTTGGTTCGGCGCTGCAATACAGCAGACCAACGGTCTTTGCATCGGGGAACAGTTCCTTGATGATTCCTGCCTGCTCATCCAGAGGAGCCAGGTCGCTGGTGCCGGAAATATTGGTGCCGACAAGGCCATCGAAGTCATCAATACCCAGTGCCACGCCGTACTCGGTAACAGAGGTGCCCAGAACCGGGATGGTGTTGGTGCCGGCCTGTGCAGCCTGCAGGGCGGGGGTTGCGTTGGCCAGGATCAGGTCAACATCATCAGAAACAAAGCCATTGATGATGGTGCTGCAGGTGTTGGAATCGCCCTGGGCGTTCTTTTCCTCAAAGGTAACGGCATCGCCGAGCTGCTCGGTCAGGGCATCCTTAAACCCCTGGGTTGCAGCGTCCAAAGCAACGTGCTGCACCAGCTGGCAGATGCCGACCTTGTAGGTCTGGCCGTCAGCAGCGGCGGTATCGGAAGCGGCGGTGGATTCTGCGGCAGAAGAAGCGGTGCTGTCCGCGGCCGATGTAGCAGAGCTTGCTGCAGTGCTGCCACAGGCAGCAAGGGAAACAGCCAGGCAGCCGGCTGTCAAAATAGAAAGTGCTTTTTTCATGGTATCTTCCTCCCAAATCTATGCATCGCTCACCGGCATCCACTATGCTGCACAGCCTTGGGTGGGTGTCCTCTCCGAAAAGCGATTTAGTGATTTAAAGTATAGCATCAATCGTATTCCCCTGCAAGATACAATCCGCCAAATCACGGCGCTTTAGAGCACTAAATTTCCACATTTTGCACAATTTTAACAAAAAAGCACACCCTGCGTTCTGCCTTTGGGGCATTCGCACAGGGTGTGCAGTATCAATAAGACTTATAAAATGATATTTTTCTCTGTTTCAGCAATCGGGTGCTGGATTGCTTTTGTGTTCCTTGCCGTTTTGGCCTCATTTATGCAAAGATTGCCGCTTCAGTCTGGTTCAGGATGCGGATAAACGCCTCTCGCGTATCCGCCATACGCAGTTTTTCCGTCAGGCGGTGGTCGCTGAGCAGGTTGACAAGGCGAGCCAAAATCAACAGGTGGTCGCTCTGGCGGTCCGGCGGAACCGCAACCATAAAGATCATATCCACCAGCTTGCCGTCCGCTGCGCCCCAGTCCAGCCCGCGGGTAAGGGTCAGCGCGGCCAGCCCAAGCGAAGCAACGCCCGCATTGCAGGCATGCGGGATGGCAAGCCCTTCCCCAATGGCGGTGGTGCCGCCCGCGCGTTCACGCTCACACACGGCTTTATAGTAGGCAGTACCGTTGGTGATCACGCCGTTGCTCTCCTGAAGTTCCACCAAGGTTTCCAGCGCCGTCTGCACACTGGGCATCTCAGCATGCAGCATCACACTGTCACGGTTCAGTAAACGGCTGACTCTCAGTTGTGTCTGCTCACTTTCCCTGTGTTTCATACGCCCTCCACCTTGCTGATCAGCTTGTAAAGGAACTCGCCCACCGCGCCGCCGGTGCAGTCGCAGTTGGTCACTTCGTTGGCCGCTGCTTTTACTTCGGACGGCGCATTGGCCACAGCCACGGAATAGCCCGCTTTTTTCATGATTTCGAGATCGTTATAATAGTCACCGATCACGATGGTTTTTTTGATGTTCTCGTTCAGGATATGGCAAAGCTCTTCCATTCCGGCTGCTTTGCTGATGCCGGAAGGCATAATTTCCAAGTAGATCTGGTTGGTAGGCAAAAAGTAATTATCCCGGCCAAAGTACCGCGTTTTGGCATACTGTCCCGCTTTGCGGATCGTTTCCGGATCGCCGGCAAACACCACCTTCAGCCAGCCATCCGGCACATTTTCCAGCGGGCAGGCCACGCTTTCCATGTGTTCATCCACCTGGTGGGCGTGGGTATAGCTGCTGGCGTGAACAACATACATCTCCCCCGCACCGGCCATGACCTCTACACCAATCTTCGGGAATTTTTGCAGCATATCGGCAATGGCGGCAGCGGCCTGTTCCTGATTCAGGCAGGAGCGACGCAGCACACGGTTGGTCTGGAAATCATACAGCAGCGAACCATTGCAGGAGATTGCTGGCAGCGAAAGCTCGATATCGCCCAGTGCCGCGCGGATCGACTCCGGCGGACGGCCAGATGCGACGGTAAAGCGCCCACCCATGGCGGTAAACAACCGGATGACGCTGCGGTTGCAGGCGGGAATGCCCTCCTTTGCAGTCAGCAGGGTGTTATCCATATCACAAAAAACCAGATAATCACTCAAACGCTCCATGGCGGCTTTCCTTTCTCAGACGGCTTAAGTAGTCCTGAAACCAATCAGGCAGTGAGCTGTCAAACTGCATCCATTCCCCGGTGGCGGGGTGCACAAAGCCAAGCTCCTTGGCGTGCAGGCACTGACCGTTCAGGCTGCGGATACAATTTTTTGGCCCATACACGGCATCCCCAGCCAGCGGGTGGCCAATGGACGCCATATGCACCCGAATTTGATGGGTGCGGCCTGTTTTAAGCTTGCATGCAATGTAAGTAAAGTTACCGAACCGTTCCAGCACCTGCCAGCCGGTGTAGGCATATTTGGAGTTCTGCTGGGTCACGGCCATCTTTTTGCGATCCTTAGGGTCGCGGCCGATGGGGGCTTCCACAAAGCCGGTATCCTCTTTCAGGTTGCCATACACCACAGCGTGGTACACCCGATGGATAGAATGCACGCTCATCTGTTCGGTCAGTGCCTGGTGGGCGGCGTCCGTTTTTGCAACGACCAAAAGGCCGCTGGTATCCTTATCAATGCGATGCACAATGCCGGGGCGGATGGCCCCGCCGATGCCGGACAGCCGCCCCGCACAGTGCCACAGCAGTGCATTGACCATGGTGCCGTCCGGGTTGCCGGGCGCAGGGTGCACCACCATGCCTTTGGGCTTGTTGACCACCAGCAGGCTGTCATCCTCATACACAATGTCCAGCGGAATGTTCTGGGGCTGGGCTTCGATGGGCTGCGGGTCCGGCAGGGTGAGCAGAATCGTCTGCCCGGCTTTCAGCTTATCCTTTTTGTTCAAGGGGCTGCCGTTGCAGGTCACACTGCCCGCTTCGATCAGGTTTTGCAGCTGGCTGCGGGAAAGATCCGGGCACTGTTCCGCCAGCCAGCGGTCCAGCCGCAGGCCAACGCTTTCCGGCGCAAGGGTCAGTTCACGCTGTTCCATCTGTGGGCGCACTCCCCTTTTGCTGTTTTGCTTTTTGTTCGCGGCGCATATCCAGCAGCAGGCTGAGGACCAGCAGGCCCACGCCGACACAGATGCAGACATCCGCAAAATTGAACACCGGGAAATTGATGAACAGGCAGTTCAGGTAATCCACCACCACGCCGGTGCGGATACGGTCGATCAGGTTGCCAACACCGCCGCCCACGACCAAAATCCAAGCAGCACGCTCCAAACGCGGCATTTTGCGCAAAAGCAGCATACCGGCCAGCACAGCCAGCATCACACCGGTAACGATCACCAGCAGCGTGCGCTTGCCGCTGAGCATGGAAAACGACATACCATCATTGAGCAGGTAATAAAATTCCAGCACATGCGGGATAAAGGGTTTGCTGCCAACCGGCAGCAGTTCCACGGTGGCCCAAAGTTTGATCAGCTGGTCAATCAGCGTCAGGCCTGCCGCAGCAAGAATGGATAAAATGCCAACCAGCATAAACGCCTCCGTCGTCCGGGCCAATGCAGCGCTGCAAAACGCCCTGACAAAAACAGCGGTGCAAAGGCTTGATAAAAGCGCAAAAGCACCGCTGTAAATCATACTATGGCAATACCGCACAGTTCCTGTTTTACAGGCTTAAGCACTGGAACAGCACTTAATATCATGCGGCATAGCCCTTTATTGAAATTAACCAAGAACTTTCGCACAGCGCGGGCACAGGCCGTCTTCGCCAACAGCTGTGTCGAACTTCCAGCAGCGCAGGCACTTGTTGCCGGCAGCATGGGCAACGCTCATGCCCAGGCCCTCGGTCAGACCCTTCACGCCGCCTTCGCCCTTGACCAGATCCACATGGGAAACGATCATCAGATCGGCCAGCTCATCCATCGGGATGGCGTTCAGGAAGTCATACATTTCATCGCTGCAGTACAGGGTAACGGCAGCTTCCAGAGAGGAACCGATGGTCTTATCGGCACGGGCCTGCTCCAGAACCTTCTTTACATCGTCACGCACAGCAATGATCTTGGCCCACTTGGCGTCAAAAGCGGCATCCTCATCGCTCTTGGCTTCCGGCATACGCTCCCAGCAGACATACTCCTGCATGCCTTCCAGCTTCGGGATGTAGCTCCAGATTTCCTGGGCGGTGAAGCACAGGATGGGGGCAACCAGCTTGGTGAAGTCAACCAGAATGCGGTACAGCGCAGTCTGGGCGCAGCGGCGTGCGTGCTCGTCCGCGCAGTACAGGCGGTCCTTGATGACGTCCATATAGAAGTTGGACATATCAATGACGCAGAAGTTGTAGATTGCGTGGTAAGCGCGGGAGAAATCGTAATTATCGTAAGCGGCACGCACATTGGCGGTCAGGCTGTTGCAGCTCTTGAGTGCCCAGCGGTCGATTTCGAACAGCTGATCCTCGGCAACCATATCCGTGGCAGGGTTGAAATCGCCAATGTTGCCCAGCATAAAGCGGGCGGTGTTGCGCATCTTGCGGTATGCTTCGGACAGCTGCTTGAAGATATTCTTGCCTGCGCGCACATCAACGGTGTAATCGCTGGAAGCAACCCACAGACGAACGATGTCAGCGCCGTAATCGCGGATGATTTCGGACGGCTCCACACCGTTGCCGGCAGATTTGTGCATCTGCTTGCCCTGCTCATCAACGACCCAGCCATGGCACAGAACGCCTTTGTACGGGGCAACGCCCTGGGTGGCAACGCTGGTCAGCAGGCTGGACTGGAACCAGCCGCGGAACTGGTCGGCGCCTTCCATATACAGGTCAGCGGGCCAGTTCAGTTCGGGACGTTCGCGGCAGACTGCGCTCCAGGTAGAGCCAGAGTCGAACCAGACATCCATGATATCGGGATCCTTTTCCCAGTCAGAAGCGCCGCATTCGCAGACTTCAGTCTTGGGCATGATCTTGTTGGCATCGTACTTATACCAGGCATCGGAGCCTTCCTTGCGGAACAGGTCGCTGACAGCCTTGATGGAAGCATCAGTGATGTGGTACTTGCCGCAGTTCTTGCAGTAGAACACCGGGATGGGCACACCCCACACGCGCTGACGGCTGATGCACCAGTCGCTGCGGTCACGCACCATGCCGTGCATACGGTCATGACCCCAGGCCGGCTGCCACTTGACTTCGTCAATGGCCTTATAGGCTTCCTCGCGGAACTTATCAATAGAGCAGAACCACTGTTCGGTTGCACGGAAGATGATGGGATGGTGGCAGCGCCAGCAATGCGGGTACTGGTGGGTGATGTGCTGCACGCCCATCAGGTGGCCGGACTGCTTGATGTGCTCCAGAATAACTTTGTTGGCAGCCCAGACCTTAAGGCCTGCAAACTCTTTGCCTGCTTCTTCGGTCAGGTAACCGCCATCGTCCACGGGGACAATAACGGGAACCTGCGGGTAGTGGTTGACGCAGACTTCAAAGTCCTCAACACCGTGGCCAGGTGCGGTATGAACGCAGCCGGTACCGCCTTCCAGGGTAACGTGGTCACCCAGGATAACCAGACCCTTGCGGTCCAGGAAGGGGTGCTGATACTGCATCAGCTCAAATTCAGAACCGAGAACGCGGGGCTCCAGAACCTCGTAATCCTCGATATGGCAGGCTTTCATGGTGGATTCCACCAGACCGGCAGCCATCAGGTGATATTCATCGCCGATTTTGACGAAGGCATACTCCAGGCTGGGGTTCAGGCAGGTTGCCACGTTGGCGGGCAGGGTCCAGGTGGTGGTGGTCCAGATCACGATCCATGCCTTGTCCAGAGGGATACCGTACTTGGCCAGAACACCGTTGGGGTCATCGGTGAGCTTAAAGCGGACATAGATAGAATCGCACTCGTCCTCGGCATACTCGATTTCGGCTTCTGCCAGAGCAGTACGATCTTCCGGGCACCAGTAAACGGCTTTCATGCCCTTGTAGATATAGCCTTTCTTGGCCATCTCGCCAAAGATCTCCACCTGGCGTGCCTCAAATTCGGGGCGCAGGGTCAGGTAGGGGTTGGCGAAATCGCCCTGAACGCCCAGGCGGGCGAACTGGCTGTTCATCACATCGATATGCTCGGTAGCAAACTCTTTGCAGATCTTGCGCAGTTCCAGCTTGGAAATGCCGGCCTTTTTATCGCCCAGAGAGGACAGAGCCTTCAGCTCAATGGGCAGACCGTGGGTATCATAGCCGGGAACATAGGGAGCACAGTAGCCCGACATATTCTTTTCACGGATGATGATATCCTTGATGATCTTGTTCAGGGCAGTACCCATATGGATATTACCGTTGGCATACGGAGGGCCATCATGCAGAACAAAGCGCGGCAGATCCGCGTTATGTTCGATCATTTTTTCGTAGACGTGGTTTTTCTCCCAATCCTCCAGCATTTTGGGTTCCTTTTTCGGCAGCCCGGCACGCATTTCAAAGGGGGTAGCCATCTTATGGATGGTATCATTGTAATTCTGCGGCAAAGTTTCCAACTCTCCTCTATTTCCTTATTATAGCTGATATGGCGGCTTGTCCAAAGCGCAGTATACCAGGTTGCCCCGGCAGTTCTGCACCGTTCAGGCAGGTCTTAAAATGCTTGGGGTACACGCACGCACAAATGCGGCACCTCAAACATCATAATCAATGTCATCAAATGCGTCAAGCTCCGCTTTGGCAGGGCTCTTGGTTTTGCGGGCATTTTTGCCCGTGCTGCGGGCCGAAGCGCCGCGGCTGCGGGAGCCGGATTTCTTGGCGGGTTTTTCCGGCATATCCCCGCCGTAAAGCCCGGCAACGGATGGCATATCATCGTCCGGCAGGATTGGCTTTGTTTTGGGGGCAAAGGCAAATTCCACCGTATCGATCTTTTCCTCGTCCAGCGACTGGCCAGGGGCAGGTGCCGGAGCCGGTTCCGGCTCTTCGGGCTGGGCGGTTTTTTCCGGCTCAGCCTCGTAATATTCCGGTTCCTCATATGCCGGGTAGTTTTCCTCCGGGGCTGCGGGCTGCGGAGCCGGGACATCCTCCGGGATTGGCTGGTTGGGTTCCGGTTCCGGCTGCGGAGCCGGGGCAGGCTGTTCTACCGGCTGGGGTGCAGGCTGCTGCGGGGCTTCCTGCGGTTCCGGCTGCGGCTGCGCGGCCTGCTGTTCTGCACGGTTGGTGTGATACTCCGGAATTTTGGCAATCATTTCGATGTGCTGGCGGTACAGATCCATCAGGCGCTTTTTGAACGCATCCGCTTCCTGCTTTATTGTCACAAGCTCCTGCTGGGCCAGCTCCACCTCATCGCGGGCGCGCTGTTCACGATCCTCCGCCTTAATGTTGGCGGCACGAATGATCTCGGCAGCTTTCTGCTTGGCTTCCTTGATGACGTTCTCGCCAAGGCGCTGGGCATTGATCATGGTTGTGCTCAGGGTATCTTCGTCGGCACGGTACTGGTCAATGCGCTGGGCCAGTATGACCAGCTTTTTCTGCAGGTCATCATTTTCTGCGGCCAGGCTGTCGATGCTGTCCGCAACCTGTTTGAGGTAATCGTCTACGTCCTCACAACGATAACCGCGCATGGCACGGTCAAAGGTCACGCGGCGCACATCATCCGAAGCAATCATCCAAATTCCTCCTGTTTCGGGTGGCACACACCCGGAATGGTATCCGAAATTTTACCGTTCGGCACGGCTGCCGGGCTGCCCCGGCCCATGGGTTTCACATTCAGGTTTTATGTTCAATACTGATAAAACGTGATAAAGATGCGGTCCTTGCGGCTTTTGCCGCCGATTGCCACCAGACGGTAGCGCCCAACGCCCCGCACGGTGAAGATATCGCCTTCAAACACATCCTCATGGGCGGTGCGCAGCGGAACGTGGTTCACTTCCACCCTGCCGCTTTGGATTGCCTGCGCCGCAATGGAGCGGGAGGTGTGCATCATGGCTGCCAATACGGTATCTGCCCGCAAAGATGGCACCGTTGCATCCTGCGTCTGGCGTTCCGGCCCGCGCAGGACTTCTTCCGGCACGGCATCGCAGCGCTCGACATGCACCGGGCTGCGGCCAGCTTCCGTCAGGTTGGAAGCAATAAAATCCGCCTTATCTTCCAGCACAAAGGCATACACACTGCGGGCATCGGCCGGATCCGGCAGGATATCCCCCAAACAGGCACGATCCAAGCCAAGACCCAGGATTGCCCCCAGATAGTCACGGTGGCCCGGCACGGCGCTGCCGCCCTGCTGCGGCGCTGTGAAATGCAGCACCGCAACTGGCTCTTTCGGCCAGGAATCCGGTGGTTCAATGCAGAGCACTTTGCGTTCCGCATCCGGCCAGCCGCCCTGAAAGCGGGCAAAATCGCAGCCCTCACGGTTGAGCGCGGCCTGTGCAAGGGCCTGTTCGCGATCCGAAAGGAAGCCCGTTGCCCGCGGGATGCCACGCTGCATGGCGGTACGGCAGAGTTCTTCCACCCGGCGCATCAAAAAGCGTTCATCCTCGTTCTGCGGCGGCACAAAGCCGCGGGTCCTTGTATCAGAAGAAGACGCCATTGTTCTCCAGCTCGTCCAGCAGGTCGCCCATAATATCAACGTTATACGGGGTAATGATGAATGTACTGGTTGCTACGCGCTTGATCTGGCCGTTATTGGCGTAAGCCACGCCGGACAAAAAGTCGATCAAACGGCGGGAGACTTCTTTGTTGGTGGATTCAAGGTTCAGCACAACGGTGCGCTTTGCGTTCAGCTGGTCTGCAATGGCAGCAGCATCGTCAAAACGTTCCGGCTTGACCAGTACAACCTGCAGCTGGGTGGTAGCGTTGATGTTGACCACCTTGTTGCTGTGCTGCTTAGCAGTTTCCTGCGTGGGGTAGGCTTCTTCCGGGGCTGGCGAACCGCCCTGACCACCGCCAGGGAAGATATCATCCTCTTCGTTATCATCCACATAGGAATCTGCTTCGGGATCCTGGTTGATTCCGAGGACGTTTCTCAAACCATCTATCATGGACATGGCAGTTACTCCTTACGTTTGCTTAGTTGTATAAATTGCACAAAAAAAGCCCCGATCGGCTTTTGTCACAACTATACAGTATTTATTATCTTCCATTTTTGCTTCGTTGTCAATACAAATATAACAGAATGTGGGGCAAAACGCCCGTTTTCTGTCCTTACAGCAGCTTACCGTCCTGCAGGTTGCTGCCTTCCACGATCACCTCATCGTACAGGCGCAGCTCGTTATCCTCCCCCACTTTGCCGCCTTCCGGTACAAGGATGTAGGTATCGTCCTCATATAAAATGGTAATGCGGCGGAAGCGCTGCAAATCGCCGTATTTGACATATACGCCGCGCTGGCCGTTCACGATATGCAGGGCCCTGCGGTCAATGCGGATGCCCTGATAGGTGTGCAGGCTGATTTCGGCTTCCTCATAATTCAGGCAGAGCACCTGAGCATTGATGCTGCGGCATTCCAGCGCCACTTTGGCAAGGCCGGTTTCTTCGTCGGTGGTCACATCCACCACGGTGGCAGCCAAAGGCTCTTCCTGTTTGCCCGGAACGCTGATGCTCACGCGAGACAGGCCGTTCAACCGCCCGGCAAGGTCTGCCGAACACACGGCATAAAACCGCCAGGAAAACCCGGTTACAATATGCCCGGCAAGGTCGGCATTGGACGGAGTTTCCCCTGCGTTGATCATCTTTTGCAGATCAGCCGGGCTCATGGCATCCAGCTCCGTGGGATCCCGCACCACCGGGGCGGCGCTTTCGGATGAGACAAAATACCCGTTGGTATCCGCTTCGATCGTCTGCAGGCCGTTCAGCTGGGCAGCAATGCCGTCCCGCTCGGCCTGCAGGCTGGCCAGCACCTCGCCAAAGCCCGCCGCCTGGCCGGTGCTGATCTGCAGTTTATTTTGCGCCAGCAAAAAATCTTCCGCAGCATCCTGAATTGCGCCGTAAGATGCTGTGTCGATCTGGTCCAGCAGGTTATACAGCGCCGTGCGCGTCTGGGTGGTCAGAACCGAAAGATCGCTGCCGGAGGAATTTTCCGACTTTGTCAGCAGCAAAATCGCACGATCCAACCGGTCCAGCCGTTCCCGCATTGCTCCCTGGGAATCATCCGTATACTGTTCCGCCAGAATGGTGCCCGCGCTGACGCGCTCACCATCCTGCACCACATATCCCAGGTTGCCGCTGCCAGGCACATCCACTGCCTGGAACACTGCCACGCCTTTCAGCGTGATGTTATCCGACATGGTGTAGGCAATGGCGGTTTCGGTTTTGTAAGTTCGGTGGAAAATCGTGTAAATCTGGATACAGAGATACCCAAGCACCACAACCAGCAGCGCCGTAAACAGGGCAAAAAGAATTTTTATAAATGCTTTGGGCTGGCTTTCATTCTGTTCATGCATTGGGTATCCCCCCTTTGGTTTTATGGCAACACCGCACAATTCCCGTCTTACGGCTTAAGCACCGCTCCGGCGGCTGCGGCACGGCATCTGCGTTGCCAAAATGCTCGATAAGACATCCAGTATTATCTGCGCTTTTGGCTTGGCATCTGCCGCACCTCGCTCGCCGCATCGGCACTTAGAATTATGCGGTATTGCCCTTATCTTTTATATATAGCGATATTGTTACTGCATTTCAAGCGTTGTTTTCCGCCAGGAACGCTTCGGTCTGTTCTGCCGCCTGCTGTTCCAGGTTTCCGTCTTCCAGGTAAAGCCACACAGCGTCCGTCTGGCGGCGGAACCAGGTCAGCTGACGCTTGGCATAATTGCGGGAAGCCTGCTTGAGGTGCGCAAGGCAGCTTTCCAGGTCTGCTGTTCCCTCAAAATACGGGAAGAACTCTTTGTAGCCGATGGCCTGCGCCGCGGTGCGGTAGGTATCGCGGTGGTCATACACCAGTTTGGCCTCTTCCAGAATGCCGCTTTGCATCATACGGTCACAGCGGGTATCAATCCGCTGGTAAAGAAGGGTGCGGTCGCGGCAGGTCAGGCAGAGACAGAGTGAACGGTAAGGTTTTTCCGCCGGACGGGCGGCCTCGCGCTCAGCGCTCATCTTGCGGCCGGTGGCACGGTACAGTTCCAAAGCACGGATGACCCGAGGGGTGTTGTTGGGATGCACCTTGGCGGCATAGCCCGGGTCCACCGCGGCAAGTTCTGCATAGAGCGCCTGGGAGCCTTCCGCCTGCAGGCGGGCTTGCAGCTCCTGCCGGATGGCGGGATCCACTTTTTCCGGCGTAAAGCCAATGCCGTTGAGCAGGCTGGTAATGTACAGCCCTGTGCCGCCCACAACCAGCGGCAGCTTGCCCTGTGCCGTCAGCTGGGTGATGGTTTTCCCCGCAAGGGTGGTAAAATCCGCCACGCTGAACGCCTGTTCCGGCGCAAGGAAGCCGACAAGATGGTGCGGCACCCCCTGCATTTCTTCCGGGGTCACTTTGGCAGTGCCAACATCCAGCCCCTGATAGATCTGCATGGAATCCGCACTGATGATCTCGCCGCCAAAGCGTTTGGCCAAGGCGACCGAGAGTGCGGTTTTACCAGTTGCCGTCGGTCCGCCAATGGCAACCACGCGGGGCTTGGCGGCATTACACAAGGCGTCCAAACTGTTTTTCCAGCTCCTTCCGGGTCAGCTTCAGCACGCAGGGGCGGCCATGGGGACAAAACGGCGGCACACTGCCGTCCATAATTTTCTGGGCCAGGGCCAGCATTTCATCGGTGGTGGTCCTGTCCCCCGCTTTAATAGCGGCGCGGCAGGCAATGGAATGCAGTACCCACTCGGTTTTCTCCCGCAGGGCATCGCGACCGCCGTTCAGCAAATGGTTGGCCAGTTCCAGCACCATATCCCCCACATCGTCCACCGGCACATCCGCGGGAACGGCACGCACCACAACGGTAAAGCCGCCGTAATCATCCACTTCCACACCGCTGTTCTGCAAAAGTTCCTGGTGGGCCAGCAGGGCCTGCTTTTCCTCGGCGGAAAGGTTGACCTGCACGGGGACAAGCAGCATCTGAGACGGCACGCTGCCGTAATCCTTGGCGAGCTGCTCAAACAGGATGCGCTCATGTGCGGCGTGCTTATCAATCAGACAAAGCTCATTGTTGCGCTCGGTGATGATGTAGGTTTTGAATACCTCCCCCACCACGCGCAGCGGCAGGCTGGCGGGTGCCGGGGCAAAGGTCGTCTGCTCCGGCGGGATGTCCGCCTGGGCAATTGGGTCATTGTGGGTGATGGGCAGTGCGCTCAGGCCGGTGGCAGATTTTTCCTCTTCCGGCAGTTCCGGTGATTCAATATTTTCCAGCTGGGCCGGGGCAGGCTGCTGCGCGAGGGCTGTGGTTACAGCGGGTTCTGCCTTGGGCTGCTGTTCCGGCAGGTCGGGCAGAATGTCCAGCAGGTCCTCCTGTGCCGTGTGCGGCGCGGGGGCGGCAAACTGCGGGGTGCTGGGTGCATTAAATGGTGCCCGCACCGAGTTCAGCTCCATCACTCCGCTGGCACCGGGCAGCGTGCGGGCAGGCACCGGGGCCGTGAGCTTATTCAATGCGCGGTACTCTGCCGCAGAAAGGGTGTTGAAATGCTTTTGCGGCTGCGCCGGTGTAACCGCAGGCCGCTGGGGGTTGGACTGTGCCGGAGCACTGCCGGGCAGCGTTGTCTGCTGCGGGGCGGGCTGGGGATTTTCTTTTGCCACATGGCCCAAATCAAAGCGGCACTCTCCGCTGCCGGGGGCAGCCAAGGCCGCGCGCACCGTGCGGTAGACCGCATCGAACACATCGCTTTCCCGCGCAAAACGGATCTCGGTTTTGGCGGGGTGTACGTTGACGTCCACCAGGTCCGCTGGCATATCAACGCGCAGGATGGCGCCGGGGTATTTGCCCTGCATCAGGGTACCCTTGTAAGCGTTTTCCAGCGCAGCCATCATGGTGCGGTTTTTGACATAGCGGCCATTGACGTAAAAATGCTGCGCACTGCGAGACGCCCGGCAGGCGCGCGGCGGGGTGACAAGGCCGGTCACTTTATAAACGCCGCCATCGCCATCCAGCGGCAGCAGGTCGCGGGCAAACTCCCGCCCCAGCACCGCATAGGCAGCGCTGCGCAGCTGGCCGTCACCGGGGGTCATGAACTGTTGCTTGCCGTCCCGCAGAAAGCGGAATGCAATTTCTGGGTGGGACAACGCTTCATGCAGAACGATATCCGCCACAAAAGTTCCCTCACTGACGTCCTTTTTCAGGAACTTCATGCGGGCGGGCGTATTATAGAACAGATCGTTCACCGTTACGGTGGTGCCGCGCGGGCGGGCGCCGGGCTCCATGCCCTGGGGCTCGCCGCCCTCAATGCGATAGCAGCAGGCGTATTCGTCCGCTTCGGTGCGGGTCAGCACCTCTACCCTGGCCACGCTGGCGATGGAAGCAAGCGCTTCGCCGCGGAAGCCAAGGGTGTGGATGTGGCCCAGATCCTCGGCACTGGCAATTTTGCTGGTTGCGTGGCGCACAAAGGCTTTATCGATATACTCTGCCTCAATGCCGCTGCCGTTATCCGCAATTTGCAGCTGTTGAATGCCGCCGCGCACGATGGAGAGCGTGATCTGCGTTGCACCGGCGTCGATGGCGTTTTCCAGCAGTTCCTTTGCAACCGAAGCAGGCCGCTCCACTACCTCGCCTGCGGCGATCAGTTCAGCGGTATGCTTATCCAGTACGCGAATTTCTGCCATGGGGTACCTCTTTCTAGGTCAGGGGGTGTTTTTCTGCTTAAAGTTTAGGGCAATACCGCACAATTCCCGCCTAACGGCTCAAGCACCGCTCCGGCGGC
>OJQV01000731.1_pt1 | contig 20441 bp, 17 predicted proteins | sample 1598821 | NCBI WGS metagenome assembly OJQV01 (sample SAMN03922509, study PRJEB24848) | human gut metagenome | isolation source: stool sample | host: Homo sapiens | place: Germany | collected 2011-11 | reverse complement strand
GGCGTAAAGCTTCAGAGAGGTTTCAACAGAAGATATGACCATAATTTCGCTTACATAAAAGAACTTGAAAACGAAGGAAAGATCGGCAATATTCAGACAATTAAGATCACAAGCCGTGACCCTGAGCCGCCTTCAATTGATTATGTAAAGGTTTCAGGCGGTATCTTCCTTGATATGACAGTTCATGATTTTGATATGGCTCGCTTTATCGGTGGTGAAGTTGAAGAAGTATATGCAAATGCCACCGTTATGGTAGATCCCGCTATCGGTGAGGCAGGCGACGTTGATACAGCGCTTGTTGCCCTTAAATTTAAGAGCGGCGCTATCGGTGTTATTGATAACTGCCGCAGAGCCGCTTACGGTTATGACCAGCGCCTTGAAGTATTCGGTTCAAAGGGGCAGGCTGCCGCAGCAAATGATACACCTACAAATGTTGCTTTTATTGATGCAAACGGCAGTGTAACAGATAAGCCGCTTTATTTCTTCCTTGAGAGATATATGCAGTCATTCACAGATGAAATGACTCAGTTCATTGACTGCGTAATTAATGACAAGCCTACACAGACCACTGTTTATGACGGCCTTGAGGCGCTCCGTCTTGGTCTTGCGGCAAAGAAATCAGTAGAAGAGCACAGACCTGTTAAACTTTCCGAAATCGAGGGCTGCTGAGATGAAAAGAGAAAGATTAACTATGTCACAGGCGCTTGTCCGCTTTCTTGATAATCAGTATATCGAGTGCGACGGCGTTGAAACAAAATTTGTTTCCGGAATATTCGGAATTTTCGGCCACGGCTGTGTAGTAGGCGTAGGCCAGGCGCTCGAACAGGGCGGCCACAATCTTAAATTTTATCAGGGCAAAAATGAGCAGAATATGGCTCTTGCCGCTGTTGCTTATGCAAAGCAGATGGACAGAAAAGCAATAATTCCCTGCGTTTCTTCTATCGGCCCCGGCGCAACAAATATGGTAACTGCCTGCGGCTGTGCAACGGCAAACAGAATACCGCTTCTTGTTTTGCCGGGCGATACTTTTGCCTGCCGTCAGCCTGACCCTGTTTTGCAGCAGGCTGAATTTTTCGATAACTACGGCAGAACGGTTACTGACGCGTTCAAGGGTGTATGCCACTATTTTGACAGAATTATAAGACCTGAACAGCTTATGACAGCATGTATTAATGCTATGCGTGTGCTTACCGACCCGGCTGATACAGGTGCAGTTTGCCTTGCAATGCCTCAGGATGTTGAGGGTGAGGCTTACGATTATCCGGAGCACTTCCTTCAAAAACGTGTATGGCATATGGACAGAAGACCGATAACTGCTTCACAGCTTGACAGAGCAGCTGCTCTTATCAAAGCTTCCAAAAAGCCTGTTATCGTATGCGGCGGCGGTGTTCGTTACAGCGGCGCAGAAAAAGAACTTCTTGAGTTTGCCGAAAAATATAATATCCCTATCAGCGAAACACAGGCAGGTAAAGGCATTATTGCGTGGAACCATCCGCTCAATGTGGGCGGTATCGGCGTAACAGGCGGCAAAGCTGCAAATGTTATCGGCAGGGACGCTGATCTTGTTATCGGCGTTGGTACAAGATTTACCGATTTTACCACTTCCTCAAAGTGGCTGTTCAATGAAAACAGAAAAGTGCTCGGTATAAATATCTGCCCGTTTGACGCTTATAAAATGGATGCAGAAGCTATTGTGGCTGACGCGAAAGAGGCGGTTAAAGCCCTTATCGGCGCCTGCGAAGGATATAAAACAGAGTACACAAATGAAATTGAAAACGCTAAAAAAGAGTGGGATGCTATTGTTGATGAATATTATTCAACAGAGCTTCCCGGCGGACTTAACCAGACTCTTGCACTCGGCATAATCAACGAGTTTATGGGCGAGGATGATATTGCTGTCGGTTCAGCAGGCTCACTTCCCGGCGATATGCAGAGACTTTTCAGACCCAAAAACCGCGGAACTTACCATATGGAATACGGCTATTCAAATATGGGTTATGAGATCAACGGTGCTTTGGGCGTAAAGCTTGCTCAGCCTGACAAGGAAGTTTATACTTTCTGCGGCGACGGCTCATTCCTCATGGCTCACTCCGAACTCTATACCTCACTTCAAGAAGGCTTAAAGCTCAATATCTGTATTTTTGATAATATGGGCTGGGGATGTATTGAAAATCTTCAGAATAATCAGGGCACAGATACATTCGGCACTGTTTTCCGTGCAAGAAATCCCGAAACTGGTATGCTTGACGGCGATGATATCCCCGTTGATTTTGCTAAAATAGCTGAGGGCTACGGTGCTAAAGGATATACTATTCGCACTTCGGACGAACTCAGGGCAGCACTTGAGGACGCCAAAAAGCAGACGAAAACAGTTCTGTTCGATATAAAGGTGCTTCCAAAAACCATGACACCCGGTTTTGAATCCTGGTGGAGAGTAGGCGTTGCTGAAGTATCAAAGAGCAAGACCGTTGCGGCGGCTTATGACGATATGCAGAAACATATCAAGGAAACATTCGATTATTAATATTCTGAAAGGTAACATAAATTATGCTTGATAAAAATAAAGTTAAGCTTGCTATTGCGCCTATCGGCTGGACAAATGACGATATGCCTGACCTCGGCGCTGAAAACTCTTTTGAGCAGTGCATCAGCGAAATGGCTCTTGCAGGTTTCAAAGGTACGGAGATAGGCAATAAATATCCGAAAGATCCCAAAGTGCTCAAAAAGTATCTTGATATCAGAGGGCTTCAGGTGTGCAACGCGTGGTTTTCTTCTTATCTCACTTCAAAACCGTATGAAGAAACTATTGAGGCTTTCAAAAAGCACTGCGATATGCTCTGCGAACTCGGCGCAAAGGTAATCGGAGCGTCCGAACAGGGCAATTCTATTCAGGGCTGTCTTGATAAATCAATACTTGATGAAAAGCCGTACTACACTGATGAGCAGTGGGCAGTGGTTGCCAAAGGCTTCAATGAAATGGGCGAGTATGCACGTTCTAAGGGTATGTATTTTACCGTTCATCATCACATGGGGACGGGCGTGCAGACTGTTGAGGAAATTGATAAGCTTATGGAGATAACAGATCCCGAGCTTGTATATCTTCTTTTTGACAGCGGCCATCTTACATTCGCAGGCATTGACCCTGTTCCTGTTCTCAAAAAATATGTAAACCGTGTAAAGCACGTTCATCTTAAAGATGTACGCATGGATGTTTACAACAATCAGGTTGTTCCCAATCACATGAGCTTCCTTGATGCTGTACGTGCGGGTGTATTTACAGTTCCCGGGGACGGCGATGTTGATTTCAAGCCTATTTTCGATATTCTTGCAGATAACGATTATGAGGGCTGGGTAGTTGTTGAGGCGGAGCAGGATCCCGCAAAGGCAAACCCGTTTGAGTATGCAGTAAAAGCAAGAAAGTATATTGCAGAGAACACAGGCCTGTAATCTCATAACAGAAAGAAAAAGAGCGGAGTTCCGCTCTTTTTTGTTTCAGTGTCCGCTAACAAGATTTTTTATTCCTTTGCAATAAATATCTGCGTTTTAGCAGCTCTTTTTATAAGCATATTAACTATTGACTTTAGCGCGCTAATACGATAAAATTAGAATATCAAATAAAAGGAGTAGACATTATGAAAAAATTTAAAAAACTTCTGGCAGTGCTTCTTTCAGTGCTGTTTGTTGCAAGCTGTTTTGCCGCTTGTTCTAATTCGCAGACTGCAAAAACATCAAGCGACCTCGAATACATAAAGAACAAAGGAACAATGGTTATCGGCATTACTGAATATGAGCCGATGAACTATTATGTAAAGGACGAGAACGGAAACGATGTTCTCACAGGTTTCGATACCGAATTTGCCCAGGCTGTATGTGAAAAACTCGGCGTTGAAGCTCAGTTTATCGTAATCGACTGGGACAACAAAATTATGGAACTCAATTCAGAAGCTATCGACTGCTGCTGGAACGGTATGACTCTTACAGATGAAGTTACTTCTGCAATGAGCTGCACTGATCCCTATGTAAAGAACGAGCAGGTTCTTGTTATGAAGAGCGATGTTATCGGAAATTATCCCGATGTTGCAAGCCTTGCTGACGTTACATTTGCCGCTGAAAGCGGTTCAGCAGGCGCAGCTGCTATTGAGAGCGCAGGTTATATGGATAACTGCACAACAGTTACTGCTCAGTCAGATGCTCTTATGGAAGTTGAAAGCGGCTCCGTACAGGCGTGCGTTATAGACAGCACTATGGCTAAAGCTATGACAGGCGAGGGAACAAGCTATGCGGATCTTGCTATAGGTGTTGCTCTCACTTCAGAGGAATACGGCATCGGCTTCAGAAAAGACTCAGATGCAGCTGCCGAAGTAAACAAGATTATAGAGGAAATGAAAGCGGACGGCTCACTTCAGGCTCTTGCCGACAAGTATCAGCTTACTCTTGCTTAAAGCATAAGCAGTGCCATGCGCACACATTGCTAAAATTATTGCTGAAATAACCGGGGGCAGGGGGTAATCCCTCTGCCCTCAGGTTTTGAAAGGTAAATTATTCTTATGGATATGGATTTGTTTATCTCGGTTACAAAGGATCTGCTCGAGGGCTTTGGAATGACCACCAAGCTTTTTGCGCTCACTCTTGTGTTCGCATTGCCGTTAGGTCTTATTGTAAGCTTCGGCTCTATGAGCAAATTTAAACCGATTAAAATAGTTACTAAGGCATTTGTGTGGGTCATCAGAGGAACCCCGCTTATGCTCCAGCTTATAGTTGTATATTACGGGCCGGGTCTTATCTTCGGATGGGATCTGCTTGAAAGGTTTGACGCCGTTTTGATTGCGTTTGTAATCAATTACGCATGCTATTTCTCTGAGATTTACAGAGGCGGCATTGAGGCTATCCCGAAAGGGCAGTATGAGGCAGGTCAGGTTCTCGGAATGACCAAATCACAGATTTTCTTTAAGGTTGTGTTGTTCCAGGTAATCAAGAGAATCGTTCCTCCCATGAGCAATGAGATAATCACTCTTGTAAAGGATACCTCTCTTGCAAGAATTATCGCCGTTTACGAAATTATATGGATGGCTCAGAACTATATCAAGCTTCAGGGTCTTATCTGGCCGCTGTTCTACACCGCCGTATTCTATCTTGTATTCTGCGGTATTCTTACATTGCTGTTCAACTTCATTGAAAAGAAAATGGATTATTATAAGGGTTAATCAATATGTCTGTTCTTGAAATAAATAATATAAAAAAGAAATTTGCAAATAATGAGGTGCTCCGCGGAATATCCTTTTCTCTTGAGGAGGGCGAGGTGCTGTCTATAATCGGTTCTTCAGGAAGCGGTAAAACTACTTTGCTTCGCTGTATGAATTTCCTTGAAAGAGCTGATGAAGGCACAATCGCAGTTGACGGCAATGTTATTTTTGACGCGTCAAATAAAAGCAGACTGTCCGAAAAAGAGATCAGGAAAAACAGATTGAATTTCGGACTTGTGTTCCAGGATTTTAACCTGTTTCCTCAGTACAGCGTTATGGGCAATCTGCTCCTTGCGCCTAAGCTTCTTGCCAAAGAATCACCTGATTATAAAAAGAATAAAGATGAAATAAACAAGGAAATAGTAGCCAAGGCGGAAATGCTGCTTCAGAAAGTAGGCCTTTCAGATAAGAAAGACGCTTACCCCTGTGAGCTTTCAGGCGGTCAGAAACAGCGTGTTTCAATTGCAAGGGCGCTTTGCCTTTCCCCGCGTGTGCTTTTCTTTGATGAGCCTACTTCCGCTTTGGATCCCGAACTTACCGGAGAGATACTTAAAGTAATAAAAAGCCTTGCCGCTGATAATATGACCATGGTTATCGTAACACATGAGATGAAATTTGCGCATGATGTTTCCGATAAGGTCATATTTATGGACGAAGGCGTTATTCTTGAGCAGGGTACACCGCAGCAGGTGTTTGACTCACCGAAATACGAGCGCACAAGAGAATTTCTGCAGGGATACGAGGAATAATTAAATAATAAGGATGTGTCTTTGTTGGCTGTAAAACTTAATCCTGACAAAGAGGTTGTAAAAACCGTTAAGGAAGGGCTTAAAAGGACGGGCGGCTACTGCCCGTGCCGTATTCAGCGTACGGAGGATTTCAAGTGCGTCTGCCGTGAGTTCAGAGAGCAGATAGCTGATCCTGATTTCGAGGGCTTCTGCCACTGTATGCTGTATTATAAATCAAAGGATTAAAACGAGGTGTTATTATGTCTGTTGTTAATCTTACAAGAAACAATTTCAAAACCGAAGTCATGCAGAGCGATAAGACTGTTCTTATCGATTTCTGGGCAGAGTGGTGCGGCCCGTGCCGTATGATGAGCCCCATAGTTGACGAGGTGGCTGATACTGTGAGCGATGTAAAGGTGTGCAAGGTGAATGTAGATGAATCCGCAGACCTGGCTTCAATGTTCGGAATAGAGAGCATTCCCACGCTCATCGTTATCAAAAACGGTCAGACGGTCAATAAAAGCATAGGTCTTATCAGTAAAGATAAGGTGCTTGAACTTATCAATGTATAATAACAGTAAGACATAAAAAAGCCGTGCACGGGGTTTCCCGAGCACGGCTTTTTTCCATCAATCTTTCTCGTTTTCCGAGTTTTCCTTATCAGCTTTCTTTTTGAATCTTTTAAAAAATCCTGTACTGGTTTTTTCGGTGCTTACTGCATTTATAGGAATAGGGTTCATGGTTTTCCACAGGCTTATCCTGCCTGTATCGTTGAATGCCTTTATAGTCATTATCAGTATCGGAACTATAAACATTCCTAAAACGCCGAACAGCTTTAATCCGAAGTAAAGACCGGCAAGAGTGATAAGCGGATTTACACCCAGTGAATCGCCAACTATCTTAGGCTCTATATACTGCCTTACAACTGTGATTATAACATATATAACAATAAGACCGATTGCCTGCGCTGTGTTGCCCATAATAAGCGACACAATCGCCCACGGAATAAGTATTCCGCCTGAGCCTGCAACAGGGAGAATATCAAATATACATATGCCGAGTGCAATAAGGTATATATAACTGTTGCTCATTATTCCCGCAATGCTTAATATGGTAAAGCCCAGCGAAAGTTCGCAGAATGTTATAAACATTATCAGCAGATATGCTTTTACCATTTTAAGTATTGTGTTGGAAAATACCTGCTTTATCTCAACCAGCAGATTCTTTTTGTTATCAGGCAGCTGAAGCTGAATGAAATTAACTACTGAGCGGTAATCTTTTGCGAAAAGTATCCACGCAATAATGCCGATAACTATTCCGAGCACAGCTGACGGTACGTTACGAGCAACATTATAGATACCCGTTACACCTGTTGAGATAGTATTCTTAACAGTGTCTGACGTAAGCCCTAATGCGCTGAGGTCAAAATCTGTTGACAGGGCACTGATGAGTTCCGTTATCTTTTGTGCCGCCGCACTGTAAATATTATCCGGCAGGAAACTCAGAGTCTTGAGAAGCAGTTCCTGCAGATCTGCAAGGAATTTCGGAAAATCGGATAGCTGACCTATAAGATAGGATATAAATTCTCTGAGCTCTCCTAGCAGATTGCCAATCAAAAGTATTATCGGTATAAGGATAATCGCTATTGACAGCAATACAAGCACCACAGACCATATTCCGCGCCCTTTGCCGTGCGTTTTGTTGGTCAGCCACCTCAGCGGCCGCTGAATCAGCATTGCAAAGAAAAACGAAAGCAGAAACGGTGCAACGGGCCAGAACAGGTATTTGAAAAATACGTATACAAGCCCCAAAACAGCCGCAATAAACAGAAGATTTATCAGAAAAGCGCGCTTTTTTTCTGTTCTTGAATCCATTAAGACATCCTCATTTACTTTATTTTTACAAATATATCTTAATCCAATAATTATTCAATATCAATATTAAAAAAGAATATTTTTAAAAAATTTAAAAAAATACTTGTATCTTGAGTTGAATAGTGATATTATATTCCAAGTGTATTTCACAGTAATACAGTTGTGCACGGGTGGTGAACAGATTTGGCTAAATTTAAATATCTTCTTGTAAACCAGGATATCCTGCCTCAGGTATATTCAAAAGTGATATACGCCAAGTCACTGCTCGCTTCGGGAGAGGCGGCTAATGCCACACAGGCTGCAAAAATGGCGGGTATTTCCCGTTCTGCATATTATAAATATAAGGACGGAATTTTTGAATATAACCCGCAGAATGAGGGCGAGGTACTTACCCTTTCATTAAAGCTCAAAGACACAAAAGGCGTGCTTTCAGCCGTTACGGCAGAGCTTTACAGGCTTGGTGCAAATGTGCTCTCTATCAATCAGAGCGTTCCCAAAAACGGGGTGGCGGATGTTTCCCTTGCCGCGTATATAGCGGAAATGACTGTTGATGTGGATACCCTTATTGATTGCCTTAATGATATAAACGGTGTTCGCGCCGTAAATATAAACAGCTGATGCAGGAGGTATAATATGAAAGTTGCAGTAATGGGCTACGGCACAGTCGGCAGCGGTGTTGCAGAGGTTATTGATACCCATATAGATGTAATATCCAAACGCTCCGGCGGTATTGAACTCGAAGTAGCCAAAATACTTGATTTGCGCGATTTCCCCGGCGATAAGCACGAGGGCGAATTAACAAAGGACTTCAATGAGATTCTTAACGACCCTGAAATCATGGTTGTAGCAGAAACAATGGGAGGAATAAATCCCGCTTATGATTTTACAATGAAGCTTCTCAAGGCGGGCAAATCCGTTGTTACTTCAAACAAGGAGCTTGTTGCCCAGAAAGGTCTTGAGCTTCTGGAAACGGCAAAGGAATACGGCACAAACTATCTGTTTGAAGCAAGCGTAGGCGGCGGTATTCCGATAATCCGTCCTATGTCTCAGTGCCTTGCCGCAAACCATATTGAGGGTATTGCGGGTATTCTTAACGGCACCACAAACTTCATCCTTACCAAAATGATTGAGGATGATATGAGCTTTGACGACGCGCTTAAACTTGCCCAGGAAAACGGCTATGCAGAAAAAGACCCAACTGCGGATATAGAGGGCCATGACGCATGCCGCAAAGTGTGCATACTTGCGTCCCTTGCTTTCGGAAAACATGTTTATCCGTCTCAGGTTGAAACAGAGGGTATCTCAAACATCACGCTTGAGGACGTTTCATACATTCATTCCGCAAACGGTGTTATAAAGCTTCTCGGCCAGATAAAATATATTGATGAAAACAATATTGCGGCTTTTGTAAGCCCTGCTGTTGTCTATAACGGCAGTCAGCTTGCAAGCGTTCGTGATGTGTTCAACGCTATCCTTGTAAGAGGAGATGCAGTGGGCGATGTGTGCTTCTACGGCAGAGGCGCCGGCAAACTTCCCACGGCTTCAGCTGTTGTTGCCGATATGGTTGACTGCGCCAAACATGTGGACAGAAGAAAAGTTTTCGGCTGGGGTCCCGGCGAGGAAGATTATGTTGTGGATTACAAAACTCAGCTTGAGATGCCTTTCTATGTAAGGGCAAAGCTTTCTGAAAGTGAAGTTCTCAGTATGTTCAGTGATGTTAAATTCCTTTCAAGAAAAGGTCAGCCTTCCGATGAGGTGGCTTTCATTACTGATTCAATGACTCAGGAAAAGCTTTATAAAACACTCGGAGATTCAAAAGTACTCAACGTAATCAAAGTAACAAATTATTAATTCGGAGGATAAGTATTTTATGTCACTTATAGTACAGAAATTCGGCGGCTCGTCTGTTGCGAATGCCGAGCGTGTAATGAATGTTGCGCGCATTGTTACCAATACCTATAAGGCAGGAAATGATGTTGTTGTAGTTGTTTCCGCCCAGGGCGATACAACAGACGATCTGATTGAAAAGGCGATGGAAATCAATCCAAAAGCCGCAAAGAGGGAAATGGATCAGCTTCTGGCAGCAGGTGAGCAGATATCCATATCATTGCTTGCTATGGCAATCGAGAGCCTCGGTTTCCCCGTTATCTCACTTCTCGGCTGGCAGGCGGGCTTCAATACTAATTCCGTTTACGGAGCCGCACGTATAAAAAATATTAAAACAAACCGCCTTCAGGCGGAGATCGCAAAGCACAATATTGTTGTTGTAGCAGGTTTCCAGGGCATCAACAGATACGATGACCTTACCACGCTCGGCAGAGGCGGTTCTGATACTTCCGCTGTTGCCATAGCAGCTGCAATGCATGCGGATAAATGCCAGATCTTTACCGATGTAGAGGGCGTTTACACAGCCGACCCGCGCAAGGTTGAGGGAGCAAGAAAGCTTGAGGAAATCACATACGATGAAATGCTTGAACTTGCCACACTCGGTGCGCAGGTGCTCAATAACCGTTCGGTTGAAATGGCTAAAAAATATTCTGTGGAACTTGAAGTTCTGTCATCATTAAATCCCATTCCGGGAACTATTGTTAAGGAGAAAGTAAAAATGGAAAAAATGCTCATAAGAGGTGTAACAAAAGATAAGGATGTTGCTCTTATTTCTGTAGTAGGTCTTGAAGATATCCCCGGCGTGGTATTTAAAGTTTTTTCAAAACTTGCACAGAAGAATGTAAATGTTGATATCATTCTTCAGTCAGTCGGCAGAGACGGCACAAAGGATCTTACTTTCACCGTTTCAAAGGATAACGGCCCTGTAGCTATAGAAGCCCTCAGAGAGATGGATGCTGTCGGCGATAAGGAGATCAAGTGTTCTACCGATGTTGCAAAGGTTTCTATTGTAGGCGCAGGCATGGAATCTCACCCCGGCACAGCTTCAAAGATGTTTGAGGCTCTTTATGCCCAAAACATCAATATCCAGATGATTTCAACTTCAGAGATCAAGATCTCTGTAATCATTGCCGCAGAGGACGCTGACAGAGCTGTTTCTGCAGTACACAAGGCGTTTATCCCCAATGACTAATTAAATTAAAATAATAATTTCAGACCACCGGTTTATGCCGGTGGTTATGATTTTTTAATGCCTTTTATTTTGTGAGTCTGTAGGAAAAGATATGAATAAAGCAATAGAGTTGTTTGGAAACCACATATATAATTTAACAGGGAAAAACCCAAAAAGAGCCTTGAAGGAGCTATCGTTCGTGTTTACGGCTGCCGGGCTTCAGTGTAAATATTTCCCTGCCAAAATTCTGCTTCCCGCAAGGCAGTATATGCAGTGGGCGGCTGCTGATTCGGCTATAAAACCGCTTGGTAAAGCAGATAAATCGGCAATAGTAAGCCTTTATCTGCCTTGTGAGATTCTGCACGCAATGGGTATCTATCAGTTATTTCCGGAGGCGCTTGCGTGCTATCTCGCGGCGGCCGGAAGCGAGAGGGTGTTTATAGAAACGGCGGAGAACAACGGCATTCCCAAAACGCTGTGCTCATATCATAAAGCGTTTGTGGGCATGGCTGAATCGGGTGTTCTTCCTAAGCCGAAATTTGTTATAAATACAAGCCTTGCCTGTGATGTTAATCATCTTTCGTTCAGGCGTATAGCCGATTATTACAAAGTTCCTCAATATATGATAGACGTGCCTAATATTTACAGCGCTGAAAATCTTGATTATGTTGAAAAACAGCTTCGCGGTATGGTTTCTTTCATTGAAGAAAACAGCAGTTTTAGGCTTGATGAAAACAGACTGCTTGAAACAGTTCAGCGAAGTAAAAACACTATAGAAAACTTCAGAAAAATACTTGATCTGAGAGCAAACAGGTATCTTTCGGACGAAATGACTTCTCAAATGCTTTCCGTTTTCGCAACTCATGTTATGCTCGGCACGCCTGAGGCGGAAAAGTACAGTGCGGATATAATAAAACAGCTTTCAGCATTGCCTGCCGAACGAAAAGGAGTGCGTCTGCTTTGGGTGCATACTCTTCCTTATTGGCAGGACGCATTGCGTGATCTTATCAACTTTACAGACAGATGTGAAATAGCGGCTTGCGATATGGTCTTTGATGCTCTTGATGTTAATACTCAGGAGAAAAATCCATATCGATTTATGGCGGACAGGCTTCTCAGAAATACCGTAAACGGCAGCAGGGATAACAGAGTTAATGCCGTACTGGAATATGCTCAAAAGCTTGGGGCTGACGGCATTGTTTGGTATTGCCATTGGGGCTGTAAACAGACCGCGGGCACAAGCTCTTATGCCAAAAAAGTATTTGAAGAGAACGGCTTTCCCACACTCATTTTAGACGGGGACGGCTGTAATTCGCAAAATGTGAATGACGGGCAGACTGTAACACGTACAGAAGCTTTTCTTGAACTGCTGGAGAACAGAAAATGATAGGTTATAACTGTAAATATGCCCCCGTTGAAATCATGGCGGGATTTGGCGAAGACTGCGTTCTTATAAATAATGAAGCTGATAATTTTGATTATTCATCTTCAGTTTTGCACCCTAATATGTGTTCACATGCAAAGGCGATGCTTGAGGATATACATAAAGGCGGCTACGATGGACTTTTATTAATGAATTGCTGTGACAGTTCAAGGCGAACAGCAGATGCAGTTAACGATGAAAAACCCGGTATTTCTTGTTTTTTAGATTTGCCGGATTGTTCATCTGAGTGTGCAGTTGAAAGATTTAAAAATGAGCTGCTCGGTCTTATTGCAGAGCTTGAAAACAAAACAGGCAAACCTTTTGATGTAAGCTCTTTCCTTTCGTCTTTTAAAAGCGATGAAAAACCATGTCAGAATAAATATGTTGCTGTTCTCGGAGCACGCAGCAGCAAAACACTTATAAAAGCTGCAAAGAACTGTTTTTCGGATGTTGACGTATGTGATATGACGTGCTTAAACAACAGAAAAGTACCGCTTTTTGAAACTGAAGAAAACGAACCCATTGAAAACATTATGCAAAAATACGCAAGAGCACTGCTTTCGCAGTCCCCCTGTATGAGAATGAGAAATATAGACCGCAGGGCGGATTTAACCGAAAATGAAAACTGCGTTGGTATAATTTACAGCACGGTAAAGTTCTGCGATTATTATGATTTTGAATACTCACGCCTGAAAACCGGCAAAATTCCTATGATAAGGGTGGAAACTGATTTCACAAATCAGTCATACGGTCAGCTTATGACGCGCATAGAGGGCTTTGCGGAAACAGTTGGTAAAACCAAGGGGGAGCACAAAAAAATGAATTCAGCCGGAAAATATTACGCAGGAATAGACAGCGGTTCCACCTCAACAGAACTTGTTGTGGTAGATAACAGCGGAAAAATTATCAGTAATGTTATGGTGCGCACAGGTGCAAATGCCGCTTCAGGTGCAAAAAAAGCACTTGAAAAATCAGGCGTTGATTTAAATGATATAGTGCTTACCGTTGCCACGGGGTACGGCAGAAAAAATATTGATTTTGCCGATTCAGACGTTACGGAAATAACCTGCCACGCAAAAGGCGCAAAGCACCTTTTTGACAGAGTTGAAACAATAATAGACATAGGCGGGCAGGACAGCAAAGTTATACGTCTTGACGAAAACGGCAAGGTGTGCGGATTTGTAATGAATGATAAATGTGCTGCAGGCACAGGCAGATTCCTAGAAAATATGGCAAAAGTGCTTGAGCTTGATATGGGTGATATGGCACTGAAAGGCCTTGATTATAAAAAAGATTTAACTATTTCAAGCATGTGCACCGTTTTTGCAGAAAGTGAAGTGGTTTCTCTAATTGCGCAGAATCATTCCGCCGCAGATATTGTTCACGGCTTAAACAAAAGCGTTGCGGTAAAAACAAAGGCTCTCGTAGGAAATTCTGTGAACAAGGGTACTGTTATGATGACAGGCGGCGTTGCCAACAACAAAGGCGTTGTAAGCGAACTTGAAAAAATTTTAAACACAAAAATTTTTGTTCCAGAAAACCCCGAATTCTGCGGAGCGCTTGGCGCGGCACTTATTGCTATTGAACAGGCACAAGGCAAGGCGGATGTTTAAAAAATTATTTTATTTCATAAAAATTTCACGCGCAGACTGCTTATTATATGCACTGCGCGTGTTTTCTTTACTTGACATTGTATATATTATAATATATAATTAAGTGATTAAAATATGGTAAAGGAGTATCATTTTATTATGGCAGCTAAAACCTTTAAAATGACCGCAGCAGGCAAAGCGGAACTTGAAAAAGAACTTGAGGCTCTCAAAACACAGGGCCGTATTGATATAGCGGAAAAACTTAAGGTTGCCCGTTCTTACGGTGACCTTTCCGAAAACAGTGAATACGATGAAGCTAAATCCGAGCAGGCAAAGATTGAGGCAAGAATCAATGAACTTGAATATCAGATAGACCATGCCGAAATCATTGATATAGAGGATATGGATTCTGTTTCAATCGGCAAAAAAGTCTCCGTAAAGCGTCTTTCAGACGGCGTTGAGTCTGTTTACGAGATAGTAGGCTTCGCTCAGTCAGATCCGTCAAACGGTAAGATTTCCGATGAAAGCCCGGTAGGTAAAGCTCTTATCGGCTCAAAAGTAGGCGAAACCGTTACGGTTGAAGCTCCTATCGGAAATCTTGAATATGAAATTCTTAATATTGAATAAGAGGTAGAATATATGGCTGGAAAGTTTGAAATCAGCAAAAACGCTAACGGCACTTTTGCTTTTGCGTTCAAGGATGAGGATAAGATATACGCAGAATCTCCTGTCTTTGAAAAAGAGGATGAGTGCAAGAGAGGCGTTAAGGCGGTTAAGAAGAACAGCCGCATGAAAGTGCAGAATACTCTGCAGAACGATGAGGAAAAAACAAATCCCAAATTTCTTGTTGAACAGGACGGGGATAATGTTAAATATACACTCTTTCTCCAGACAGGCGCGGTTGCCTGCACAGGCAGTGCGGATACTGAGGAAGAGGCTCTTCAGAATATAGATTTTATAGGCAAAAACGCTAATGCCGCTCCTATGGCGGTTGCAGAAGTAGTGCTTTCTGAAAATGAGTTAAGGCAGATACGTGTGGACAAGCTTACCGCGCTTCAGGAAGCCGGCAAAGATCCTTTCGCCATTACAACAGCCACACAGACTGTTGAGAGCGACGAGATCAAGTCAAATTATGAAGAGTATGAAAATAAGGATGTCAATATCTGCGGCAGAATAATGACATGGCGTGATATGGGCAAAGCAAATTTCATAGATGTTCAGGACAGAAACGGAAAAATTCAGGTCTATGTCCGTATGAATGATATAGGCGAGGAAGAATATGCCGCTTTCAAAAAGTGGGATATAGGCGATATTGTTGAGGTGTGCGGTTTCGTATTTAAGACCCGTACAGGGGAGATATCAGTTCACGCTAAAACAATCAGGCTTCTTTCTAAATCACTTCTTCCGCTTCCTGAAAAGTTCCACGGTCTTACGGATACCGATACAAGATACAGAAAACGTTATCTTGATATGATAATGAATCCTGAAGTTAAGGATACATTTATCAAGCGTTCCAAGATAATTTCATCAATCAGAAATTACCTTGACAGCCACGGATTTATTGAAGTCGAGACACCGATGCTCAATACAATCCCTGGCGGCGCCGCGGCAAGACCTTTTATAACTCACCATAATTCCTTAAATCTTGATATGTATCTCCGCATAGCAACGGAGCTTTATCTTAAAAGGCTCATCGTCGGCGGTATGGAAAGAGTTTATGAGATAGGCAGAAACTTCAGAAATGAGGGTATGGACGTAAGGCACAATCCCGAATTTACCTGCATTGAGCTTTATCAGGCATACACCGATTATCACGGTATGATGGATATAGCTGAGGCGCTTATCAGAAATGCGGCTCAGGAAGCCTGCGGCACTCTTCATATCAGCTTCTGCGGAACAGATATAGACCTTGAAACTCCGTTCGCAAGAATGACTATGGTTGAGGCTGTTAAAAAATTCAGCGGCATTGATTTTGCTGAATTTATGTCAGATAATGAAAAGGCAGTTGCTGTTGCGAAAGAAAAAGGAATAGAAGTTCAAAACGGCAAAGAAACATGGGGCGATGTGCTTAATTCTTTCTTTGAAGAGTATGTAGAAAAGAACCTTGTTCAGCCCACATTCATTATGGATTATCCCGTTGAGATAAGCCCGCTTACCAAAAGAAAACCGGATTGCCCTGTTCTTACGGAAAGATTTGAGCTGTTTATTATGGGCGGTGAATACGGAAACGCTTATTCAGAACTCAATGACCCGATAGATCAGATGCAGCGTTTTGAGGCGCAGATGAAACTGCGTGAAGCAGGGGACGACGAGGCTAATATGATCGACCATGATTTTGTTACCGCTCTTGAGTACGGTATGCCTCCTACGGGCGGTCTCGGCATAGGCGTGGACAGACTTGTAATGCTGCTCACTGATTCATACAGCATAAGAGATGTTCTTTTGTTCCCCACAATGAAACCCATAGAAAAGTAAAATAGAAAAGTAAAAGTTAATAAGCCGGCGTTAATTCTTCTTTTAATCAGGAGAAACATTATGAAAAAGTTATCAGCTTCAAAGAGCTTTATGCTGCCTTATAATTTCGGCCCGTATTTTTTAACAGTTTTCAGCTTTGCGGCTGCGCTGTGTTTTCTGATCGTTTTTATAGCGGTGGTTGATACATTGCCTGAAAATGTTCCTACTCATTGGACAGCGGGTGTCGGAATAGACGGCTGGGGCCAAAAGTCAGAGCTTTATCACTTGGGTATAATCCCCATGGTGTTTGCTGCTGCGGCGCTGCCGCTCTCCGTTTTCCTGATACGCAGGGAATATCAGGGCTTTTCATATTTAGTTAACGGCATTTCGCTTTTTACTTTGCTTATGTGTATTCTTGCAGCTTCAGTGCTGCTGTAAATTAGTGTTTTAATAAATTATTTAATCCGCAATTGCGGTTGATTAGGAGATTTAATTATGAGATCAGATTTAATCAAAGAAGGCCCGTCAAGGGCTTCTCACCGCTCTCTCTTACGAGCTCTCGGCATTGATGAGCTTGAAATGAAAAGACCGTTTGTAGCCGTTGTAAATTCAAAGAGCGACTATATTCCCGGTCATATGCACCTTGATAAGATTGCAGAGCAGGTAAAAGCCGGTATCAGAAATGCCGGCGGTGTTCCGTTTGAGTTTAATACAATCGGCGTTTGCGACGGTATCGCAATGAACCACAAAGGTATGAAGTACAGCCTTTGCTCCCGTGAGCTTATCGCTGATTCTATTGAGGTTATGCTTACTGCACATCCTCTTGACGCAATCGTATTCATTCCTAACTGTGATAAGATTGTTCCCGGTATGCTTCTTGCGGCTTGCCGTCTTAACCTGCCTTGTATCTTTGTTTCAGGCGGCCCGATGCTTCCCGGCAAGAGCACCGAAACTAAAACAGGTATCGGCCTTTCTGAAATGTTTGAGTATTCAGGCAAATACTTTGCAGGCAATATGAGCCTTGAAAATCTTGAAAGCTGTGCTTTCACCGCCTGCCCGACATGCGGTTCATGCAGCGGTATGTACACAGCAAACTCAATGAACTGCCTTACTGAAACAATCGGTATGTCACTTCCCGGTTCAGGTACAATCCCCGCAGTTATGAGCGCTCGTCTTCGCCTTGCCAAAGAAACAGGCGAAAGGGTTATGGATCTTCTTAAAGAGGATATCAAGCCAAGCGATATTATTACTGATAAAGCAATCGAAAACGCTATCCGTACGGATATGGCAATCGGCTGCTCAACAAATACTATTCTTCACTTAACTGCTATCGCACACGCTGCCGGCCATGATATCAACCTCAAAGGTCTTGATGATTACGGCAGAAAAACACCGCAGATCTGTAAACTTAATCCTGCTTCATCTGTATTCATTACAGATCTTAACGAGGTAGGCGGTATGCAGGCTGTTATGAAAGAGCTTGCAAGAGGCGGCATGATCAATACCGATGCTCTTACTGTAAGCGGCACCGTTGCGGACAGAATTGCAAAAGCTCCTGATGCTGACGGAGAGATTATCCGCACTGTAGATAATCCGTTCTCTGCTGACGGCGGTATCGCTGTTCTTTGGGGCAACCTTGCAGAGGAAGGCTCAGTAGTGAAGAAGGGCGCGGTTCTTCCTGAAATGATGCAGCACAAAGGCCCTGCCAAGTGCTATAACAGCGAAGAAGAGGCAATTGAAGCTATCAACGGCGGCAAGATTAAAGCCGGTGATGTTGTAGTTATCAGATATGAAGGGCCAAAAGGCGGCCCCGGCATGCGTGAAATGCTTTCTCCCACATCTGCCATTATCGGAATGGGTCTCGGCAATTCTGTTGCTCTTCTTACAGACGGCAGATTCAGCGGAGCAACAAGAGGTGCATGTATCGGTCACGTTAGTCCTGAGGCTGCGGCAGGCGGCAATATTGCTCTTGTAGAGGACGGCGACGAGATCGAAATCGATATCCCGGCAAGAGTTCTCAGAGTTAATATTTCTGATGAAGAGCTTGCAAAGAGAAAAGCTAACTGGCATCCTCCTGTTCAGGAGCTTACCGGATATATTAAGAGATATGCTCAGCATGTTACAAGCGGAGCCAAAGGCGCTGTTTTTGACGACTGATTTTACCGCGGCACCGCCGTGTTGTGAAATCAATCAAACATAAAAAGGTAGGTACAGCCATGCGTGATGATGTAGCTATATCGGTACAGAACGTAACAATGTCCTTCAACCTTAATAAAGAAAAGGTTGATAATTTAAAAGAATATGTAATTAAACTTATTTCGCATAAGCTTGAGTATAAAAAGTTTTACGCCCTCCAGAACATAAGCTTTGATGTAAAAAAAGGAGAGCATTTGGCTATCCTTGGCTTTAACGGAGCAGGCAAGAGTACTTTGCTCAAAACTATAGTAGGCGTATACAAGCCTTCTTCTGGTAAAGTTGAAAAGCAGGGCGTTATCGCACCTCTGCTTGAGCTCGGAGCAGGTTTTGACCCGAATTATTCCGGTAAGGAAAACATTTTCCTTTATGGCGCTATTCTCGGTTATACAAGGGAATATATACAGTCAAAGTATGATGAGATAGTGGAGTTTTCCGAACTTGGTAAATTTATAAATGTGCCTCTCAAAAACTATTCTTCAGGTATGCGTGCTCGTCTTGGATTTTCAATAGCAACAGCGGTTGAGCCTGATGTCCTTATCCTTGATGAAGTTCTTTCCGTCGGAGACGCAAAATTCCGTACAAAGAGCCTGAAAAAGGTTCAGTCCATGTTTAAAAAGGGCGTAACCGTGATTTTTGTTTCTCACAGCATAGAGCAGGTTAAAGCAATATGTGATACAGCTATTTTGCTTGATCACGGCAAAATAATCGCCAAGGGAGACGTTGAAGAGGTTTCTGATATTTATGATAAGATGACACGAGGCGTTAAGGACAGCAAAGCAAAAGCTATGCAAGAGGAAAAAGAGATACTCGGAAAAACTGCCGCTTCAAAAAAGCAACAGGAAACAGATAAATCATAAGGCTGATATTTGTATGAACTCAATTTTAGAAGAAATCGAAAAACTTAGTTTTACACAGCCACAGACCATACCTCAAAGGGAAGAGTGGAAAGAGACTGTTCAGGAAGTAAAGAAAATCATTGAAAAGAAAGCGGATGCTTTACTTGTAAATAAAGAACCTGTTGAATTTCTGCTTGACAGTGATGAAATTCCTGAAGACAGATTTTATGCAGATGTAAAATCCGCTCATCTGGAGTGTTTCTTTAAAAGAGGCACGGCAGATTATCTTGTTGTATTTCTTTCAGGAGCCCGTACACGTTCTGACGGCGTGGCACCTTATCCCACCTTTTCAAGCTGGTCTTGGTACAAGGATATAAACGCCTCTCTGCTGTGCATTGATGATCCCATGTACAATACATATCCTGATATGGTCATAGGTTTGTATTACGGCACAGAAACTGATGATTACAGGCAGGATACCGCTGTACTTATAAAAAGAATCGCACAGCTTCTCGGAATAGAGAACAAACATATAATTTTGTACGGCCGCTCAGGCGGAGGACCGTCAGCAGTGGCTATGTCCGATTATATCAAAGGTTCTTGTACCTGTACTGTAAACGGGCAGTACGATACTCCGAATTTTCCGTACACCGTAGAGGAGTTTGCAAAGTTTTCAAAGATAGATGTAAAAACCGATGAAAACTTTAAAAAGAGAGATGATGTTGCCGGAATTATAAAGCGCAACCCTGAAAATACATATTTGTTTATTACAAATATTTTTTCGGCAAAAGATGCAAACAACAGTATACCGTATTTCAAAAAATATTTTGATTTTGATCACAAATACGGTATAGCTCAGTCGGGAAATGCTTTCTTTTGGACATATTCCGCATGGGGTGTTTCAGACGCGCACAACTCTTTCGATTCTGTATCAATATTTAAAATGATTTTTGAGATCGTTATCGGTCTTTCTAACGGGATGACAGTAGATAAAGCAAATATACTTGCCATGTCGGTCAATGATTTTTGGTTTGAGC
>OJQV01000726.1_pt1 | contig 20465 bp, 28 predicted proteins | sample 1598821 | NCBI WGS metagenome assembly OJQV01 (sample SAMN03922509, study PRJEB24848) | human gut metagenome | isolation source: stool sample | host: Homo sapiens | place: Germany | collected 2011-11 | reverse complement strand
GAACACAGAAGTTAAGCTCACAAGCGCCGACAATACTTGGCGGGTGACTGCCCGGGAAGATAGGTAATGCCAACACAAACATTCCCCCTTAGCTCAGTCGGTAGAGCGACGGACTGTTAATCCGTGTGTCGTTGGTTCAAGTCCAACAGGGGGAGCCATAGTTAATACCCACTTTAGATATCAACTAAGAAATGTTGATTTTAAGGTGGGTATTTTCTTATATTGGCACAAATTGTGAAACGGATAGTTCGAAATTAAAGGGTAAAATGTTAACAAGATTTTATTCGTTTTCATAGATATTTTCCGCAATGTAGAGTACTCACTATAGATATTGGCCTTTTTAGAGGGGGTCAAAGCCCCTTTTACGAGAAATCAAGCTGTACCCTTTTTGGTTTCCTCGGAAAATTCAAAAAGGGCGCTGAATATTTATAGAGTTTTCAGAAAATTATCATATGTGAATCAGCCGGGATTTTTTGAGGCGCAGAAGCCTCGAGAATCCCGGCTTTTTTATTTTCAAAAAGGGCGCTTACCTTTCGGCGCCCTTTTCCAGCCGTTCTCCTGTTTTGGGAGGACGGCTTTTTTCGTTTTCTCACACAATTATTCCGTGCCTGAAAACGGGTGCCGGAGGAAATGGAGGTCAAAAGTGAAGAATCAAAACCAAGCAAGTTCCAAGCCAAACAGAACCAGACCGGAATACCGTTCCCACACAGGGCCTCCCGCACAGACTGAGAAGCCTGTGTGTACAGCATCCCCACTGTGTGAGGGATGCCCCTTTCCCGGGCATGGTTTTCTGTGCCAGGGTGAGGACGGAGAATGTATGCGCACGCGATTGATGAAGCTATCAGAAAAGGAGGAACCCAAATGAATATGCTATTTCCCAGCCGCGGTCAGGTGGAATTCACTCGGAGCTGTTATCCACCCGGCACACGAATTGTGTTGAACAGCATGAATGACCCATATGCCCCTGTAGAATCCGGAACGCGGGGTTCTGTTCGGTATGTGGACGATGCCGGGCAGGTCGGAGTTGCCTGGGACAATGGGCGCAGCCTATCGCTGATTCCCGGTGTGGACAGCTTCCGGAAACTGACCCAGCAGGAAATTACTCAGGAACAGTCTATGACAATGGGGGAGATGAAGCTGTGAGTGTTCAGAAGATTTCCAAAGAGCAGCTCCGCCGGATGGGCAATCAGGAGGGCCTCATCCTCCAAGGCTGCGGCGGCGATCCCCAGGAATGGCTGGATGGAATCAACCAGATTCTTACCGATGAAGGCATCCTCAAAAAGGGCACCAGATTCGAGGAAGCCTATACCTTCCAGCATGATGGGGTGACGTGTCTAGTGTTTCCCTTCAAGGAGGGGATGGTGATTGAGATGGGAAGACTTGCCATGTGGCGACTGCAAACCCATCCTCACTTTGGGGGCACCTGGCTGTCTGACTATGTTCCGAACCGGCTTGGGGGCTTTCTCCAAGAGCAAGAACAGAGAATAGTCAAACCGGACTGTCCTCTCATAGGGAGAGATGGCAATATCTATAACTTGCTGGGGATTGCCGGTCAGACCCTGCGGGAGCATGGCATGGAGCAGCAGGCTACGGAGATGTTCAACAGAATCACCCAGTACCAGAGCTATGATTCTGCCCTGCGTATCATCGGGGATTATGTGAACATCACATCAGTTGAACAAACAGAAAATATGGATATGGAAATGCAGTAGGCCATTATGGAATCCGAAATGGATAACCATAATGGCTTTTTTGCGTTCTATGGAAAGAGTCAGTCCCACATGTGCCTCAGCAGATAGGATTCCAGATCATAGTCATATTTGAACCGCACTCCGGTGATGGACTCACCGTTCAGAATGACGGTGTATGCCTTCTGGTGGATTTCGTTCTGCTCCCGGTCACCAACAAAGAGGTTTCCGGCGATCATCAGGGCAAAAGCCGCATCCGGGTATTGTACTTCCAGTTCCGGGATGCTTTCGGGGGATGCGCTGCGGAGCATGTCCATGCCGGGGATGCTGTTAAAGACGGCATCCTCTTGACGATGAAGCTCCTGCCGGGTATGACAGACGGGAATGGAAGTCGTGCTCATTTTGAATCTCTCCTTTTTCTGTACGCATTGGGTGAAATGATACCATGAAATAAGTGGAAGAACAAGTCTTGACTTTTTCGGAAACCTTGTTCCGCCAATGACTGAATCAATCTTACCATAGAATAAGTCCAATAAGACGGGAGTAATCCAAACAAAATTTTGCTTATCTCTGAAGGGAGGTGATGCATTTGAAAAACCGACGTGCTTTTAAGGATAGGCGCCGCTCCATTTTTGTAATGAAAATGGCCGGAAAAAACCTGAATGGCCGATACAGCTGCCTGACCGCAGGCGCTGTACCGGCCGTTTCCATTATGAATGGAGGCGGATAACCTATTCGAACACCTTTTACCCGCATCGGCAACAAATCCAATCTGCTGCCGATTATTCTCTCCGTATTCCCTACGGAATACAACCGCTATATAGAAGCCTTTGGCGGCTCCGGAGCCGTGCTGCTGGGAAAGCCGAAGGACAAGTTCGAGGTCTACAATGACCTGGACGATGAACTGGTAAACCTGTTTCGCTGTGTCCGGGATCGGCCCGCGGAATTCCTGCTGGAGCTGGGACTGTTGCCCCTGAACTCCCGGACGGAGTTCGGGGAATGGCTCAAATTCCACACAGGCAGAAGGGATCCCGTCCTCTTTCTTCCCACGCAGGATGTGATCCTTGACAACCTGCTCCCTATGCAACAGTGGGCAGAGCAGATGAAAAAGGCACTGCACGACCGGGCGGACTACAAAGAAGTCCTCCAGGCGGCAGCCTTTTTCAAGCGCATGCGCAACAGCTATGCCAGTTCCGGCAGGAGCTTTGCCTGTCAGCCTTTCAGCGTTCGGACAACCTTCCGGCAGCTGGAAGATACCTCGGACCGCCTTTCTAATGTCATCGTGGAGAACCAGAGTTTTGAAACCCTGATTCCCCATTATGACCGGGAGGACTCCTTCTTCTACTTAGACCCGCCGTATTATAAGAGCGAGTATGTGTACGAGGCGGAATTCGGCTGGGCGCAGCATGTTCTCCTGCGGGACACCCTGGCAAACTGCAAGGGCAAGTGGCTGGTTTCCCAATCGGACTTCCCGGAGGTTCGGGAGCTGTTCAAAGACTACTATATTCTGGAATTCAAGCGCATCCACTCCATGGCACAGCGCACCCACCCCGGAAGCCAGTTCGGAGAGCTGCTGATCGGCAACTACGATCTGCTGGAACGGGAGCGGGAGCAGCCGGAGCAGATGAGCATGACGGAGATGCTGGGTCAACCCATCGACAATGAACAAATCTTAAAGGAGCGAATAATACCATCCCGGTTCGGTATTTCTCCTATGCCAGCGCGCTAAAGTGTGCGGAGCAGCTTGCTGAACAGGATATGGAAGAAGCACTGAAACAGTAATCTGAGAAAGCAAACAGCGCCCCCTTTCGCCTTATGAAGCGAAAGGGGGCGCCAGTTTTATTCATCGTCCGTATCGTCGTCAAAGGAGTATTCGTTCAGCTCGTCGAAATCCAGAAACTCCGCCAGCGTCATATTGAATGCCAGAGCAATCTTGTGGAGCGTTTTGACTCTGGGATTCTTGGTTAGTCCCCGGACGATATTGTCCAGAGTGGACTGTTTTACATCACTCATCGTTGCCAGCTTATTGATTGCGATTCCGCGATCCTTGCACAATTTACGGATGCGTTTCACATAGAGTTCTGAATATTCCATGGCGATCCCCTCGTAGTTATCTTTACCCATTTACGGGTTAGTATGATGATAACAACAGAAAAGGGCTGCTTAACCCGAATACGGGTTAACAGAAGAAATAAAAACTCGTAAAATCAAATTACCCATTTACGGGTAGGGTTGCTTAGCAAATATAAATAAGAGGATGCCGCCCACACTATGCGGCATCCTCCATAAAGCGTATTTCCTTAGTGAGAGATGATGGCTGTATTATTCCTCTTCTATGGAAAACGCTTCAACCAGTTTGCAAATGATATCCCTTGCAATTGCGTACTGGGAGGGATTCAGCCGCTCCAGTCTTTCGGACAAGCCCTGAACATCATTCTTGGGTGTGTTCTCAAACAAGAGCGAATTGCTGGAAATAGACAGCACATTGCATATCCTGACCAGAAGGGATAGAGAAGCACCAACTGTACCGCGCTCAATGGCGGAAAGGCTTTTGGTGCCAATGCCGATCATTTCGGAGAAACGCTCCTGTGTGTAACCTGCTTTCTCACGCTCTCTTTTGATATTGGTGCCTACGAGAATGTTGATATCTTTCTTTTCTTTCATTACAACACCGCCTCCTGGCATTAGTTTAAGTAATGCTGATGTTGACTTGAACACGCTAACTGCATTATAATTATCGTGCTAATAATGCGACTATATTCGTATAGTAGATAGGAGACGAAGAAAATGCCTAAGAGTTGTTTCTTCATAGGCCATCGGGAGGCGGATGAACGGCTACTTTCGCGGCTAAAGGATACCGTGGAGCGGCTGATCACAGAGGAAAATGTGTCATATTTCTATGTGGGTGGGTACGGCGGATTTGATCGCACTGCGGCCCACGCCGTGATCGATGCTAAAAAGCAGTACACCGATATCACCCTGATGTTGGTTCTGCCGTATCACCCTGCGGAGCGCCCTGTGGAAACTCCCTATGGGTTTGACGGGACTTACTACCCGGAGGGGCTGGAAAAAGTGCCAAAGCAATATGCCATTGTCCGGGCAAATAAGATTATGGTCAATACATCGGATTGGCTGGTCTGCTATGTGCGGCATGGAGCCAGTAACTCTCGGAACCTGTTGGAATATGCCCAGCGCAGGGAGAAGAAAGGTCTTATACAAATACAGAATCTTGCGGAACAGGAGAGCACGAAGTAATGAATAAAAAGAAAGCTATTACGATCATTTGCATCTGCATCGTAGTTGTGCTGGTAGCTGGAGCGGTAATTCAGGGGCTCAGGATATATAATCGGGAAAAAGATCCCTACTGGCAGGTAGCAAAGAAACTCTACAATGTGGAAAACGCATTGAAAGAGGTAGACGAAGATTGGGAACTGGAGTCCCTATCCACGGTAACACCATATACCTATACCAATTCCGAAGGGGATACCATCGTCTACTACCATTGCAGAACATCCTATCTCACATAGGATGAAATAGAATTAGGTGGTTTGAATGCCATTGCTCTACAGCAAGTGGTGGATATAGATACTTTGGAAAACAGCAGAGAATGTAATATCAATGGTCTGCCGGCGATTATGGGCGAAGCCAAGGGAAGAATGTATCTGTGCTGGACGCTTGACCCGGAGAACAGTTGTGTTATAGAGTACACTGCTGGCTCTGTTTCAGAAGAAGATTTGTTCCACATGGCTGAGAGCGTTGAACTGCCACAGAGTGAAGAATAAAAAATGACCGCTGGTGTATCAAAAGCATCAGCGGTCATTTGTCATCAAGGGGAAACACTTTTGAACTGAGGGGGGCAAACATTTGGGAGCATTCAAAAAAGTTTGCAGGATGGGAATATCAGCCAGATTTATTATTCCTAGGCAGGGCTACATTCTTTAAGTGGTTTAACCTGATTATAGAATGGACGAGCCTAAATTGCGAGTATTTAGTGGAGTCTGTTATAAAGATATCTTGGTGATGCATAAGAAATTGTAAGTGCATCCAAAATTTTTTCTGTTTTCAAACACATTCCTCAGATGTGTTCGAGAACGAACAAACTAAAAAAATCTGCATATTGATTGTTTTGTACGCTTTCAATTATAATGAGATCAAAGATAACGAACACTGTGATCAAAAACTAACGGACTCCATGACGGCCACTATTTCTTTCACGGGGGTATCAATCATGAAGATTGCGGCATTTTACGAGAACATTCTGGAAGGGGCAAGGAAGGCTGGCATCACCGACTGCGAGGCCCTGATTACACTTTACGAACAGGGAATGCGGGCAATTTACATCAGCTATGATTCCCTTCGCTCGGATAAAGAGCGACTCCTCTCTCTGTTCCGGGAAAACGGTCTGGAGGTTGAAGGTCTGCACGGGTTCTTTGACCTTGGCATCGAACCCGAGTGTGATGGATGCTTGGACATGATTCGCTTGGCGAAAGAAGCCGGTGCAGGCAATGTGCTGATCGTTCCGGGAATGATCACGACTGAGGATAAAAACCAGCGTGAACAAAAACTGCAAAATATGCAGATAGCCTTGATGAGAGCGGTTGCATACGGCGAACAGGAAGGCGTCACCATTTCCATGGAAGACTTTGATGGACTGGATGCTCCCTACAATAGCGTAGAGGGGCTAAAATGGTTTCTGGATCATATTCCCGGACTCAAGTGTACCTTTGATACCGGCAACTTCATCATGTTCCACGAAGATGAGGTTGCAGCCTTCCACTTGTTCCAGGATCGCATCTGCGCGCTTCATATCAAAGACCGGTCTGCAACACCGATCAGTAATGCTGACAGACCGAAGCAGTGCGCTGACGGCAGCTTCGTATATCCCGCACCGGTGGGAAGCGGATACATCAAGATCCGGGAGATCCTTTCCAGTTTGGTGCAGGATGGCTATTCGGGAAATGTAATTGCAGAGCTATACGACTACGACGATATGCTAAATGGTGTGATTCAGTCGGTAAGCTGGCTGAATGCAACATTACAGGAATTGGGAGGAGCGTAACATGAGCAAGCCCGGTGATTCCAATCAGATTACGAGAGATTACTTTGATTCCCTGCTTCTGGAGACCCGGTATTGGGACTCCGATCTGCCCTCCACGCATATGGAGCTGTTCGGCTCTGCGTTCGAGACACCAATCATGACAGCTGCACTGTCCCATCTGCACGGTGTGTGCGAAAACGGCATGGTGGCAATCGCCGAAGGTGCCGCTGCCGCAGGTGCAGTTCATTGGGCCGGCATGACTGAGGAGGATGAACTGGAGGATATTATCTCCACAGATGCAAAGACCGTTAAGATCATCAAGCCCCACCTTGATGACCAGGTCGTCCTGAAGAAAATCGAACATGCCAATGCACATGGCGCTCTGGCGGTCGGTATGGATATCGACCACTGTTTTTCAGGTAATGGTGCCTATGATGTTGTCTGCGGTCTGCCTATGCACTCTAAAACCACAGAAGATTTGCGGCGATACGTCAATGCATCGGAAGTTCCCTTTATTGTGAAGGGTGTTTTGAGCGTGAAGGATGCGGAGAAATGTGCGGAAGCCGGTGTAAAGGGCATCGTCGTTTCCCATCACCACGGCATCATTTCCTATGCTGTCCCACCGCTGATGGTTCTGCCGGAGATCAAAAAGGCTGTGGGAGATAAAATGAAGATTTTCGTTGACTGTGGTATTGAAAGCGGCATGGATGTATTCAAGGCTCTTGCGCTGGGCGCGGATGCAGTCTGCGTTGGACGGGATCTGATGGAAGCCCTGAAAAACGGAGGGACAGCAGTCACCGAACGGATTAACCAGATGAACCGGGAGCTGATGACCATTATGGCAAGAACCGGCGCCAAGTCCCTTAACGAGATTGATCCTTCTGTGATCCACTTCCGCAATTTCTGATGGAGGTGTTGAAATGATACTGGGTCTGGCGACGCCACTTACATATCGCACCCCCGAAGAATGGGCAAGAAAACACAAGGCACTTGGCTGCAAGGCTGTGGTATTCCCCGTTGACTGCACTGCGACCGAATCAGAAATCGAAGCTTTCCATAAGGCAGCGATGCAGGAAAGTTTGGTTATTGCAGAAGTCGGAATCTGGAAAAATGTACTCTCCGCAGATAAATACGAGCGTGAGCAGGCGTTGGAATATTCCATCAACCAGCTCCGCATGGCGGATAGAATTGGAGCACTCTGCTGCGTCAATATTGTGGGAACACCTCATGGACCAGTCTGGGACGGTGCCTATGCAGGCAATTATTCTCCTGAAACATGGGATATGATTGTGAAGTCAATCCAGCACATTATTGACGAAGCAAAACCGAAGAACACGAAATTTGCCATCGAGCCGATGCCGTGGATGGTTCCCTCTTCCCCAGACGAATATCTGAAGCTGATTCAGGCTGTGGATCGGGAAGCATTTGGTGTACATATGGATCTGGTCAATATGATCAACTGTCCGCAGCGGTACTTGTTTGCAGACGCGTTCATGGAAGAATGCTTCGAAAAACTTCATGGGAAAATCATCAGCTGCCACCTGAAAGATATCCTGCTGCTGAAGCCCTTTACGGTTCAGCTACAGGAATGCGCTTGCGGCGAGGGTATACCTCCCCTTTGGGCGGCAGATTTATCTGTGGCAAGTGCGGCGCGGGTTTCCGCGGGAAGCAGAACAATGGAAACGCCGTCTTTTCCTGCATGTCCCATGTGCAAGACTTGAGTTCATGCGATATGCCACCGATCCCAGAGGACGCTGTCATCCAGGCATTCCTTCGGCTGTATGATAACCTCAAGCATGGGGAAATCCTACAGTTCATACAGAAAACTCTGTCTACGATCCGCAGCCGAAAGATGCTGTGGAGTACAGACATTGTGGGACTGAATCAGAGAATATCAGACATATCCAGTCAGAGTCACAAATTGTCCACGCTGAACCGGCGGGGCATGGTTGACCCTGATATTTTTATATCCAAAAGCAATCAGCTGGCAGAGCAGCTTCGCAACGCCAAGCAGCAGAAGGAAAGGATCCTTCGGCAGGAGGATCGCAGCATCCTCGACAGTACCGAGCAGTTGCTGGAAACAATAGAAGCCGGTCCGGAAGTGCTGGAAGCCTTCGATGAGGAGCTGTTCTGCGAGCTGATTGACAAAATCATTGTGGAGAGCAATGTAAGAATTCGGTTCCGGCTGAAGAACGGGCTGGAGCTGCCGGAGACAATAGAAAGGATGGTGCGGTAAATGGGCTCCAATCGGGCGTTGCCATTCGGCTATAAAATGGAATTCGGCAGGATTGTAATTTTCCCGGAGGAGGCCGGCTGGGTTACATACCTGTTTGACCAGTATCTGCTGGGGGCTTCCTATAAGGGGCTGTCAGACGAAATGAACGGGTACGGTGTTCACTATGACGGCGAGAAACCTTGGAACAAAAATATGATAGCCCGGATATTGCAGGACTGCCGATACATCGGTGATAGTGGATTCCCAAAGATTATCGAGCCATCTGTCTACCAGCATTCCGAAGAAAAACGCAGAAAAAAAGCTACGGCACCAGAAAAATCAGAGGTACAGAAAGTCCTGCGGCGCAAATGCGGCTGTCGAATCACAGCGCACATTGAGCATGAGGTTCTGTACCTGCTGAATCATCTTGCCGCCCACCCAGAACAGATCGCAACACCTGATCCCCCAAAAGCTCCGCCCCAACGACTGAAAGAGTTGAAATCCGAACTCGATGAGCTGATCCGCCAACTCCCTGTGGATGAGGAGAGGGCTTGGGAGGTGCTACAGGAGGTGGCGGTGGCAATGTATGAAGCCATGGATCCCCGAGAATACGAAACCCAGCGCATGCGGCGGATATTCCAAAAGGAGGAGCCACGCTCCGAATTAGATGCCAAGCTCATCGCTGCGAACATATCCGCAGTCATGGTGGACAGCAATGGAAACGTAAAAATCCGTCTGAAAAACGATCAAACAATCGAAAGAGGTGAGAAAAGTGAGTGATTCCAAAAGAATTGTTACCCTGATTCCCGCAAAGCCACTGGCAGAACGGCAGGCTATGAAGCGACAGCTTCGGGTTGCCGCCTACTGCCGTGTTTCCACAGAGGAAGAAGAACAGCAGTCCAGCTATGAAGCCCAATGTACCTATTACACAGACAAAATCATGACCAATCCCGAGTGGACTATGGCGGGGATTTTTGCCGACGAGGGTATCACAGGCACTTCCACTAAGAAGCGTGACGACTTCAATCGGATGATTCGCAGGTGCAAAGCGAAGAAGATTGACCTGATTCTGACAAAGTCCATCTCCCGATTCGCACGGAACACCCTGGATACCATCAACTACACCCGTATGCTCCGGGCCATGGGCATTGGGGTGTTTTTTGAGAAGGAGAACATCAACACCCTGGACATGGACAGCGAGATGCTGATTACTATGCTGGGTGCCTTTGCTCAGGCGGAAAGTGAGTCCATCTCCCGAAATGTGGCCTGGGGCAAGCGCCAGGCGATCCGGGAGGGAAAGGTTCATGTGAATTTCAACCGGCTATACGGATATTTCCTGCAGGAAGACGGCACCCCCTGCGTTGATGAGAAAAAAGCGGCAGTGGTGCAATTCATATTCCAGCGGTACAAAGTGGGCGATTCTCCCCGGATCATTGCCAGCAGGCTGGACGAAAAGGGTATCCTGAATCCTTCCGGCGGTCAAAAGTGGGAACCTGCAACTATAAAGGCAATTCTGAAAAATGAGAAGTATTGCGGTGATGTCCTCGGACAGAAAACATTTAAGGAAGGTGTCATCGGGGGAAAAGTCCAGAAGAATACCGGACAGCTCCCCCAGGTGTTGGTACAGAACAATCACCCCGCAATTATCAGCCGGGAACTGTTCTATGCGGTTCAGGAGGAAACAAAGCGCCGGACCGCGGCAAAGAGCCCTTCCACGAAGTCCCCAACAGGCAGGTCCAGCTATGCAAGCAAATATGCCCTGTCAGAACGGCTTGTATGCGGAGAGTGCGGTACCTTATACCGAAGGTGTACCTGGAACGGAAAGGAGCAGAAACGGATTGTCTGGCGATGCGTTAGCCGATTGGACTTTGGAAAAAAATACTGCCATGCCTCTCCGACAATGGATGAAGGTCCACTTCAGGAAGCAATTATGGCTGCAGTGAATACCAGAATGCCTCAAAAGATGGATGTGGTAACACAGATTACCGAGGCACTGCTACAGGAGGCAATGCCATCAAAGGGCAGTGCAATGACCTTCGGAGAGGTGAAACGAAGGATTGAGGAGCTGACGGTAGAATTCGATCAGCTGCTGGAACAGGATGCTGACACCGACAGGCGGTTTGCAGAAATCGCCAAAGAGATGGCAGAACTGAAACGGCAGCAGGAGCGTATCGCCGCCCAGCTCCGCAATAACCAGGAAGCGCAGGAGCGTGCGCATTCTATAGAGACTGCGCTGGATCAGGAAGATCACCACTTAACCCAGTGGGACGAAGAAATGATCCGGCAGCTTGTACATACGGTAAAGGTGATTTCAGCGGATCATATCAGGGTGTACCTGAATGACGGCACGGAGATTGATCAGACGGTCGGCCCTTGACAGATGGCGGAATCGTGGTATAATGAACATAGAAAAGGGCGCTGCCGATAGACGGTTAGCTCCCTCGGATTGCGATTAGTAAACCGCCCGGTTGGGGAACTTGGGGCGGTTTACTTCTTTTTTATGATCGTAATGATCAGACCGGCAAAGGAAATGAGTACCAGTAAGAGCTGGAACAGCTCTTCATATGTAACCACATTCACATCACCACCCCCTTCCGGCAAGGACAGGGGGCAAAGAAGGATCACCCCCTGTTGTCAGGGGGCTAACCGCCTACCGCGGTGCGTCGCGCAGCGAATCAGAATTCTCTGATTGCCGGTGGCAATCACACCATTATCTAAACTGGCAGCGCCCGGTTCCAGATGGAACCATGAATATTCTATCAAATATCAACATATAAGTCAAAACATATTTTCGATATTGCCAACTGCTCGTGCGGTTGGCATTTTGTTTTTTGGTGTACTCTTAACCAAAAGTAGGTAACAGCGCTCGCTCTGCTTACTTGATTTCTTGCTCAATGTTGTCAAAGAGATCGTCATTGAAAAACTGCCGCAGGGTGATACCCAGCCCATCGCAGAGCTTCTGTAGAGAAACCACACCGGGATTCTGACTCTTTGCATTGAGCATGCTGTAAACTGTGGAGGGCGAGACTCCCGCACTTCCGGCAAGGGCATTGATGGCGATTCCTCTTTCATTGCACAGCTCCAGAATTCTTGCTGCGACTGCTTCTTTGGCGTTCATAAATCATCATCCTTCTGTACGATATATCGCTGACTGTATTCTATAAAAAGTTGGGATATATCGAGTGGGATATATCGCAATTATGCGGAACCTGTGGTAAAATATGCGATATATCGTAGAACAAGGAGGAAGATATTTATGGATTTAAGAGCGAAAACCTGCTGCTTTACGGGGCATCGAAGCCTGAGCGGTGAGGAAAAGTTGAAAGCGGCTGTTCGTTTACGCAGGGTAATTGAGGAACAGATCAAAGCCGGGATTGTGTTTTATGGAGCCGGAGGCGCAAGGGGGTTCGATACCCTTGCTGCTCAGATTGTACTGGACATGAAAAAAGAATACCCTCAGCTGCGCCTGATTCTGGTGCTGCCCTGTGAGGGTCAGACCAGAGGATGGCGCAGTGAGGATATTGCAGTTTATGAGGATATCAAGCGCAGAAGCGATAAGGTTGTGTATGTGTCCCGGGAATACACCCCGGACTGCATGCACCGGCGTAACCGCCATCTGGTGGATCACAGCGGAACCTGTATCTGCTACCTGACAAGAAGTACCGGAGGAACGGCATATACCGTGGATTACGCCCGAAAAAAGGGGCTGCGCATCATTAACATGGCGGAAGAATGCCATATCTGAGATGGCTTTGGCAGCTCCGAAATTGACTGTACGGTTATCACGCTGTAAAATGGGAAATCATAAGCAAACGAGGTGGTTCCATGTGTGGAAGGTTCTATGTACCTGAAGATGCCAGCATCCAGATGATTCGGGCTATTGTGGAGCGGCTGGAGCATCGGAACGTGAAAGTGAAAACCGGGGATGTCTTTCCGGGGGACATGGCAGCTGTGGTTGCCAGCAACCGGCAGATGCAGCCCCAGCCCTTTGCCATGGAATGGGGCTATCACCTCACAGACGGAAAACGGATCATCAATGCCCGAAGTGAAACTGCCGCGCAGAAAGTCATGTTTGCCGATGGTATTCGCCAGCGCCGGTGCCTGATCCCTGCCCGACATTATTATGAGTGGGAAAAGGCAGATGGCCGGAAAGTGAAATATGCCATTGAGCCAAAGAATTCGGATGGATTCTTTCTTGCGGGAATTTATCGCCTCGAAGCAGGGAGACCGGTGTTCACAGTTCTGACTAGGGATGCGGCAGAGGATATCACTTTCATCCACGAACGAATGCCCGTGATCTTGCCTAGTGAGGTAACCTCAGATTGGCTGAATCCCAAATACCATGGCGACGATATTTTGAAAGCAGCGATAACCCAAATGAAATATGAAAGTGGCTTTTCTTCTGGATGGTGGTTGTTGCTTGCTGCTTTTGCCTGAGCCTCGCTTACAGGCTTGTACGGCGGATTTTGGCCGTAGAAGATCCGCAGTTTATTCTTGATTCTGTTGCAGTTATTTTTGCAGCGTTTACAGCGTTCGTATCTACTGTCATCGCGGTACCTATGGCAATAACGAAATTTTTGTTTAACACAAAAGAGGACGACAATATTACACAACTCATTAACCACACTCAGGAACATGATGCAGCGGGAATTGATAAGCTGAAAGACAAGTTTTCCAAAAAACTGCCCGGTAAAGCAGGTGGCAATAAACCTAATGATAAAAGCCCCATAGAGGAATTATACAGTGATTGAAGATGAATGGAACAGCTCTGCTTCTTTGAACAACAGGATCAATGAAGCAGAGCTCTTCCTTTACAAAATAGTTGGTCTGTAATGTTTTTGATTTTTAAAGACCCTAGATGAGAAAATGAAAATAGGTAGCACCTGAGACTCTGCGCAACAGATGGATAGAAGACACATTATAAGTGTGAATTTTCGCCCACTGTTCATAGCCCTTACTCTGCGCCGCCTTGATACTGTTCTCAATGTCGATAAGCAGCGAAACGCCGCGCTGCTCTCTGGGGGCTTTCGCCGCCTTTGCCCGTCTGCCCGCTATCCGTTCCCTTATGGCTTCCTCTGTATAATCCGCGCCGAGGGTTTTAAGACGGGTGAAGCGTTCCTGTCCGGGGGCGCGGCATGACACATATTTCCCCGGCTTTATCTCATAGCCCGCCGCCTGTAACCGCTGCAACAATTCCTCAAAACTGGAAACTTGGGGGATAAGCGCGTCAACGGCAATCTTTAGCTTGCCTTTCCAACTTGTACCCGTCTTTTCTGCCTGGTACTCCGCATAGCTCTTTCCCTTGCTGCCCTTGCCGGGAACGACGACGGACAAGCCATTTTCCCGACACAGCTTGTCGCTCATGTTCCGTATGCCGTAATAGCTCCTTTTGTTGGAATTATATTTGCGGTGGTCTACGAAATTTACGGCGCAGAAAATAATGTGATTGTGGACGTGTCCTTTGTCAATGTGCGTCGTGAGTACATATTCATGCTGCCCCTTTGTTACCGCGTCGGCAAGCTGCTTTCCGATTTCATGGGCTTTCTGATAATCGACTTCCCCCGGCTCAAAGGACTGTATCAGATGAAAGGCTAAATTGTTCCCCTTTTGGAGTGCTTGGGACAAGGTATATTCAAATTCAATATCTGCCGTTTCATAGGAGCAGCCGAAAGAGGACACAAGCATTTTTCCGTCCGTCTTGTCCGGGTTTTCGATATAGTCAAGGGCTTTGCTTAGAGTGCTTTTAATAGGCTTAATCTTTGTAACCGCCATATCTCCGCAAGCACCCCCTTTATTTCCTCTATGTCCTCTTGGTATGCGTTCCCCGTCGCGTTTACGCGGCGTGCTATCTGGTTGACGTTGACACCGATTTTCTGTATCTCTGCGGTCATTGCCTTTATATCGGCATGGTCTATCTGAATGATATACCCGTCAATGGCAATCTTCCGCAGATATGCCGCCATGTTCCGGGTGGGTACGAGCTTCATTTTTTCCAGTATTAAATCCCGTTCCGCTTCCGTCACTCTGAATTTGATTTGCACCGTTCTTTTGCGTCCGTTCATGTATTCGCTCCTTTCCTTTCCGTTCCGAGGGTTTGGGACACTTCCCAACAAGCAATTTTCAACCGACGCGCCGCAGCGCGGGAGGGGAAAATACGGAAGTGGGTACCCGCTTCCTATGCTTGCTACGAATGTTTTTATCCCTTATGCCCTTATCCCTTACTACGGAGAAAAAGCGATTTTGCCAAACTTCCGCAAAAGAAAAACGCTGCAATCCTCAAAAAAAGATTACAACGCTCTCTAAACCTTATTCAATTCTGACGGACACTTCTTATCTGCCCTCTGTTTCGACTTCCGCTATCTCCTTTGCCGTTGCGCTCACAATCCGTATGCCTGTATCGCTCATACCGTCAAGAAGCGCGTCAAGCTGCCGCCGCTGCGTGTTCTTCTCTGGCGGCGTTTCCAAAAGAAACTGGTCTACGGATATATTGTAGCGGAGCATAAGCTCAAAGAAAATCTGTAAACTTGGGTGCTGCCCCTTGTTCTCAATGTTCGCAAGGTAGCGCGGCGAGATAAACATTTCGTCGCTTACTTTCTTGCGGCTCTCCTTGCGCCCTGTCCGCGCCGCCTTTATCGCTGCCCCAAAAGCCTTGAAATCGTATTTCGGTACTGGTCTTTTTGCCATAGTTATTCACCCTATTACATTTTACTGTTCCCCTTTCTTCTTGGATATGTCTACACAATTCAATCAGTTAGCCAAAATAATTCATATGTATATGTTGACAATTAGCCGCTTTTTTTGTATAGTATTATTAAAAGGGGGAAATGTTTATGTTACATAGCATGCGTATTCGATAAGCATTGAAATCAAAAAATATTTTTCCCATTTTCAATATGGGCTTTTTTGTCATGCTTATTTTGCGTATGCTATACAACAAAACTAACGATGTATAGACATAGTATAAAAACTATGCCTTAATTTTGTTGTAGTGTTATATGTATAAATGCAGGTCAATGCTCATGTTGAGAATTGACCTGTATTTTTTTGCACAAAAGGAGAAATATTATGCTTGAAAAATATTGGATAAAATGTCCAATTTGTAACGGAAAGACGAGGGTTCAAGTATTTTATAATACGGTATTAAGAAATTTTCCTCTTTTCTGCCCTAAATGTAAATTAACACATATCATTGATGTTGAAAAATTAGAAATCATAATCAAAAACTCTGAAAAACAAAAGGAAGGATATTAAATGAAACACTTACCTAAAAGTACACTTACGGAAATATTGAATGACCCATACGGATTTACTTACAAAGAAATGTCGGAAGTAATTGGAGAGGATAAAGCAAGAGCCTTATATGCGGAATTGTATAAACAGCCATTTCACAAAAAAAATCTATCAATATCAACAAAAAAAGTCTATAAAAGTAGCGATACTGAAAAGTATGTTTATGAATTGAAAGACAACAGGTATATCGAAACGGTTTTTATTAAACGGCGAGATGGTGGGACTGTTTGCGTAAGTACGCAAGTTGGTTGTTCTGTTGGCTGTATTTTTTGTGAGTCCGGACGCAATGGTTTCGTTCGTAATCTAACACCATCTGAAATTGTGCAACAGGTCATATTGATACGTCAAAAAGTAAATCGTATCGTTTTTATGGGAATGGGAGAACCTTTATTCAATTACGACAACTTGATTGCAGCAATCCATATTCTTCGAGATAGAAATGGACTTAACTTTCCAACCGACGGCATTACCGTATCAACAGTTGGTCCAGTTAATCAATTAAAAAAATTGCGCGAAGAACATCTAAAAATTCAGTTGACAATATCTTTACATGCAGCAACACAGGCTGCGAGAAACTGCATCATTCCTCATATGCACATGTACGCTATTGAAGATGTTGTTAAGCAAGCATTGTCCTATTCACAAAGGCATAATCGAAAAGTGGTATTTGCGTATTTGCTTTTACCAGGTATAAATGACCGTTCCTCAGATATAAGGCAACTTGCAAAATGGTTTAAGGGCAAAAATGTTATGATTAACGTGCTGCAATACAACCCGACGAGTAATTCAAAAATTAGAGCACCACAAAAACAAGAAATGGTTGCGTTCAAACATCAATTAGAGCAAACAGGACTTGAAGTTACCATGAGAGTTTCTCATGGTAGAGAGATTAAAGCAGCTTGTGGACAGTTAGCTAATACATATAATAAAGCCAAAAAACAACAAAAATAATTTAATTAAAAGAGCCAGACGCACAGACGCAGAGCCGATAATATGCAGTTTGAAATACTGCTGTTATCGGCTCTTTTTTGATTTAATTTGTGCCCCCAATAACCATATTGGAGCAAAATCAGAACTGTTGCTTGTCGTTCTTTGATTTCCGCAGCAGCTTTGAAAAACCAGAGCCGCCGTTTCTTTTCGTCAATCTATCCCAAACTTGCGACGACCCGGACACCATGAACTGACACGGCGGTATTTTAGGAGGTTGCCGCCGTGTCTACTTTGGTATTCCATAATACCCATGAGCTTCATCAATTAAAAAAAGCATAGCTCCACCTCCGGGCAAGTCTACCCATGAGTATGAACTGTCAAATCATCTGAATACTGCTTACATTTCCTTTGCGTCCGTCTGCGCCTTGCAGACGGGCGCATTTTGTGTTTTTCAAAACTTTTTTGAAAAACTTTTCTATTCCGTTTGGCAAATCTGCGGCACGTCCGTGGAAGGCAGCCGAAAGGGGATAAATAACCCGCCCCCGGGACGAAAGGGGGTGAGAACATGGATTATCCTAATCGGTTGGAATGGCAGACAAGATGTGAGTTTAATGCGTACTGCAAACACACGCTACGCAACGAACTGATTGACGCCTGCCGGGAAAGCAAAAGTCGGCGAAAGCACGAAGTCAACTTTTCAGACCTTGCCCCGCATGAGGAAAAGCAGCTTTATACCGTTGACAGATATTTTGTCAATGAGGACGAGGACGCTTTTTGTGCAGGCGGTTTGAAGATTACGGCGAAGTTGCTTGCCGAAGCAATGCACTCCCTGCCGGAAGAAAAACGGCAAGCCGTTTTACTGTATTACTTTTTCAGCATGACCGACGCTGAAATCGCGGAGCTTATGAAAGTACCCCGCAGCACAGTACAGTATAGACGGACAAGCTCTTTTGAACTGCTAAAACGATATTTGGAGGAACGCGCTGATGAATGGAACGAATTGTAATGACAATGAGCGCGGCTTATTACCCTACCCGGTCATTTTAGCCGCGACAAAGGGCGACCCCGACGCCATGAAAATTGTAATGCAGCACTACCAAAGCTACATAGCCCACCTGTCTATGCGGAAAATCCGTGACGAGAACGGCAATACCTATTACGGCATAGACGAGGACTTGCGCGAACGGCTGCAAGCAAAGCTCATGCGGGCTGTCCTATCCTTTAAGACAGAGAAATAAACGCAAAGTGTTCCTCCCCTTTCCTCTTTGTATATTTCTGTCTTTTGTACCTTGAAAAAGAAAGCGACGCAAGATAACGGCGGCGCAGCATAGGGCAAATCAGATACGTTCCTTTTGCGTCGAGCCATGCGGCGGGTGCGCCATGACGCATTCCCGGCGGGATTTCCCCGCTCCGGATTGCCGAGCGATCAACACCGACTCCGGAAAACAGGCACAGCAGCTTGTCGGCGACGAAGCGCAAAATACATAATGATACTCCCTTATCGCCATAGTCCGAGCGTTCAAAGCGTCGCAGGCAATGGGTAGGGCTGCGCGAGAACCGCGCAGGGGTGCAATTCCCGTGAGGTTGAGAAGCGAATCGACCGTCTGATGAAACCCACTTTTCGTAAACAAACCTTTTGCCATTTTTACGAAAGGGGGTAATCTCTATGGCAAAAAAAGAAACTACAAGCTATGCCGCCCCTTTGCTGCCTATGCTGAAAACAGTAGAGCAAATGAGCAAGGTTAGCGGCATTGGCGAAAACAAGCTGCGCGAGCTTATGGATAGTGGCGAGCTTGAATATATCCAAAATGGAAACCGCCGCTTGATTGCCGACGCTGCTATTTGGGATTGGTACCACAGAGCAAAGAAAGCGGCAAAGCCCCCGGCAACGCAAGGGGGTTAAGCTATGGCAATCAGAACAAGACAAGCGAAAAACAAACGCGACAGTAACGGCGTACTGACCGGGCGACCGGGTACGGTTTACGACGTTGATATAAAGTACACCGCCCCCGACGGGGCGAAAAAATCCTATACCAAACGAGGATTTGCGACCAAACGCGAAGCGGCGCAGCATGAAGCGGAAATGAAAACGAAACTCCAAAATCCGGGGCAGATCGCTTCCATTACTTCACAGCGCAAGCAGACCGTCGCCGCCTATCTCAATGATTGGGTGGAAAGCTATGCAAGAGTAAACTTGCGCCCCTCTACCTACGACGGGTACAAAAAGACCATTGCAAACTATATCAATCCATACATTGGCGGCGTTGCCCTTAATCAGCTTACCCCGGCTATGGTAGACAAGATGTTTCAGCAGATTATTGACAAGGGCTTGAAACCGTCCACCGCAGCCGGGGCAAAGCGCGTGTTGAGCGTGGCGTTGAGCCATGCCCGGAAATATCGCTATATTGAAACAAACGCTGCAAAGGACACCCTTACGAAGTTTGGAAAAGGCGATAAGACACCCGACCCCTACACGCCGGAACAAGTCAAGCTGCTCATGCAGCGGGTGGAGGGGACAGTTTGGGAAATGCCCGTTATTCTTGGCGGGCTTTATGGTATGCGCCGTTCTGAAATCTTGGGGCTGCGTTGGCGCAACGTGGATTTAGAAAACAATACCTTTGACGTTACCGAGCAGCTACCCTTTAAGGTGCCGCCGAAAACAAAAGTCATTGAAGAAATGGCACCGCCAAAATCCAACGGCAGGAAGCTACCGATTACCGAGCTTGCCCGTCCGTTCTTCCTCAAACAGTTTGCTATGCAGGAAGTGCAAAAGGAACAGGCAGCAAAGGAGGGAAAGCCCTACTACGACAATGACCTTGTTGTGGCAAAGCCGGACGGTGCGCCTATCAATGCGTCTTGGGTATCGTCGCAGTTTGGTAAACTTCTTGAAGATTTGGAAATGCCGCATATCCGTTTTCACGATTTGCGCCATACAGCAGCTACGAATATGCACCAACTGACAGGCGACTTCTACACAGTGGGCGAAGTCTTGGGACATACGCTTGCGGGTATCGGCGCGTCGCTTGGCTTATCCATGAACTTTGAAGCAGTAACCGCCCGATATGTTGATGTGCGCCTGGAGCGAAAAAAGGAGGTGTTGGACGCCTACCACGGCGCAGTAGAAAAAGCAGCCCCGGCACAGGCAAAGGAAGCAGGCGCAAAAACAGAAAAAGGAACGACAAAGAAAAAACACAAGGAAATGGAGCTTTGACCGACTTATCTTTTTACCGCTTCTTATAGCCTTTTATATCACCCCGTCGAGTTAGGGCGGCAAAAAAGCGTCAAACGGCATTTTTTGACCGCT
>OJQV01000713.1_pt1 | contig 20900 bp, 15 predicted proteins | sample 1598821 | NCBI WGS metagenome assembly OJQV01 (sample SAMN03922509, study PRJEB24848) | human gut metagenome | isolation source: stool sample | host: Homo sapiens | place: Germany | collected 2011-11 | reverse complement strand
TACCGTTTGTCGGTCTATCTTCGATAGCCCTGCCACGGAATTACGCCGCTGCCCCTCAATTAGAATAAAAAAATAACGGCTTGTTTACCGCTTACAAAGTTAATAAAAAAAATTTGATGGGAGGCATGGTAGCGATGGCAATAATGAGAATTTTGTGATTTATAAGAGTTATAAGATTTATAAGAGTTATAAGATTTATAGGAGTTATATGAATTTTGTGAATAAGGTGAGGCGGGTGATTTTGCGGGTAAGGTAATTTTTGTTACCTTTGTGCTTTCAAAAAAAATGTGGCGGCTTGCAATTGATAGCAGTAGCCGCACGCGATGCAATACTACACAGCTATGAAAGAGATGCGTTTCACCAAGATGGAGGGTCTGGGCAACGATTACATTTATGTTGACTGTATGGCCGGGGAACCGGCTTCAGACTGGGAGAATCTGAGCATCAGAATGAGCGACCGCCATTTCGGGGTGGGCGCCGACGGTATCATCCTTATCATGCCGAGCAAGGTGGCCGATTTCCGTATGCGTATGTTCAACGCCGACGGCTCGGAAGGGAAGATGTGCGGCAACGGCAGTCGTTGTGTGGCTAAGTATGTGTATGACAACGGTCTCACCCGCAAGACTGAGGTGACTCTGGAGACCCTTGCCGGCATAAAGGTGCTGAAGATGCATCTCGGCGCCGACGGCAAGGTGGATACGGTAACGGTGGATATGGGCGAGCCTATCCTCACCGCCGCCGAGGTGCCCGCGCTGTCAGCATCAGAGAGAATGGTGGAGGAGACTTTGCCGACTGCCAAGCACGGCGACTTTGCCGTCACGGCGGTGAGCATGGGTAATCCGCACGGGGTGATTTTCGTGGATGAGATAACCGATGAACTGGTATTGGGCGCCGGTCCCGAGTTAGAGCGCCACAGCGCTTTCCCCGACCGCGCCAACATTGAGTTTGTGAAAGTCATTGACGGCGAAACGGTGCAGATGCGCGTATGGGAGCGCGGCAGCGGCGAGACACTTGCCTGCGGCACCGGAGCCTGCGCAACGGCTGTGGCAGCAGCTCTCACCGGTCGCACTAACCGCAAAGTTACGGTTAAGCTCATTGGCGGCGACCTGAGCATTGAGTGGAACGAGAAAGATAATCATGTATATATGACCGGTCCGGCACGCACCGTGTTCACCGGCGTATGGACCCTTTGAATCCTTTGGATATATGTTTAAGGTAAACGACGATTTCCTGAAGCTTCCCGCCTCATATCTCTTCAGCGAGGTGGCCAAGCGTATCAATAAATACATAGCAGCTCATCCGGGCGTGGAGATTATCCGCATGGGCATCGGCGACGTTACCCGTCCGTTGGCGCCGGAAGTGGTGAAAGCGCTTCATGCAGCCGTTGACGACGAGGGTCGCAGCGAGACTTTCTACGGTTATGGCCCGGAACAAGGCTATGGCTTCCTCACTGAGAATATTGCCGAGACAGACTACGCCAAGATTGGTGTAAAAATCGACACCGGCGAGATTTTTGTGAGCGACGGCGCCAAGTGTGACACCGGCAACATAGGCGACATTCTCAGTACTGCCGACCGTGTGGCCGTTACAGACCCTGTATATCCTGTATACGTAGACACCAACGTTATGGCCGGACGAGCCGGCGAGCTGATGGCCGACGGTCGCTGGAGCAATATTGAATATCTGCCCTGCACAGCCGAAAACGGGTTTGTGCCTGAGTTGCCCAAGACGAACCCCGACATCATCTATCTCTGCTACCCCAATAATCCCACAGGCACCACGCTGACGCGCGACCAACTGAAGGTATGGGTTGATTATTGCCGCCGCAACGGATCTTTGCTGCTCTTTGATGCCGCTTACGAGGCCTTCATCACCGAGGCTGACGTGCCCCACAGCATCTTCGAGATTGAGGGTGCCAGGGAATGTGCCATAGAGTTCCGCAGCTTCTCCAAGACGGCCGGCTTCACCGGCATACGACTTGGCTATGCTGTGATACCCAAAGAGCTGAAAGGCGCCGATGCCAAAGGGAATCCGGTGAGCCTCAACGCCCTGTGGAACCGCCGCCAGACTACAAAGTTCAATGGCGCAAGCTATCTCACACAACGCGCTGCAGCCGCCACTTATACCCCCGAGGGACGGAAGCAGATACAAGACAACATAGACTATTACCTGCGTAATGCCCGGATAATGCGCGAGGCTCTTGCGGCTGCCGGACATGAAGCCGTGGGCGGCATCAATTCGCCATACGTATGGGTGAAGACGCCAAAGGGCATGACCTCATGGCAATTCTTCGACTGGTTGCTTGAAGAGTGTAACGTGGCCGGCACCCCGGGCAGCGGCTTCGGCCCGAGCGGCGAAGGATACTTCCGGCTCACCGCCTTCAACACCGAAGAGAATACCCGGCGAGCCATGGAGCGGATTCGCAACAAAGGATAAAACGAGAGAAAGAACGCCGCCATGAACCTGCACCTCCTGCCCCAACAGTCAATCCTGCTCCTTACGCTGCTTGTAAGCCTTTTCGCCTCGGCAGATGTGCAGTTCCGCGTCGGCGACATCCTATATTCCGGCAGGTCGGAAAGCCGACTTGCCGACGTGGTGAGGTATGTAGGAACGGCGAAAACAGACCTGGTGGCGATACCGGCTTCGGTGAGCAACAACGGAGTGCAATACAGCGTTGTGGCCATTGAAGCTGAGGCATTTCAGTCGGTGCGCGGCGTCAAGAGCGTAAACATTCCGGCCACCATAGAGCAGATAGGAGCCAATGCCTTCCGCAACTGTATGCACCTGGAGGCCATAGAGGTAGCGCCGGAGAACAGCCGTTTCAGCTCAGAAGGAGGAGTGCTGTTCAACAAGAACAAGACCTTGCTGATGGCCTTCCCCGTGCAGAAAGCCTCAGGAGCCTCATATACCGTGCCTCAGAGCGTTACGGACATTGACGACGCCGCGTTCTATTACTCGCACCTTACAGCCGTAACGTTGCCGCAGAAGCTCCGCAGCATAGGCAGCCAAGCCTTCTACGGCAACAACACGTTGGCTGATGTGAATTTTCCGGCCACGCTGACCGCCATCGGCGACGAAGCATTCATCATGTGCAAGTCGCTGACGAAGCTGGAGCTGCCCGACAATTTAGAAACCATCAGCAGCGATGCCTTCAGGTTTTGCTCGGCAGTAACCACCGTGAAGCTGCCGGCGAAGCTGCGCAGAATAGGAAGCGGCGCCTTTGCGAGCTGTGAGGCGTTGCAGCAGATTGATTTTCCGACCACCCTCGACAGCCTCACCCCGGGAGCATTTGCCGAATGTAAGACTCTGACGCAGGTGAGCATACCGGCAAGCAGCAGCAAATTCCTCACAGCCGAGGGCATCCTTTTCAACAAAGCCCGAACGGCACTGTTGCTCTATCCGGCAGGGCACACAGACAGCCTCTATACCGTGTCTCAGGGCATTACGCTGATTGGGGCGAGCGCCTTTTCCACCAACAGAAATCTCAAATATGTGAGCCTGCCTCAGTCGCTGAGAGTCATAGGCGACGAAGCCTTCCGTTTTTGCGCCTCATTAGCGCGCATGGATGTGCCCGACGCGGTCGCCACAATCGGCAACGGAGCCTTCCAGGAGTGTATAAGCCTGGAGCAGATGCATCTGCCGGCCTCTCTGACAGAGATTGCCGACAACCTGCTGAACACCACCATACTGACCCGGATTGACATACCTAAGCAGGTGCGTCGCATCGGCAAAAATGCCTTTTCGCTGACGCCCATAAGCCATCTGAATCTGCCCGACTCAGTGGAGGAAATCGGCGATTTTGCTTTCTTCGACAACTCTTTTCTGCGCACAGCCAACCTGGGCGCCGGAGTGAAGAGAATAGGCGAGGGAGCCTTTGGCCAATGCACCCTGCTAAAGCGCGTGGAATTCGGTCCTGAGTTGCGCGAGATAGGCTCACGGGCCTTCTACGCCTGCTGGACACTCAGCGAAATCAACCTGCCGGCCGGCGTGAGGGGCATCGGCAATGAGGCATTCGGCGGCTGCCTGCATCTGAGCAAAGCCATATTGCCGCCTAGGCTCACTGTGGTGCCGCATTACTGCTTCTATGGAGCCAACGCCCTGCGCGACCTGTTTATGCTGCCGCCTACTCCGCCGGCAACCGGCACAGAGGCATTTACAGCCGAGCCTGCCGCGGTGAGACTGTATGTGCCGCAAGACTCCCAAGAGCAATATTCGCAGGGCTTTTGGAGCAATTTCGTCATCCGCAAAGGCATCAGCTACCAATATCTTGACTATGGCGAGAATGAGCTGATGCTGGAGCCGGAGAGCCTTGCGTTGCTGGTGGCACCGCGGGCGCGCACCATGGCGCCGGTGCTTTCGTCGCGCTGGATGAGCGAGAACCCCACGGTGGCTTTCGCCGACAGCCTCGGTCTTGTTCACGCCCTCGACAAAGGCACCGCTGTGATATGGTATGTGGCGCAAGACAGCACCATGACCGAACACCGAATCTCATGCAATGTTACGGTAAAGGATGCCGGAGTGGGAATAGCGGCCACTGACACGGCGCCCATGCCCGGAGATGCCATCTTCACCCTCACGGGAACAAAGGCTGCCGACCTGTTCAAGGAGCCGGAAGCCGCCGCCACTCTGCCGCCCGGAATTTACATTGTCAGGCGCCGCGGAGTGTCGGAGAAATTAGTGATAAAAGGAACGCAAAAATAGCAATTTAACAAACAACAGCCCCCGCACGGGTGCATAAATAAACTACAGGTAAGAATATGGACTCTTTACGATTCAAGGCAGTTGAGGCTGCGGCCAACCGCCAACCGGTAACGCCGGAAATTCCGGTCAACCGACCGAGCAGTTTTTTCGCGTCGATGGTTTTCAACCGTAAGACGATGTACGAGTATCTGCCGCTGGAAACCTACCGTGCCCTCACACAGGCCATCGACAACCGCGAGCCGTTGCCTCGCAAACTCGCCGATTCGGTAGCCGACGGCATGCGCCGCTGGGCCATTGACCATGGCGCACGGCATTACACCCACTGGTTCCAGCCGCTTACGGAGACCACAGCCGAGAAGCACGACGCCTTCATAGAGCTTGACGGCAAAGGGGGCATCATAGAGGAATTCTCGGGCAAACTGCTTGTGCAGCAGGAGCCTGACGCCTCCTCGTTCCCCAACGGCGGCATCCGCAACACCTTCGAGGCACGCGGATACTCGGCCTGGGACATCTCCTCGCCGGCCTTCATACTGCGCGGCACGCTCTGCATACCCACCATCTTCATCTCATATACCGGCGAGAGCCTCGACTACAAAACGCCTCTGCTGAGGGCCTTGGCAGCCCTCGACAAAGCCGCCACATCGGTGGTGAACCTCTTTGACGAGGATGTGCGCCATGTGCAGTCGAACCTCGGCTGGGAGCAGGAGTACTTCCTCGTTGATGAAGCGCTGTGCAACGCTCGTCCTGACCTGATGCTCACCGGCCGCACGCTGATGGGTCATGAATCGGCCAAGAACCAACAGCTCGAAGACCATTACTTCGGCGCCATCCCGGCCCGCGTGGAGGCCTTCATGCTCGATTTGGAAACGGAGGCTTACCGCCTGGGCATACCCCTCAAGACGCGCCACAACGAGGTGGCTCCCAACCAGTTTGAGTTCGCCCCCATATACGAAGAGACCAACCTGGCCAACGACCATAACATGCTGGTAATGAGCCTTATGGGCGATGTGGCACGCCGCCATCATTTCCGCGTGCTGCTGCATCCGAAGCCCTTTGCCGGCGTCAACGGCAGCGGCAAACACTGCAACTGGTCGCTGTCGACTGACAAGGGTGAGCCTCTGCTTGCTCCCGGCCATGACGCCAAGTCGAATCTGCGGTTCATCACCTTTGTGGCCAACGTCATGACCGCCGTACACCGCCACAACGCGCTGCTGAAAGCCTCTGTGATGAGTGCCGACAATGCCCATCGTCTCGGCGCCAACGAGGCACCCCCTGCCATCATCAGCATCTTCACAGGCAAGCAGCTCGGCGACATCCTCAGCCATGTTGCCGAAGCCACCGACGACCAGTTGGTTGAAATAGCCTCCAAGCAGACCTTTACCACGGGTCTGAGCCAGATTCCCGACCTGCGTCTCGACACCACCGACCGTAACCGCACCTCGCCGTTCGCCTTCACCGGCAACCGCTTTGAGTTCCGCGCCGTGAGCAGTTCAGCTAACTGCGGCGCCCCTATGATAGCCCTTAACGCCGTGGTAGCCGACCAGCTCGCCGCCTTCCGCAGCGCCGTAGACAAACGCGTGGCAGAGGGTCAGGACACCATGCACGCCGTTCTGGCCGAGGTGCGCCGCCTGATACGCGAGTCGGAGCCTATTCACTTCGACGGTAACGGATATACGGAAGAATGGAAAGCCGAAGCTGCTGTTCGCGGCCTCGACACGGAGACCAATCCGGCGCTTATCTTCGACGCTTATCTGCGTGCGGACAGCGTGGAGATGTTCACCCGCACAGGCGTCCTGACTCCCCGCGAGCTGCAGGCCCGCAACGAGGTGAAATGGGAAATGTATACCAAGAAAATTCAGATTGAGGCACGCGTGTTAGGCGACCTGGCCATCAACCACATCATCCCCGTGGCTACCCGTTACTTGGGCATTCTGCTCGACAATATGGACAAGGCTCGCCGCATCTTCGGCGAGACAAAGGGTGCCGCAATGACCGCCTCCGACGCCGAGAGCGCCGAAAGCATAATGCGCCACACCTCCGAGATACGCAATCTCACCGACGCCATGGTGGAAGCGCGTAAGGTGGCCAACCGCATCACCGAAGAACGCGAAAAGGCGCTTGCCTACTCGCGCACCGTGGCTCCGAAGCTCAACGAGATTCGCCGCCACATCGACAAGCTCGAGCTGACGGTCGACAATCAGCTCTGGCCGCTGCCCAAATATCGCGAACTACTCTTTACCCGTTAAGGCAGAACAAAGATACAATTAAGGGTGCAAGGCATACGGAAATTCTGTGTACCCTGTGCCCTTTATCTCAACTTTTTTTGCTAAATTTGCGGTATGAAAAGAATCCTTTTAGCCGCAATATGGGTTTGGTGTGCGCTGACCGTAAGCGCCGCTGCCGCAGAAAATAAATCTACAGACAAATCTCCTACACTGCAGCCTGTTCCGGGGCATGTGGTTGACCATCTCACAGCCACCCGCGGCATTGTAGTGAATCCGACGCCGGTGAAAATGCAATTCACCGGTGCCGATACTGTTGACGTTGCCAAAGGATTCAACCTTGCCAAGGTGCCCGAGAGCCTTCGTCAGGACTTCAACGGGCAGAAAGCCAACCCCAAAGGGCTGCCGGTGAAAGTGGCTGTAAAAGCCCGCAAAGGGGCCGTTGCCGGCACATATACCCTTACGCTGACGCCTGCGAGAGTGAGCATTGAGGCCGTTGACGCCGACGGTGTGTTCTATGCCGCCGGAACGCTTCAGCAGATTCTGACGAGTGCCGCCGAGGCGAAGGTTCCGGTGCCTGCCATGGTCATCACCGACTACCCGGCGTTCCCCTTTCGCGGCGTTGTGGAGGGCTTCTACGGCACTCCGTGGAGCCACGACACGCGGCTGCGTATGCTCGACCACATGGGCGCCAACAAGATGAACAGCTATGTGTTCGGCCCTAAGGATGACCCTTACCATAACGTGCCTCACTGGCGTCAGCCTTATCCGGCCGCGGAAGCCGCCAAAATCAGCGAGCTGTGTAGCCGCGCCGCCAAGAACCACGTCAACTTCATCTGGGCCATCCACCCCGGCGGCGACATACGCTGGAACCGCGAGGATTACGATTCGCTGCTCAATAAGTTCAGGGCCATGTATGACCTTGGCGTTCGTCAGTTTGCCGTTTTCTTCGACGACATCTCGGGCGCCGGCACAGATTCGCACAAACAGGCCGCTCTGCTCAATGACCTCAACCGCGATTTCGTGCAGAAAATGCCGGGAATGAGGTCCCTAATTGTCTGCCCCACGGATTACACTCAGTCGTGGGCCAATCCCACCGACAGCGGTCAGCTTGCCGTTTACGGTCGTGAGCTCGACCCCGACATTCAGGTGTTCTGGACCGGCTCGGCGGTATGTTCCGACGTTAAGAAAGCCGACCGCGACTTTGTGCGGGAGCGCATCCGTCGTCCGTCGCTGACGTGGTGGAACTTCCCGGTGAGCGATTATGTGCGCACGAACCTGCTGCTTGGACCTTGCTATAACCTCGACACCACACTCACGGCCGCCGACATGAGCGGTATCCTCACCAATCCCATGGAGCAGGGCGAGGCGTCGCGCAGCGCCGTTTACTGTGTGGCTGACTACGGCTGGAATCCGCGTGCTTACAACGCCCTCGACAGCTGGGAACGCTCCATCCGCGACCTCGTGCCCGGCGCCCCCGAGGCTTACCGTACTATAGCCATCAACACCACCGACCCGCAGAAGGATTTTCGCAAGATTGAATCGTGGGAAGCCGACACTTTCCGCGTCGATAACTATACGCAGGAACAGTTCCGCGCCCTTTATCAGCAGTTTACCCAATTGGCCATGGCGCCGATGAAGCTGATTGCCGACGGCGACAATCCGGAGTTGGTAAAGGAAATCTTCCCGTGGCTGGAACAGGCGGCAGCGCTCGGCAGCAGGGGTATCTTGGCCCTTAACCTTATCAAGACTTACGAAAGCGGCGACCGCGAAGCCTTCCTGCGCGATTACAACGTTCTCAATACCGTCAACAGCCTTCAGCGTCCCGGCTGGGAGGCTCATCGCGTCGGCACGCAACGTCTGCAGCCCTTCATCGACAACGTGCTCAAAGACCTGCGCAACAAGTAACCATCCGTTTCTTTACTTCAGAAGCACCTTTTTGCCCCGATAGATGTAGATGCCTCTTGACGGGTTGACTACCCGGCGTCCATACAGGTCGTAATAGACCTCGCCGTCGGGTTGCAGAGTGTTGATGACGTCGGCGGCAAGCGGCGCTTTTTCCTCAAAGCGAAACAGCCACTCGTTGGCGTCCTCCGAATAATCGTCGCTCCAGAGATTGATGGCATAGTCTTGGCGGGCAGCGCCGCAGTTCATCAGCCAGTAATAATTGTTTATGGTGGAGTCGGTGGCGAGGGCGCAATAAGAATAGCCGGAGCTGTCGATGCCGCTCATCGTCGGCTCGGTGACGAAGATAAAGCCGTAAGGATTCACCTTACTGTCCTCCTCCGAGGCCACATATAGCCAGCGCGCCGAGGCATTGTCGGCTGTGGGGACAGGATTCACGAACCCGTTGGGAGCCGCCTTGCAGACCATTTTATAGCGGGCGGAATCGGTGGGTGAAGGCTCAAACTTCCACAACTGATAATCATAGGCCTTACTGCTGAAATCAGCCCCCGGAGCCGACCACAGCATGTTGGGATGCTCGCTGCCGGCGGGGAAATACTGTATGCAACGGCCTGCGCGTTGGTCAGTGCCGTTATAACGAGTCATCAGCCTGTACCAGACGGAAGGCTGAGGCCTGCGGAAAGTCTGTGCGGATGCGGATAAAGACGATCCTACAAACAGAGATGTCAATATAAAAGCAAAAAAGATTTTCATATACCTGTTATTTAGCAATTTAACGCCCTGTGGGTGAATAATGTTCGTGATTTGCGATGCCCTACCAGACAGGCAAATCCTTTTGACAGAAAACGACCCATGGATCGGAAAGTGATATGCACCTTCCGAGCCGTGGGTGTTTGGGGTGTAAAAGGTTATGTTCGAGAATTGCTTTGTAGTCTAAAGCCTGGTGGCTAAGACTTTGGGAGTAAACGCTTTGGGGCTTAACGCTAAAAATCGTCGTCCATCATGTCGTAATCGTCCTGCTCATCGAGGAATTCCTCATCCTCCTGTGCCTGTTGGTCGTCATAGTCCTGATTATCGTAATCGGGATAACCGTCGTCATAGCCTTGATTCGCATAATCGTCGTCGTTGGCGTCCTCATTCCCATAATCGGGGTAATTGCGGCCATAACCACCCCCGTAATTGCGATAACCACTGCTGCCGTGGCTGCCATAATCATCATCATAGTCCGACCCATTACCGTCATCCTCATGCCCGTAAGGCGGCGGAAACATTGACGCGTCATGCTGATCCTTCTTGTGCCTGAAGAGGCTGAAGATCCACCGAAACAGGAAGAACTCTCCTATGTCATTCCAAAAACTCATATTATTAACCAATTAAATTACCTACGGCTAAAAATTAAATATCCTCTAACTCTCGTTGTCGTTTGGCGTTCATATCTTGAGTGTCAAGATATAAAATCATTACCATGCCATCGCTGTCATCGAACTTCTGAATGGAGATGTTTATGATGCCACCTTGTATTTCAAATTTAGAAAAATATGAAACTTTTCCTTGTGAGAGATTGTACATAAGCCTCGAATTCGAGTCAGAACTACTTGGATTATTTTCTACACATTCAGTAGGAAATCCGTATTTTTCAATGTACAAATATTTATAATACTCGTATAAATTGACAAGGTCTTTCCAACTGTCAGATTTCTCAAAAGTAACCCCAATGGAATAAACATTTTCTCCGATATCTGTAGGAACTACACCAACTGTAACTTTGCGACCCGTAAATTTACCTTGAAATAACCGCATATCTTCATCATAAGGCATCTCAATAAAGCCTTTGGCTTTCAGTTTCTGACAGAATTCCGTGATGCTTCCTTCAATAGGAATACCTTTGAAAGAAAGATGTTCTTGTGCGTAGCCACAAACGGCCAAGCAGCAAAGAATCATAGAGATGATGACTTTTTTCATGCTATCTTCTTTTTGTGTTAAACTTACTCATTATGGCAGCATATTTGCTATACCTTATTCCCTTTGCATTGTTGCGAATCAACAAATTTTGAAAAGTTTTATCAACACGCTACCTTTTGCCATAGTTGTTTTACATTGGCTTAATCATTGACTCGATGAAGGCGATTTCCTTGTCAGAGAGCTTGTATTTGGCATAGAGCTGTTGGTCTATTTCAGCCACGCTCTTGCTCCAGTCTATGTCGCTATTCTCCGAAAAGTCTTGCATTGGCACATTAGCCCAAGTGTCCTTGGGATTGTCCTGGGTAACTTTTAATGTCCCCAGTAATAATCTCGCGAACCGTGTTTTGATATATTTTAAACAGGCCTCAGCATAGGGGGCTTTATCAAAGCTCCCTATGCTGAGGAATGTTAGAGTATGTCCGATTACCGGCACGCCGATTACCGGCGTGCTGAGCACTTCACCAATTGCTCCTGTTCCATTTGATTTGGGAACAAATACTTTGTATTTGTCAATGTTATTCGGAAGCTTAATATAATTACGCTTAACCCATTTGGTTACTCTCTCTCTCCCTTCTAAGCCGTATATGCCAATGTAGTCGGCATTTCTTGGATTTTCGTCGAGAAAAACCTCGGGGAAAACTTCGAATATGCTTGATCCTATGTCAAAACGATGACCTTGACTTTGTCTACCCTCTGCCCATGGATTTTCTTTGTAGAATTGCTCCGTAAGTTTATAAAGGTCGCGAGGATACACAATGTCTGCAAGGGATTCCTGACTATTAGACTGAACTTTCTTCAGAATGCTTTTAATCTCAGGATATGGCGAGAAAAATCCAATGGGGCCACATTTTATGTTTTCATCCCACATTGTGGTAGCAATACCACCCTTTACATCAACATTGTTGAAAACATCAATGCTTTTCACCCAATAGTCAACGACCTTATAATGTGGGTCAGAGAGGATTTTTTCATCCCAATCTTTTGGGGTTTTCCCAGCTTTGAATAGGAAACGTGCAGGATGTATCATTGTTCCTCTTGGAGATAATTGACGTCCCAAATCAATAAATAAATGGTATAGCGGATTAGCTCCGTTGCCTTTCCCTTCATTGACTTCCTGATATGGCGGATTTCCAACTATTGCGTTTATTTTCACGTTCTTTCCTACGAGGTCGTGAACTTTCTTGACAAAAAGTTCGGGTTGGTTTTTGATTTTGTTGATTAGGTCGTCGGGCGCCAACATATTGGTCTTGCCGTTGCGGAAGCCCAGCAGGGTGCGACGGGTGATGGATTTAGCCATCAGCGTCTTGCAGATGACGAAGATGTTGTCGGCCACGGCCTTGTCCCAAAGAGCCTGATGTTCGGCGAGGTTCTCGGGAGACGTCAGCTCATTGCGCAGAAGCGACCGATAGACGTTATAGGCCAGATACAATGGGTAAAGGCCCGACTTGGAGTTGATTTCGAGGAGATGTGTGTCGGGTGAGAAAACGTCGGCGGTAACGGCGCCCCGGTCTACAAAACGCGGCTCCTCAATCGTCGTCTTAAACTGTTCGTCGTAAAAAGTATATCCGCCCAAGGTGTCGCTGAGGTGCATGTTCACCACGCGCCACGGTGTCAGCACCGTTTCCTTGTCGGGGTTGCGGAACGTGGCGAAGATGTCGGCGATGCGCTCTATGCGCTCCTCAATGGGTAGCCGGTCGGCGGCGCGGGCCATCTGGCGGATACGTTTGGCGGCGGCGGTGAAGACGTCCGGGTCGTAATACTTCTTGAAGGCGTTAAAGCGCTGCATGGTAACGCCTTTGGGCATAAACTCCTCCCACGAACGCGAGTCGACAAGCGAGGTGAAATTGTCAATGGTAAGCTCTTTGTCTTCGTCGGTGATGTCGGCGCCGTAGATGAGCAGCGGCATGCGTATGGAGATGCCGCGGAGTATGGAGATGGCGTCTTCCTTGACTTTGCGCTTTTTCTTCAGCTCTTCGAGGCGTGCCTGTTCTTCGGGTGTGCGCTGACGTTTATTTTTCTTTTCGAGCTGTTCCTGCTCGGCATATTCCTCATCGGTGAGACCCTGGTTGTTGACGATGATGTCGTTGGTCTTACCCATGGCCTTTGTCTTGCCGATGATGCCTTTCAGCTCGTCAAACTCGCGGATGTCGACGTCTGAGAGCCGCATCAGCTCATAGTTGTTGTAGAGGTAACCGTCTTCGAAGCCATGTTGCACCACGCGCTCCACATACACGCGTTTGAGCTGCTGAAGCATCTGCTCGGTGTTGAACCGTTTCATCTTGCTTCCATCTACAGCGATGATAGGGCAGAAATTCAGGAATTCGCCGAGCTGCTGACGGTCGGAAGTGGTCTGTTTGCCGGCTTTTGTGGAGATTTTGGCCGTTTCGGCAAGCACTTTGAGAGTGCGGTCGGGGGCGAAGTCAAACACATAACAGTCTTCCTTGACGCGTCCGTTGATGGTTGCCGGGGTCTGCACGCGGAAGATGGTCTGCATATAAGCTGAGGCTGCGGTGTTGTGGCTTCCCGACAGCATCAGCACACCGGTCCACGGCTTTACGCTGACGCCGGTGGTGAGACGGCCGCAAGAGAGCGTTATGGTGCGCGTCATGTCGGGGTCGGGGCCTATGGCGTTGTTCACCTTGCGCAGCGCTTCCTCGTTGGGTTCCTCCTCGTCGCCGTCGCCGGCAACGTTCACAATCTCGAACAAGCCGAACACCGGGTGGTTGCGCAGCATGGCGGCGAGAGCTTTGGCGGCCTTGACGCCCGGAACCATCCACAGCGTATGGCGGAAGATGTCGCGGTAACGTTTGTTGGCAAAGGGGTAAACGTCGTCGCCTTCGCGCGTCTTTGTGAGCAGATTGAGGAAGTCCTCAACGTGCTGTTTGTGAACGAACTCGCCGTCTTCAGTGGTGCGGAAGAACTCGCGGAAGTTGAAGGCAATGTCCTCGTCGGCAAACTCGTTCATGAGCCGCCCGAGGTCGTATGTGTAGATATTCATGCGCGGAAGACCCGCGTAGGGGTTATGGTCGCCGGGATGTGTGAGATCCCACTGTGCTTTGGCGCGCTGCTCCATTACATAATCCCAAGTGAAGATTTCCTCCTCTTTATATTCGTCGAGCAGATTGAATGGTGTTCCGCTTAGACGAAGCACTTTCGTTTTCTCCTTAGTCAGTTCAGCCATGACGGCTTTACCGAGTTCTGTTTGTGTACCCTCGTGGGCTTCATCAACAATGATGAGATCCCACGGAGTGGAGAAAATATCATTATTCTTGTCGAAGTTACCGCCGACAAGTTCAGAGCCTCGGAGGTCTTGCATAGAGGCGAAGTAGATATATCGGCATTCCTCCCGACGTGCGCGGCGTTCGAGAGAGACGAAGGTATCGCCGTTGGATTTAGAGCCATAGGCGTATTCGTCGGAGTCATAGAATATTTTGCCGAAGTCCTCGAACCAGCCCGCATCGACCACCGGGCGGTGAGTGAGGATAAGGACGCGGCGGAAGTCGCCACGTTCCTTAACGACTTGCAGAGCCGAGAGCGTTTTGCCGAAACGCATCTTGGCGTTCCAGAGCATCTGATTGCCTTTCTTGAACTGGCGCAGAGTCTTATCGATAGCCTCGCGCTGTTCGGGGCGGAACTGGATGGGCGACTGCCCGACAGTTACCTCCGAGCCTTTCAGGGCTTTGCGGCCCTCCTTGACAGCGGCGATAGCTCGCTTGGCAGTTTCGAGGTCGCAGCAGAACCACTCGTTTGCACCGTTCACCTTATCAAACACTTTGCGTTTGATACCGCTGCGGAGAAGCACGTCGTGGACTTCCTTGTCGTTGATGCCTGCAAGATGACCGTCGCGCACGGAGATGGCTATTTCCGTGTGGAGAAGTTCGTAAGCTATTCCGGCAGTCTTGGTATACTGGTCAATGCGGGCCGTGGCGGCTTTATTGAGCGCGCTGCTGTTGGGCGGCAGAGTGATGTTGCCGTCGTCGAATGTGGCTTCGCCTATTTTCAGACAGTCGCTATGTGCCTCGTCGGGAATGCGGAACACGTATATCAGCTTGGCTTTAAGGTTTGAGAAATATTCCATGCCGGTTATTTTATAAGGTCGATAAATCGGATTTTCTTTTTGCTCTCAGACTTGGCGCCCCAGTCGCGAATGAGGCAGTAAGAGCCGTTGTGGCGCCTGATGTCGCCGTTTTTGCACCCGTCGCATTGGCTCACTACCTCCGTTTCGCCGAAAAGATCGGCAACTATCTGCCGCCGTTCGCCGCATGTGCCGGGAACAACCCCTTTGAGACCGTCCATTTGCCAGAAATTCCACGAAATGATGTAGGCAATGTAAAGGAGCGATTTCAAAAGCGGCTCTTTGCCGAATTTGGCTTTGAAATAGTCAACAAACGTCATGAGCAGATTCTCGCGGGCGAGCAACAGGTTGTCGCCCTGCCATTCATATCCGTAGACATTCTGAAAAGCCACCTGCGCCCATTTGAGCCAGTCGGCGGAGTTGTCCACGTTTTCGGAAATGACCCTGAGCTTGCGGTCGAGCAAGCCGATGCGCCGCTCAATGGGTATCGGCTCGCCGCTGACGGTGTCGTAACGGCTGACGACGTAAGGCGCTTCGCCGCAGGTGATTTCAAGACGCGTGTCGCGCACATAGTCGCGCCATATGCGCCCTTCAGGAAAGAGAACAGGTGTTGGGTTGACAGCCCATGTATGGTCGCCGTTCTCGGTGTTGAAAACTCCTTCGCGGCCAAACCATTCGTTGTCAACAAGATTGTTTTGCGCGTTGCATATCCACGACGGGGTGAAGACCTCGGCCATTTCGCGGCTGCGTTGTTGCTGTTGCTGCCGGGTCTTTATTGAGCGTGGAACTATGACCATGCCGTTATCGCCGGTGATTTTCTCCACCGTTATTTCGTCGGCGTATTGATAGCCGGCGCCGCGGTCGGCGTAATTGTCGGTGGCCCAAAAGATATTGACCTGCCGCTCAGGGGTGCTTAACGTGTGGTCTTTGAGAAGCACAGTGAGCAATTCGGGCGACAGCTCGAAAATGTCATTCTCTTTTATGTCGACCTGCGAATCAGTCATTTTTCAAATTTGTAAATCCCTTTCATGGCATCTGAAGAGGGGTGGCCTCTTCGGGGCTCGCCTATGGTAATGGAGGGCGGGAGGCGGCTCGGGAATTATCTAAATACAAAGGTAATAATTTTTTTGGATACCGGCGGCATAAAGTTGGGCAAAGGAGGCAAAAATTGCGGCAAAAGAATAAGAGAGCGCGTTTATGTTGCAAAACACGCTCTCTCAAAGCTCTTACCCCTATAAGCCTTATAACAATAGTCCGTTAAAAAATCAACATAACGGCTAAGCAGCATCAGCCGCAAGGCCAAAGAGTTCCTTGACAAGTTTAGCATTTAATGTCGTTTGTGGGTCGATTCCGCTCACGTCAAAAAATCGCTTTATGAAGTGAGCCTTGACCATCAGCGACTTAATCTGACCAATTGAGAGCATCGTTCCGGTCTCTTTGCGGAGTGTCTTTACGAGGTTCACGGCTGTCAGGGATGCATTGTAGCAAAAATCCATTGCTTTCTCGCCCCGGGCCTGGCAGTCCATAAGCCCGGTGAACTGATGTCCGTCGCGGTAGCAGAACTCAATCTGGAACCGGGTACGGTAGATGTCGAAAACGTCCTTGCCGCACACGTTGACATCGGTGCAGAAAAAGAGTTTGTGACTGCCGTCGGGCTTATACCAGATTACCAGACGCACTTTTCGTTTGAGCGACTTGCTCCATGCGATAAGTTCATAGGCCCGTCCTTCCTCACGGTCGATGTCGATTCGGGTCATACGACTTTTGTCGGGATTGGCGAAATCGATTTTGCCGTCGACTGTTTTTGGCCGGCCACGCTTGCCTGTGCGGGGACCGTCATAGATGTAGAACAGTACGGCGTTGGAGCGGAACCTGCTGACCAGGTCAAAGCCGAGCTCCTTGAGCCCCGATACAAACGGCAAAGTGGAGAAGGCTGCGTCAGCCACCATTAACGAAGTGATTTTCAGCAGTTCCGGTTTGTATTTGTCCAGCACATGGAGATACCAGTCGGTGAGATTCATCTTCCGGGCTTTCAGCTCGGAGGCATTGTGGGTAAGTTCCGCACGGAGCATCATGGCATCCTTGACATCGGCGTCAACAACAGCGATGCCCAAAAGCTCAAGACCATGCTTGACAGCCGAGGCGCAACCAGACCAGAACCGGCCCACATGATCGGTCTTCTTGCCGGCCTTGGAAACGTAGCTTGGATCAATGGCGATGGCCATGCGCTTCATCCCATACTGAAACCGGTTGGCGGCAAGACTCATATTGTAGCCGAGCCAGTCAAAGTCGCGCGCCGCCGTCTGTCGGTAGCACTGCTCGCAACGCCTGCCATATCGGCCGAGCTGGGAAAAATTAATCTTTCCGTGGATGCACATGATTAAAATCAGAATCTCGATGATGTTAGTCTTGATATTTTTGTTTAACTTTGTGGTGCAGCCGAAGAAAGCTCTCCGGCAGATGCCCTCATATTGGTCAAGAAGCTTGAAAATCATTGTCTCTTTAAGTGTGGTGAGATACCTTAAAGTTACTGATAATCAGCGACTTGACCAATTTTATTATACTAAACTTTGTTAACTAATTCATTGATTTTTAACGGGTTAAATAATCAGGCTCAGCGGATTAGGCAACCGCTTGTGCCGATAACTTTAAAAATTTACCGAAGTATTGACAAACGGACAACAATATAATACAAGAAATATATAGGCTCAATCAATATACACTTAATTTCGCTGCGATAAGGGTCTTAAGTAATTCATGACTAATGCAGGCAAATTCTCTGAATATTGAGATTATAGCTGTTGTTAATAAATTTACTATGCTGATAGTAACTATATTTTAGGGAATGGACTTCATAGTGAAGTTGAAGTCAGCCCATTCAGAACAAGAGTTGATTTCTACCGTTTCCACCAAAAAACAATATTACGAATTGGATATTCTCAAGCCAGACCTTTCACTTGTGCAGTAATGCTCATCACTGGACAAATGGCCTTATTTCATAGTTCCATTTGCTTTTATTATTCCGAGGACACACCTCATGCTTTCTGCAATTTCCTCCGGGATAGGGATTGTACTGTAGGCCAACGATGGAAGTTCCAAAGAGTATCGCTGGGAGAGAGTACGCCAAATCGCGTCAAATTCTTTTAACAGAGGTGAATCCGAAATACTGCGGGTTTGCCACCCGTCGGGTTTGGCAAACATGGCGCGGTCATGCTCAATCAGCGATGTGAAGTTCTCGATAAACTCACCGCTGTCAAGATACGTCCGACAGGCATTGTCATTTACGAGATAGTGGATGTCGTAGAAGTGACGTATCTTTGCCGTAAGGTCTGTGATGGGATTATCACCCAGCGAGAAACGCAGAAGTGAGACTAACTTCTCTGTCATTGTCGTGCGCTTGTCGAGTACATTGATTGAGAACTCGCCTAAGTCAAACTCAGAGATGATGTCGTGGAGACCGTTCTGCTGCAAATAGCTTAGAATGAAACTTCCGACCGCAAATCGCCCGAAAGGATAAGGATTGGCGAAGGAATTTATCTCTATCAAAAGCTGTCCGGGTATCATGCTTCCGATTGGCGCGATGCCTTCGACCTGCGGATACAGGAAATAAGATTTACGGTAGCGCGACCCTTTGCTTGTAAGGCCGGGGTGCTCTATGGGTGTAAGCCCCTCGGCCATCGCTTTTTCAGTGGAGCGAATAATGGTTTTTAGTCCGGCATCAGTTATGCCATCGCTCCTTACTATTGCAACATCGACATCTTCCGAAAACCGTGCCCCGATGCCATATACTTTCGAGAGGCTCGTACCTCCTTTGAACACGGACACATCATTTGCCGCACTTCTTGACATCTGCTGCAATGCGCGGGTAATCCAATAGTCCTTCTCGATGAAACCGGCATTTACTCCGATTCCGCCGTTCTCTTTCGGTTGGCTTGCCCGCAGTATGACTTCCGCGAGCAATGCCTTATCTTCATGCAGTCTCATTCTATGTTCCAGTTAGATTTGTTAGGTAACAGGCTTCCCGATATGCCAAGCGAGTATTTGGTAAACGGATTTAAAGTCTCCTTTATCCGGGCACTGTCACGGTCAAGACATTCCAATATTGCGCCGGTCAAGGCTCTGACCGCCGGAGGATAATTGATTGCATAACCGATTAAGTTAGTGAGTTCGTTTTCAGTCAAATTTTCCAACTGCCTTTGAATATTTCTTACAACCTCGTCAGGTGTTGCAGCCGGAATTTTCTTGATATTTTTAAGTGCATCGAGTATTCTCAGCAATGGAATAGAGTCCTCTGTAATCTCGTTTGGCTGAGCGGTATAGGATATTTCATAACCGCCACGTTTAAGAGGGCGGCGGTAACGGGCTGCTCCAATAACTATTTTTGAAGATATTTGCGTTGTCAGCCCCATCTGACTGAAAGCCGGTGTCCCTGTAATGTAGCCGATGCGCTCACCATCTTTGAATATCAAATCTTTTGTGAGCTGTTCTATCATCGGAGGCATCTCTCCAAGCCGTGAAACCACAGGTTTGTAAAATTTCCCTTTGCCGACTTTTCGCAACGTTCCGTCAGCCACCATGCGGCTCAGAGTCTTAGCCGTGGCGGTCTGCATCTCAGTAGGCAAATCAAGGTCAGAGTAGCCAAAAACTACACCTGCACCTATTGCCTCTATACGTTGGGGTATTACTTGCGTTGATTTCATGGTGCAAATTTAATAAAAATAGTCAAGTTTCTGCATGTAAAAACTTGACTATTTTCTGCGACTTGCAAAAAAACAGTAGACAGCAAATTCTCAGTCAATGGCATCGACCATTTCCTGCTTCATCTCATCGTCAATCTCGCGGTATCTGACGAATGCGGCGCTACCTGGTTTATGACCCGTGAGTGCGCTGACCATATTCTGGTCTTTGAATTTCTTGTATACGTTACCGATGAAGGTGCGTCGCGCCATGTGGGTGCTTGCGACCTCATAAATCGGACGGCTGACGGATTCGCGTGTCAGTTGGTCGATTACAACCACATGACGGTCGATTCCGGCTTCTTTGAGCATACGCTTGATGTCCTTATTGTAGCTCATGTATGCGCTTTCGGGGAAGATTTTATCACTACCGCAATCCTTATACTTGTCGAGTATGCGTTGCGCTGTTGAGTTCAACGGCACTTGTATGGTTATGGTGCGCCCTTCTTTTGTCTTGCGGGCGATGTAGTGGAGCTGGTTACCAACGATGTTATCGCGGGTGAAGGAGAACAAGTCTGACACACGGCAGCCTACGCAGCAGTGGAAAACGAACAGGTCGCGGTGCAAACCGAGGCGAGGATCATGGCTGAAATCAAATTCCTCCAGTTTCTTGCGCTCGTCTATTGTGAGATAGAACGGTGTGCCGTAAATCTCCTGAGCGACTGTGAAACCCTGCATCGGATTTAGCTGCAATCTTCCGGTCTTTATCTCCCAGTTGTAGATTGAGCGGATATACTTGAAGCGGTTCGAGATGGCGTTCTGACTCTTTGGACGTAGGTTCAGCGTTAACGGCGCACCTTTAAGTATAGCTGGGAAGGTGTGGATGTATATATGTTCGTTGCGCAGGAAGTCCTCATATTCCCGAAGTACCATCAGATTGAATCCCTCGATTGTGAGATTGAATATCGGATGGGTAAGGCGTTTGAAATTCTGAAAACGCACCAATGATTTACGCTGCACCTCATAGCACGTCTGACGTGAATTGATGCGTGGGCGACATCGGTTGCGGCGAGATACTCGTCGTACAGCTGAAAGAATGTGGCGCCACAGGCAGTTGAGCTGATTTCCTGACGATAGAAGTCATCAATGACTTCTGATAACCAGCCTTTGGGAATGGCGTGTCCTCGCATCGCATTGTAGCGCTCCTCGACAAATCCCATTATCTGCTTCAACCGTGTACGGACATCGTCGGCGTTTACGGCTTCGGGCGTTTTGTTTCGGGAGGAAACAATTACGAGCCGGGTAGGGGGCAGCGGCGTAATTCCGTGGCAGGGCTATCGAAGATAGACCGACAAACGG
>OJQV01000695.1_pt1 | contig 21426 bp, 16 predicted proteins | sample 1598821 | NCBI WGS metagenome assembly OJQV01 (sample SAMN03922509, study PRJEB24848) | human gut metagenome | isolation source: stool sample | host: Homo sapiens | place: Germany | collected 2011-11 | reverse complement strand
TCTGACCGAAATCTGCGTCCCCAGCGCTCGCGATTTTTTAGGGAACAAGGCCTAACTTTGCATCATGATTCTCCGCCTGCTCATAGCTGCCCTAATCGTCATGGCCGCGTATCCGGTAAGTGCCTGCACCTCGGCAATAATCAGTGCCGTGAGGTCTGCCACGGGGCGCCCGCTTCTGTGGAAGCATCGCGACACGTCAAATGCCAATAGCCGGGTTGCCTATATAGCTCCCAATGGCAATGAGCTTGCCTATGTGGGAATATTCAATGCCAATGACCCCAAAAACCATCAGGCCTGGATGGGCTTCAACGAAGCCGGTTTCGCCATCATGAACACGGCCTCTTACAATCTGCTTCCAAAAGGGATGAAGAGCAACGACCGTGAGGGGTATGTCATGGCAGCTGCGTTAAAATGCTGCAAAACGGTTGATGATTTCGCCGCTTTTCTCGACTCACTGCCAAGGCCTTGGGGCGTTGAAGCCAACTTCGGGGTAATTGACGCTTTGGGCAACGGGGCTTTCTTTGAGACGGGCAATTCGGATTATGTGCGTTATGACCTCAAAGATGCCCAAGACGGTATTTTGATTCGCACCAATTACAGCTATTCGGGTCGACCGGGTGAAGGCTCGGGTTATATGCGTCATAAAAATGCGGAGCATTTCCTGCTTCCTGCGGCTCGGCAGTGTTCCATAACGCCCGAATTTTTAACCGAAACGGTGAGCCGTAGTTTTTACCGTGATGACTTGGGCCGCGATTTGCTCTCCGATACTGTCTCGTTCGTCGCAGACATCGATTTCATACCGCGCTATACAACGGTGGCTACAGCAGTTATAGAGGGTATGGCTCCGGCCGATTCGCTGCCTTCCTCAGGGGATATTGCCAAAGAATACATTATGTGGACGGGTTTGGGTTATGCTCCTTTAGCCTGCATTCTGCCTGTGCGAATCTCAGCCGACGGGGTTGACAAGGGTCTTCAGGGTCAAGGTGCAAACAATCATGCTCCTTTAGCCGACAAGGCTCAGAATGAGCGCAAGTGTCTCTTCTTCAAAGATAAAGTGAACAAAAAGGGCAAGGGCAAACGTATGGTCAATCTGGCGCGTTTACGTCAGCTCATGGCTCCTATAAAAGAACGCAATCACAGTGTCTACGAGCAATATAAAGGGCGCTGAGCCTACCTCTACCCCACTGCTGCTTTGTGCCACGGAGGTATTCAGTCTGCCGGGCGGCAGGCTCTTCTCGTTTATCCTGCTTCGTCATTGCTTTTGGTGGATTGCAGCTGTGGTTTTCCTCGGATTGGCTTTGATATGTGTGGGCTTTGCCGTGGATTTGCGTTTGGTGGTGGCAGGACTCATGGTATGGTGCTTTTTCATGCCTCTGTTGGTGGCTTTCTGCCGCCTTCATTATATGCTTTCGCCGCTGAATGCTTTCAACCTGTTGCCTCATCATCTCGTGTTTGAGCCTAACGGCATTAGGGTTATTGTGCAGCTCAAGACTGACAAAGAGGACAAAGGGGATGAAGAAGTTGAAGAGGCGCAACCCCCTGAGCCTATTTTGCGAGAGTTTTTCTACCCTCTGAAAAATGTCTGCGGAGCGGAAAACTACACCGGGGGCACCTTTCTGGCAATTAACTCGGGGAAAGGGAAAGTCAGGGAATATCTGTTTGTGCCGGCGTCAGACAACGAGACAATAATGGCAAATCTGCAGACAATTATTTCACAGCTATAAACCTGTTGCCCGGCACTTTCATCACCATGCCGTCAAGTTCCATCTCTCCCAATAGGGCCATTACTGTGGCCATATTCATGTCGAGTTCCTGCTGCAACACAGCCACTGACAGGGGTTCGGAGGCGCGGCAAAGCTTGTCGTAAATCAGCTTCTGTTCGGGATTGGTGATTTCAAAAATGCTTCCTTTGGCACCCAACACTCCCTGGGCATCGATTTTCCAATCCATGCTTTGGCAGATGTCGTCGGCATTAGCCATCAGCTCGGCTAAATTATTGCGTATGAGGTGATGACACCCGGCATGAAGTTCTGAATCATAACGTCCCGGAACGGCTCCGGTGCTTCGGTCATATTCTCTCGACATTCTCGCTGTCGACATCGCGCCGCCACGCACGTCGCTCTGCACCACAACGGTCAAATCGCTCAAGCCTGCTATCACGCGGTTTCGCTCCAGGAAACTCTGCTTCCAGGCTCGCATAAAGGGCGGATATTCCGACACTATGGCGCCACCGTTTTTCACAATCTGCCGAGCTAATGCCTTGTTTTGCGAGGGATAAATGGTACTGAGTCCATGAGCCACAACAGCCACCGTGGGCATACTGTGGCGTAAAGCGGCCTCATGAGCCGCTGTGTCTATGCCGTAAGCCAAGCCGCTGATAATGGTAGGACGTAAGCCTTTCTCCTTCAGCCCTTTCACCATGCTTTCCACACACGCTTTCCCCACAACATCGCAACGGCGTGTGCCCACCATGGCAACCATTTTCTCGGCATCCAAATCGGCCTCGCCGCAGATATACAGCGCCGTCGGAGCATCATAACATTCGGCAAGACGCCGCGGATAGCCCTCATCGCCGAGGCCCACAATTTTTATCCTGTGAGCGTCAATGAACTCCAGGCTCTTTTGTGCCTCTTCAATGGCCTTACGACGTGCCTCGTTTCTTGGCACAGCGGCGTGGCTGATGTCGAGGCGCTGCATGAGATGCGGAGTTTCTGAATAGAAAAACTCCTCCCACGACAGGCTTTTCTCCCTCATACGGCGCAACAGCATGGCCGTCGCTCCTTTGGTCATGGAGATTGCCACGCGCCACAGCCGCTCGTCCATCGTTCGCTCTTATCGGATATATTTCTGGAAGATGCGTGCCAGCTCATCACCACGGCTCAGCTTGCCGTTTTTCAGAACTACCACCGTAACGACGCCTTGCGCGGAAATCTCGCCGTTGCTCTTCAGAATATCCTGGTGGAAAATGAATCTTGCGCCTCGGCGTTCCAACCGCAGGCACGACACAAAATGATCGCCTCCGCGCAACGATTGCTTGTATTCTATCTCTATCTTTCTCACCACCACATCAACGCCGGCTTCGTGCATGCGCACAAACGACATGCCCGCCTCGGCACAGAATGTGTGGCGTGTGTGCTCCATGTAGTGGAGATAATTCGCGTTATTAACTATCGATTCGCAATCAAGCTCATAATCGCGCACCGACATCTCCATGGCAAAGCAATATTTACGTGTATCTTTTAGTATGATCATTCCGCTATAGATTCAGACCCCATTCCACAAAAAATGTTAACGCCGGGGTCGCAGGGCTGAGGTGATTTTTGCAAGTTGAGGAGGGCGCATAGCGAGCTATGTAACCGACGAAACTTGGCAAAAAGCGCCCAACCCTGCGAGACCAGAGTAACTTCAGTCTTGTGTTTTGGTGCCATAATTAAAATTTATTTTGAGGTCTGGTTAAGCTCTCTTTTGATGGAATTGTTAAAAATTCTGTTCTTTGCAGAGCCTTACGCATATTAGTTTTCATTTCTACGGTTGACTTCCGGCGCTTTCAGCCAAGTTTCATTGGTCATGATGCCCGCATCACTCCCGCTTCAACTCGCTGAAATCGCTCGAAATTCAACCACCCCGGCATTAACATTTTTTGTTGAATGGGGTCTCAGGTTGCAAAGTTAACAATATTTTTTCACCCGACCACAACAGTAGGGTAAAAGAGTTTGTTAATATTACAAATCTGCTTGACTTTGCATAGCTGTCTATGCAGCTCGGCACTCCGGGCAAATAATTTATAACGAAAATGAAAAACACGCTCCAACACTTTCCTTATATTGACCGCGACATAAGCTGGATGTTCTTTAACGCCAGAGTGTTGCAGGAAGCCTCACGGCAAGACGTTCCCCTTCTGGAGCGCCTGAATTATTTGGGTATCTATTCCAACAACCTCGACGAGTTCTACCGCGTTCGTATGGCCTCCGACGCTCGCTTGGCGGAGATGCGCCGAGCGGCTGTCCGCGACAGGGCCGAGGCTGCCAAGATTCTGGTGCAGCGGCTGCAGCAACTCGATGCCGGCTATTCGGCTGTATATCACAAGGAAGTCCATGCGGTGTTGGAGGAGCTGAAAAAGCAGAACATTGAATTTGTTGGTGAAGAGAATCTGTCGGACGCTGACCGGCACTTCGTCAGGAAATGGTTCCGCCAGACTTTGGCAGGCTTTGTTAATCCGCAGTGGCTGAAAGCGGCCAAAGACCTTTATAACTATAACGACGAAAGCATTTATCTGGCCATAGACCTGGAGCGCAACGGCGAATCGGACTATGCCATTCTTGATTTACCGGCTCAACAGGTGGGTCGCTTCCTGCAGCTCCCTTCGGATGACGATGCCGTGAGGCTGATTTACATCGACGATGTTGTCCGCATCTGTCTGCCTCTCCTTTTCCCCGGTCTGGATTATGACCGCTATTCGGCCTACAGCTTCAAATTCACCCGCGACGCGGAGATGGAGATTGACGATGACCTGCACATCGGCCGTCTGCAAAAGGTGGCGAATGCGGTAAATAACCGGCGCAAGGGTCCGGCAATGCGTGTTATCTATGACCGCGAGATGCCGCAGCAGTTGCTCAACAAGATTCTGCATCACCTCAAAGTGGATGCCATGGATACGCTGCAGCCTTCGGGTCGATACCATAATCACAAGGACTTCATGACGCTGCCGGATTTCGGCCGCACTGACCTGACGTATGCTCCGATGCCGCCGTTGGTACCCGCAGAGCTGAAAAGCGGCAAGTCGCTGCTGTCAGAGATTCAACAGCGCGACAGATTCATCCATGTGCCTTACCACACGTTCGACTATTTCATCCGCCTGTTGCAGGAAGCAGCTGTGAGTCCTGCGGTGCGCAGCATCAAGATTTCGCTCTACCGGGTAGCCGGGCACTCAAAGGTGGTTGAAGCTCTGATTGCAGCCGCCCGTAACGGCAAGAAGGTAACCGTGCTTGTAGAGCTGATGGCCCGTTTCAACGAGCAGTCGAACATCAATATCTCGCGCCGTATGCAAGAGGCCGGCATCAAAGTGCTGTTCGGCCCTGAGGGGATGAAAGTACACGGCAAACTGCTCTACATTGGCATGCGCAAAAGTCGCGATATTTCAGTTATTTCCACCGGCAATTTCCATGAGGGGAACGCGCGTCATTACACCGATGTCCTGCTCTTTACGTCAAGGCCTGAAATCACCTCTGAAGTCAATATGGTCTTCGATTTGATACGCAACCCCTTCGCCGGATGTAGTTTCAAAAAGCTGATGGTGTCGCCGCAAAGCATGCGTGATAAGATTTATGAGCTGATAGACAATGAGATAGCCGCAGCGAAAAAGGGTCGAGAAGCGGGCATAAAAATCAAAATCAATCACGTTACCGACCCCGGGATGGTGCAAAAGCTCTATGAGGCGTCGCAGGCCGGTGTGCCCGTCGACCTGTTGGTGCGTGGCTGCTGTTCGCTGGTACCGGGCAAGAAGGGTATTAGCGAGAATATCCGCGCTTACGGCAGCATAGACCGTTATCTCGAACACTCGCGTATACTTGTGTTCAAAGCCGGAGGGAAGAATCTGACCTTCATCGGCTCTGCCGACTGGATGCCAAGGAATCTCGACCGCCGCATTGAGGTGATGGCGCCGGTGATTGACCCGGAGATAAAGAGGGAGATGCTGGCCATAATAGATATGGGTCTGCGCGACAATATAAGTGCCAGGGTCATTGACGGCAATGGCACGAACGACATTCACAAAACGGACGGTGAGGCTATTTTCCGCTCGCAGTCAAAGCTCTATGAGCATTACAACGAAGCAGGAACTCCTTCGCCTTCTGAAACAACACAACTCACTGACAAACAATGACATACGCTGCTATAGATATAGGTTCCAACGCGGTGCGTCTGCTCATAAAACGCGATGAGGAGAAGTGCCGTTATCTCGACAAACTGCTCTTGGTGCGAGTGCCTCTTCGCCTTGGCTTCGATGTATTCTCCAAGGGCGAGATAAGCGACAAAAAAGCCGATGACCTGGTTCGGCTCATGCGTAGTTATGAGCTGCTGATGAAAATCTATCGCGTTGACCGGATGCGAGCGTGCGCCACTTCTGCCATGCGCGATGCCAAAAACGGCTCGGAGATTATAAAGAAGATTGCGGCCAAAACCGGCATCAAGGTTGAGATAATAACGGGCGCTGAAGAGGCGCGGATTGTCTATTTCAACCATCTGGGTAGGGGCTTCGACAGCAAAGGAAATTTTCTCTATGTTGATGTTGGCGGCGGCAGCACTGAGCTGAACTTGCTCACCAACGGCGAGCTGAAACTGTCGGAATCGTTCAACATCGGCACGGTGCGTATGCTCACTGACTCGGTCAAGGCGAAAACGTGGTCTGACCTCAGCGACACTTGTCTGTCGCTGGGGCGCAAATATCCCGACATAACTCTGGTTGGCTCGGGCGGAAACATCAACAAGCTTTACAAACTCGCCGGCGGAAACAAGAAGAAGGAAATCTCGGTGGAAGCTCTTCAGGGCATTTACGAGGATCTTCTTCCTCTCAGCGTTGAAGAACGTATGGTGCGCTATTCCATGCGTCCCGACCGCGCCGACGTCATTATTCCGGCAGCTAAAATTTTCCTCACTATTGCTCGCCTCACCGGAGCCAAAAACATACTGGTGCCTGTAATCGGCGTTGCCGACGGCATCATCGACGGCATGATGAAGCAAGACTGCGAATAACAACTCACTATTTTAGCACTGACTTAGACCAACATTTTACCGACAGACATACCCAAATAACCCTGCTCTTGATTTTTTTTGTTAACTTTGCAAAATAAAACAGAGCATACTGATTGTAAGCCAAAAAATCAACATCAAACCATGAGTCCGAAAACCACCCTAAAAGTACGCCTTTCGGTGATGAACTTTCTGGAGTTCGCCGTTTGGGGTTCTTATCTTGTGTCGCTTGGCATCTTCCTCAACAAGAACGACCTTGGCAGCGATATTCCCTGGTTCTATACCGTTCAGGGTCTCGTATCGCTGTTTATGCCCGGCCTTATCGGCATAGCTGCCGACCGCTGGATACCGGCGCAAAAAATGCTCAGCCTCTGCCATCTGCTGGCAGGCATATTCATGATTCTGGCAGGCTGGCAGGCCTATTCAGCCATCTCGGCGGGCATACCGCTTGAGTTCGGACCCATGTTCACATATTACACGCTGTCGGTGGCCTTCTTCATGCCCACCATAGGCCTTTGCAACTCGGTGTCGTTCAATGCGCTCACAAAGGCAGGACTGGACACGGTAAAGGATTTCCCGCCAATACGTGTGCTCGGCACTGTGGGCTTTATCGTTGCCGAACTCTTCGTCAACTTCACGCAGTTTCAGGAGACCTATATGCAGCTCTTCACCTCGGGCATCGTCAGCCTGCTTCTCATGGTTTATGCTCTGACGCTTCCTGCCTGTCCGGTGAATGCCGCTGCCGGTGGCTCTCTGGCGGAGAAACTGGGGCTCAATGCCTTCAAGCTCTTCAAGCGCAAGAAGATGGCCATTTTCTTCATCTTCTCAATGCTGCTCGGTGTGTCGCTGCAGATTACCAATTCTTACGGCACCACATTCATCGAGACCTTCAAACGCATCCCCGAGTTCGCCAACGACTGGGCGGCTGAGAATGCCACGGCTCTCACCTCGCTCTCGCAGGCCAGTGAGGCGCTCTGCATCCTCGCCATTCCTTTCTGCCTGAAACGTTTCGGCATAAAGGGTGTGATGCTCATGGCCATGTTCTCATGGGTTCTACGCTTCGGCTTCTTCGGACTCGGCAACACCGGCTCGGGTGTGATTTTCCTGATTCTCTCGTGCATAGTTTACGGCGTGGCCTTCGACTTCTTCAACGTATCAGGCGGCCTGTTCGTAGACAAGGAAACGGACCCGAAATTGCGTTCTTCGGCTCAGGGTCTGTTCATGATAATGACCAACGGCATAGGCGCTTCTGTGGGCACATTCATTGCCGGCAACGAGGTCATCAACAAACTCGTGTTCAATGCCGCCAATGGCGACAACGCGGCTCTTCAGCTTCCCGGATGGAGGGAGTCATGGTTCATCTTCGCCGCTTACGCTTTGGTGGTTGCCGTGCTCTTCTTCTTCATCTTCCACGATAAGCACGAGAAGGGTCAGCTCACTCACAGCGAGATGCTTAAAGCCGAGGACACCGAATCGGGCGCCGACGGATTCGTAAACGACCGTCAGGCCTGAACGCGCAACAACTGTAATGATAAGGTTTTACGCTCCTGACATAGAACGCGAGCTGTGTTTGCCGCCCGACGAATCGTCGCATTGCGCACGGGTGCTCAGGCGTCGCGAAGGCGATGAGATTGAGGTGGTTGACGGCAAAGGATTTGTCTACACCTGCCAAATCACGGATGCCAATCCACGGCGCGTTGCTCTGGAGATTCTGACAAAGAGGCACGAGCCGCCTCACTGGCAGCGGAAGATAACTCTAGCAGTGGCTCCGACCAAGAATGCCGACCGCATGGAATGGCTTGCGGAGAAGGTTACGGAGATGGGCATTGACCGGCTGGTGCTTCTTCGCACTGAGCACTCCGAGCGGAAAACGATGAAGACGGAAAGGCTGCGGCGCGTCATGACAAGCGCCATGAAACAGAGCCTCAAAGCCACGCTCCCGGAGGTTACGGAGCCGATACCTTTTGAAGACTTCATCCGCAGTTCTTCTGCCGACGAAGACAAGTTGATAGCTCACTGCGAGGCCGACAAACCGCGTGTGGCCATCACAGACCGAATGCCGCTTGCGCAGCAGGATGTCAAGGTGCTGATAGGCCCCGAAGGTGATTTCTCGCCTGCGGAAATTGAGATGGCGCTCAAGGCCGGATTCAGGCCGGTGAGCCTGGGAAACAGCCGTCTGAGAACGGAAACAGCGGCCATGTTTGCCATTGCAGCCATACACGCCTGCTGCGATAAATTTTGACAATGCTTGATTATGAAAAACAACCTCAACTCATACATCACCTCTTCACCTACCGGCAATTTCTTCCTTTTGGCCGGTCCTTGCGTCATTGAGGGCGAAGAAATGGCCCTCGACATAGCCGAAGAGATGCTTAAGATATGCACCCGCCTCAACATCCCTTGTGTTTTCAAAGGGTCATACCGCAAAGCCAATCGCTCGCGCCTCGATTCTTTTCAGGGCATAGGCGACGAGAAAGCTCTGCGTATACTCCGCAAGGTTGGTGAGACGTTCGATATACCTGTGGTTACGGATATTCACCTGCCTCAGGAAGCCGCCATGGCAGCCGAATATGTAGATATGCTTCAGATTCCGGCCTTTCTGTGCCGTCAGACCGACCTGCTGTTGGCAGCCGCCGAAACGGGCAAGTTTGTGAACGTAAAGAAGGGTCAGTTCCTGTCGCCTTCGAGCATGCAGTTTGCAGTGGAGAAGGTGCGCAGCCGTGGCAATAATCAGGTAGCTGTTACGGAACGTGGCACCACGTTCGGCTACGGCGATTTGGTGGTGGATATGCGCGGCATCCCGGAGATGCGTCAGAGCTGTCATTGCCCGGTGATAATGGACATCACCCACTCGCTGCAGCAACCCAACAGCGCAAGCGGCGTAACGGGCGGCAAACCGCAACTGATTTCCACCATTGCCAAAGCGGCAATAGCCGCCGGAGCTGACGGCATCTTTATGGAGACGCACCGCAACCCCTCGGAAGCCAAAAGCGACGGAGCCAATATGCTTCCTCTGAATCAAGCTGATAATCTTTTATCCACTCTCACACGCCTGAGAATGGCACTTTAATACAACTATGAAGAAAATAATATTTTTTGCATCACTCATGTTTGTCTGCCTCACCATGCAGGCAAAACCCATAGACCCTATTACGCAGGCTGTGCTAAACGCCTACGATAAAATGCTCTCTGAAGACCCAGGCGATTATAATACTCTCTATGAGCGTGCCATGCAATATTATCAGCTTGAGCAGTACTCTCAGGCTCTCGACGATGTTGACCGCGCGCTGCGCATCACTCCGGAGAATGAAAAGGAGCTGAAGGCCAAAGAGTATGAATTGCAGGGCAGCATTTATGCCATGCAGAAAAATTATGCCGACGCCGTTTCGGCCACCCGTCATGCGCTGGAATATCAGCCGGGGAGCTATGAGCTGAACTACAGGCTTGGCGAATTCTGTCTCCTTGCCGGCGACCCGGAAGGCGCTCGCGCTGCTTTCACAGCCATGCAGCGTGTTCAGAGCCGCTCACCGGAAGCCATGTTAGGTCTGGCCCGCGTGGACGTGGCTCAGGGCAAGTATGAGGATGCCATGAACAAGATGAAGCGCGCCGAAGAGCTCAACTCCTCACTCTGGACAACTTACCAGAGCATCGGCGATATGCTGCAGCAGCTTGGACAGCCTCAGCAGGCCGCTTTCAACTATCTGCGCGCCATTGCCTTGTCCGACGGCCAGTCGATGCCGTTGGAGTCGCTCTTTGCCCTTTCGGCCAAGAATTACCCGGCTGTGAAGAATGCCATAGCCGAGGCTCAGAAAAAAGCAGCCAATTCGGTTGCAATGCCGCTGCTGATGGGCAATGTGGCCTTCCAGAGCGGTCATTATGCCGATGCCTCGTCGGCTCTCAACTCAGTGCTGACACATGAACAGGGCCGACAGCCGGGTGTCTATAACCTCCTTGCCGAGTGTCTTGTGGCTCAGGGTCGTGGCTCGGAAGCCATCGACTATGTATCGCGTGCCATTGCAGTGAGTCCGAAGGCTCATTTCATGGCTGTTAAGGCGCGTGCCCAGCGTTCCACAGGTAATTATGCAGAGGCTCTGAAAACGGCTCGCAATGCTCAGGAGTTAAATGCCGATGACGCCGACGCTCTCACAGAAGAGGCTTTGGCTCTGATAGGTCTCAACAATTACGGCGAGGCTCTTGTGCCCCTTGCAAAGATTCTTGACAAAGACCCGGAGAATATCTATGCGCTGACGCTCAGCGGTCTGCTTCACGATATGCTGAAGGATAACAAAGGCGGCATCTATTACAACCGGGCAGCAAGCGTAATGCCGCAGACAACGGCAGAAAAGGCTCTTAAAGGCCTGGCTCAGATAAAGAGCGGCAAGACGCTTGACGGCGATGCCACGCTGCGCGAGATGATGAAGATACCCGACGGCGAAAACTGTTACTGGGCAGCCGTGGCGTATGCCAACTCGGGCGATAAGGAGAGGGCAGCCGCGCTAGCTAAGCAGGCTCGCGACTTAGGATTCGAGAATATCTTCCTGCTCAACACAGCCACAGGCCCGCTCACTCTGCGTCCGTAACTTTATTTGGCGGAAGAACCCGCGGATGAGTCGGATGCCGATGCGGCCGAAGCATTAGAAGAATCAGCGGAAGCCTCCGGATGAGGCGCCGAAGCAGTATCGGCGTTCACATCCAGAGGCTTCTGACGTTGGTCGTTGAGCTCGCGGTAGAAGAAGGGTTCGGGGGCGCCGAAGAGGTCAGACTCGGGATGACCGGCGCTGAGATAGCCTTCGGCAATGGTGTCGCGGCCTGACGAAGCCTCGAAGGCGCAGAGGTCGAAGCGTTGCAGTATGGCTGCTACGTGTTCAAAAACGGAGGCCTGGATGGCTTCATACTGCGCCCAGGCGCTGGTTGCCGTGAAGCAATAGAGATAGAGGGGTATGCCGTTGGCTGTCTGTTGCTGAGTGCTTATCATACACAGGGAATTGTGGTCAATGTCGGGATTGGCGTCAAGGTACATTTTGAGGTAGGCGCGCAGCAGACCGAGGTTCGTTTCTATCGACCCGTAAGCCAACGACTGGTCGCCGGCTAACAGGCCTTTGTCCTTCTGTTTCAGCTGGGCGTCAATCCACTCAGACATAAAGGGGATGGAGCGGTAGCGGTCGAGCTCTGCCTTCGAGAGCTGACGTACACTGTCGCAGTCAATGTTATAGCAGCGGTAAATGCGCCTTGCGTTGCTCTGCTGCATACTTCTGTAGTTGGTAAAAGACCCGCTGATAAGGGAATACGGCGGCAGCATGGTTGTGGTGTTATCCCAGTTAAGCACCTTTACCGACGAGAGATTTACCTCCGTCACCGTGCCGTTGGCTTCCGTGCCATGCACCTTAATCCAGTCGCCCACATGCAGGGCATCCTCCTCGCTGAGCTGCACACTGGCCACAACGCCAAGAATACTGTCCTTGAACACCAACATCAACACGGCGGCAAAGGCACCCAATCCGGCAAGCAGCGTAGCAGGCGATTTGTTCACCAAAAGGGCTATGGCAATTATGACTCCGATAAGCCATAAGAGGCCGTTGAGGAGCTGAGCAATGCTCTTCAGCGGCAGCTTGCGTTTGTTTTGCCGGGCATCGAAATATGACCATACCACATTTACAAAACTCGTTGCCGCCCTGATGCTGACAAAGATGATATAGATGCAGGTAAGCTTGGTGAGAACGAGCGACAGGTGCGCCTCCTGAGCGTATGTGAGATGCAGGAATATCATATAAGCCAATGGCGGAATCAGCGCCGTGATGCGCGTCAGGAAGTGGCTTTTGTTGAGCACCGTGACGAAGCTCGATTTGTAATGCGACATTACAATGCGGGTAATGGTGAGCAGAACCCAGCGGAAGGCAAGGCCAATGGCGATGGCGATGACAAGCACTATTACGGAATATAGAAAGATGGCCAAATCGGGATTATGCTGCAGCCCGAAGAGGTCAAGGATATCGTATGCCCAGCGCGAGAGTGAATGGACCAGACCATGCCCGTGAGTGTCGGGCAGAAGATTACTTTCCAGCTGACGCGAGAAGTCATCATCGGGTGTAGTTGCAGCTGCTTTTGCCGCAAGTATCAAGGCTATGAGATTCATTGTAACATGGGGCGAGAAGAAATTTTAGCTCTGCCATATTAATTACAAATTTCACTTAAAATATGTTCTTGAACAAAACGCCAAACGTCCATTTTGAAAGCGGAGTCATCGGGCAAAATCAGCTAAGTAATTATCAATCAGGCACCTCACTTTGCGTTAACAAAATTTAACCATTGAGATTGCACAAACGCCGATTGAGTGTGCAAAGGGTAAAAATGGAGGCCTCATTGTTCACAAAATCTGTAAACCCTTATTAATCAGCGAGTTAGCTTAAGTTTGGCAAAAGCATATTGCCAAACGGGCGAATTTTGGGGCAAATATATTTGGCCGCAGGAGGAATAATTATTATCTTTGAACTGTAAGCACACAAAATCTAAAAAAAATTAACATTCAGATGGAGAAGACGTTATGCATCCTGAAGCCGTCGGCAGTCGGCAGATTCTTAATGGGCGAAATCATTTCGCGCATAGAAAAAAAAGGACTGATAATAAGCGGCATGAAGATGATGCAGCTCGACGAGGCCATCCTTCGCGAGCATTATTCTCATCTGGTGGACAAACCTTTCTTCCCGGAGATTGTCAAATCCATGACAGCGACGCCGGTGGTTGTTATCTGCATCAGCGGCGTGGAAGCGGTCAGCGTTTTCCGGGCAATGACCGGCGTAACAAACGGCCGTCAGGCTCTGCCGGGAACGTTGCGCGGCGATTTCTGCATGAGCAATCAGGCAAACATTGTGCATGCCTCAGACTCGGTTGAGAATGCGGAAATTGAACTTCGCCGATTCTTCAAGCCTGAAGAGATTTTCGCCTGGACTCCGGCTCAGATAAGCTATCTCTACGGCAACGGAGAAATAAAATAAGGGAAGCCGCTGACCGAAACATCTGAATGAAACGACACACTCACCTCACATGAAATTAGTAAAAAGAAGTATCATCGCCCTCAGCATATTTGCCCTTGGCTGTATGCCGGCAATACAGGCTCAGCAGCCGTCGGCACACAGGGCAAACCATCAGGCCTTAATGGCCTCGCGAGCCAATTCCAAAGACCGCGTACGCCTGCTCGAGGGTAACATCTTGCCCAACGTTGTGGAAACGACGGAGCAAGCCATTGAAATATCCATGGAAGGATGGAACTCCAACCGTGTGAATCCGTTTTCCGAGAGCCAGGTTCCCGAGCGCGCCGTTATCGACGTTCGCGGCTACTGTATGCCTGTTCCCGGCGGCGTAACGTCGAACTACGGCTACCGCGCCAAATTCGGACGCATGCACAAAGGCATCGACTTGCATCTGCGCCCCAACGACACCATCTACGCTGCTTTCGACGGCAAAGTGAGGGTGAGCAAATATGAGGCCCGCGGGTTTGGCAATTACCTCATCATCCGCCATCCCAACAAACTCGAGACCATCTACGGCCACATGAACCGCGCGCTGGTCAAAGAGGGTCAGACGGTGAAAGCCGGACAGCCCATCGGTCTTGGCGGCAGCACAGGCCGCTCCACAGGTCCGCATCTGCATTTCGAGACACGCTTCATGGGCTATGCCATCAACCCGGCGGCTATTTTCGACTTCGCCAACAAAACCACCCACAGCGACTATTACACCTTCAGCAAGAAGACTTACACACAGGCCCGCAACTACGCCTCGGCCGCTCCTGCCGAAGAGTCGACAAACACAACTTATAAGCCCGCAACGTCAAAAGCCGACACATACACCGTTCGCACCGGCGACACCATAACGTCAATAGCCATGAGCAACGGCCTGTCGCGCACCCGTTTGATGCAGCTCAACAATCTCACCACAAACTCGGTGCTCAAGCCGGGTCAGGTGTTGAAGATTAGGTAAGCGGACAGAAAAACCACAAATGAGGCTTTGCTCAAACAAGGCCTCAATTTTTGTGCCGCACAGTGATTCCGACCGGGTGTCGGGGAAGCATTTTTAGTATCTGCATAATTTTTAGTACCTTTGCGCAAAATTTAGACCACATTCAACAAAAATCAGGATAATGGATTGGCTCATTGAACTGCTTAAACCGGGAAATATTTCTCTTGCCAGCTCGGTACTACTCTATTCCTTGGTAATCTTTGCCGGAATATGGCTCGGCAAAGTAAAAATTTTCGGCATCTCATTAGGAGTAACTTTTGTTCTCTTCGTGGGAATATTCATGGGCCATTTCGGATATACCGTACAGACCGATACGCTGCATTTTCTGCGTGAGTTCGGCCTCATACTCTTCATTTTTTCCATAGGTATGCAGGTTGGTCCCGGCTTCTTCTCGTCGTTTAAAGAGGGAGGCATCAGTCTGAATCTCTTAGCCATGCTCGGCATAGCCATCAATGTGGGCGTAATGCTGGTGATTTACTTTGTGCAAGGGGGCGCAGAAGGGGAAACCAACTTCATGGAAATGGTGGGCATCATGAGCGGTGCTGTTACCAACACACCGGGACTCGGTGCGGCTCAGCAGACAGTGCTTCAGGTGCAGCCCGACGCCTACAACGTGTCGCAGGAGATGTCGTTAGGCTATGCGGCCGCTTATCCGCTCGGCGTGGTGGGCATCATAGTGTCGATGCTGATTATAAAGAAGGTTTTCAGGATAAACACCGACAAGGAGATAGAGGAGATAGAGGAAGAGCAGCACAGCAGTCAGCTGCAGCCTCACATGCTCACGGTGCGCGTCACCAACGACCTGATATGCGGCCTCACACTGAAGAAGCTGCACACGGTGATAACCTGCAACTTCGTATTCAGCCGCATTGAGAGGCCCGACGGCGAAGTGCTGATACCCACAGCCGATGAGGCTCTTGAACTGAATGACCTTGTGCTGATTGTCTGCTCCGTACAGGACGAGGAGGTCTTCACTCGCTTCATTGGCCCGAAGGTAGAGAAGAAATGGGAGCGCAAAGACTCACCGGTAGTCAGCCGCCGCATCCTGATAACAAAGCCTGAGTTCAACGGCACCAAATTAGGCAGTCTGCATCTGCGCAAAGGTTATGCGCTGAATGCCACTCGCGTCAACCGTGCCGGCGTGGATCTGTTGGCCTCGCCAAACCTGCATCTGCAGCTCGGCGACCGTCTGACCGTTGTAGGTCAGTTGCCTGATATTGAGCGACTTGCCAGCCAATTAGGCAACTCCATGCGCCGCCTCAACGAGCCGAACCTCATAACCATGTTCATTGGCATTTTCCTGGGCATTTTGGTTGGCTCGATACCGTTGCAGTTCCCGGGCATGTCAGTGCCGATGAAATTAGGCCTGGCCGGCGGTCCGTTGGTTGTGGCCATTCTCCTCAGCGCTTACGGCTATAAGATACATTTGGTTACCTACACCTCCACATCGGCCAATCTGCTGCTGCGCGAAATAGGCATCTGCCTGTTCCTTGCGTCAGTGGGAATAGCAGCCGGAAAGGACTTTGCCCAAACGGTCTTCAGCACACAGGGAGCCTGGTGGGTACTCTATGGCGTACTGATAACCATGATTCCGCTGCTGATTGTGGGCTTCATAGCGCGCAAACGCAATAAGACCAATTTCCTCAACATCATGGGTCTTATGGCCGGCAGCTATACCGACCCCCCTGCCTTAGCATACGGCAATAAGATAGCCAACAACGACGCTCCGTCAGTAAGCTATTCCACCGTCTATCCGCTGACCATGTTTATGCGCGTGATAGTGGCTCAGATTCTTGTACTCTGTATGATTTGACCCTCAGAGGTCCTGAGACTCTTCCTGATGTCCGGGTAATGTATTGTATTTATCGCGGTATTCCTGCGGCGTCATTCCCACCTCCCGGCGGAAGAGTTTATGGAAGTTGCTCTTGTCGGCCACGCCTGCAAGGATATGTACGGTAGAAGTCGGCACATCCTCATAGCGCAACAATCGTTTGGCCTCGGTAAGACGCAGGCTCTGACGCCATGTGCGGAACGTTGTGCCCACACGGTTGGTGAAATACCACCTGAGCATCACTTGCGTAGTACCTAACTCAGCGGCAATCTCCTCCACCGTAAGGTCGTTGCGAGTGTAATATTTTTTGTCTACCCAGCGCTCAAGCGCCTCGGCGAGCTCATTCTCGGCAACCTGCGCAGAATCCTCAGGTATATTCTCCACAACCTCCTCGGCGGGCTCTTCCGGCGCCTTGTCGGTGGTTACGACCTTCAGAATGTATCCGGCTCTTATGCGGTAGTTGATGACGCAGATGGCCAGATAGATGTAATATAAGGTATAGAGGCAGGTAAAGATGCTGTAACAGAGGTTGCCAAGGCGGAATACCACAAACACCAACGCGCTTATTCCCACCGAGAGGGCGCCGAGGAAACAATTCTTTACGAAGCGCAGATCGCCGCGCATATCCTCGTCGTAACTTATCTCCAAGAGCTTCAGGCTCTGCTCGTAGCTCCGTTTAAAGAGCAGACAGTAATACACCAGCGAGATGACATAAACGACTATCCCGGCCCATAGACATGCTTCAAAGAACTTGCCGCCATAAAAGAGGCAGGTGACCATAACAGCCACCACAATGGTTATTCCGATACCGTTCTTGGTGAGCCATCCCACGCTGATTTTCTGCGGCGCCACAAACGCCACACAGGTGGCCGTAAAGAGCATTGCCTGGTACATGGAGACGGCAAGCATCGACACGCACATGGCAGGGTCGGCAGCTCCGCTGATGCCGCACATTGCAGTGATGAAATTGGAAATGCTCATAGTGCCGTAACAGACTATGAGCAACTTGTTCATGCGGCGAAGAGCCGCCCATTGTTCGCCGTCGGGCATCTTGATGAAAGTCAATACAAGGACCAAAGCAAAAGCTACTGATGCGCAAATATGTCGAATACTCCGCTAATCATGTCAAATTTTTCATCACAAAATTAATAAAAAATTCCATAACAGGCAAAACGGGCCGAAATTTCAGACTCCTTGACCCCTAAAAAAGTATGCAGGCCGGAAGGGAGAGAAGCTTCCGGCCTGCGGTTAAAGTAGTAAGTGTGGATAGTTTAATAGAGCATCTTGGCCGAACGTTTGCCTTCCGCGAAGACATATATACCATGTGCGTCGAGTCGCACAAAGTGTTCGGTCTCGTCACCCTTCAAGCGATAGAGGTGAATCAGCTCACCGCGGGTGTTGTAGACAAAGAGCGTCTTGCCCGGCGTCAGACCCTTGACCATGGCACCGTCAGCCACCTTCTCAACCTCGAGAGTTGCTTTGGTTTCGGGGGTGTCGATTTCGATTTCATCGATTCCGGTGGGAATGTCGGGAATTTCGTTCTTGGTCAGATAAACGGTCTGTGCGTTGTTGGTCTGGTCCTGGTCCTTGATAATGTTACCTTCGGCATCCGTGGTATGGGCCACGGCGTAGAGGGTTACGGACTCCGGAACCTTGCCAACTACCAAGCGTGCAACGGCGCTGCCGGTGTTCTTGAAGTCAGCTACCGACAGCTCTTTCGGATATACATACTCGTAAGGCTTGTGTCCGGCCATGTCGTAATAGAGAGACACGGTAGTCTTGTAATCAGCCTTCTGAGCCACAGGCGAGTTGTCGATTACATTCAACAGCACCATAGTGTAGTTGTCGGGCAGCGAATCGCGGTACTGCGGTTTCGCTAAGGTGTCGATCTTCACTAACGAGTCGGGCGAAGACTCCAGGAAGCGGTCGGAGCCACCTACCAGAACGCTCAGCGGACGAATATCCATATCAACTACCTGAAGACGAACCACAGGATTGGATGCTGTGCTGTTGCGACGCATGGTACGACGGCGGTTTACGCTCGTCCTGCGCATGGTGGCAGCTTTGGCCTGAGCGTAGCTACGCACTTTCAGCGGCGATTCGCTGAAGTGGGGAGTAACTATCGGCTCGATGCCCTTCTCTATATCGTTGGAATAGAAGGCCACGTCAGTCAGCACCTCGCTTTGTCCGGGATAAATCTGAGTCCTGATAGTGCGTGTGGTGCTTTCCTTGCCGAACTGCAGGTCCACGAAGTCGATAACGTCCTTACCTTCGTTGAACACAACCACATAGTAGCCGTAGTCGCGGCCATCTTCCACCTTGGTGTCGATACCGGCGTGGCGGAGAATGAAGTCGTTGTCGAAGTAATTGGTCGATTCAACCACGTTGGCGCCGCCGGTAGTAGCGTCGTAGAGCGTTACGGCACCGGTTACGCTGCTGGCGTCGGGCAGATAAGCATCGTAGTACGAGATTTCAAGACCGTTTTCACTCTTAGCCAACAGCTGCGGGCAGGAAGTGAAGTAGATGCGGTTATCCTCCTCGCCTTCGGCCGAGCGTACAAGAGCACTGTAAACGGCGGGCACATACTCGTAAGTGTTGTTGGCGTCGTTGAGGATAGGCATCGACTCGCGCCATACCACGGCTAAGGCCTCGTCGGATTTGACAAGACGGAAGTCCATGATATTGCGTGATTCAAGACCGAGCGAGCCGAGGTCGCGGATGATACCCGTAGTGGCAACCTCATAGAGGTGGATGTCCGCGCGGCAGTCGCCGTCGCCACGCCAGTCGTCGCCTTTCTTCGGCACGAGGCCTGCGCCGTAGAGCTTGCCACGGAAGCTGACAAGCTGCGGGTTGGTGGCACCTAAGGTAGAAGTGATAACCATCGGGCTGTCGTCGGCACCGTAGGTAATGGCAGCAAGCGCATGCGAAGCACCTTTTTCGGTTTCAGTGCCTACAGCGGCCAAGATGTAAGGCTTGCCTTCGAGCATAGCCACAGCATAGTCAGAAACGGAGCGTGAGGCGTCGGTCTTTATCAGCGGCATAGCGTTGCCCCATGCCTTGCCGTTGTAGCGGCGCATGAACAGAGTGCCGTCGATGTTGCCGGGGAGCTCGCTGCCCCAGTCCGATTCCACGAACGAACCACCTTTCCATACCACAGCGGCATTGCCGATGCTGTCGATGGCTGTGCGCGGGGTGAAGTTGGTGGTATTGGCCTCGCTGAGCACTACGGGAGCTGTCCAAGACGAACCGTTGTAGAGCGATGCCTTGATGCCCACATAGCGGGGAGCGATGCTGTCGTTCTCCATCTGGTCGGATGCGGCGGTAGATACCTCGTAAGCCATGATGCCTCGGTTGGCGGTACTGTTGACGTCGGCAGAAACGATGGGTTCGCCCTTGCCGCCGTTGAACGATGTGCCGCTGCGGAACTTGATATGCGCGTCGCTCATGTCGTTAGGATTAATCTTGTAGTAAGCAAGATCCTTGCCTCCGAACAGATAGCGCGGCTCGGCATAAGTGTCGATGTCCTTAAGGATAATGTTGGTATTTTCGGGAGCTGCCGAGAGCTTCAGAGGTTTGTAAACCGAGCTGCGGAGCACCTTGGTGGCAGGTTTCGGCGACTGGTCGGCAGTCCAGAGCGGATTCGACGGGCCGTCGGGGTCATACCAGGTCTTGTTGAACTGGGCGAGGGTGTAGCTCTTGCGGTATTTCCACCAGAGGAACTTGAATTCGGCGTAAGCCTCAACCTTACCGCCTACCCACATCTTGGAACCGGCGTAAGTAAGGCTGTTGGTAACATTCTGGCCGGTGTAGTACCTCAGCCAGGGACGGTAGCGCACTTCAGAATCGAAGCTGGCGCCAAGCGAGCCTTTCGTGCCGACAACGGCGCGGGCCAGGTAGAGGTCGAGTCCTCCCTGCACATATACCGACGTGTTCATATTCACCGTGGTGTGCTGAACATAGTCGTTGTAGTACCTCATTATCGGGTTGCCGACCAGACCGAGACCTGTGGTGTCGGGATATTCGATAGAGGCGTAAGTGCTTAATTCTCCGCCGATTGTGATACCGCTGCGGAAGAACGGAGTGTAGAGACCGGTGTTTGCGAATCCCGAAACCTCGGTCTTGATACCCATTCCGGCGGCGCCGGGAACATAGTGTCCGGATTTTGTCTTCACGAAACGGCCTTCGAGCCAGCCGCGCACACCTGCAAAGGCAGTCGAGAAGCCCAATTCGCGATCCTCGCGGGCATACTCTTTCTCATCTTTCGTAACTGCACGCTGAATGTCGAAGAAGAGCTTGTCGAGGTCGGCAAGTTTGTCTGTCTTGTCAATCATATCCATCATCGGGCCGCCGGGGAGGAAGTTGTACGACATTACGCCGCGGATTACCCTGTCGCCGTTGATGTTCTGAACAGTCATATCGAAGGGAAGCAGAACGCCGGAAGTGGGCAGGTCGAAGCTGAAGTTACCGATACCGGATTGCGACTGAGTAGTAGGAATATCTATGTCAAACTCGCCAAAGGGACCGTTGAGATTTCCCAAATCCTCTAACGACGAAGCATAGCTGACGCGCTCTTCGCCCAAAGGTGCCTCCGTTGCAGCCTCACTCGACAAATACATAGTGTCGTCGGTGAGATTCTTGAATATGCCAAGTTTTACTCTATGCCCTCTGAAAAGGGCATAGACCTCCGCCTCCTGTTCGGGTGCGATGAAGTTATTGCCCGGACAGAAAGTGTAAGTCATATACAAACAATAATCCTTGTCTCGATGGGGTGTAAAATCGATATTGTAACCATAGAGATTTTCTTAAGTACATGACAAAAATTTGAACACATCGAA
>OJQV01000683.1_pt1 | contig 21682 bp, 10 predicted proteins | sample 1598821 | NCBI WGS metagenome assembly OJQV01 (sample SAMN03922509, study PRJEB24848) | human gut metagenome | isolation source: stool sample | host: Homo sapiens | place: Germany | collected 2011-11 | reverse complement strand
GCACAAGGGGGCAGAATCGCTTGGTTTTAGGGGGCAGCTTACACTGGATTTTCCATACGTTCTATTTTCTGAATAATGTAGTATTTTTCTATACTTATGCCATTCACTTCAGAAAACAACTTGCTAAGGAAACTGTAATCGTGATGGCACTTATCCGTAAGATAATCAGACAGGTTTGTTTTGGACGAATTATCGTTATAATGCACTAATTCAATCACCGCAACTTTTATTTGTTCGATAATCCGCATCCGTTTATCATCTATCAACTCAAATCCGTATGCTTCAAGAGCAGGCTTTATGGCAGCACGTTCCTCCGCATTTATCGGTTCTTGCAAAATAGCAGTTCCCAATTCAACACTAAGTGGAGTAAACCCCATTCTTTTCAGTGCTTCTGTTACAACCATAATGCAACGGTTACAAACCATATTCTTAATGTGAATAATATTGCTTTTCATCATATATCCAGCGTTTCTGCAAAGTTAATAACAATACACCGCTTATCGTTTGGCAAGCTCTGAATATTCTCAATATTTAAGGCTTGCAATTTCTTGATAGTGTTTATTGTTTCTGTATTTTTGTAAATTTACGAATCGGGTAGTGCAACCTAATTGCAAAGTTGAGTAATCTGAATTAGGTGTAAGGTGCAAGTATATATCTATATATAGCTTGCACCTTACACCTAAGCTGAAATATTTATATTCAGACATTTGCGTAATTCAAAAAGAAGCAGTACCTTTGAACCGAAGTTTTAGGCAGACAATGAACAGCCAAAGGACAACAGATAAACGTCTTTTTTGAAACCTAAATTGTACCCCCTAAGGCATTGACATATTGATAAAGAGTTGAATTAAAGCGACATAAGGAGATGGGTTCATTACCCTGTCTCTCCGCTGGAAAGAATTGCAAAATAAAGAAAATCCCTGTAAATTAATACTTTACGGGGATTTTTTATTTTTGGCACATAGTAAAAATAAGTATATCAAAGCATTCTTGGACCAACGTAAAAACCTGAGGGATTTTATTTCTATGCATATAATTTAGCTAGTCTGTATAAGAAAAATGCTTTATCTTTTACCCCTCTGAACTGTGCCCTGAACGCTTTGATTTTAGCATTGAATGACTCTGCTGCAGTATTGGTTGCTCTCCTTTCAAAGAAGTTGATAATATTCAGATAGTGCGTTTGTATAGAGCGCGCTACCCTTCCAAAGGTGAGGAACCCCGATTTGTCTACTTCATCATACCACCTTGCAAGCCTTGTCAAAGCCATATCTTTAAACTTACACTGATGATAGATTGATCCTAACCGCATGGCCATATAATATCCTTTCTTTATATCGGGATATTCTTTAAATAGAATCTCGGCCCGTATCCTTTGAGACTGAGTCCATAGCGATTCTTTTTTGTAAAGCAGATAAATACTCCTTGCCAGCAACTGTTTTCTTGTATCTCCATTAGCGAAAACGGGCGCATGATACATCTTTCCGCAGGCCTTTGCGTAAGCTATCTGTATGGACTCTTCGTCTAAAGCCTCCCAGCGAGCTTGCACGCGCATCTCCTGAACAGCTTCATAAGCTAATTTCTGTACATGGAAACGATCTGTAACGCGTTTGGCGGCAGGGAAGCAAGTCCGGGCAATTTGTTCCATATTGGGAGCCATATCCAATGTTATCTCACGCACCTAGTAGCGGCGACGACGCGAAAGTTTAAGCAGGACAGAGGTAACCGTACAAACATCCGTACCTTTAATGATACCAATAATACTGCCTTTACCACCGTGAGCCGCTTTATTAATCAACACAGTATAGAGTTCTCCACAGGACAGAGCCACTTTGTCAATGCAGACGTAGGCACCAATGTTCTTCTCAAACAGGAGCCAGTTCTCTGCGTGAGAAAGCTGATCCCAGTGTAGGTAATCACTTAAATGGTTTCGGTATTGACGTTCCAGTAAGTCTCCGTCAACTCCATATAAAACACCCAATGGCTTGCAACTAATCGGATAATTATCAATATAGTTCTTTTAAAAAAGACGCAAAGTCGTGCGTCAAACGAGTACCCTGAGCCACCATACGCCAGTTGCGGGAAATATACTCATTGCTGCTCTTCAAAATCCAACGACGAAGAAGAAGGTTCAAAAAGACTTTCTTGCCACGAAGAGGAAAGTCTTGAACAATGACAGGCTCATAAAAAACCTTGCCCTCTGTTTCTTGACCGGCATACTTCTCGGGAGTCTGATTCTTCTCCTCAAGGTAAATGACAACCTCATTCAAGCTTTCTTTCACATCAACAAGATCAAAGTAATCCAAAGTGCCTTCAGGAAGAAGAAGGCGATAACCATTTAGCTCCATAAGCAATTAATTTGGACACAAAGATAACAATTTATTAATTTACCTCTCAGGTTTATTCATTGATCCGCATTCTTTCGGTGTACTATTCGGTGTGCCTGATTGCCTTTAATATTAGGTATACCTATTTGATGTGTAATTAATTGTTTATCAGTATTTTTGTGCCTAGACTTGTTGCTCTTGGAAATTTAGTTTTGTGATTAAAAAACAAGTAAGATGGAAAGAACAACATTTTGTCTATTGTTCTACATTCGTAGGACGAAATTGAATCGGAACGGTGAGGCTCCGATAATGATGAGAATTACAGTGAATGGAGTCCGGGTTGATGCTTCAGTGAAGAAAACAATTCTTCCGGAATTCTGGAGTGCGGCAAAAGGAAAGGCCCTGGAAAAGAAGCGTGAGTACAAGGAACTGAATCTGTATCTTGACTCTATCCGTTTTACCAGCAGTGTCCTGAACTGTTTCCAGAGTAAGAATGCTCCCGTACACAGTGCTCTGTTTGAGTTTTTCCGTGAGCATAATGAATATTTGAAGAATTTTAAAAAGATTATTCGTATTGTGAAATACAAATAAATAAAAATGAGAAAACATGAACATTAAAAAAATGAAAGTGTGAAAAATTGAAAATTCAAATATGGCGATACAGCGGGAGATTTATTGTAGTAACAGGAATAATCCATAGCGCATACTCTGAATAGGACTGTTGTTGGGGAAATATTTCAGATATAAGATAATTTCATAATGATGATTTAATGATGGAGATATTGAAATTGGCATAAGATGATAAAGTACGGTGTCAAAAACTTACTAGAAATCATCTTCAATGACGAAATTTTCTGTAACTTTGTCTTTGCTTGACTTATGTTAAGATGGGATAATACTGCTTTTGTTAATTCAAGTTTGAAACTGTTGATCTAATATTATGAATTCAATTAAAATGAAGTTCCTGTCATTAATTCTTCTATGTGTATGGGGAATGGAGATAGATGCATACGATGTTACTGTTACAGAATTTCCATTGTTGAATCAGTTACCTACCAAACGTATTATGAATATTTTTCAAGATAGTGAAGGGTATATATGGTATGGTACTGAAGATGGACTATGTTGTGATGATGGTTATGCAATACATACTTATCGTTCAGATTTTCGTTCTCCTAATTTAATGAGTAGTAACCAAGTAACTTGTATTACAGAAGATAAGCATGGGCGTATTTGGTTCGGTACGGAAAGGGGAGCATATATTTTAGATAAGTGGACTCAACAGATTATCCCTATTGAAAGTGATTGTGTTAACAACGTACAGATAAAGACGCTGGATGCAACGAGTGATGGTTCAATATGGCTGAGTATATCCGGTACACTATTCCGTTATAATACGGATATTAAGATAGAGAAAAGCTATCCCATACAATGGAATAATGAACCATCACACATGAATAGTTTGTATGAAGATCGCGAACATCGTATTTGGATTACAATATGGGGAGGAGGAATTTGTAGGCTTAATGAAGATGCGGATCAGTTTATTTATTATCCTTGGCCTTACAAGGAGGGGGTAATGAGAATGATTCAGGATAAGGAACATGCTTATTTCTGGGTCGGTACTTGGAGAGGCGGCATTATCAAGTTTAATCCGTCGTGTAAAGAAGAGGAAATGTTTACTGTTCCTCAACAATGGAACTCTGGTGATGAGCGTGATTGTGCCATACTTTACATGGTTCAGGACGATGTAAAAGGTTATTTGTGGGCGACTACAGTGAATGGGTTACTAGTTTATAAATACGAAAATGATGCTCTGATCTCTGTTGAACAAGATTTAATGGGAGTCAAAAAAAATCAAATGTTGGATCAGTTGATTAAAGATCGTAGTGGAAATATTTGGGTAGCTGGATGTAATGTACCCAGTTTTATAGTATCATTCAGTAAGGGAATTGTTACACATACAGTTCAGCCTGTGCAGCAAAGTAGTAGACATATTGCTACATTTTTGGCTGTGTGTCATGACGATGAGCCTAATGTTTTTTGGTTGTTCCAGGAGCGACATCGTTTATATTTGTATAATCTACAAACGGAGCAGTTAGAATATAATATTCACTCTTCTTTGCAACTTACTAATAATAATTTAGGGGCTGTGTTTTTGATGAAGAAGTCTCGTCAACGAGGGTGTTGGGTGGCTTGTCATGATTCCGAACGGATTTATTTGATGCAGCAGGAGCATATGAAGATGTTTGTGGCGGATTATGTGGATTTGCCGGAATCCTCTACCCCGAAGTCCTTTTATGAGGATGAGGATCATGTCTTATGGATTGGGAGCGAAAAAGATTTATATTTGTATGATATGAAAAGCCGGACACTTAAAATCATGGTGAAAGGGATAGGGTTAGTTACTAACATTGAAAAAGGGGAGGGGAACTCAGTAATTTTGAGTGTGAGAAAAACGACTAATGAATCTGTTATTTACAAGTTTAAGAATGGTCGGGAAGTATGGAAATACGATTTTAAATATGATTGCACAGCAATAGCTACTATAGAAAATTCCTCAATTTGGCTGGGGACACGGCAAGGACAACTCTTTCATTTGGATAATGAAGGGCGGATAGAAGAAATGACGAATACTTGTGGATTGAATGGTGATGCCATAAACGGACTGCTTGTGGACAAATATAATCATCTTTGGATACAGACTAAGCAAAAATTAATAGAACTGGATGTAAATAGCCTTTCATTTGGTTCTTATTACGCTAATGAAAGTGCAGTTCGTCTATTTTATTTTTTTCCTCATTCATACTCCCAATTGCCTTCAGGTGATTTAATATTTGGTGGAACTGGTGGTTTTTGTCAGATTTCTCCTTCTCAGGAATTTGGAAAGAAAACTGGTACAGATATTCCTTGTATAACAAATGTTAAGGTTGATGGAAAAAATTATCCGTTACAGGATGGTAAAGTACTGGAGATTGATGCCGATAAACGTAATATAGAAATAAATTTTTCATCATTAAATCATCTGTATGCTCATAAAGTATCTTACGCTTATAGATTAAATGGAGAGGGGGATACTTGGACAAAACTTTCGCCAGGTAGGAATGTGGCTTATCTCAATCAGTTGAACAAAGGCAAATATTTGTTTGAAGTGAGATGTACTGATGCTGAAGGAGCTTGGAGCAAGTCTGTTGTTACTTTGCAGATTGTGCGATTGCCTGCTTTTTATGAAACTTGGTGGGCTAATATGCTCTATTTGCTGATACTTGGATTGAGCGCTTTTTTCTTTATTCATCGTTATCGCAACCGGTTGATGCAGAAGCAACACAAGAAAATGGAGGAGAAATTGGTGGATTTGAAATTTCGTTTCTTTACTAATATTAGTCATGAGTTACGTACTCCTTTGACATTAATTATTACACCGTTGGATGCTTTGCTGCGTAAAGTGACTGATGAAAAAATACATAAGCAATTGGTGTCTGTAAACCGTAATGCACAAGATTTATTAGGCTTGATTAATCAACTATTGGATTTCAGGAAATTGGAAATGGGAGGTGAAAAACTGATATTGGCGAAAGGGGATATTGTAGAATATCTTTCGTTTATTTATAACAATTTCCAATTAATGGCATCAGACAAGCATTTGGATTTCAGCTTTCATAGTGATTACACTAGTTGTTATATGTATTTTGATATAGAGAAACTACATAAGATAATAAATAACTTATTGTCTAATGCATTTAAGTTTACTCCTGAAGGAGGACACATCTCTTTGAGTATTCAAAAGCAAGAGGCAGACGGGAATAAATACGTTGTTATAAAAGTGGCAGATACAGGAATAGGAGTTTCTTCTCTCCAGTTACCTCATATTTTTGAAAGATTCTATCAAGTGGAAAATTCTGCGAAAGAAGGAAATGCAGGAAATGGTATAGGGTTGCATTTAGTGAAAGAATATACAGAATTGCACAATGGAAAGATTGAGGTGACAAGTGTGGAACAGCAAGGTACTAATTTCTCAGTTTTTATTCCTACGAATCTTGTGCCTAATGAAAATCTTCAGAAATTGCAAGAAAACGAGTCAGAGGATGAGATAATGGTTTTGAAGGGTGAAGCGCCTTTAGCTGAGAAGGCTCGTAAGAAAATATTGTTGGTTGAAGATAACAAAGAATTCCGTGAATTCCTTAGGGATGAGATGAATGAGAGGTTTGATATTATAGAGGCTGCGGATGGTGAAGAAGGAGAGCTGTTGGCAATGAAGGAAAATCCGGATATTATTATCAGTGATATTATGATGCCTAAACGGAATGGTTTTGAATTGTGCAAAGCTATTAAAAGTAATATTAATATGTCTAATATTCCTATCATATTACTTACTGCTCGTATTAGCAAATCAGCAGAGATGACCGGATATGAAATGGGAGCCGATGCTTATATAGCTAAACCTTTTAGTTTGGCATTGTTGTTTAATAGGGTGGAGCATCTTTTGGCTTTACAATTGCAACGTCAGAAAGAATTTCAGCAGAACATAGAGGTAAATCCTCAAAAACTGACAATTACTCCTTTGGATGAAGACTTATTGAATCGTATATTGGCATGTATAGAAAAAAATCTAAGTAATTCCGAATATAGTATTGCCGATTTGAGTAAGGATGTAATGATGAGCCGTATGAATTTATATAGAAAGCTGCAGGCCATAACCGGACAATCACCCACGGACTTTGTAAAAACTATACGTTTGAAAAAAGCAGCTCAGTTGTTGCTTGAGAATCGCTATACGATTGTTGAGGTGGCTTATACTGTAGGGTTCAATACCCCCAGTTATTTCACCCGTGTCTTTAAGGAACAATTTGGCATTACTCCTACACAATATCTAGAGAAAAGTGGTCAGAATGTTACTTGAGTATTATTTGATGTTACTAGTGTGACATCTTTCTATACGAGCATCATCTACCTTTGTGCCTGAAATAAAAAAAATAACAGGCATGAAGTTAAAGAATCTGTTTGGACTATTGCTAATTTGGGCGGTAGTTTTTTTAAGGGCTGTTCCAGGTGAGGCCCAAGAGTGGTCTATGATAGAAAAGGGATTTAAACTAGTTCCCGATTCTGTACAGTTGGCGGTTTATTGGTATTGGATATCAGACAATCTTTCAGAGGAAGGAGTTGTGCATGATTTGCAGGCGATGCATGAAGTGGGTATTAACCGTGCTTATATCGGATTTATTGGAGTCGATGGAGTACCGGTAGGAAATGTAAAATTTCTTTCGGAGGAATGGTGGAAGGTACTTCATGTAGCATTAAAGAAAGCCGGTGAATTAGGAATACAGATAGGTATTTTTAATAGTCCAGGTTGGAGCCAATCAGGGGGACCTTGGGTAAAACCGGAAGAGGCGATGCGTAATCTGGTTTCTATGGAAATGGAGATATCGGGCCCTGGTAGAAAAGTTCTTGATTTGCCCAAACTCGGAAAAGATATGCAGGATGTGCGTGTAATAGCATATCCGGCATTTCGGAAAGAAGAATATCAGAAGAGTTGGGTATTGGATAAAAAGGAGAATGCCAGTCTTGCTGCTGACTTGAAGCTTGAGCAGAGGAGTATGATTAGGAGCATAAGTTTTGAAATAAATACTCCGGTTAAGACACATGGAACTCTTTACGTTAAAGAACAAAATTCCTATAAACTACTGAAAACTTTTGAGATAGACAGGAGTAATCCTGCCTTACATGTAGGGTTTGAACCCTATGCACCTATTGTATTGAGTCTTCCTGAAACGGAAGCTTCAGAATACCACATAAGCTTGGATAAAGAAGGAGAAGGGCAGATTACGATAATATTGTCCGAAAGGCCCATGGTAGAACGATTTGCCGAGAAATCTTTAAGTAAAATGTTTCAGGAACCATTACCAATGTGGGGTGAGTATATGTGGAGTACGCAGCCGGAATCAACATCGGATATTTGGACCTTGAATTCTCAGAATGTACTGGATATTACAGCTTGTCTGAATGGAGAAGGGAAACTTGTTTGGGATGTTCCTGAAGGAAAATGGATTATTTCGCGGATAGCAATGAAACCTACCGGAGTAACCAACAGCCCGGCCACATTGGAAGCTACGGGACTGGAAGTAGATAAAATGAGCCGAAAGCATATTTACAAACACTTGGATGCATTTATCGGTGAAATTTTGAAACGTATTCCACCAGATGACAGAAATACATTTAATATTATTGTGGAAGACAGTTATGAAACCGGTTCGCAGAATTGGACGGATGAATTTATTGAGTTGTTCACAAAACGTTATGGTTATTCACCGCTTCCTTATCTACCTGTAATGAAAGGAGTTGTTGTAGATAATAAAGATTGTTCAGACCGTTTCTTGTGGGATCTGCGCAGATTTGTAGCAGATTGTGTAGCTTATGATTATGTAGGTGGATTGCGGGACTGGGCTCACAGACATGGATTAACGACATGGCTTGAAAATTATGGTCATTGGGGATTCCCGGCAGAATTTCTGCAATATGGCGGACAGTCGGATGAGATATCAGGAGAATTCTGGAGTGAAGGTTCCTTGGGGGATATTGAAAACAGAGCGGCATCTTCGTGTGGCCATATTTATGGTAAACGGAAGATTTGGGCGGAATCGTGTACTAGTGGAGGACCGGTATTCAGTCGCTATCCTCAAATTATGAAACAACGAGTTGACCGTTTTTTTACTGAAGGGATTAATGCAACTTTGCTTCATCTTTATATACATCAGGCTTATGAAGACAAAGAACCGGGTTTAGCGGCATGGTTTGGGAATGAATTTAATCGAAAAAACACTTGGTTTTATCAAATGGATGTTTTTGCGGATTATTTGAAGAGGTGTAACTTTATGCTTCAACAAGGACGTTATGTCGCAGATGTGGCTTATTTCATAGGAGAAGATGTTCCGAAGATGACAGGAGTTTGCGATCCGCCCCTTCCTAAAGGTTACTCTTTTGATTATATAAATGCAGAGGTTTTAATGAAATATGCTACTGTCCGGGAGGGTAAATTAGTACTAGACAGTGGTATGGAATATCGTGTGTTAGTATTACCTAAACAAGAAACGATGCGACCAGAATTATTAGTTAAGCTGAAAGAAATGGTTATGGAAGGGTTAACTATTTTAGGACCTGCTCCAAGACGGTCACCAAGTATGGAAGGATACCCTGAAGCAGACAAAAAATTGGAAGAAATAGCTTTGCAGATGTGGAGACCTACAGAAAAAACGCAAGCCTATATGTTGGGGAAAGGAATTGTATATGAAGATGGGTGCAGCTTAGCAGAAATCTTTGAAAATATGCAACTTACTCCGGACTTTAAGGTCTCTGAAGCTGATTCATCATTGTTGTTCATCCATCGTACTTTGGAGGATGCGGATATTTATTTTCTGTCCAATTCTTCGGAAGAGAAAATTACAGTAGCTCCTATATTCAGGATCTATGATAAGCAGCCGGAGGCCTGGAATCCGCAAACTTCGGAAATTCGAGTTTTACCAGAATTCAGTCAAGTTGCGGAAGGGATAAAGGTTCCTCTTGTCTTGGAACCGCTAGAAAGCATATTTGTGATTTTTAAGGAAAAGCCTTGTTGCGAAGTAGGGAATAATTATCCGAAGAAAGTTTGTCTTCGGACATTAGAAGGTCCTTGGAATTTAGCATTCAATTCTGAAAAGCGTGGGCCTTCTGAGATTATAGTTTTAGATAAACTGGAAGATTGGAGTAAAAATGAGGATGAAAGAATCAAATATTATTCGGGAAGTGTGATGTATACTCATACTTTTGATTTGGAACGAATGCCGGCAGATGAAGTCTATATTGATTTAGGTAAAGTAATGGTAATGGCCCGTGTTTGGTTGAATGGAGAGTATGTTGGCGGTGTTTGGACATACCCTCACCGTTTGAATATAAAGAAATATTTGAGAAAAGGTGAGAATGAGCTTCAGATAGAGGTGGTAAATAATTGGAAGAACCGTCTTATAGGTGACTTTTCTCTACCAAAAGAAGATCGCAGAACTTGGACAAACCAGTCAATATGGACAGAAAATTCTCCTTTGCAGCCATCTGGATTATTGGGACCAGTAGAGATTCAGAGTTATAAATATAGATTAAAGTAGCCATTGTGTAAATAAGAGGTGCTAACAAATAAAAAATCAATAAAAATATGAAAAAAAATAAATTAATAATTGTTTGTCTATTAGTCTTTTGTCTACTTTCTTGCAGATGGACTCCAGGTAATAATACGAAAGAAAAAGAAGGGGCAGAACATGAAGAATTTGGATTGAGTAATGATGAAATATGTATTAAGCAGGATTTAATGAGAGGAGGAGCTATATATTATATTTCTCGGGCGACAGAAACGCGAAATTTGGTGAATATTCATGATGAAGGGCGTTATATTCAGCAGGCTTATTATGCAGGACGGGATTTAAATCGACAAAAGGATGGACAATCTCCGATGTGGTCACCTTGGCCTTGGAATCCTATTCAAGTTGGAGATTATGCGTGTAACAGAGCGCAAATATTAGACTATAAAAAGACTGGTAATAGTTTATACATCAAATGCGTTCCTATGCTGTGGGATATGGCCGATTGTCCTGCAGAAGCAGTAATGGAACAATGGACTACTTTGAAAGGGAATGTTATAAAGGTGAGAAACAAACTCGTATGTCAACGCACTGATTCTATTTATGGAGAGGGAGTGAAGAGGGATCAGGAGATTCCAGCCGTATATCTTATTTCTGCTTTAAAGAATTTGTATTCTTATTTTGGTAGTGCTCCGTTTACAAATGCATCTGTCAGACAAACCGAGGTGAAGCAATTGATATTAAATGATCCAGAACACTTCTGGGGAGCTTATGATGATGCCTCTGAATGCTGGATGGCTTTTGTGGATGATTCTTTGTGGGGGGTAGGTGTTTATACTCCTTCTGCTACCCGTTTTTTGGCTGGTAGGTATGGAAATGATTTAGAAGGAGATGCATTGAGCAGTGCAACTTCTTATATTGCTCCTTTACGCGTGGAAAGACTGAAGAAAAATTCGGTGATGGATTATGAATATTATCTTATTATCGGTTCTTTGGATATTATAAGAAAAAAAGTCTATGAAATAAGGGAAAATAAGTGGTAATATGAACAGAAATATGCTTGTAGTTACCTTATTGCTATATAATGTTACAAGAGTGAAACGATATTTTATATGCTAAGTCTACTTTTGTCGTGTCTTAAGACTTAGTATAAACTTAAATAAAATGTATTATGGAACACATGATTTTTTCTAAAGAAACTATGAATTTATTTGTGGATGTCGGAAGCATAATCAGATCATGACATCTTGAATTTCTCTCTCTAAAAAAAACTATAAAGAACGCACAAGTATTACTCTTATGGATAAAAAGAAAAATGTAAAATTTGTTAGGTATGGAAGCAGCTTTATTTTATTGATTGCTGCCCTCTCTCTGTTTTCCAACTATGGCTATGCAAACAATTCTACTTTAATAGAAAGGATTGATATGCTTCAGCAACAAAATTCGCCTTTGAAAGGACGTGTTGTTGATAAGGATGGAATTCCCTTGATCGGGGTTAATATTGTTGTTGATTCAGCCACTGGAACAATAACTGATGTAGACGGAAATTTTTCTGTGAACGTTTTGGCTCCTGTAGAATTGAAAGTCTCTTATATAGGATATATCACCCAAAATGTGATAGTGAAAAATACGGATAAAGAATTGCACATAGTGCTGATAGAAGATGCACAAACGTTAGAAGAAGTGGTGGTTGTCGGTTATGGTTCACAAAAGAAAGTGACTGTTACGGGGGCTGTAGCTTCAGTACAAACAGCTGAACTTACCCAAAATTCCGCTGCCAATCTTTCTACTGCTTTAGCAGGAAGGCTACCTGGTCTGACTGCTTTGCAGACATCCGGGCAACCTGGTGTAGATGATGTAGCTATTTATTTGCGTGGGGTGAGTACCACCAATGGTCAATCACCCTTAATTTTGATAGACGGGGTACCTCGCGAAGATATTGGTATGCTGGATCCTAATGAAATTCAGTCTGTATCTATCTTGAAAGATGCTTCTGCGACGGCTGTATTCGGAGTGCGTGGTGCTAATGGCGTGATAATGGTAACTACACGCCGTGGAGAAGCCGGAAAGTCACAGCTCAGTGTATCGGTCAATTATAGTTTGCAGAGGTTTATTACTACTCCTACACGTGTGCATTCTTGGGAATTTGCAGAGTTGCGTAATCAGGCTTTCTTGAACGATGGAACCAGTGCGGATAATCTTCCTTTTACAGATTATATGATAGACATGTATCGCAATGGAAAGGATCGCGTGTTTTATCCTGATCGTGATGTACAGAGCGAGTTCTTTCGTAAGTGGGCACCACAAACAAAAGTAAACATAAATCTAAGTGGTGGTAATGACAAACTAACCTATTTTCTGAATGCAGCTTATATGGGACAAGGAGGACAATTAAAAACTGAGTCTACGGAACGGTTGAGTTATGATCCTGCATTCAGCAATGACCGATATAATTTCCGTGCTAATGTAGATTATAAGATTGCCAAGAACTTGAAACTCTCTTTAAACTTGGCTTCTTATTTAGAAAAAGTGAATAGTCCGCAGACCAAAGACCTTTTTGGCAGTAATACCAGTACAACAAGTATGGTGGCACAGTCTATGTCATACATTTGGTCCATACCATCTACACAGCCTGGTTCATTAACAGCAGAAGGCTATACGTTAGAAGATGGCACACCGGTACCAGGTGGTGAGGTCATTGCGCAGCCGGGTACAGGTGGGCGTAATATTTATGGTGACTTGAATCGTCGTGGATACCGTCAGCAGACTAATTCTAATCTGAATTCATCTGTTACTTTGGATTGGGGGTTGGATTTCATTACGAAAGGTCTGAGTACCAAAATTATGGCTGCTTTTGATACTAAAAGTCGTACTATTCGTCAAGGAGTACGTTTGTATGATCAATACGATGTACACGTGGCCACCACTCCAGATGATAGATGTTACTATACCGAAATTCAGTCCAATCAGAACGATGCCCTTAATTTGTCCAAGACTGCAAGTACCAACTATTATCTGAATCTTCAATATTCAATTAATTATGAACGTGATTTTGGATTACATCGTGTGACTGGTATGGCATTGGTGCAGCGTGACAGTTGGCAACAATATGCTGCTGATCTGCCTTACAATATGTTGGGAATTTCTGCACGTGCTACTTACGCCTATAATATGAAATATCTAATGGAAGTAAATCTGGGGTATAACGGTTCTGAACAGTTTGCCAAAAAGAAACGTTTCGGTTTCTTCCCTGCGTTCTCTGCCGGATGGGTCGTTAGTAATGAACGTTTTTTGGAAAAAAACAAGACTATTACTAATCTGAAATTACGTGCTTCTTATGGGAAAGTAGGTAATGACCAATTGGGAAGTAATCGTTTTCTTTATTTGGATGATATACAAATGGCGAGTGGCGTTATACCTTCTTTAGGACGTGGACAGTCTATTAGTATCAATAAAAAGGGAAATCCGGATGTAGGCTGGGAAATAGCTTATAAACAGAATTATGGGGTAGATATTCAATTGTTTAATGAGCTCTCTTTTTCTTTTGATTATTTTCGTGAAAGAAGAGAAGATATCTTGATTCAACGCAGTACGGTTCCGGAATTACAAGGATTACCGTTAAGTGCATTACCTAAAGTGAATATGGGAATGGTTCACAACAGTGGATTTGAATTGGAGGTAGGTTATAATAGGAAACTTAATAAAGATTTCTCATTTGGAGTAAAAGGAAATTTTTCTTATAATAAAAATAAAATTGACTACATTGATGAAACCTGTTTGCCAGAGGAATATGCTTATCCTTATCGTAAAACAGGATATAGTATAGGGCAGATTTTCGGTTATAAGATAGATTACTCTAACGGTAATGGATACATCAATACTGTAGAAGAATTGGAGTGGGCAAAGAAAACATATAAGATTGGTACTCCCCGTATGGGTGATCTTCTTTATAAAGATGTGAATGGTGACGGAGACATTGATCCGGAAGATATATCACCAATTAAATATAGTAATATTCCACGTATAACTTATGGCTTTTCAGGAAACTTGTCTTGGCGAAATTTAGACTTCTCCTTTCTTTTTTCAGGTGTGGCTAAAGTTTCTAAGTATTATTCAAATTTCGGTGTGACAGAGATCGGTTTGGTTGGATTTTATACAGGTTATCATCTGAATGCATGGACGGCAGAACGCTATAATAGTGGGAGAAAAATTGAGTATCCTGCACTGAGTGCTAATACAACTACCAGTATGACAGCAAATGATTTTTTTGTCATGGATCGTTCATTCTTGCGATTGAAAAATATAGAGTTGGGGTATACATTACCTAAGCTGCTCTTGGAAAAGATAAAAATTCAGAAATTGCGAATATATGTTAGTGGAAATAATTTACTGACCTTTAAAAAGATGAAACTTAATTCCATTGATCCGGAACAAAGCAGTGAGACTGCATATCCTGTGACTAAGATGGTGAGTTTTGGTGCCAATGTAACATTTTAAGTATAATGAAAAATAGAACAGTATGAAATTAAATGTAATTATATTGTCTTTGTTTACCACGATTGGATTGTTTTCTTCTTGTGTAGATGTGCTAGATATAGCTCCTGATGGTTCATTGACGATGGAAGAGATTGTGGCAGATCCGAATAAAGTGGGAGCTTTGCTGAACTCTTGTTATAATAATGTTCCACTAAAAGGATATACCAGTCATCACTTTGAAACGTTGCTCGTTGCTGCTAGTGATGATGGATGGAGTTCTGATGATGGGCAGAATACTCGAATAGCCAAAATATATAACGGAGTAGGAAATGCAAGTTCTCATCCGGTACGTGATATGAGTGGCGAATCGTCAAGTAATAATGGGGCTTATTGGGCTAAATCATGGAATCAAATATACTTATGCAATCAATTCTTGGAAATTATTGATAATGCAGCTGTTAATAGTGAACAAGAACGCGAACGTTATAGAGCAGAAGCACGTGTGTTGCGCGCTTTCTTCTATTCAGAACTAGTTCGTTGGTTTGGAAAGATTCCGGTATTGGAAACTACTGCTGCTTTTGATGCAGACTTTTCTGGCTTAAAACGTTTACCCGTTCATGAGGTAGTTGAATTTATCATAAAGGATTGTGATGCAGGCATTGCTTGCGCTGAGTTGCCGTGGAGAGTAACTACCAAATCTGAAGCAATGCGCACTACTAAAGCTTTGGCTTGGGCTATTAAATCGCGTATGAGTCTGGTAGCGGCAAGTCCTCTTTTCAATGAAGGAAATGATTATTGGGAAGAAGCATACCAAATAAATGCAGCAGCTTTAAAGGCGTTGACAGAGAATGGTTATGAACTTTTTACGACATGTACTGATATCAATACATATGGTGATGGAAAAGGAGCGGCATTCAGACAAATCGTAGCTTCTGCTGCCGATTATGCTGTTACACCACGTGATAAAGAAACCATTTGGCAGCATGCTAAAACTGGAACTATGGGATCTATACAGCATCATATCTGGCACATTGGTTATATTGGCTGTGGCATGGATAATACGTTTAAATGTGCAACGTGCCCCACACAGGAACTAGTCGATGCATTTGAAACACTAGATGGACAACCAGTATTGAATTTGAATAAACCTTATTTGGATGAACGACATTTACAACCTAATTATAATATCAACAATACATTATATGATCCTAATAATCCATATGTGAATCGTGATCCGCGTTTACACGAAACAGCTTTGTGTAATGGTGATCAGATTGTTTGGGATAATGGAAAAATATGGAACGTGGATATTTATGAAGGTGGTAGGCATCATATAAGCTTAGACCCAAGTGATCGTACTCGTTCACGTACAGGATATTATCATTGTAAAACGGTGGTTCCTAAAATGAGTGCCACTAATCAGGGAAGTTTGATACCATGGAAGTTTTTCCGTTTAGCTGAAATTTACCTGAATTTAGCCGAAGCTGCGGCTGAGAGTGGACATATGGCTGAAGCAAAAGCTGCGGCTGATGTTGTGCGTGATAGAGTAGGAATGCCAGCTTTACCGGTAGGTTTGAATAAAGATGAACTATTGCTTCGTATAAAGAACGAGCGTCGTGTAGAATTAGCTTGGGAAGAAATACGTTATTTTGATTTGCGTCGGTGGCAGAAAACAGATGGAGATTTACGTGAGACTTGTACATGGCTCACCGGTATGAAGATCACCCCAAAAGAGGATGGAACATTTGCTTATGAGCGTTACAATATTTGGACCAAAGAGCGCGGAGGTGCTCAGAATAGAGATTTGCTACTGCCACTTCCCCAAGATGAGGTAAATCGTATGGAAGCAGTGACCGGAGATAAATGGCAAAATCCCGGATGGTAATATAATAAGGAAAAGTATAATAACCTTGAAAAGTATTAAATAATGATTTGCATGAAAAATAAAATTGCAATATGGCTGGCTTGCGGATATTTAGGTCTTTGTATTCCTCAACTTGCAGCACACGAGATAATTGTACCGGTACAATTAAAAGGAGTTGTATTGGATGAGACAGGTAATCCTTTACCTGGAGTACAGATAAAATCAGAAAAAGACGGGGATGAATTCTTAACAGATCAAAATGGTGCTTATAATATTGAACTTAAAGATGGAAGTAAATATCTCACAGTTTCGTATGTAGGGTTTGTAAATAGAAAGATTTCCGTAGAAAGAGCTGCTCGTGAAAAAAATATAGTTTTACAAGGGAGTTCTGAAATTTTGGATGAAAAAATAGATTTAGGATATCTTACTGTTTCCCGGCGTGCATTGACTGGTGCAGTGTCCACCGTTAGTGGAGAAGTATTGGACAAATCTCCCGAATCGAACTTGGGAAAAACTTTTGCTGGACGATTCTCCGGGATGATTACTATGGAAAAAGATGCTGAGTTGGGACAGGGTACCAAGAGTTCTACCTCTAATGCTATTACTTTGTTGGTACGGGGGCTTTCTACCATTAACGGAGTTAAGCCGTTGATTCTTATAGATGGTGTAATTAGTCCTAATGTGAACTATGTTTATATTACACCGGATGAAATAGAATCTGTTACTGTTTTGAAAGATGCTTCCACTACTGCGATTTATGGAATACAAGGTGCTAATGGAGTGATTTCTATTAAGACTAAGCGAGGCCTGGTAGGAAAAGCAAAAGTTAATGTGAGTTTTGACCAATCATTACAGCAGACTACACGTAAACCTCTTTTTGTGAATGCAGCCAACTATACCCGGATGAGAAATGAGGCTGGAGTAAACGATGGACTTGGTTCGTATTCACAGTTTACGAAAGAACAGATGGAGCATTATGAACGAGGGGACAATGTTGCATATCCTGATAATAATTGGTATGATCAATTCATACGACCTGTAACGTGGATGACTAGAGCTGGAGTAAGTGTGCGAGGAGGAAACGAACGGGTATGCTACTACTCTAACATAAACTATATGCATCAATCATTGCCTTTCAAGACTGCTGATGAAGCGACTACTAAGTATGACCCGACTCCCAAGAATGACCGCTTTAATTTCCGATCTAATATAGATGTGAAGATTAATGATTATTTGAGTGGTTTTATGCGTTTGAGTGGTAATATTAACTTAAATAAAACTACTGGTTATGCGAATGCAGATATTTATAATCATATTTTTAATCTCCCGCCAACGATGTATGGTCCTTTAACGCCTAGTATTGATGCTGATGGTAATCTTCTGGAGAATGGTGGTCAGGTTGTTACTCATGATAGTGAAAAGACACCGGTTTACGGAATGTTGAACAGATCGGGATATATAAAGAATCTTGTAACAAATATTAATGCTCAGGCAGGACTGACAGCCGATTTAGGAATGTTAGTGAAAGGTCTTAGTGTGACAGGACTGATGGCATATCAGACTAATTCAGCCAATCAGACAAAAACTACACAGGATTTTGAACGTTATGTGATGAATGGTGATCCGACTGACTTGAATTTTATATTGAAAGGTACCAATACAAATTCGGCTTTGCAATATGCTAAAAATTCTACATCCTACTATAATTTGAATCTTTATGCTAATGCCAATTATAATCATATGTTTGGTGCACATAGTATTTCTGCTTTGGCTTATATTTTTTATCAGCAACTGGAGACCGAAAGTTTACAAGGTGCACAGATGCTGCCTTATAAACGCAGAAGTATAGGTGGAAGTGCTACTTACGGGTATAAAGAACGTTATTTTGTGAAAGCGGATTTGGGCTATTCCGGTTCCGAGCAGTTTCATCCGAATCATCGCTACATGGTTACTCCGTCCATTTCTGTTTCATGGATTGTATCGGATGAAAAATTTTTGAAACATTTGCGATGGCTAGACCTTTTGAAACTGCGTATTTCTTATGGAGTGACAGCTAATGACCAATTGGGAAATGCACGAATGCTCTATGAAGATTATATGGACGTAAAAGGTAATGAAGGTTTGAAAGGAAATCCTTTGCTTTCAGCCGAGAAGATGAAAAAACAAAACTATGGTTTTGATTTAGGGTTTTTCAAGGGGCTTACTGTATCTTTTGACTGGTATAAATCCATTTGTGACAATATGCTTGTCAGCAGTGGGGAATTAGTACCCGAATATCAAGGTATTGCTTTGGAGAATTACCCAAAACTGAACAAAGGGCGTATGGAAAATCAAGGATTTGAACTTTCTGCCATGTATAGTAAGTTGTTAAACAAGCACTGGTCATTCTATCTGGGAGGAGCTTTCAGTTATAACAAAAATAAAGTGATTGACGTAATGGAAGCCGAAAACGTAGGCTATACTTATCCTTATAAGACACAAGGTTATAGTCGTGGACAATATTGGGGATATATTATAGATTATAGTAACGGTAATGGTATGTTTAACTTTAGGGACGAGTTGGAAAAAAGTGGCTTGAGCTATGCTTTTGGAACCCCTCGTGTGGGCGATTTTATTTATAAAGACTTGAACGGAGATAAAGTAATTGATGAAAAGGATAAAGCTCCTGTTGGATATAGTAAATATCCTCGTCAATATTACAACCTTTCCGGTGGATTGAGGTTTAAAAACTGGGAATTAAACTTTATGTTCCAGGGAGCAGGTAAAGTTACTACTGTCATTGAAGGAGTAGGAGCTTACGAATCGGCCTATCAGGGTGTTTTTAATGATATACATTTGAATGCCTGGACTGAAGAACGCTGGAACAATGGAGAAACAATAACTTATCCTGCACTTTCATTAAAGGAATCCACGAATCATCAGCCTAATAGCTTCTTTATTATGGATGCCTCTTATTTACGGCTAAAGAATGCTGAAATTGCTTATACTTTACCTGTGCATATCTCACAGAAAGTAATGGCACAGAGAATCCGTATTTCTCTTTCCGGACAGAACCTTTTTACAATTGACAATATGCGTTCCAAGTATATTGATCCGGAAATTGCAAATTTGGGAACCTTTCAGCAATACAGAGTTTTTAATTTTGGAGTAAATCTTACTTTTTAATCAGCTATAGAATATGAAAAAAATAGCGAAATTATTTACGGCGATTGCTGTAGTATTTACAGCTTTTTCGTGTGCCGACCTTGATATTGACAATGACGGACGTGTGGCTATGCAAGACATTTTCGGACGTTATGAGCGAACAGTCAGCTACTATAGTAACTGTATTAACTATATGCCCAAAGTTTCTTTGGATTATGGGACAAGTGTGATGCCTTTTTTAGCATCTTTTTGTGATGAAGCTCATGATGCTTCCGACGCACAAAGTGGCATTGTTTCCGATTGGTATAAAGGATATACCACTCCGGAGTATAACCCTATGACTTCTTATTGTATGGATCCATGGAGTCATTATTTTGAGGGAATACGCCGGTGCAATACATTCTTGATCAATATTAATGATCCTAAAGTAGCTACCTATCACTTTGATGTTGTAGAGAAAAATGGATGGATTGCTCAGGTGCGTGTAGCACGTGCTTTTTATTATTTACAACTTGTTAAGCTCTACGGTGGAGTACCTTTGATGGATACACCTTATGAAGTAACCCATGATTTTTCATCTGATAGGCGTGCCACATTTGAGGAATGTGCTGATTTTATCATCTCAGAATGTGAGGAGGCTCTGAAAACTGCAGAGTCTGAGGGATCTACTGTCGGTTTTCGTTGGCAGATAGATGATGGACAACGTGGGCAATTGACACGTGCCGTAGCTTATGCTATAGAGTCAGAGACTGCTCTTTATGCCGCAAGTCCTTTATTTAATGGTGGAGGAAATAGTTCATATACATGGGAGAAGGCAGCACAGATAACTAAAAATGCACTTGATCAATGTTTATCCCATGGCTTGGAACTTTATTCCATTGTGCCTGATCCGACATTGGCACAAAATGTTTATGAAAATTATTTCATTACCCGTTCTGATCCTAGTCGTTCTATGGATAAAGAGACTATTTTGGAATCTACCAAGCGGCTTGCTATTTGGAAATATGCCGGTACTCCTATGCAAGAAGGTATGGAATTGGCAGGCTCTTGTCCCTCACAAGAATTGGTGGACTGTTACGAGATGATAGATGGTACACAGCCTATCTTGGGTTATCAGGATGCTGAACATTTGCGTCCTATTCTTAATACGGCATCTTCTTATGATCCAGAGTATCCGTATGAAAATAGGGACCCACGTTTTTATGCTTCCATTTACTATAATGGTGCTACTCGCTATTTGGATAATACAGCCAAGAAAGTGGAAACTTACGTAGGTGGTAATTGTGGCATTTCTGAAAAAGTAACTGATGTACGTTACACTCGTACAGGATATTATCTGCGGAAATACAATAATTATAAATCAAATACTTCTACTAGTGCCGATGGTTTTGTACGTATTTTCCGTTTGGCCGAACTTTATTTAAATTTTGCTGAAGCGGCTTACCAGAGTGCTGGTCCTGACGTTGAGGTTTCAGGTATGACAGCTCGGGAAGCGGTGAATAAAGTGAGAGAACGTGTAGGTATGCCTGCTTTGCCAGAGGGATTGACTAAAGATCAGTTTGAAATACGCTACCGTAACGAGCGCCGTGTAGAGCTGGCTTTTGAGGGACATCGTTATTTTGATGTACGTCGTTGGAAGATACTTTCTGAGACAGATGGTTTTGTTACTGGTATGAAAATTACACGTTCTGGCAATGGCTTTTCTTATGAACGCATTAAGTTACCTTCTCGAAGTACGAGTGCTGAGAAATATCTGCTTTATCCTATTAAAC
>OJQV01000677.1_pt1 | contig 21779 bp, 18 predicted proteins | sample 1598821 | NCBI WGS metagenome assembly OJQV01 (sample SAMN03922509, study PRJEB24848) | human gut metagenome | isolation source: stool sample | host: Homo sapiens | place: Germany | collected 2011-11 | reverse complement strand
TAAAGCCGACCTGTGTTCAAAAAAATCAAGTCGGCTTTTTTCGGACGGATACGAACAACTTTTTCCCACCAAAAGGGTAAGCTGATAATAAAGGCTGTGTTGTCTCAATTTGAGAACAGACACAGCCTTAAAGCTTACTTTATTCTATAGATGATGCCTATTGCTCAGTCGTGGTTTTTGAGGCGCTCAGTTAGCAGAGGCACAATCTTATGCAGGTCGCCAACAATGCCGAGGTCGGCAACCGAGAAGATGGGTGCGAACTTGTCTTTGTTCACTGCAATGATGAAATCGCTCTCCTCCATACCGGCAAGATGCTGGATAGCGCCAGAGATGCCGAGTGCGAAGTACAGGTCGGGACGTACAGTCTTACCGGTCTGGCCAACCTGACGGTCGTGGTCCATGAGTCCGGCGTCAACAACGGCGCGGCTGGCGCTGACCTGGGCCTCCATGGTGTCGGCAAGTGCCTGCAGTTTGGCAAATCCGTCGCCGGTGCCTACGCCGCGGCCGCCCGATACCAATACGTTGGCTTCGGTAATATCAATCTTGTCTTTGCTCTCCTTCACCGTCTCCAGGACCTTCACGCGGAATTTGGCCGGGTTGAAGTTCACACTCAGCTTCTCAACGGAGCCTTTGCGGTCGGGGTTGGGAGTGCAGCGGCGCATCACGCCGGGGCGCACGGTCGACATCTGCGGGCGGTGAGCGGCGCAGATGATGGTAGCCATCAGGTTGCCGCCAAAGGCCGGACGCGTCATCATCAGGTCGCGGTCAGCTGAAATCTCCAGACCGGTGCAGTCGGCGGTAAGGCCTGTGCCAACACGGGCTGACAAACGCGGGCCGAGGTCGCGGCCTATGGTGGTGGCACCGAACAGGATGATGCTCGGTTTGCGTTCTTTTATTACCTGGTCTATAGCCTGGGCATACGGCTCGGTGGTGTAGACTGCCAGAGCGGGGTCGTCGGCTACCAAAACGGTGTCGGCGCCTTCGGCAATGCACTGTTCGGCTTCTTTGTTATCCAGCTCATGGCCGAGAAGGATACCTACCACTTTCTCGCCTAATGCATCGGCAAGTTCGCGTGCTTTGCCGAGCAGCTCAAAAGCCACGGTCTGAACTTTCCCGTCGCGTTGCTCCAGGAATACATATACGTCTTTATAATCTTGCTTGTTCATGGCTTTCTGTGCTTAGATGATGAATTTCTCTTTGAGCTTGGCGATGATGAGTTCCACAGCCTCCTCCGGTTCTACCTCGAAGAACTGTCCCGGAGCCTTCATGCCCTTGGCGAAGGATTTGGCTACGCGTGTGGGTGAGCCGGACAGACCAATGGTGTCGGGGTTAACGTCGATGCTGTCGAAGTTCCAAACTTCCACTTCCTTGTCGAAAGCATCCCAGATGCCTGCCACGCTCATATAGCGCGGTTTCACGCCGCTTGCCAGAGCCGTTATCAGACAGGGGCTTTCTACGGCTACCATCTGATAGCCGTCTTCCATCTCCTTGCGCACGGTGAACGTCTTGTCGCCGTCGTAGCTGAGTTCCACAGCGTATGTTATCTGCGGCAGGTCGAGGTGTTCGGCAATCTGCGGGCCTACCTGAGCGGTGTCGCCGTCAATGGCCTGGCGGCCTGTGATGATGATGTCGTGCGGAATCTTCTTCAGCGCGGCTGCAATGGTTGTTGACGTGGCCAGTGTATCGGCGCCGCCGAACTTGCGGTCGCTGAGCAGGATGGCGCGATCAACACCCATGGCGTAAGCTTCGCGCAGCACGGCAACGGCCTGAGGCGGTCCCATGCTCACTACTGTTACATTTGCGCCGTATTTGTCCTTCAGACGGAGAGCGAACTCCAGACCACCTTTGTCGTCGGGGTTCATGATGCTGGGTACGCCGTCGCGTATCAGGGTGCCTTTCACCGGGTCGAGTTTGATTTCCGTAGTATCAGGCACTTGCTTTATGCAGACTACTATTTCAAGTGGTTTGTTCATGGTCATTGCTTATTTAAGGAGTTTGCCGGCTATCACCATGCGCTGAACCTCGCTGGTGCCCTCGTAAATCTCGGTGATTTTGGCGTCGCGCATCATGCGTTCCACCGGATATTCGCGTGTGTAGCCGTAACCGCCGTGATACTGTACGGCCTTGGTGGTCATCTCCATGGCGGTCTCAGCGGCGAAGAGCTTGGCCATAGCGGCGTCAGCGCTGTAGTTCTGCTTGCGGTCTTTCTTGAAGGCAGCCTTGCGCACCAACAGACGGCTGGCCTCTATGCGGGTCTGCATGTCGGCAAGTTGGAACTGCATATTCTGGAACTTGGCCAGCGGACGGCCGAACTGTTTGCGCTCTTTGAGGTAGCGAACCGTTTCGTCCATGGCGCCCTGAGCTATGCCGAGAGCCTGCGAAGCGATGCCGATGCGGCCGCCGTCGAGGGTCTTCATGGCAATGCCGAAGCCTTTGCCTTCCTGACCTAAGAGATTCTCGGCCGGTACGATGCAATTTTCAAAAATCAGCTCGCAGGTGGCCGAGCCGCGGATACCCATCTTCTTCTCTTTTTTGCCGATGGAGAAGCCGGGGAAGTCTTTCTCTACTATGAAAGCCGAGATGCCCTTGGTGCCTTTGCTCTTGTCGGTCATAGCCATGATGATATACACGTTGGCATAGCCGGCATTGGTAATGAAAATCTTGGAGCCGTTGAGCACATAGTGGTCGCCCTCTTTCACAGCCGTGGTCTGCTGAGCGCTGGCGTCGGTGCCGGCATTGGGTTCGGTAAGGCCGAAAGCGCCAATCCATTCGCCGCTGGCCAGTTTAGGCAGATATTTCTGCTTCTGGGCCTCTGTGCCGTTTTCAAGAATGGGAGCGCAGCACAGCGACGTGTGAGCCGACAGGATAACGCCCGTTGTGGCGCACACACGGCTCAGCTCTTCAACGGCCATGGTGTAAAGCACGTTGTCGGCTCCGGCACCGCCATACTGTTTGGGTACGGGTATGCCCATCAGGCCCAATTTGGCCATCTTTTCTACTGTCTCCATAGGAAAGCGTTCCTGGTCGTCAACTTCGGCGGCCAGTGGCTTAACTTCCTTTTCGGCAAATTCCCGAATCATTTGCAGAAACAGGTCTTGCCTTTCTGTGGTATTGAAATCCATATATTATAAAATATTGGGTCTGGGGGTTAGCACATAGGTTTAAGGTCGTCGGCTACAATGAGTTCGCAGCCGGTAGCAGCTTTTATCTCGTCGAGGGTGAAGGCCGGATTTAGCTCGCGCAGCACGAGGCCCTTGTCAGTAACCTCCATCACACCCATTTCAGTGATGATGAGGTTTACGGAGTTGGCAGCCGTGAGGGGCAGCGTACATTCTTTCAGAATCTTGTGGTTGCCCTTTGCAGTGTGTTCCATGGCCAGGATAACGCGTTTTGCTCCCGACAGCAGGTCCATGGCGCCGCCCATGCCCGGAGTCTTTTTACCGGGTATGCACCAGTTGGCCAGATTGCCTTTTTCATCGGTCTGCAGCGCACCGAGAATGGTAACGTCTACATGGCCGCCGCGTACCAGTCCGAAGCTGTAAGCGCTGTTGAAGCTGGAGGCACCGGGGGTAGAGGTGATGCACTGACCGCCGGCATCGGTATATTCGTAATCCTCCTCGCCGGCAGCCGGACGCGGGCCGAGACCTAATAACCCGTTCTCCGAGTGGATGGTTACCTTTACATCTTCGGGAAGATAGTTGGGTATCATAGTGGGCAGGCCGATACCTAAGTTTACTACATAGCCGTCGTGCAGTTCTTTGGCGGCGCGTCTGGCTATTGTCTCTCTAATTTGAGCTTTGTCCATGATATAGAGATTTTAAAGTTATTGCTTATTGATTGTTGCCGTGGCGGCGCACATACTCCTGAGCCACGTACGAGGCCACGTCATCAGCGTAAGTGTTGGCGCCGAAACCGGCGTCGTAGCCGAGCTCTTTGGCCAGTTCGTGCGAGATGCGCGGGCCGCCGCATACAAGGATTACCTTGTCGCGCAGACCTTCTGCTTCAAGCATCTCCACCAACTCTGTCATGTTCTGGATGTGGATATCCTTCTGCGTAACTGTCTGCGACACCAACAGGGCGTCGGCATTCAGTTCCAGAGCCTTGGCAATGAACTCGTCGTTGGGCACCTGACTGCCCAGGTTATGAGCGTCAATCATCTCGTAACGTTCCAGGCCGTAATGACCGGCGAAGCCCTTCATATTCATGATGGCGTCGATGCCCACGGTGTGAGCGTCTGTACCTGTGCTTGCTCCTACCATCACCAGCGGACGGCCGATGTTCTCGCGAATGTAGGCATCACATTCCTCCATGCCCCATTTCACGCCTTCCACCTTCGGCACATGAATCTGCGTATAGTCCACGCTGCCGGTGTATGAGCCGTAGGCATTGAAGAAGGTGAAGCCCGGAGTCAGCTCGCGGTGATAGACAATAAGGGGGTTCTCGAAGCCCATCTGCCGCAGCAGCTGTTTGGCAGCCTCAATGGCTTCTTCGCCTGCCGGCACAGGGAGTGTGAAGCTCAGCTGTGTCTTGCCGTCGTTCATCGTATCGCCGTAAGGCTTGATGCGAGTCAGGTCGAGCGTTTTATCGTAATCTTTCTTCTCGGTTGAATATAATCCTTCGCTCATGGTTTACTTACGGTCTAACATTAACTGGATAAACGGATTGTAATAGTTCTTGCCTTTGGGAGCCACACCATCGAGGCCTTTGCCGCCTGTCTTGGCGCGTTTTACATCGGCGAAGATACCCTTTTCAAGGGCTGAGAACAGACCCTCTTTCTCCATGCGCTCGAGCAGCTCGGTGGCCTTGGCAAGCACCTCCTGGGCACGGCGCTGAATGATGCCGTCTTTCTTGAACTCCACTTCCTCGCCAATGCTCTTCATGTTGCCGAAGATGTATTTGGCGTTCTCAATAGAGAGATAACGGTCGCTCATGAAAGGAGTGTGGATAGCCTCTGTGGGCATACCAAGCAGCTGAATGCCTTGGTGTGTCCAGATGCCAATCATGTTGAACAGAGCATCCTGAATATGGCCGCGGAAGATGTTGCCGGTCATGAACTTTGTGGGAGGCATATACTTCAGCGTTGCCTTCGGGAAGATTTCGCGAAGCATCTGAGCCTGCGCCAGTTCCAGCAGGAAGCCGTTTTCCAGCGACGGGTCCATTTCAAAGGCGTGACCCAGACCCATCTGCTCTTCGGGGAGACCTGCCAAAAGAGCAAGCTGTTCGTTGATGAGGTCGGAGGCAAGCACTGTGTGAGCCTCCTCTACAGCGTCGGCGGTGGTGAGGTAGTTGTCCTCGCCGGTGTTGATGATAACGCCTGCATAGCCGTTTATTACGCGGCTCATGAACTGGTCAACAAGCGTGCGCTGCATATTGATGTCGCGGAACAGGATACCGTAGAGAGCATCGTTGAGCATCACGTCAAGACCCTCAAGGGCACCCATAGCGGCTATTTCGGGCATACAGAGACCCGAGCAATAGTTGCAAAGGCGGATGTAGCGGCCAACCTCTTCGCCAACCTCGTCAAGAGCTTTGCGCATGATGCGGAAGTTTTCCTGCGTGGCGAAAGTGCCGCCGAAGCCCTCTGTGGTGGCGCCGTAAGGCACATAGTCAAGCAGGCTCTGACCCGTTGTGCGGATAACGGCGATGATGTCGGCACCCTGACGTGCGGCTGCCTGAGCCTGTATTACGTCCTCATAGATATTGCCGGTGGCAACGATTACATAGAGATAGGGTTTCGGGCCCTCGCCTATGGTGTTGAGGTAATTCTCTTTCTTGGCGCGGCGGTCTTTGATGCGTTTCAGCGATGCCTGAACGTACGGTTCGAGTGCCTTGGCCACCTCTTCGCCGCTGTGAGCCGGCAGCTCGGTGATGTCGAGCTTCCCCTCTGCCACCTGCTCGGCTATGGCCTGCGGTTCGAGACCGGTTTCAATAATGGCATTGCCAAGAAAGTACATTACGCCTTCGCTCAGCACCCCTTTTTCTTTCAACGAATTGACCAGCACGTTGGGCAGCGGCACTTCGTTGGCATCTATGCCGTCAATGCCCAGCAGGCGGCACAGGGTGCGCTCAACGGCCACCGTGCTGTAGCCTTCCACAAAGTGCTGCACATCGTCGGCAATGCGGCGGGCAACCTCTTTGGCGTGCTTTACCTTCTCAAAATCTAATCCTAACTTACTCTTCTGCATTTCAGATGTTCAACTTTCTTATTGGTCAAGATAACGGGCAGCGGTTTCTGTAACAGCGTCGTCCACGCCAATGAGCCGTGCTATCCGCAGGGCCTCATGGGGAGCCTGAGCATCATCGTCAGGCTCCAACCGGTAGTCGATGAAGTCATTCACAGTAGATGCCGTAAGGGTATGGCCTTCAGCCTTCTCCTCGCGAAATCCGTGAACACGCAGTCTGCGACATTCGGCAGTCAGTCCGCTGTAATGAGTGGTGAGCAGGGTAGAGCTGCCCTCACCGCCCAGAAGCTCGATTATTGCATTGACCAATGCTTTTCCTTCCTCAGGATTAGTGGTGCGTGCCGGCTCGTCAATCAGCGCCAGACAACGCACACCGCTCCTCTTCTTATCTATAATATTGTTTATGCGCAGCATCTCGGCGGCATAGCTCGAGAGGCCTTCCAGCTCATCCTGAGCGTCGCCAATGCTGCTTAACACTTCCTCCACAGGTCTCACCTCGGCCTCCTGAGCCGGCACGTGATAGCCGAACTGAGCCATAAGCTGGCAAAGAGCCACCGTCTTCAGCACAACGCTCTTACCGGCCATATTGGCACCGGTAATCACCGTTACTCCGGGTTCTATTGTAATGTCTACGGGCTGAAATTCGCGCTTGTTACGGGCTAACGACTCTGCAATCTGAGGGTTACGCAGACCACGGTAACTTGTCTTTCCGGTTGTTATGGCCGGCCGACTAAGATTCATCTTTTCAGCCAATGCCGCTCTGGCTATCAGCATGTCAAGCCGTCCTAAGGCCGTCAGCCCCTTTTGCAAGGATTCGGCGTATGGCTGCAGCGAATTGCTCAGCTCTGTGCGTATATGGTTTTCCTCGTCGCTGCAGGCGGCAAAGAGCTCTGCCGTGTCGGCTTCCTCTTTCTGTGCTGCTTTCAGCCTGATGCGCAGTTGCTTCAGAACCGGGCTGTAGGCGTCGTATATATAGAAATGTGCCACCCGTGTTCCTTCCGGGTCCAATAGCTCAACCACCTTCTCCACATCGGGGAGTTCCACAGCCTTAATGCCATATTGCTCACACAGATTGCGAACTTCAACTACCACCAGCGCCAGGGCTTTAAGCTCATACAGCTCTATGTCGCCCATGGTCTGCGATGCCTTCAGGGCCGAAAGGGTAGTGGTGATGTCGCGCAGGCACATCAACTGCCGCAGGATATTTTCTGTGGCTTCCGGATTATTCCGCCTTAGCCTCAGCATCTCCTCGGTGTGCTCATATTCCCTTTCAAGCAACTCCTTCTCTGTAAGCCATTCACTGCTCAACAGACTGCGACGACCCGGCGAAGACACGGTCTCCGTAAGGTCGGCAATATAGGCTAAATTTCTATTTCCGCCTATAGCATCGCGCAGTGTATATGGCTTTTCTGTCATGCTATTGAGTTGAGGGTATGTCCGTAATTCATAAGGTCATAGACCGGCACGGTGAGCGTCTGTTCAAGAGCCTCGCACAGCCTGTTGCTGTCCAGTCGGTAGCCTTTTGGGGAGATGGGATTCACGCATACAGCCAGCAGACGGTTTTTCAGCATCACAGCCAGTTTACCGCCCCGGCGCCGGAAATCGGCGTAAGTTTCCGGTTTGGCGAAAAGGCGGGTGAAGTCGCGCATTATCAGCGTGGTTTCCGCAATCTGCTTCTGCATCTTCAGGAACTCTAAAAAGTGGTCGCTGACGGCTCCTGAGCAGAACAGGGTAGTGCCGTAACTGAAAATGCGGTCGCGGTTCTTTTCCAAAGCGAAAGCCGACGGAATCTTCAAATCATGCGGCAAGCCGCTGTCGTCTATACCCCAGACGCCGTTTCCCACCGTTTCCAGTCTCTCGGCTAAATCGGCGTCTACGGCAGGCAGCTGAATCAGCGAGCAGACAAACCGTGTATGCCTTTCCACCTCTTTTATGGTGGACGCCACTGCGGCACCTGTTGCCAATACAAGAGCGTCGGCAACTGCCGGCGACGCCGGGCTCAGCCGAGACAACGCACCGTCAATCAACACTGTCTCGGCGCCCAAATCATGCAACGAGGCTATGAGGCGTCGCATAGTGGCGGTGTCGGCCGGACCGGAAATCAATGCTTTGCCACCTATAACAGCGCGGGCGGTTACCAAACGCCCCAGGGCCGTATGCCGGTTGCTCAGGTCGAGTATCTCCGAGGTCAGACGGCGCTGACGGTAATGCAGCTCTGACGTTGCAAACAGCATATTGTTGTAGACGGTAATCTCCGGCTTTGGGGTGCGTGTTACGGCATCGCTCGTCTCGCCGTCAACACCTATCGACGTCAGCGCTGTGGCGTGTCCGCGCGCCGCAAGCCGTTTTAGGATATAGTTCAGACATTCGGTCTTGCCTGCATTTTTGGCAAGACCAACTATGGCCACTGAACGGCAATCTGCTACATCCTCAATCAGCTTCACGGTGGTAATTTGCTATCAGTGTTTGTTGCGTTTGTGACGTTCCAACTCGTTAGGCTCTATGGCCAACTGGTCGCCGTAGAGCAGACGTGCCACACCCTCGCGATGTTTTGCTTTCTCGGCACGCTGGGCTTTGCAGTCGGGACACTGGCACTCGTCCTTATACTCGTCGGGCGTGGTGTAAGTGGTGATGACGCCTTCGTAGTTGCGGACAACCATGCGGTTAGGTGCCATACTTATAATGTAGTTGGGCATGATGGGTATCTTGCCGCCACCGCCGGGGGCGTCTATCACGAACGTCGGCACGCAGTAGCCTGACGTGTGGCCGCGCAGGTTCTCCATAATCTCTATGCCCTTCGACACCGGTGTACGGAAGTGCTCGATGCCGAGGCTGAGGTCGCACTGATAGATGTAGTAGGGGCGAACGCGAATCTTCACTAACTCATGCACCAGACGCATCATGATGTTGGGACAATCGTTTACGCCGCGCAGCAATACGCTCTGGTTGCCCAGGGGCACACCGGCGTTGGCCAGGCGGGCGCAGGCTTCCTTGCTCTCCTCGGTGACCTCGTTGGGGTGGTTGAAGTGAGTGTTGAGCCATACGGGATGGTACTTGCTTATCATCTGCACCAGCTCGGGGGTTATGCGCTGCGGGCACACTACGGGGGTGCGGCTGCCGAGGCGTATGATTTCCACGTGGGGAATCTCGCGCAGGCGCTTGAAGATGTATTCGAGGGTCTCGTCGCTCACCAGCAGGCAGTCGCCGCCGCTGAGAAGCACGTCGCGCACCTGAGGCGTACGGGCAATATAGTCAATGGCTTTGTCTATGTTCTCACGAGGCGATGCTGCGTCATGCTGACCGGCGAAACGGCGGCGTGTGCAATGACGGCAATACATTGAGCATTTGTCGGTGATGAGCATCAGCACGCGATCCGGATAACGGTGCGTAAGTCCGGGCACGGGGCTGTCGCTGTCTTCGTGCAGCGGGTCTTCCAGGTCGGCATCGGCGCGATGCAGCTCCAGCGACGACGGAACAGCCTGCTTGCGAACGGGGTCATTGGGGTCGTCCGGGTCTATCAGACTCAGATAATAAGGGGTGATGGCCATACGCAGCGTCTTCAGGCTCTCGCGTATGCCGGCTTCCTCTTCCTCGGTCAGCTTCAGGTATTTCTTCAGTTGGTCTACTGTTTCAATGCGGTTGCGCACCTGCCATGTCCAGTCGTTCCAATCCTTGTCTGAAACATTCGGAAACAGCTCTTTTCTTCTGCTTTGGTTCATAATGAGATTCGCCTTAGTCAGTTTTCCTAAAAAGGGGTTAGGCGCGCCGCGCTGACCCTGTCATTGGCCGCGCGGCACACCTTATTTATTGTTTCCGATTATGCGTAGAGGTCAGTGAAAATCTTGCGTAAGGCTTCATTCTCGCGCAGTTCCTGCAGAGTGATTTCGGCGTGGCCTTTGGTGTAGCCGTTGCCTACTATCATCGTCACGTCGCTGCCGACACCTTCAGCGCCCAGAGCAGCCTTGGTGAAGCTCGTGGCCATGGAGAAGAAGTAAACAACGCCGTCGTTCTTGGTGCAGAGGATAGAGGTCATCTCCGTGTCGGGGATGTTGACGTTGTTGATGGTTACGTCGCACATCTGGCCATTGGTGAGCTCGGAGATTTTCTCCATTACGGGAACGGGCTGAGTGGCGTCGGCGCTGAACACATAGTCGCAGAAGCCGAGGTCCTGCATACGTTTGGTTGAGCGTTCGCTGTGGCAGAGGCCGATAACCTTGCCCGTAACGCCTGCGCGTTTCTTAGCCTCGTAGCAGCAGAGCATACCGCTCTTGCCGCCGGCGCCGATGATGAGCACTGTGTCGCCGGGTTTCACCAGCTTGGCTGTCTGGGCGGGAGCGCCGGCAACGTCAAGAGCGCTCAGGGCCAGGTTCTCGGGCATGTCGTTGGGTATCTTGGCGTAGATGCCGCTCTCAAACAGAATGGCTTTGCCGTCAATGTCCACCTGGTCGATTTCCGTACGTATCTCTTTGATTTTGTCGATGCGCAGAGGAGTCAGCGACAGCGACACCAGAGTAGCGATTTTGTCGCCCTCTTTGAGGTCGATTTTGCCCTTCAGAGCGTCGCCGATTTTCTCTACCGTGCCAAGAAGCATACCGCCCGAACCGGTTACCGGGTTGCGATGTTTGCCCTGTTTTGCCACGATGTCGAGCATGATTTCGGCAATCTTCTCTTTGTCGCCGCCGGCCTGTTCCTCTATCTGAGTGAACGATGCGGAGTCGATGTTAAGAGTCTGAACGTCAATCAGGATTTCGTTATCGTAGATTTCGTCCATATTGTTGTCCACCTTGTTGGCGGGCTGGGGGAGTACGCCTTTTGGCTCGAGCACGCGGTGTGTGCCGTATTTGTTACCTTTTTTCTGCATGATGTATGGTTGGTTTTATTTTTTTAGATTCTTTTTGCCGTAGAGCCGTTGTGGCCCTTTGCGGCAGTTGTGTTATTTCTGTTTCAGACCGAGTATCTCGCGGGCTTCTGCCGGAGTAGCAATCTCGCGGCCGAGTTCTTTGGCCAGACGCACTACTTTTGCCACCAGTTCGCCGTTACTCTTTGCCAGTACGCCGCGACTCAGATAGAGGTTATCCTCGAAGCCTACACGCACGTTGCCGCCCATGGCTATGCCGGCAGCGGCCATCGGGAAGGCGTGGCGGCCGATTCCGGTTACTGTCCAGGTGCTTCCGGCGGGTATCTTGTTTACCAGCCAGCAGAGATTGTCGACCGTGGCGGGGGTGCAACCCGGCACGCCGAGCACGAAGTTGAACTGCATGGGAGCGCCGGGAACCTGTCCTTTGCGGGCCATATTCACAACCGTGTCGAGATGACCCATCTCAAAGCACTCATATTCCGGTTTGATGTTGCGTTCCATCATGCGTTTGCCGAAGGCGCGCATCATGGGCATAGTGTTTTCAAACACGTCATCGCCGAAGTTGCAGGTGCCGCAGTCGAGCGTTGCCATTTCGGGATCCAGCTCTGTTGGCTGCAGACGCTCCTCGGCTGTCATACCTACGGCGCCGCCCGTCGACGGAATCATTATCACGTCGGGACATGCCTTGCGGATGGCGTCCATGCATTCCTTGAAGCGTTCTTTGCTCTGAGTGGGAGTGCCGTCATCTTCGCGAACATGCACATGGATGATGGCTGCGCCGGCGTCGGCGGCTGCTTTTGCCTCACGCACCAGTTCCTCTACGGTATAGGGAACTGCCGGGTTCTGTTCTTTGGTTACCTCTGCTCCGCAGATTGCGGCAGTAATTATAAGTTTCTCCATGCCTTTGTCTGCCGATTAATCGTGTTTGATTCTTTGGTCAGCTTTGCGAACCACGCAGGTGCCGGAAGCGCGGCATACCAGAATCGGTTCTGCGAGCTCATCGGCTGCCGAAGCTGAGATGTCGGGACGTGTTGAAACCACCTTCCATGCCTCAAACACCATTTTGCGTGAGCTGTTGCCCACCTTTACTATCTCGCCGCGGGCTTCTATGTAGTCGCCGGCATATACCGGAGCCAAAAATTCCACATTATCATAACCGGCGAAGAGTCCTTCGTCGCCGTCATGCATTATGAGCAGTTCAGTGGCCACGTCTCCGAAGAGATGAACCATGTGTGCGCCGTCTACCAGATTGCCGCCGTAATGGGCATCTTTGGCGCTCATTCTTACTCGCAAGGTTGTCTTTTCCATTATTAGATTCAGGAGGTTATTGCTGTTATAAATCCGCTTGCCGCTCTTTTATCACATCTTTTTTATCAACTCAGCTTTTCTTTCTGCCGGCAGGCATCTTAGCCTCAACTTTACCGAGTGATGAAGGTGATTGTGAAAAGTGGCTCTCAGAGGAGTCTGAGCAGCGGTTTATGTGTTTTTATTTTACCAGATAGTCGATGAGGATGCCGGGGGTGTGAACATCTTCGGGAGCCATTTCGCCTATCTCTACTATCTCTTTCGGCTCACAAATCACCATGTCGGCAGCGGTGGCCATCATGGGGTTGAAGTTGGAGCTTGTGCCGTTGAAGCGGAGATTGCCTTTTTTGTCTGCTTTGCTGGCACCTATCAGGGCCACGTCGGCACGCAGCGGTTTTTCGAGCAGGAAGTCCTTGCCGTCAATGTTTATCACCTGCTTGCCTTCGGCTACCACTGTGCCCAGACCTGTGGGAGTGAGTACGCCGCCGAGACCGAAACCGCCCGCACGAACACGTTCGGCCAGAGTGCCCTGGGGTGAGAATTCCACCTCCAGCTCGCCGGAGTTCATCTGCTCGGCTGTCTGCGGACAGGCGCCGATATAGCTTACGATAAGTTTTTTGAGCTGCTTGTTGACTATGAGCTGGCCGATGCCTTTGTCAGGGTAGGCGCTGTCGTTGCAAATCACTGTAAGGTCTTTTACTCCGCTTTTTGCCAGTGCGTCGAGCACCTTGTTGGGCGACCCGTTGGTCAGGAAGCCTCCTACCATTACCGTCATACCGTCTTTTACTTTCGCTACGGCTTCTTCTACTGTTATAATTTGACTCATTGTCGCTTTTTTTAGGTTAATTCATGGTATCGAGGCGTGGCCCCGGATTCACCTACAAAATTACTAATTATTTTTCATATACGCAAATCGGTTTCATTCCGCTTTTGTGGCAACGTGGCTTAGACGCCATTCCACACAAAAATGTTAACCCCGTAAAGGTCAGGCCCCAGCTGCTTTGTGGGTTGCAGCAAGGGCCTGTGTGTGCAATTTTTTTGATTTTAGCTACGTCATCCCGACGGAACTGAGGTGCTTTGCGTTCCCTGTCGGCCGTTTATAAGCCTGCAGGGATGCAAAGGCTTAGTCGAGTTTGTGTATTACAAGACCCGAACGAAGCTTCGGCTCGAACCATGTTGTCTTGGGAGGCATGATGTTGCCAGTGTCGGCAATCTGCATCAGCTGACCCATAGTTACGGGATAGAGGGCGAGAGCCATCTTCATTTCGCCGCTGTCAACGCGACGCTGCAGCTCTTCGAGACCGCGAATGCCGCCTACGAAGTCGATGCGTTTGTCGCTGCGCAGGTCGGTGATGCCCAGAATGTCGCGCAGAATCTTGTCGGAGCTTACTGTAACGTCAAGCACGCCGATGGGGTCGTTGTCGTCGTAAGTACCGGGTTTGGCGGTGAGGCTGTACCAGTGGCCTTCCAGATAGAGAGCGAAGTTATGGAGTCCGGTGGGATGATAAATCTCCGTGCCCATGTCTTTCACCTCGAAGTTCTCGCGAACGCGATCCAGGAACTCAGCCGGGGTCAGACCGTTAAGGTCGCGTACCACGCGGTTGTAGTCGATGATGCGGAGGTGCGAAGCGGGGAATGCAACAGCCAGGAAGTAGTTGTATTCCTCATCGCCGCGATGGTTGGGGTTGTTGCGGCGTTTCTCGTCGCCTACGAGGGCGGCGGCGGCGCTGCGGTGATGGCCGTCGGCTATGTAAAGAGCCGGTATCTTGGCAAACTCTTCGGTGATGGTCTTGATGGTGTTTTCATCGTCAATCACCCAGAAAGTGTGTCCAAAACCATCGGGAGCCACGAAGTCATATTCGGGAGCCTTAGCCGTTTCCTTGCGGATGATTTCTTCAAGAGCAGCATTGTCGGGGAAGGCGAAGAACACCGGTTCAACGTTGGCATTGTTGATGCGCACGTGTTTCATGCGGTCTTCCTCTTTGTCGCGGCGCGTCAGCTCATGCTTTTTGATGCGGCCTTCCATATAATCGTCTACCCAGGCGGCTACAACGAAGCCGTATTGAGTGCGGCCATCCATGGTTTGTGCGTAGATGTAGTAGTTTTCTTTTTCATCGGGCACAAGCCATCCGTTTTTCTGGAAAGCGCGGAAGTTTTCCACAGCCTTGTCATAAACCTTGGGGTCATGTTCATCAGTGCCAGGTTCAAAATCTATTTCCGGCTTGATGATGTGGTAGAGCGATTTGGGATTCCCTTCAGCCTCTTTGCGGGCTTCTTCGCTGTTGAGTACGTCGTAAGGCCGTGATACTACCTCCTCCACTAATTCGCGTGGCGGACGAAGGCCCTTGAACGGTTTTACTTTTGCCATGATATTAGATTGATGATTTTAGAAAATTTTGGTTCGTTATCAGGTGCGATTGCCGATGATTGCACCGGCAATCGCTGTGAGTTGCTGTATAGGGATTATTTCAGACGGATGGTCTGCAGACGATCCGGGCCAACGCTTACTATGGCTATCGGCACTTCAAGTTTCTCTTCAAGATAGCTGATGTAATTGCGGAAGTTTTCGGGGAAATCCTCCGCCGACTTAGCCTGAGTGAGGTCAGTCTGCCAGCCGGGAATATCCTCGTATACCGGCTTTATGTTTACGGCAGCCGCATCGTAGGGGAAACGGTCAGTGCGTCCCTGCCCGTCAATGTCGTAAGCCACGCAGGCACGGATTATGGGGAATGTGTCGAGCACATCGCTCTTCATCATTATCAGCTTGGTAACGCCGTTTATCTGGATGGCATGGCGCAGAGCCACCAGGTCAATCCAGCCGCAGCGGCGTTCGCGACCTGTTACGGCACCATATTCATGTCCGCGGTCGCGCATTGTCTTGCCGTCGGCCGAAAAGAGTTCGGTGGGGAAAGGACCTGCACCCACGCGTGTGCAATATGCTTTAAAGATGCCATAAACATCGCCAATGTTGCGCGGAGCCACGCCCAGACCCACACAGGCACCGGCCGTTACGGTGTTCGAGCTGGTAACAAAGGGGTAGGAGCCGAAGTCCACATCGAGCATTGTGCCCTGGGCACCTTCGGCAAGCACCTTTTTGCCCTGACGCAGGGCGTCGTTAATCAGCCAGTCGGTATCTGTGAGCAGAAAACGCTCGAGCGACTTGGCCGCCTGAAGCCATAGCTGCTCGGTAGCCTCAAAGTCTGCCGGTATCTCAAAGCCCATCTGCTTGAGCTGCAACAGATGACGGTTGCGGGCTGCGTTATAGCGGTTTTCAAAATCCAGCTCAAGGTCACCCACGCGCAAACCGTTACGGCTCACCTTATCTGTATACGCCGGACCGATGCCTTTGCCTGTGGTGCCTATCCTGGCACTTCCTTTGGCGGCTTCGTTGGCCGCATCGAGAAGACGGTGAGTGGGCATTATAAGATGTGCTTTGCGTGAAATGCGAAGCACCTTGCCTACGTCGACACCGGCCTTTTCAAGCTCGGCGGCTTCTGATGTAAGCAACAGAGGATCGAGCACCACGCCGTTGCCGATTACATTAATGGTGTCGGGTTGGAAAACACCCGATGGTATTGACCGCAGCACATGTTTCTGGCCGTTAAACTCAAGAGTATGACCAGCGTTAGGACCGCCTTGAAAGCGGGCCACTATATCGTAAGCCGGTGTGAGCACGTCCACCACCTTACCCTTACCTTCATCGCCCCATTGAAGGCCGAGAAGCACATCTAATTTTTCCATGTTGCAAAATTAATACTTTTTTATAATTCCGCCAACACCAACATTTTTATTACCGGGGAATTACCGGGAATAAGACCTTATGATTATGCAGGCTGACTGCAGATAATATTTTTCTCCGAGTAAAAATAATCTTTTCTTTTGCGTGGCATGAAGTCTAAATAAAGCCAACTATAATAGGCGACTTTAGGAACAAGAATTATTACATTTAGAAAAATTTTAAATTTTTTTGTTGAGAAGTGTTGACAACTAAAAAATTTTGATTATATTTGCAAAACCAACTCAAAAACATCTGTTATGAAAAAACTCCTCTTGTTTTTGGGTGATTATTCTTCCTTGTGTCGTGTTCGCAAGGAGATGAAGAGAAGCCGCCCTGAAAGATTTTAACCCTACAATTCTCAAAATCCGAGCTTGATTCGTGTCACTTTGATGTGTCAATTGAAATAACATCTAATTTGGATAAGGGTTTTAACTACATCTTAACTTAAATAAATTAAGTTCAACTATGAAACAATTCAAGCAACACAAATCCATCGTTTGGTGCATAATGTGCATCTGCATGTTGCTGGTAACTTCATGCTCTGACGATGACAAAGTCCCTGACGGCTTTTTCGAAAAGAAGAGTCTGACTGATGTGTTTATAATGCCGAAGAGTCACACAAATGGAGAATCGGCCTACACATTAAACATCAATCAATATCAAAATGGAGGCGATGTTTACTTTTACGTAGAGGGCGAGCATATAGGTCTCCAAAAAAATAAAAAGCTCTTCAACAGGTTATTGAAAAAATACAATGACCACTTTCCAAAGCCGGAACTCATAGAAAAAGGACTATTCGGTGATCCCATTGGCTCTAATGTTCTTGGAGAAGAAATCAGAGGCATAGAGATAAAAAGTCTTGATGACTTCAATGCAACCCATAAAGCCGGAGCTGATATGGGCGATGTGATTTACCTGGAATGGGTTTCATATTACGACTATATTCAGGGAGGATATGAAAGGTCTGCCTTGAATGGCAACGGCCCGTATTTAACAAACGGAATGTGCCATGATCCCAAAGCCACATATCATGGGCTGATAGGAGATACATCAATCTATCCTATCAAAATGGTAGATTTGGAACCATATACTATGCCAAGCTTATTTTTCTCGAAGAAGCCGGATGCTCCGGGCGAGTATCGGTTTGAAGTGAAGTTCAAGTTCGAAACTTGCGAGGCAACCACCACCATGACACTCTCTTTCTCCTGATTTGAGAAATCTTCCACAACGGGAGGACGCGTTTACGGCATTAGCCATAACGCATCCTCCCGTGGTTATAATCCGGCTTGTCTAATATATAATCGTCATTCGTTTATCCGGCTGTTCCCCGACTTTTGCAGGTGCGTGAAGACGGGTGTGAAATTACTGAAGTGTATAAGCATTAAATATTGCTGAAAATTGATTATCTTTGCAATATGAATATAGCCTTTCTGTTTGACCTTGACGGTGTGTTGATTGACAGCGAGACGGAATACACGCGAATATGGAGTGAAATCGAGTCGTATTTTCCAACCGGATACCCCGATTTTGCACATCGTATCAAAGGAACAACGTTAGAGAATATCCTTACTACATATTTCAAACCTACGGACAGGGAAAGGGTGGCAGAGATGCTGTTTGACCGTGAGGCACGAATGCAATATAATTATTGCAAAGGGGCAGAACGGTTGCTTGACCGCCTCGGCGAACTACACATCCCCAAGGCCATAGTCACCAGCTCAAAAAAGGAGAAGATGGATCATCTGCGCCGACAGCGCCCGGAGCTGTGGCAACGTGTCGACACAATTGTAGATGCCGACAGCGTAACGCGCTCTAAACCTGATCCTCAGGGTTATCTGATAGGAGCAACCCGCATAGGCATCAACCCTTGTCATTGCGTTGTGGTGGAAGATTCGCTGCAGGGAATACGTGCCGGCAAAGCCGCCGGATGTTATGTGGTGGGTCTGAGCGGCACTTTCGGCAGAGATGCTTTAGAGGGAGAACCCGACATACTGCTCAATTGTTTGGAAGAGATGAACCTCGACAGTATCATCAACGAGATTCAGCAACGATAATGGCGAATATACCCCTTGCGGAACGTATGCGTCCGCGCACACTCGACGAATATATAGGACAGCGGCATCTCGTTGGCCCCGATGCTGTGATTCGCCGCATGATAGAAAGCGGACATGTGGCGTCGTTTATACTGTGGGGGCCTCCGGGGGTGGGCAAGACCACTCTTGCACGGTTGCTGGCTAACCTCACAGAAGCTCCGTTTCATACTCTAAGTGCCGTAAATTCGGGCGTTAAGGATGTGCGCGAAGTCATTGAACAATGCAAACGCGAGAGCAATTCAATATTCGGACAGGGGCGCCCAATCCTCTTCATCGACGAAATCCACCGCTTCAACAAGGCTCAGCAGGATTCTCTGTTGGGAGCCGTGGAACAGGGTATTCTGACGCTGATAGGGGCAACGACGGAAAACCCGTCGTTTGAGGTTATTCGTCCCTTGCTCAGCCGAGCACAGGTTTACACACTCAACCCGCTCGACGTCAGCGACTTGCAAATACTCCTCGACCGCGCCTTACAGCATGATGAGCTGCTGAGCAAACGCACCGCCGAGGTTCGCGAAACAACGGCTCTGTTTAGATATGCCGGCGGCGATGCACGCAAGCTGCTCAATATTCTCGACCTGATAGACCAAAGTACCCCGGCAGGTCAGCCGATGGTGATAACGGATGCCATAGTAACGAGTCTGCTTCAGACCAATCCGGCGGCATACGACAAAGGGGGAGAGATGCATTATGACATCATCTCGGCGTTTATAAAGTCGATGCGCGGTTCAGACCCCGACGGCGCCGTCTATTGGCTTGCCCGCATGGTTGAAGGCGGCGAAGACCCGGAGTTTATAGCACGCCGAATGGTGATTTTAGCGGCAGAAGATATCGGCCTTGCCAATCCCAACGCTCTGCTGCTTGCCAATGCCACTTTCGACGCGTTAAAGAAGATAGGTTGGCCCGAAGGACGGATAATTCTCTCGGAATGTGCCATATATTTAGCCACAAGTCCTAAATCCAACACAGCCTATATGGCCATTGGCAAAGCGCAGGCTGAAGTGCGGCGCAGCGGCAATCTGCCTGTACCCTTACACTTGCGCAACGCACCCACCAAACTCATGAGTCAGCTTGGCTATGGCAAAGGCTATAAATATGCTCACGATTATGAAGGCAATACCGTGGAACAACAATTTTTGCCCTCAGAGATAGACGGCACCCGATTCTGGCAACCCGGCAACAACGCAGCCGAACAAAAAATGGCTACCCGTTTGCGTCCCGGCATAGGCTCCCCCCATACCTCCCCGACACCCCCTCAAACCCACGATAAATAATACCTCGCCCACTTCTTGAGCAAAAAATTCGGGGAATATTTTGCCGGTTAGGAAAAAAGCATTAACTTTGCACCCGAAAACGACACAGTTGCCGCAATAGCTCAGTTGGTAGAGCATTTCATTCGTAACGAAAAGGTCGTGGGTTCGAGTCCCACTCGCGGCTCCAGGCTTCGGAAGCTAAAATGTTGATATTCAGCCATTTACATAAAATCGGCTGAATATTTTTTTGTTTCATGTCCAAGTCAAAATCGGCGATTTTAGGACTCAATCCTACTTGAGGGGCACCAATATTGCCTTTTCCATAATATCAGAGGATTATAAACCTTATTACTGTTCTTTTCTTCACGTTGCCCCTGAAATATTGAGTCAATATAGCCTTAGTAAAACCGCTTTTCCTTGCGGTTAAATTGTATGTCTTAGTGCCTGAGTCTCCTCCTCATGGACAATGTTCCGGGACTGAAGAAGATACATCAAGGTCAAAGTATCGGTCATCAAACTCAATATCAGAGCAGTATCCCACTGAGGCATAAGATTTGCAACTGATGTTGAAAGATGAGTTCAATCGAAGTATTTTGAAAGATAGCACATTCATATATAGGATTTTTTTGTTGATTTCTTCTTATCAACGACCCTATCAATGGTCTTATTGTGATCGTCAAATGTCAGCAAGCCTTACCGTCATCGGCTGTTGACAGTATAGATGCATTTCGGATTATTCAACTGAACACCCTATTTAATCAGTATCTTGTGAGGTTTCATTCGTTGAACTTTAATGTAAATGCCAGAAACAGACGGATATGATATTTTATTACCTGTCAATGTGTAATAACCTTCATCGATGTTGTCGCTGTTGTTGAAAAATTCAACACTTTCTGGTTGCTTTGGTATTGCCACCACTCTGAAACCAACAGTTGCATAACAACCATTTGGCTTACGTCCCTCTCCTCTGAATGAAACACGACAACTTTTTGCTGTTGCATACCACGACCCACCTTTTACTGTGTTTGTCAATTGTCCTTTTTCAGCTCCGTTAGAAGCGATTTCTTCGGTAGAAGTCCATTCCCAACAATTACCTGACATATTATAGCACCCCCACGGACTTACTCCATCGGAGTAATCATCTACTGGGCAGGTAAAACCTCCGGAATTGTTTACTTCTGAAAATATGTCAGTGTATACCAATCCTGTATAATTTTGATGATTAATCCATCCTGTAACATTTCCGAATGGCGTGACAGTGATAATATTACCTACAATTTCTTTCGTATTGTAGAAAGGAGATTTTGGATTATTGAAAGTGGCTATCCTATCAGGATTGTGCAAAAGATACGCTCCAAAAACGGCATTATAATTCAACTTCGATGCTAATTCCAGATTTTCGTATGTTACTTCCAATTCATCTCCCCATGGATATATCGAACGTTTATTGCCCGAAGCTGCAAATTCCCATTCTGCGTGTGTGGGCAAACGAAAGTTATATAGAGGATATTGCTGTTCCAACCAATTGCAATATTCCTGAGCATCACCATATGACACCCATACAACTGGATGTTTGTTTTTGCCATACGGAATCATACCATTTACCCAATACCCGGGAGCATTTTTATCTGTGGCAGTGATAAAATCATACCATTCCTGACAGGTGACTGCGTATTTCCCTATATAATATTCAGATGTTATGTCAACCGTTTCTCCCTGTCCATATACGTTATTGGCATTGGCAAGCATGGTGTAATGCCCATTTGTTGTGATATGAACGTATACACTATCAGGTAATACTGATTGGGCAAACAATCCAGAACAAGAGAGTCCGGTTAAAATAACCAGCGCTGCAATATGTAGTTTCATATCATAAGTATTTTGTCTGTAGTATAGTTTCATCCTGTATATCTGAGACGAGTGGCGTCAAATCTGCAGAACTCAGATAATATTGCAAATATAGATAAAAATTCTGAAAGTTTTACACCGGAATAATAAAAAAGATGGCCGGCGAGCCTTCTAAGACCCATAATTATGTACTCTAAGTCACAATTCTACTATATTGGGGTCAAATTAAAAATACCTCGATATGGACAAGAACAGAATAGTCGCATGCCTTGATGATACAATATATCTATGTATTATGGGGCATGATGAGGCAATTATTTTTGAAAAAACCTAACAGTTAATTAACTTACACGCCAAGAGTTCATTCATTCCGGGCTCTTACGATGGTCTCAAGACCGCCGGTAACGGAATCCATCAGATACCCGGAGACACTTACATCTTCGGACATAAGAGGATGATTGC
>OJQV01000674.1_pt1 | contig 21903 bp, 15 predicted proteins | sample 1598821 | NCBI WGS metagenome assembly OJQV01 (sample SAMN03922509, study PRJEB24848) | human gut metagenome | isolation source: stool sample | host: Homo sapiens | place: Germany | collected 2011-11 | reverse complement strand
TTACAGCAGGCGATATCGCTAAGGAAGCTGAGTTCTTCTGCTTCGGTACAAACGATCTTACTCAGATGACATACGGCTTCAGCCGTGATGACGCAGGCAAGTTCCTTGAGTCATATTATGATGCTAAGATCTTTGAATCAGATCCGTTCCAGAAGCTTGACACAGTAGGTGTCGGCAGCCTTATGAAGATGGCTGTTGCAGCCGGTAAGGCAACCCGTCCTGACCTCCACTGCGGTATCTGCGGTGAGCACGGCGGCGACCCGAGCTCAGTTGAGTTCTGCCACGAAATCGGCCTTGATTATGTATCATGCTCACCGTTCCGTGTTCCGATCGCTCGTCTTGCAGCAGCACAGGCAGCTATCAAGAGCTCTAAATAATCTTTCATAAGAAAGCATAATGAAAAGGACTGCTGAAATTCAGCAGTCCTTATTTTTTTATATTGTTATTTATCTATTATATAAAATATTGTGTCATCAATACCGTTGATACGGCACATTTCTTTTATACCATCATAAATCTCATCACGTGAGAAATTATGCTGCTCAAGTTCCTCATCGCTCATTTTATTGACCTGTGAATAAAAATCAAGCGCTGTTTTTAAAAACACAGGATTTCCCGAAAACTGCTCTGCTTTTTCAAACAAATAATTTTCAGCCGCGCATATATCTTTTTCATCCAGCAACTGCTCTGTTTGCCAGCGCACTTCAAGATCCTGTTCAGACTCATGTGCTTCTTTGTTTTCTGAAAGTATATGAATAATGGTGGACAGCAGCATTTCTATCTGTCTCATAAACCAATCTTCGTGAAAAAGCATTTTAACCACCGATACAAATCACAAATAACGCAAACGCGTTATTATAAAACATATTATTAAAACAAAAGTCTCCGCTTTTTACGGCGGAGACTTTTTTCAGTCTGAATTACTGAGCATTCTTTGCGACCTGCTCCGCAAGTTTTTCCGGTGAGCCGCAGCACTTTTTATATTTTTTGCCGCTTCCGCACGGGCACGGATCATTAGGCCCTACTTTTTTAGCCTTTCTTACAGGTTCCTTTTTAACGCTGTCATCGCCGCCTGAAGAAGTTGCAGTGATCTTGGCAACTGCCTGTCTTTCAACATCCTCCCTGCGTCTTACAACTGTAGTGAACATCATCTTAACCGTGTTTTCACGTATGGTTTCGGTCATTTCATCAAACATATCGTAAGATTCCATTCTGAAAGCAACAACAGGATCCTGCTGCGCATATGAACGAAGGTGAATACCCTCTTTAAGATCATCCATGGCATCAATATGATCCATCCAGAGCATATCAACATTACGCAGAAGTATCTTGCGGGAAAGATCCTGATATATCTCCTCGCCGAACATTTCACGTCTTTCCTTAAGCTTCTTATTACCTGTCTCCTTAAGGAAAGAAATCATTTCATCAACGCTCATATCATCAAGCTTATCGCAGTCCTCATCTGAAAGAAGCCAGCCGCGGTATTTTTCTTTAAGACCGTTGAGGTTCCAGTCTTTCTTATGCGCATCCTTAGCACAGTAAACAGGAACATTTGCGTCAATACTTGACTCAAGCATATCAACTATCTTATCGGAAAGATCCATTCCGTCAAGAACCATATCACGCTGTTTGTAAATAAGTTCTCTCTGGCGGTTCATAACGTCGTCATACTGAAGGGTCTGCTTTCTGATTGCGAAGTTTTTGCCCTCTACCTTTTTCTGAGATGATTCAACAGTGTTTGAAATCATCTTGCTTTCGATAGGCATATCCTCGTCAACGGCAAGGCGGCTCATCATTGCCTTCATTCTTTCACCGCCGAACAGACGCATAAGGTCGTCCTCGGTTGAGAGGTAGAACTGAGACGCACCGGGATCGCCCTGACGGCCTGCACGGCCTCTGAGCTGGTTATCAATACGGCGTGAATCGTGGCGCTCCGTGCCGAGAATGAACAGACCGCCGACTTCACGTACCTTATCAGCCTCGCCTTTGATCTGCTCTTTGTATTTATCTTCAAGCTCACGGAATACTTTTCTTGCTTCAAGTATCTCTTCGTCTTCTGTTTCCGCAAAGCCCTTTGCCTCAGCAATTATCTCCTCAGGATACTGCATCTTCTTCATTTCAGCAGTTGCAAGAAATTCTGCGTTACCGCCGAGAATAATATCCGTACCACGGCCTGCCATGTTGGTGGCAATGGTTACGGCGCCGAATTTACCTGCCTGAGCGATTATCTCCGCCTCGCGCTCATGGTTTTTAGCATTGAGCACATTATGGGGTATTCCTGCTCTCTTGAGCATTTTTGAAAGCAATTCACTCTTTTCGATACTGATAGTACCAACAAGAATAGGCTGGCCTTTTTCGTGGCACGCCTTTATCTGCTCTATTACGTGCTTATATTTTGCTCTTTCCGTCTGGAATATTACATCGGGATTATCTTTTCTGATAAGCGGCTTATTTGTGGGAATCTCAACAACATCAAGCTTGTAAATCTCACTGAATTCCTGAGACTCGGTCATAGCAGTACCGGTCATACCGGAAAGCTTTTTATAAAGTCTGAAGTAGTTCTGGAAAGTGATGGTGGCAAGAGTTTTGCTCTCGTGCTCAACCTTAACGCCTTCCTTTGCTTCAATTGCCTGATGCAGACCGTCATTATAACGTCTGCCGAGCATTATACGGCCGGTGAACTCGTCTACAATAAGAACCTGACCGTCTTTTACAACGTAATCTATATCCCTGCGCATTACGCCGATAGCCTTGATAGCCTGGTTGATATGGTGAAGCAATGTGGTGTTTTCCATATCCATAAGGTTTTCAACGCTGAAATATTCTTCTGCTTTTTTTACACCGCTCTGTGTAAGAGTTGCGGTGCGCGCCTTTTCATCAACAACGAAATCGCCGTCATAAGTTTCCTCAGTGTCTTCCTTTTCATTCATCTGAGCAACCTTATCCATTTTAAGGGTTCTGGCAAAATCATTTGCACGGCGGTAAAGGTCTGTTGACTGCTCTCCGCGGCCGCTGATGATAAGAGGAGTACGCGCCTCGTCTATAAGAATTGAGTCAACCTCGTCCACAATGGCAAAGTTGTGGCCGCGCTGAACTTTCTGCTCCTTATAAAGCACCATGTTATCTCTAAGATAGTCAAATCCCATCTCGTTATTGGTGCCGTAGGTAATATCGCAGTTATATGCCTCCTGCCTTTCGGCATTGTTCTTTTCGTGAATGATAAGGCCTGCCGTAAGACCGAGGAAACGGTAAAGCTTGCCCATCCATTCGCAGTCACGCTTTGCAAGATAATCGTTTACGGTAACGATATGAACGCCCTTGCCCTCAAGCGCGTTAAGATACGCGGGAAGAGTTGCAACAAGAGTTTTACCTTCACCTGTTTTCATTTCTGCTATTCTGCCCTGGTGCAGAATTATACCGCCTATTACCTGCACGCGGAAGTGCTTCATACCAAGCACACGCCATGCCGCCTCACGGCAAACGGCAAATGCGTCGGGAAGTATATCATCCAGCGTTTCGCCGTCGGCAAGTCTGTCTTTAAGTATCTGTGTCTGTGAAACAAGTTCCTTATCGCTCATTGGCTGATACTTGCTTTCAAGCGCAAGCACCTTATCAGCGGTTTTTGAAACTCGCTTTACTTCTTTTTTTGAATAATCGCCGAAAAGGGCGGTCAAAAATTTGTTTGCCATTATTACACCTCTAACAATGCATTAATTGATTTGCAAAATCCAAATAAATATTTTAGCATATATTATACAAAAAGTCTATATTAAAAGAATTTTATACTCCGATAGCGTTTTTAATAGCGCCCAAAGCGCCGCCCGAAACACCGTTTTCAGCATTTTCATCAAAAACGAAAACCAAGTTATCTTCGCCCTGCTCGATAGTTAAGGCTATCTCAACAGACTCGCTCTGCATAGGAGCGGCTGCAATATCCTCCTGCAGAATTGCAAGATTGCTGTCCAGCCACGTATCACTTGAAAGATTGCTGAGAAGAGATAAAGTTGAATATTTGCTGAGCAGGTCATTTGTAAAGTCCTGAGCCGTGCTTGCAAGATCCTTGTTCATAACGGAAAGTGTTATGGTCTTATTCTGCGTATCTATTGAAGTTATTTCATAGCTGAGATTTTCAAATATGGATCTTCCGAGTTCCGCAAACTGCTCATGCTTTTCGGCGTAGCCCATGATAACGCTGAGTGTGGAAGAACTTACATATTTGCCAAGATCTTCAGTATTGAAATCCTTGAGAGCTTTAAATACTACTTCAGTGGTCTGTGTGATATTCTCTTCAGTCATCTCAGCCGAACTTTTTGAACATGCTGAAAAGCAGAAAAGTATCATTACAACGCTGAGGATAACAGCACTTGAACAAATTACGCCTTATTTTTACACCTTGCAATACTTATCGATCAATGATATAATGAACCTGAAATAAAAAACAACTGTCTGCCTGCGGGCAGAAGTATGCGCCCTATTTGCGCTGCCGATATTTACAGGCAGTTCGGATTGGCGCTTTTTTCGGTGCTTCACCGCCCGCAAACGGAGAATTTTATGAAAACAAACAGCATTTCACTTTATTTCAAATACGTTTCACTAAATATACTTGCAATGGCCGCGCTTTCCTGCTATATTCTGGCGGATACCTTTTTCGTTTCCCGCGGTCTGGGAGCAAACGGACTGACGGCGCTTAACCTTGCCATACCTATTTTCAATCTTGTAAACGGAACAGGTCTTATGCTGGGTGTTGGCGGAGGCGCAAAATACGCCGTTTTAAAAAGCCGCGAAGACGCAGCAGCTCAAAACAAAGCATTCACAAACACGCTTTACTGCGCCGTTATTTTCAGCGCTGTATTTATGGCGGCGGGTGCGTTTTTCTCAAGGAATATCACTGCCGCTCTGGGTGCAGACAGCGCCGTTTTCGAAATGACGAATACATATCTGAAAGTTATTCTCCTCTTTTCACCCGCTTTTATTTTTAACAATATTTTTGTTGCATTTATAAGAAACGACGAAAACCCCAAACTTTCAATGGCGGGCGTTATAACAGGCAGTCTTTCAAATGTTGTGCTTGACTACATTTTTATTTTTCCGCTCGGCTGGGGCATTTTCGGCGCGGTATTTGCAACCTGCCTTTCGCCGATAATCAGTATGTGCGTGATGAGTGCTCACAAAATCGCACACAAAAACGGTTTTCATCTTGTAAAAACGGCGCCTTCTCCAAAACTCGGCGCAGGTATCTGCGTACTCGGCATACCGTCCCTTATCGCGGAACTTTCAAACGGCATAGTTATTCTTGTTTTCAACTTCATAATTTTGGAAATAAGCGGAAATACCGGCGTGGCGGCATACGGTGTAATCACAAACATTTCGCTTGTTGTTATAGCCGTTTTCACAGGTGTGGCTCAGGGCATGCAGCCGCTTGTGAGCACCGCGCACGGCAGAGGCGAAACAAAATCGGCGCAGCGCTTTTTCAGATATGCCGTAATAACCGTACTTGTGATATTTGCGGTTATATACCCTGTTGTATTCTGCTGTTCTGAGCAGATCGCTCATATTTTTAACAGTGAAAACAACACGGAACTTCAGCGCATTGCGGTTTATGGCCTCAAGCTCTATTTCACGGGCGCAGGATTTGCCGGCTTCAACATTGTAGCGGCAATGTATTTTACATCCAGAGAAACTCCGCTGCCCGCACACATTATATCGCTTCTGCGCGGACTTATCCTGATAGTTCCTGCGGCGCTTATAATGTCTAAACTGCTTGGGCTTACGGGAATATGGCTGTCCTTTACTGCAAGCGAACTGCTGTGTGCCGTATGCAGTGCGGTAATTCTGTGTGTCTTTTCACGCAGGCAGAAAAAACTGCACAATCTAAAAACTTAATCAATTCTTTATTTTTCTATTACCCGCGGTTTATTATGGTTTGATTTAATAAACACAGCGGGTTTATGTTTTTTTGTAACTAAAAATATGGTATACTGTTTTGCGAGGTGATATTGATGCAGACCGTGCTTGTTTGCGATGATGACAGGGCAATCCTTGATTCAATAGAAATATATCTTAAAGCGGAAGGCTTTAACGTGCTGAAAGCCGAAAACGGCGCAGAGGCGCTTAAAATAATCGACACAGATGAAATACACTGTATGGTGCTTGACATCATGATGCCGGGACTTGACGGACTTCAGACCACACTTAAAATCAGAGAAAGAAATAAAAGTTTCCCGATAATAATGCTCTCCGCCAAATCAGAGGATACAGATAAAATTGCCGGGCTGGGTTTCGGCGCCGACGATTATGTTACCAAGCCTTTTAATCCGCTTGAGCTTGTTGCCCGTGTAAAATCACAGATAAGACGATATATATCATTTGCAGGTTTCGTGCAGAAAAAATCACAGCTTGTAACAGGCGGCCTTGTGGTGGACACAGACGCCAAAACGGTTAGCGTTGACGGCGAAACCGTGAAGCTTACAGCGCGCGAGTACATGATACTTGAATACCTTTGCAAAAACATGGGCAGGGTGCTCTCCTCAGCGCAGATATACGAAGCTGTGTGGAACGAGCCTGCGTTCAAATCAGAAAAAACAGTTACCGTGCATATCAAAAACATAAGGGATAAAATAGAGATAAATCCCAAGGACCCGAAATATATAAAGGTGGTGTACGGACTTGGATACAAAGTGGATAAAATTTAAGTACAGCAGTTTAAACAAATTTTTGTGCGCACTGATTGCCGCCGTGCTTGCCGGAATTTTTGCGATAAACGGCATTACGGCATTTCGCCATATTATCTATTTCGGCATAAACGGCGTAATCAGCGGCAAAGAGGTGGGTTATATCGACACCGCGGAGTTTGCCACATCTCTCAGCAGTGACATCGGCGTTATTATAGACGATGTAAGCCACAACTCAAACCAGGCATACTATGATGCGGCAAAGGCATCAACAGTTGAAAAAGTCGTGAACTTCACACAGGAAGCTATCCCGTATATAGAAGAATACAAAACACAAATGGCTGAATACAGGCAGTGGGAAAACGGTATTTACAACGAACAGAATTATATGGAGGCACCCACTTTTTATCTGTCTATGGCTGAAAGTTACGGAATAACGAATGTTGATTACCAATATGACTACGATACTTTCAGTTTTGAACTGCCTGTTCAGGACAGTGTTGTGGGTAATACGAACTCCGTCAAATTTGAAGCAGACGGTGAAACGCGCTCCTCTAATGACGAACTTACAAAATCTTACTCAACTCAGTTCGGCGACCAGATATATTATCTGTTTTGCAACAACACTTCAGACGCAGGGGAATCCGCTGAACTCGGACTGAAAAACATCAGATATTACGCCTCATACTCTGACGGCTCAGTTGCAACTAATGTTGACAACTCCGAAGGCTTTGTAAATTCCGTAAAAAACGGTGAGGGTGAGTATTTCGTTTATGAAAACGGAAACTCCTACTCAAGCGAAAGATTAAGACAAATAACGGTTTATGACGCCGACTTTTACGGAGATACAGCGAAAAACGTGCGCATGTACATTTCTGTTGACCCCACGTTTTCAGCTGATGATTCGTATGCACAAATAAACAAAAACTTTTCTGGCATATTGACCGAAAATGCCGAAGCGGCACTTTATATAGCACTGTTCGCTCTTATCGGCTGCGTTATTTTTGCCGTAATATCCGTACGTCTCGCCGGCAACATGAGCGACGGTACCGTTGCAGCCGCAAAGGCGGACAAATTCCCGCTTGACTTAGGATTAGTGCTTGCCGCGCTGTCCGTTTTCGGAATATGTATACTTATATTGATGCTTATTGACGGCGAAAATGTGTATATATTCGGCTACGACATACACGGCTACAGCAATGAATCAAGTACCTATTTTGCGCTTTCGGGAGACTTTTTCTCATCGCAGTGGTATAAAAACATTCTGTTTGCTTTGGGAGCAGCGGCATATCTGATAATCCTGGGCTTTTCGGTATCCGTTGCAAGAAATGCAAAAACAGGCGTAAACATATTCAAACATACATTCATTTATAAATTCGGCTCGCTGATAGTAAGCTTTTTCAAATGGCTGCACAAAGGGACGAAAAAATTCTTCACAACTCTTGCCTTCACCCCCGAAAGGCTTCACAAAAAAACCGTGTGGGCAGTTGCTTTATTTGCTCTTTTCAATATCATCGGTACGGCAATTGCGGCATTGCTTTTGAGCACGGCGCCGTACGGCGGAGGAAATGTGCTGGTAGGGCTGTTCTTCATGCTCGTTATTTTTGCCGTTGATGCATACTGTATATACAAAGCATTCAAATTTATGCGCGCGCTTGACAAACTTATTGACTGCAGCGCTAAAAACGAACCTGTTGATATTGACACCGCCACCCTGCCGCTGTGCCTTAAAACACTTGCCGACGCGCTTGACAGAAAGAACGCTCAGCTTCAGGAAGCAGTTATAAAGGCTGTAAAAGACGAACGCACAAAGGCGGAGCTTATCACAAATGTGTCGCATGACCTAAAAACACCGCTCACCTCGGTAATCAACTATATAGATCTGCTCAAGAAGTGCGAAATTAAGGACGAAACAGCTGTGAAATATATGGGCGTTATAGACGAAAAGGCAAACCGCCTGAAACGCCTTATTGAAGATCTTATTGAAGCATCCAAAGTTTCCACAGGAAATGTTGTGCTCAACAAAACAAAGATAAATCTGAACGAACTTGCAACTCAGGCAATTGTTGAATACACGGATGATTTTGAGAAGAGCGACCTTGAACTGATATTTGACGAATCCGCCGCAAAACACATAGTATTTGCCGACGGCACAAAAGTATACCGTGTGTTTGAAAATCTGCTTTCAAACGCTAAAAAATACTCGGCAAGAGGTTCAAGAGTATATGCCCGTCTTTATTCTCAGAACGGCTTCGGATGCTTTGAAATAAAGAACATCTCAAAAGAAGCCCTGAATATCAGTGCAGAAGAACTTACCGAGCGTTTTGTGCGCGGCGATAAATCAAGAACCCAAGAGGGCAACGGACTCGGGCTTTCCATAGCAAAAGAACTTTGCCGTCTCAACGGCGGACAGCTTGTTATTTCCATAGACGGCGACCTGTTTAAAGCAACGGTAATGCTGCCGGCAAGCAATACGGAGGAAAGCAGTGAAAAGTAAAATCAAGATACTGATTGCCGTTCTTGCAGTCTGCGCAGCTGCGTTTGGAGGAGTATGGCTGTTTACATCAGAAGGCATGGGCATTGACAACTCCGGCCATATTGTTTTCACTCAAAAAGCCGAAAGTGCCGAACTGACCCTTGTAAATGATGATAATCACGTTCCTGATAACTGGGACGTTGAGCTTACAACGCTTTCAAACGGCGAGCAGGTTGCAAGCATGATATATCCTGATTTGCAGGAAATGTTTGACGATATGCGTGCAGACGGCATTTATCCTTTTGTGCGCGCAGGCTACCGCTCAGATGACGAGCAAAAAAGAGTGCTTAATGAAAAGACTGCCGCATACATGGCGGAGGGCTATTCAAAATCACGCGCAAAGAAACTTGCGCTTGAAACGGTTGCCCTTCCGGGGACAAGCGAGCATGAGCTTGGACTGGCAGTAGATATAAATGCCGTTGAGGGAAAGAGCGAAAGCAAAGAAGTTTATTCATGGCTTGCCGAAAACGCTTATAAATATGGCTTTATAATGCGGTATCCTGAAAACAAAACGGATATTACCGGCAAGGATTATGAGCCGTGGCATTACAGATATGTGGGCAAAACCGCCGCAAAAGAAATATACGAAAGCGGAGAATGCCTGGAAGAATATCTGGGTGAAAACTGATCCTGCGCTTTGCCCTGCAGATACAAAGTGACAAAATTACCGAAAATCCATTCATAAATATTAAGACCCGTACGGCATGAATGCCCGACGGGTCTTTTTTTACAGACACCCTGTTCAGCCGCTCATAATGTTCCCATGCCGCTCTTTACTACATATAGAAAAGCAGGCATAATTTAGTTGATTTTACCAAATGAACATTTTCTTAAAGAGTTATTTTGTTTATGTTGACAATCGCAGTTTTTATATGGTATTATAAATTAAAGATTAAATGTAAGTAAGCGAACTAAAATGAATTATATCGAAAATTCAAAATCAAACGCGCGCATAAATATAATTACAAGATATTTTATATCGCTTTTGTTTTTTGGCGCTCTTATACTTTTGTTTTACAGATGCCCTTTCAAAATGATAACGGGCATAGACTGCCCGGGATGCGGTCTTACACGTGCGTTTTGCTGTATTTTGCTCTGCGATTTCTCAGCAGCGGTGCAATACCACCCGCTTTCGCCGCTGATTTTCATTGAACTTGTATATCTTTTGTATTACCAGTTCATTCTTCGCAGAAAATTAAACAACAAAGTTATAGCCGTGTGTATTTTTATAAACGCTTTGCTTATGCTTGCCGTTTGGCTGTGTAAAATACTTTTATTTTTTTAGGAGGAGAATTATGGCAGACACTGTTTTTTTCAATGTTGCGCCCGATTTCAATCTGCAAATGTTTGCAGGGCAGCTTGCCGAAAAATACCGCATGGAGGGATTTACCGTTTCAGTTGCCGAATTTAACAATTCAGTAGTTTTAACTTTTGACAAAAATACAGGCGGAATAAATATGCTGCTTGGTCTCGGTCTCGGAATAAAGGCTACCTGCACAATTGTCAACGGCGTACTCAATATTACTTTTTCCGATGCGGAGTGGACGGGAAAAATAATCGGCCTGTGCGTAGGCTGGTTTATTTGCTTCGTGCCGTTTATAACTGCAATCATAGGCTGTGTAAAGCAGTCTCAGCTGCCCAAAAATATCGGAAACGATGCAATCGTTATAGCATCACAGCAGGGCAATCAGCCTCCTGCCGGCGGCCCGTTTTACGGAGGTCCCGGTCCGGAGCCTCAGGGCCCGTTCAACGGCCCTCAGCCGGGTCCGCAGGGTCCTCAAGACCCAAACAACGGCCAGTTCTGACAGCTAAAAAAGACGCCATTTCGGCGTCTTTTTTATATGTGTATAATATAATTTACCGCAAATTAAATCAAAAATTTCCTGATACTTTCATAATAAACCTCGCTGAAATTTGTGCGTCATTTTTTCACTATAATAACACCATTTTGGTTTTGACGCAATAATTGCGCTATAATTATGTCATAATAGTGTTGAAATGGTGGCATATTATAGACGATAAACTTCTTAGATATACTTTGAGAGTAGACAGACTGCTGTTTAAAAAATTCAGATACATTGCAGAATCGGAAGGCCGCTCTGCAAACAAAGAAATTGAGCAATACCTCAAAAAGCGTGTTGCGGAATATGAAAAAGAAAACGGAAAAATAGAAACGGACTGATAAAAATCAAACCCCGTGCAAATTGCACGGGGTTATTTTTATATTCAGATTTGTTTTTTATTCAACTGTTACCGATTTCGCAAGGTTACGCGGTTTATCAATAGGCAGGCCTTTTTCTTTTGCAGTATAATAAGCAAGCAGCTGAAGCGGAACTATCTCAATAGACGGTGTAAGAAGCGGAATTGAATCCGGATAAGTTATTACCGTGCTGAACTTTGTAAGCTCTTTTTCAAGGCTTTCGGGAGCAAAAACTGTTACATCTGCACCGCGGGAAATTACTTCCTCCAGATTTGAAACCGTTTTCGGAAGCAGTCGCTCGTTGCTTATAATACCGAAGCAGACAGTGCCGCTTTCGATAAGGCTTATTGTGCCGTGTTTAAGTTCGCTTGCAGGGCAGCCGGAGCAGTCGATATAACTTATCTCCTTTAATTTCAGCGCGCCCTCAAGCGCCGCCGCGTAATCGGCGTTTCTTCCAAGGAAAAAGCATTTGCCTGCATCTTTTATGTGCTTTGCAAGCGTTTCGATTTTCTGGGTATTGCTCAGTATACGCTCTATCTTTTTTGAGAGCAGAAGACTCATATTCAGCGCTATCTCTCCGTAAACGGAAGTGCATGCGCCGCGTCTGAGCGCAATATATATGCAAAGCATATTAAGCATTGCGGCCTGACATGAAAAAGCCTTTGTAGTTGCAACAGCAATTTCAGGGCCGGCTTTTGTGAGCAGGCTGTACTGGCTCATTTTGGCAATAGAGCTTTCGGCAACATTTACAATACTTATGGTTTTTGCGCCGTGCTCATGCGCCTGTTTTAAAGCCGCAAGACTGTCAGCCGTTTCACCGCTCTGGCTGATTATTACAACAAGGCAGTCCTCTCCGAGAACGGGATGCTCATATCTGAATTCGCCCGCATACTCCGCAAAGCACGGGATTTTGGCGATTTCCTCAAAAGCGTATTTTGCCATAAGACCCACATGATAGGCGGAGCCGCATCCTACGATATACACCCTGTTAAGATTTTTTATCTCTTCATCTGTAAACGGAAAATCCTTGAAAACTATGCTTTCTCCGTTTGACACGCTGTTTATGGTATCCGCAACCGCCTGAGGCTGTTCGTATATTTCCTTAAGCATGAAATGCTCGAACTCGCCCTTATCGGCTGACGATTTCGGCAGCTGAACAGATTTTATCTCTTTTTGCACCGGCTCAAAATTCCTGCCGTAAACGGTTATTTCCTCAGCCGTTATTGAGGCTGTTTCTCCGTCATCAAGATATATCGCCCGGTTTGTTTTTCCGAGAAGCGGGTTTATATCAGAAGAAATATAGTTTTCATCATCGCCAACGCCTATTATGAGCGGAGATCCGTTTTTGGCACAATAAAGAGTATCGGGACTTTCACTGCACACAATGCCCAGCGCATACGAGCCTTTTAACAGCGGCAGTGTCTTTTTTATAGCTTCCTCAACACTGCCCGTGTAATTGAGCTCAAGCAGTTTCGGAATTACTTCAGTATCGGTTTCACTTTCAAAGGAAAATCCGCTCATTTCAAGACTTTCCCTTATTTCTCTGTAATTCTCAATAATTCCGTTATGAACAACGGCAAAATGCTTGCTGACATGGGGATGAGCATTCGTTTCGTTTGCGGCGCCGTGGGTTGCCCAGCGTGTGTGCCCTATGCCGAGATTTCCGTGCACATCCATGCTGAGAAGCTTTTTCTCAAGATTTTTTATTTCCCCTGCGGCTTTTACTACCGTTATCTTATCGTTATTAAGAACGCCGATACCGCCGCTGTCATATCCACGGTACTCAAGCCCTTTAAGGCCTTTTATCAAAATTCCCGTAGCTTCACTTCTGCCTATATAGCCTATAATTCCACACATAAAATCCCCTCCGTAAAAACTTAGAATTCATCATCAAACTTGTGCAGACGCGCCGCAATAACGCTCATATCATCCTCCCTCATATCCTTTGTAAGACTGAGAGCAGTTTTGACTATTTCATCCGCAATCTGCTGAGCGCTCATTTCACCTGCTCCGGAAAGCATTGCCGTAAGCCATTCGCCGCCCGGCTCGGTAATACCGTCACTCAGCATAACTATAAGATCACCGTCTCCCAGCGCGGCAGTGCGTTTTGCGAATTCAATATTTCGCAGAATACCTGCCGGCATAGACGATAATTCACATTTTGTAATCCTGTTCCCCTTAACAATATAAGTTGCCGGAGCTCCCGCCTTGTAAAGCTCCACTCTGCCCGTAAACAGATCTATACAGGCGCAGTCAAGCGTTGCAAGGCTTTCATCCCCGGATTTTACAAGCAAAGCAGAATTAACTACTTTTAAAGCGCTGTCAAACCCGAAACCCGCGGCAAGCAGTTTGGAAAGCAGACCCGCGCCCATTGCTCCGTCAATTGCGGCTCTGCCGCCCTGACCCATTCCGTCGCTTATTATAAGCACGCTTCTGCCGTGTCCGTCATTTATTGTTTTTATAGTATCGCCGCAGAGAGGACCCTCGGCGCTGTGCTGGGCAAAACCTATTTCAACCGAATAATTCGGCTTTTCGGTAAATGTTATCATTGTATCGCTTTTAAAATAGGTTACCGAACAATTATCAAGATATCGTGAGCACGCTTTTGATACTTCACGCTGGAGTTTGGAATCTGAAAATCCCGTTTCACGCCCGCCCGTCAGTATCTCAACGCGCGCTCTGCTGTATTTGTCTTCTATTACAGATATGCTCTTGGGATAAATATCATACTCACCAAGTGCGCGGCGTATTCTGCCTGCGGCAACGGTGTCAAAAAACTCCGCCTCGTCAAATTCCCTGGCAAGATCTGAAAGCATATCAGAAATCGAAAAGAACTGGTCTGCCGCCACCATTCTTATCTCGTTTGTTTTCTCATCTATAATTCGGCGGGAAAGATACTGTTCACTGCTCATCTGTGAGCGTGCCTGCTCAGCCTTTCTGCTGTTCATTTCATCAATCTTCTCGCGCACTTCATTTACGCTTTCGCTGATATAATTAATAGCTCCGGATGCAAAGCGCAGACGCATAACAAGGCTCTGGCGCAGTGAACCGTCCGGCGTAATATTTTCGCCGCCCCTGAAAAATGCTTCAAGCTTTTCGCCTATTACGGGAGGGCAGAGCGCAAGCAGAACGCAAGCAACGGCGCTTTCAAGAAAGAAATGCACCTCCGCCCCTGCGGCAACCGTAAACAAAGCTGATGAAACGGCGTAGGAGATTGCGCACGCAAGCGACCCGAACGGGCAGAAAAGGCACGCCAAAAGAGCCGAAAAGCCAAAAGCGCCGGTAAGGAACAGCGCTTCATCCGTGCCGAGTGAAAAAGCAAAACCAACACACAGCGCAAGCATTATTCCAAGCCTGTCTGAGCCGTAGCGAACAGTCAGCAGAACAAGCAGTGCCGCTATACAGCGCGCGGGTGAAAATCCGGCAATCGTAATTCGTGAAAGGCTCATAAGAAGCAAAGACGCCGAAATGATAATGCAGGTGAGATCAGACGCGGGAAGCGCCCTGAACCTGAAACGGTGCAGGCTGCAGTTTAACGCCCTGTAAAAGAAAAATGACGCGCCGCCCGCAAGAATACTCTGTGCCGCAGTAAGAGCATAATCCGCCGCCGCACCTCCGGTTTTTATATCAACAACAACTCCCGTTGCGGCAACTGCGCAAAAAGATATCATCATGGGCAGAAAAACGGATGTTTTACAGTCTGCAAGATCAAGCGCGAGCGAACCGAGAAAAACAATAAGAACCGCCGCTGCGCAGCGGGCAAAATCCTGAGGTCTGAAAACAAGATATCCAAGCGCCGCGCCTGCCGCGGAATAGAAATAGTTTTTCTTTTTTGAAACAGAAATAAGTGAAACGGCAAACGGGGAAACACTTTGCAGCACGGCATTCTGCGCAAGTATGAATGCGGCGGCAAAATAAGCCGCGCTCTCAAGCACTGCCCTTGTTCTTTTGCTTTTCACATTTTTCTTTATTTCACTGAATTTTTCCTTTTTAAGAGCCGTTTTCATATTTTTCACATCCGCATTTTTAATAACACGGTATGAGTATAAAACAACGAAAACGAAAAAATTGTCACAACTGGGAAAAGATAAAATTTAAACAAAAAGCCGCCGAAAACACTTGTGCGGTTTAAGCTCTCATAGGTTTTCGGCGGTAATATCTTTTATTACATTTCAGTATATTTATCAATATAAAAATCGGCAGCAAAATTATTTTTTCGATTTGCTGTTGCTTTTGCCTTTTTTGCGGTTTCTGAGCACTATCATAAAAATCATGCCCACTACGCCGCCCACGGCGTTCATCATCATATCCGTCATTGTATCCACAAGACCCAGATAACCGTATTCGCCGTGATATTTTGAAAGGTCAAACATCGCGGTCTCCTCGCCCGGCTTTGCAAGCTGCAGATTTGTGCCGTGCAGGGTATCCATAAGGAATTCGTAAAATTCCCAGCCCACCGCAATGGAAAGCGCAAACATAAGCCCGAAAATTGCCGCAAGAGTTGCGGCGCACTGCCCTTTTTTGCGCTGAATTATACAAGCAAAATCATAGCCGAATGACGCACACACAAATCCCGAAAGAACGTGCATGAATATATCGAACCACCAAAGTTTATCAAACATGCCCATATATGAGCCGATAACTATACCTATAAATATAATAATGTTGAGAAGGGTTTGTGAAAGAGGGGGCACTTCCTCTATGAAAGAGCCGTTGCCGAAAACCTGAAACATATCCCACAGATGGGTAAATATAAAACAAAAAACAGATTCAAAGCCCATTACGAGATCGCCCATTACAAAAGAATATCCGGCGCAAACAAGCAGAGCTATACGCGTAATTATCCAGAAAGCGAACTGAGCCTTGGGTATGCTTTTTGTGGGGTGTTTTTTTATTTTATATGCCATTTTAAAAGTCCTTTTTTGTTAAAGTAAGAGATAGATATAATATAACACAAACGGTGCAAAAGTCAATTGCAATAATAAGGGGGAGCATTTATATTGCTTTAAAACATGCAAAAATCGGAAACAATGCCTGCCTTATGCGCTCGTTTCGCACATTCCCCTCGGATATAAATATGCCTTTTATTTCTTATGAAAATATTATTGAGTTATAAACAAATAATAAACATTTATTTTTTGTGTTGCAAGTTCACAGCGGTTTTATTAAAATTATACAGAAAACACTAAAAATCAGAAACGGAGATTGTTCAGATGGAATATACTTCAAAATACAATGTAAGGACTACAATGTATCAGCAGTTTGAAAATTCCGCTAAAGAAAGAGGCAACAATCCCTGCCTTTATTATTACAACAACACTCTCAGCTGGAATGAAACTGCCAAACTTGTAGACAAATGCGCGGCGGCGCTCAAAGCAAACGGCGTTAAAAAGGGAGACAGAGTTGTTATCTGCCTGCCGAATATGCCGCAGTGTATTGCCGCTATATACGCAGTAAACAAAATAGGCGCAGTAGCTTCTATGCTTCACCCGCTTTCTGTAAAATCAGAGGCTGATTACGCCATTCACCTTGTAGGCGCAAAATTCGCGTTTTGCTTTGATGTTTCGGAAAAGGCATTCAAGGATAACCCGGATGTAACAGTTGTTAAGTGCAAAACTGCATCCTATTTCCCGAAAAATCCTTACGGCTTCATGGCAAATCTTATTTATAAGAAAAAGATTAAGGGCAAAACCGCTCCTGCAACAAATGTTAAAAAGCTTATTGACTGGTCTGACTTCCTTAAAGAGGGCGAGCAGTACATAAAAGAAAACGGTGTGCCTGAAACAGAAACAGATTACACAGCTACTGCCGCTATCATGATGACGGGCGGCACAACAGGCAACCCCAAGGGCGTTATGCTTACTTCGGAGAACATCAACAACCTTTCTTACGAGCTTGTGGATGTTGTTACCACCGTTCTTGAAATGCAGATAGACCAGGATAAAGACGGTATGCTTACCGCTCTTCCCGTATTCCACGGCTTCGGCTTTGCGCTTTGCATGCACGTTTCAATGTGCGTTGGCATGGCTCAGTCCCTGTTCCCGCAGTTTGACGCTAAAATGTGTTCAGACGCTATAAAGAAATATCACCTTAACTATGTTTTCGGTGTTCCTGATTTCTTTGAAAAGGTTTACAAAGCAGGCTATCTCAAGGGCATTGACATGAGCAATATGAAGCTTATCGGCTCAGGCGGAGACGTTGTTCCCTATACCCTTACCGAAAAAATGGATAGACTTCTCAAGGACAACGGCGCAAAATGCCACTTCGTTACAGGCTACGGCCTTACAGAATGTGTAACCGTATGCACATTCACAGACCCGCTTCGTGAAGCTCCTCAGGGATGCATAGGTATTCCTACTTACAATATAGAGGTTATGACCGTTAAGCCCGGCACAACCGAAAAAGTTGTGGGCGAGGACGGCGAACTCTGCGTTTACGGCCCCACACTTATGCAGGGCTATTGGAACGACCCCGAAGAAACTTCAAAAATGCTTGTTAAGCATGAGGACGGCAGAGTATGGCTTCATACGGGCGATATGTGCTATATTGACGAAAAGGGCGATATCTACTACCGTCAGCGTCTCAAGAGAGTATACAAGATAAGCGGTTATCTCGTATATCCCTCATTCATTGAGGAAACATACAGAGCTATGGCAGAGATTTATGACTGCTGCGTAATCGGCAAAGAAGACGGCGGCAAGACAATGCTCAAGCTCTTCGTAGTTAAAAACAAAAAATATGCTAAAGACGATGAAGAAGCTCTTACCGAAAAGATCAAGCATTTCGGCGAGCAGAACCTTTCCAAATGGAGCCTGCCCAGAGAGATCGTTTACATTGACGAACTCCCGCGTACTAAAGTAGGCAAGGTAGATTTCAAAGTGCTCAACTGATTTTAACGCCGCGGCAACACCGCGGCGTTTTTTCGTTTATTTTATGCAATGCCGAGGTAATATTGATTTTTATATTGCAGTTTATAAACATATTTGCTAATATTAAAATACTGAATATTAATTAAACAAGGGGAAATCAGATGAACAGTCTTCTTGAAAAAGCGGTTAATTCCGTAGGCGGTTTTATAACTTCGCTCAACTCCGTTTCACAGAAAAAAGTAGAGGCGGATACAAGCGGTGAAATTGATAAAAGCAATTCTGCGCTGCTTGCCAAAGCGGCTCAGGAGGGCGCTGTGCTTCTTAAAAATGACGGCATGCTGCCGCTCACAAACGGCGAACGCATTTCCGTTTTCGGCCGTGTGCAATGCAACTGGTTTTACACTGGTTACGGCTCTGGCGGCGAGGTAAACAGACCTTACGAAGTAAATCTTGTTCAGGGAATACGCGAATGTGCTGATTTGGCGCTGAATGAAAAACTTGCGCAGAAATATGAAAGCTGGTGCGCCGAAAACAAGATCAACGATTCCGTGTGGGGAATGTGGCCGAGATTTTATCCCGAAATGCCCATTGAGGCGTCTGATATTTTTGAAGCATCAAAAGAATCGGATTGTGCCGTTGTTGTTATAGGCCGCTCATCGGGAGAGGACAGGGACTGTGCGCTTGAAAAAGGCAGCTGGTATCTGACCGACGAGGAACGCCGCATTTTAAGCACCGTAACAGATTATTTCCATAAAACGGCGGTAATATTAAACATCGGTTGCGTTATGGACATGGCGTGGATTGAAGACTTCGGCGATAAAATAAACGCCGTGCTGCTGATGTGGCAGAGCGGGCAGGAAAGCGGCACAGCGGCGGCAAACCTGCTGTGCGGCAGGGCTAATCCCTGCGGAGCTCTTACCGACACCGTTGCAAGAGAATATACCGACTATCCGAGTTCTTCGGATTTCGCAAACCATGATTACAACAACTACACTGAGGACATCTATGTAGGCTACAGATATTTTGAAACTTTTGCTCCCGAAAAAGCTATCTATCCGTTCGGCTACGGATTAAGCTACACTGAATTTGAAACGGCTCTCAAAGAAGCAAAAGCAAAAGAGGACGGCTTTTACTTTGCCGTATCAGTAAAAAACACAGGCGCCCGTGCAGGCAAAAAGCCTGTTATGCTTTATATAGAAAAACCGCAGGGCGAACTCGGCAACCCATTGAGGGAACTTGCGGCTTTCGGCAAAACAAAACTTCTTGAACCCGGTGAAGAACAGGAAATCGAGCTTTTTGTTTCAATGTATCAGCTTGCATCCTATGATTCGCAGGGCGTTTACGGCTACAGATCATCATACATCACAATGGCAGGCGAATACAGCTTTTATCTTGGGCAGGCAGTTGACAGTGCCGAAAAAGTATTCAGCTATTTCCAGGAAACCGATGCGCTTTATGAGCGTCTTTCAGAAAACCTTGCCCCGTCAGAAAAGTTCGAAATAATCACACCCGTAAAGGGCGTAAACAGGTACATTCCCGTAAAAAGGGCGTGCCCGTTAAGGAAATCAGATTTAAAACAGAAAATAGAGGATGAACTGCCGCAGGCGCTTGTGCCTTCAGACAATAAAGATATTTCGCTGTTTGACGTTGCAGACGGCAAAGCTAAGCTTGAGGATTTCGTTTCCGCTCTCAGCCTTGAAGAACTTGAGGCGCTCACACGCGGCGATTACACAATGGACAGCAAACTCGGCGCAAAGGGCAATGCGGGTGCGTTCGGCGGTGTTTTGCAGCCGCTCAGGGACAAAGGCGTTCCCCCCGTTATCACTACGGACGGCCCATCCGGCATACGTCTGAGCGCTAAGTGCACGCTTATCCCGATAGGAACTCTGCTTGCCTGCTCCTTTGACACACAGCTTGTTGAGGACATTTACTCTGCGGTTGCGGCAGAAATGCTTGACCGGGGCACAGACGTACTGCTCGCACCCGGTATGAATATACACAGAAATCCGCTTTGCGGCAGGAATTTTGAGTATTATTCGGAAGACCCGTATGTTTCGGGCAAAATGGCGGCGGCGGCAGTGCGCGGCATACAGAGCAAGGGCGCTTCGGCGTGCCCCAAGCATTTTGCCTGCAACAACCAGGAATTTGCAAGGACGAAAAATGACTCCCGCGTATCCGAACGCGCTTTAAGGGAAATATATCTCAAGGGCTTTGAGATATGCATTAAAGAAGCATCGCCTAAAAACATAATGACTTCCTACAACAAAACAAACGGCGTTTACAACCACTACGGCTACGAACTTTGCACCGATATTCTTAGAAAAGAATGGAACTACAAAGGCAATGTTATGACCGACTGGTGGATGCAGAAAGGCAGAAGCCCCGAATTTACATGTGTGCGTGACCAGGCTTACAGGGTAAGGGCGCAGGTAGACGTATTTATGCCGGGCGGAAAACGAACCGGAAAGAGGAAGCCGGACGGCACACTGCTTGAATCGCTCGGAAAACCGGGCGGCATCACAGTTGCCGAACTTCAGCGCACTGCAATGAACGTGCTTAAATGCGCTATGGACACTACCGCTTTCAGACGTTTCAGAGAAAACCGGGGTTGACAGCGGTGTTATCATATTAACTGAAAAAACAAACTCGGGAGGATAAATATGAACTACAAACAGGGCCTTGTGCCGGTATCCCTGCTTACGGGCTATCTCGGCGCGGGCAAGACCACTCTTTTAAACCATGTTCTTTCAAATCAGGAAGGCTACCGTGTTGCTGTTATCGTAAATGATATAGGAGAGGTAAATATTGACGCCTCCCTTATCCAAAAAGGCGGCGCCGTTACACAAAAAGATGAAAATCTTGTGCCGCTTTCAAACGGCTGTATCTGCTGCACGCTAAAAGTTGATTTGATGAAGCAGATAATAAGCCTTGCTTCAAGTAAAAAATTTGACTATATTCTTATTGAGGCATCGGGCATATGCGAGCCCGGCCCCATAGCAGGCTCAATCTGTATGCTTGACGGCACAGACCCGTCCGTTGACCTGCCCGCAGTTGCGTATCTTGACAACATCACTACGGTTGTTGACGCAAAGCGCATGGCAGACGAATTCGGCGCGGGAAATTCACTGCTTAAAAAAGATATGGACGAGGAGGATATCGAAAACCTTCTTGTTCAGCAGATAGAATACTGCACAACGATAATTCTCAACAAAGTGGACGAGGTTTCTGACGAAGTAAGGGAAAAAGTGCTTGCAGTAATCAAGGCGCTCCAGCCGCAGGCTAAAATAATTGAAACCACATACGGCAATGTTGATGTTGGCGAGATACTTTCAACCAACCGCTTTGACTATGAAAAGATACTTGAAAGCGCTGGCTGGATACAGGCTATGCGCGGTGAGGGTGAAAACTCTGAAACAAGCCATGACGAGCATGATGAACACGATCATCATGACCATGACCACGATGAGCACCACCATGATGAGCACCACGGCCACCATCATCACCACCACGGCGAGGGCGAAGCGGAGGAGTACGGCATAGGTACTTTCGTTTATCAGAATGTAAAGCCGCCTTCAAAGCCTGTCTCTTATACACATCTCCGAGCCCACGAGACGTAGAGGAATCTCG
>OJQV01000640.1_pt1 | contig 22830 bp, 27 predicted proteins | sample 1598821 | NCBI WGS metagenome assembly OJQV01 (sample SAMN03922509, study PRJEB24848) | human gut metagenome | isolation source: stool sample | host: Homo sapiens | place: Germany | collected 2011-11 | reverse complement strand
AATGGATAACCAGTCTCCGGTTGGAGTATGCGAAAAACATACTGAAGGAGCATCCAGAAATCAATATACAGAAGCTGGCTGAGTCTTCTGGTTTTCTTTCCCAAAGTAACTTTATCAAATTATTTTCCGAGAAAGAAGGATGTACGCCTGCCAAATGGAAAAAATCAAATCGGGAATAAATTGTGTAGTAAAAAAACATCGGAAAAGGTCACAGAAACCCATTTCCAAAAAGTGCTCAAACGACAAAAAAGTGCTAATTCGACAATTCAAGAAGTGCTAATTCGACAAAAAGATGCTCAAATGACATTATTTATAAAATTTTACAGCAAAAGTTTTTCTAATCTTTTGGGCATAGAATGACATTTATTATCTTTGGAGAGGACAAAGATAATAAATGCAAGTTTATATGAGCAGAAAAATCACTTTTCTTACCTTGTTTCTGTGGCTGATGACGGTAACTTTTCCTGTCATTGCGCAGCAGAAAACAGACACGACCTACACCTTCCGCTTCGTTCCGCAGAAGGACATGTTCTACGTTCCTTGGAATGGCAATGACACTGAACTTGCCCGCCTGTTGGAATGTATCGAAAACAGTAAAGCAACAATTTTTGACGGCAAGTTGCCGCTACTGGTTGACGGCTACTGCAATTCGCTGGGCGGTGAAGCTGAGAACCTTGCAACGGCGAAGATTCGTGCCAATCGAGTAAAATCAGAACTGATTACACGCGCGAAAATCAAGGAAGAAAACTTCATTACCCACAATCATGCGACAGGGGGTGATTTTGTAATCGTGCGCCTAACGGTACCCGCAAAGGAAACAGCCGCGATGGATGCGGAAGCGGAAGCACGACGCAAGGCGGAAGCCGAACGCTTAGAAACCGAGAAGCGTGCCGAACAGGAACGGCGTGCCGAAGAGCAGCGCAAGGCGGAAGAAGCCCGACTTGCCGCTGAAAAGGCAGAAGCCGAGAAAGCTGCTCTACAAAATACACTTGCCGGCACGCCGTCGGAAACTAAAATCACAAATGATTATCATCTCTCCCTGCGTGCCAACCTATTGCGCTGGGCTACCCTGACACCCGATTTAGGACTTGAATGGCGCATCTGCCCATCGTGGGGCATTGCCGTAAACGGCTCGTGGACTTCTTGGAGTTGGAATGACAAAGACCGTCGCTATGCACTCTGGGAAGTGGCTCCGGAAATACGTTATTACATCGGTGAGAAGAAAGCCTGGTATCTGGGTGCGATGTTCAAGGCTGGACAGTTCAACTACAAGCTCTCCGAAACAGGCAAGCAGGGCGACCTGATGGGTGGCGGCATCACCGCCGGCTATCAGCTGCGGCTGAACAAGGCACTGGCTCTTGATTTCAACCTCGGTTTGGGCTACCTGAATGCCGATTTCGAAAAATATGAAGTCATCGATGGTGTGCGCGTGCGCTGTGGCAACGAGACAAAAAATTGGTGTGGCCCCATCAACGCCGGTGTGACATTGGTATGGAAGTTATTCTAATACGGAGGAATAGACTATGAAAGCAAGACAATATATAAATATGGTAGGAATGGCAGCCGCCGTGCTACTCTCTTCCTGCGTAAAGGACACGCTTTATGACACGCCGCATCCCGACTACGGGAAGATTGCGGTGACAGCCGACTGGTCGGCCCGCGGTGAGGGCATCGACATACCTGCCACATGGACGGTCACCATGGGCGACTACACGGGTACGGAGACTTCCGCCACCCATGCCCCCGACCATCTGTTTGCTCCGGGCAGCTACACCCTTGCGGTGTGGAACCCAGCTGAAGGAATCACGGTAAATGGTACCACCGCCACCATTGCCGCAGCCACGGGAAACCGAGCAGGCACGGATGCCTTTGTGAACAATGCCCCGGGATGGTTCTTCACCTATACGAAACAGATGAGCATCGAGAAAGACAAGGACTATCCGCTGACCGCTGCAATGAAGCAGCAGGTACGCGAACTGACGCTTGTCGTCAAACCGACGGGTGATGCCGCCGGACGCATCACGGAGATTGTTGCCCATCTGACGGGTGCAGCCAGAACACTCGATTTCGCTACCGATACCTACGGAGCCGCTTCAAACGTCGTGCTGCCCTTCACCAAGATAACCGAAGGTGACGATGCCGGCAAGTGGAAAGCCACGGTGCGGTTGCTGGGTGTGACTGGCACGGAACAACTGCTGACGGCTGAAATCCGCTATGCGGACGGCAACCCGAGCCCCACCACGCTGAAAAGCGACCTTACGGAAGCTCTCAAGGAGTTCAACACCAGAAAGGGCAAATCGCTGACCCTCGGCGGAACGCTGGTTGAGACTCCTGAAGGCATGGAAGTGGACGGAGCCGAAATCAACGGCTGGGAAGAAGTGAAAGGTGATGATGTAAATGCTGATTTGTAAATAATAAAATTATAGATATAATGAAGACAAGATTTTTTACACTTGCAGCGCTCGCCCTCGCACTGGTAGCCTGCAACAACGACAACGAGAACCTGAACGGTGACCCCGTGGCCGTCCAGTTTACCGCCAACATCGCCCCCGCCACCCGCGCCAGCGGAACCACCTGGACTGCCGGCGACCGTATCGGCATCACCGACATCGGCAACGATTCCCAGTACGGCAACGTGCCTTTCATCCTGAAAAACGGGAAATTTGAGGCAGAAGGAAAGGTTATCTATATCGAAGATGCAAAGACCCATACTTTCCGCGCCTACTATCCGTACAACGCGGCGGGAGGCATCCTCACAGCCACGACCGATGCCACGGCGCAGCAGAACCAGCCTGCCATCGACTTCCTCTTTGCTTCAGGAGCCACGGGAGACAAAAACAGCCCGGTGGTGAACTTTACCGACAAAACCTACAAAGGCGGTGAAGACAACTCCTTCCACCACCGCATGAGCCGGATAACCCTTACCTTCGAGGCGGGCGATGGTGTGGATTTCAACGTGGGCAAGCCTGAACGTTACACGCTGGACGGATTGTTACTCACCGGTACGTTCAACACGGCCGACGGTATTGCCACCGCAGACAACGGACTACAGACCGGAGAACTGACCATGAATCTGGCAGACGGCAATCTCACGTCATCGATCATCCTCTTCCCGCAGACAGTTGCATCCCTGCCGTTGGTTGTGAATTACAAAGGTCAGGAATATCATGCCACACTCACCATGCCCGATGGCGCACTGCTGGCGGGCAACAACTACACCTATACTGTCAAGGTGAGCAACAAAGTCCTTGAAGTCAGCGAAGCCACCATTGCAAAGTGGAATGATATAGACGGTGGAGAAGTGGATGCAGACCTGTAAGATATTAATAATTAATTGATTAGAATGAAGAATTATGAGGCATAGATTATTTATCCCCGCAGCCACCGCGTTGCTGTTCGCCCTCGCCGCCTGCACACAGGACGAACTGGCTGACGATAGCCGTCTGCCCGAAGGTGAATACCCCGTCGTCATCCGTGCCACAGGACTGTCCGTAGAGGCAACGCCGCAGGCTGCCCCATCAACCCGTGCCTCCGTGGACGGCGACTGGCAGGGCGTCACTTCCGTGGCACTCAAGATTGGCGATGCGGTAAAGGAATACACCGTAACGGCTTCTACCGATTTCAAGAGTGCTACGCTCTCACGCGAGAACGACCCGTACTACTGGACCAGCCGCGACCCGATTACCGTATCGGCATGGTGGCCCTTCGACAATGCCGACATCACACAGATGCCTGTCGTGAAGGTTGCCGAAGACCAGAGCAAATTGGCTGACTTCCAGAACAGCGACTTCATCTCTGCTGAGAACCGGAAGGTGGAATTTAACAACCCGACACTTGAATTTACCCACCGCACGGCACGTGTGGCAATCGAACTGAAGCCCGGCACGGGATTCACGAGCGTCGCCGGTGCCACGGTGAGCCTCGTGAGCCTGTCCGCTGATAACGGCAACCCGACCGCCATCAAGACTTACAACGCAAGCGGCAACACCTACGAGGCCCTGACCGCCCCGCAGACCGTTGTGGCAGGCAAGCCGTTCGTCAAGGTGGAACTCGGCGGCGGCACCTTCTACTTCCGCCCGCAGAACAACGTCGTATTAGAAGCGGGCAGCCGCTATAAATACACCGTCAGGGTGAACACCACTGGCTTGACGTTAGAGGGTTGCACCATCGGCAGCTGGGTTGACGGCGGCGGCGAGAGCGGCGCAGCCGAGGATTTGGGCTACATCTACGACAGCAACACCAATACCTACACGGTCTATAACGCCGACGGCCTGATGAATATAGCCGAATTAGTGAACGGAGGTAAGAGCGACATTAACATTACCCTCGACACTGACATTGACCTCACAGGCAAAGACTGGACACCGATAGGCACAGACTACGACAACTCATACAAAGGCACCTTCGACGGTGGCGGCCATACCATTACGGGGCTGACCTTTACGACAAATGACGAATATGCGGGTCTGTTCGGCTGGCTCAATAGAGCTGGTACGGTGAAGAACGTGGTGATGGAGGGCGTACAGATAACAAGCAATCAAATATATGGCGGCAGTATTGGCGGCGTGGTAGGATATAGCTGGGGCACCATTGAAAACTGCTCGGTGTCGGGCAGCGTCAGCGGCACGGTGTATGTCGGCGGTGTGGTGGGTGCTCAAATAGGCGGTTCCATCACCGGATGCAGTTCCTCTGCCACAGTGAAGGGAACGGTCGATGTCGGCGGCGTGGCAGGTCAGACGAATTCGAGTGCCACCCTGACCGCTTGCTATGCCACGGGCAACGTGACCATAGAAATAAACCCCGCAAAGAATATCGCTGGCGGCAGTCTGGTGGGAATGAACGCAGGAAGCAGCCTCCTTGCCTGCTATGCCACGGGCAACGTAACCAGTACGGGTAGTAGCACTGGCAAAGTACATATCGGCGGCTTTTTGGGAAATAACTACACCACCGTGACCGCCGGCTATTGGAAGAACAATCATGAACAAGGCATCGGCTACAATAGGGAAAGCACCGGAGCCACGAAGGTGGACGGCTCTGTCGTTACCTGGCAGAAAGCCGTCGATGCCATGAACACCGCCTTGCAGAACGCAGGCTCAAGGTGGCGTTACGAACTTAAAGGAGCATTGCCTACCTTGATGAAGCAGTAAACCGTCGGGCGGAAAAGTTCTGCCCGCAACGGAAACAACCAGAGTAATAAAATAACAGATATTATGAGGATAAGATTTTTTGCACTTGCAGCGCTCGCCCTCTTATTGGGCGCCTGCACACAGGACGAAGCAGGCTTCCTGCCTGAAGGGGCGGAAGGCAGATCCATCGTCTTCACCGCCACGGGGCTGAACCCCGCTTCGACAGCTATCGCCGGCACCCGTGCCCCGGTGGACGGCAATTGGGAGGGTGTGCAGAGCGTAGCAGTCCTGATGGACGGCACGGTGAAGGCATACGACGTAACGCCCTCCACCGCCGACCCCACCAGCGCCACGCTGACCTCCACCGACCCGTACTACTGGACCAACCACAACGACATCACCGTTACGGCGTGGTGGCCCTACACAGCTGGCGAGACAACTCCGCCTGCGGTAAAGGTAAAAGCCAACCAAAGTGCCCAAAAGGACTTTGAGGGCAGTGACCTCATCGTAGCCGACGGGCAGACGGTGACTTACGGTAGCCCCACGCTTCGCTTCACCCACCGCACGGCGCGAGTGACCATCGTTCTGACGGACTACACCGAGGGGCTGGCATCCGTGCAGCTGACGGGTCTCTCCACCGAAGGCGACAACCCGGATATAATCACCCCGTATGACAAGGGTAGCAACACCTACACCGCCATCGTAGCCCCGCAAAGTGTGGCAGCTGGCACGACCTTCATTACATGCACATTCACTAACGGCAAGACCTTCGTTTATAAGATGAAGAATGCTACCGTCTGGCAGGCGGGCGGAGAATATACCTACACCGTCTCCCTCGCTGCGGCAAAAGACCTGGGCTATACCATAGAGAGCGACGGCAGCTACACCGTGACCTCCGCCGATGGCCTGATGAATGTTGCCGAATTAGTGAACGGAGGTAAGACCGACATTAACATTACCCTCGACACAGACATTGACCTGACGGGCAAAGACTGGATGCCGATAGGCACAAGCAACCCATACACCGGCACCTTCGACGGCGGCGGCCATACCATCAAGGGGCTGACCGTTACGACAAATGACGAATATGCGGGTCTGTTCGGCTGGCTCGGTGATGCCGGTACGGTGAAGAACGTGGTGATGGAGGGCGTACAGATAACAAAAAATCACAGTTCGGGCTTTGCCGGAGGCGTGGCAGGATTTAGCTGGGGCACCATTGAAAACTGCTCGGTGTCGGGCAGCGTCAGCGGCACGGTGTACGTCGGCGGTGTGGTGGGTGCTCAATGGAACGGTTCCATCACCGGATGCAGCTCCTCTGCCACAGTGAAGGGAACGGTCTATGTCGGCGGCGTGACAGGTCAGACGAATTCGAGTGCCACCCTGACCGCTTGCTATGCCACAGGCAACGTGATCATAGAAATGGACCCCAAAAAGAATATCGCTGGCGGCGGTCTGGTGGGAATGAACGGAGGAAAAGGCGTTCGTGCCTGCTATGCCACGGGCAACGTAACCAGTACAGGTAGTAGCACCGGCAATGTACATATCTTCGGCTTGTTGGGAGATAACTACACCACCGTGAACGCCTGCTACTGGAAGAACAATCAGGAACGAGGCTATAAGAACGCCCCCGAATCTACGAAGGTGGACGGCACTAACGTTACCTGGGAGAATGCCGTTGATGCCATGAACCGCGCCTTGCAGAACGTAGGCTCAGAGTGGCGTTACGAACTTAAAGGAGCATTGCCTACCTTGAGGAAGCAGTAAACCGTCGGGCGGAAAAAGTTCCGCCCGCAACGGAAAGAACCGAAGTATAACCCCAATAAAGAAAGGAGGACGTGATGGAACACACGGAGAATCCACCATATTGGTTTTAGCATCAAGGCATTGTCAATAATAATATAGTCTCCAGTGTAAATATGGAAGCTGTAAGCCGGACATTGTCAAGATTGGTGCTCATTAAAGACAACAAATCAAGTATTTAAATTAAAAACATGGGACTTTTTCACAGAGGCAAGAAAAATAATGACGATGAGCCGGACAGTGTTCAAACCAATTCATTCTCTGATATTATGAATGGTTTGCAGTACGCCGTAAACTGTGCACAAGATACATTACAGAATCATCAGATACAAAATCTGACCAGACTTTTTGAAGGAACAAATGCAAATAACGCAAATACGTTCCAATCAAAAAAAATCATGGTTGGAGACAAGACTATTGATATTCCACTTATAGCCTTGATATCCCATCATTATCTTGCAATGGATAATGTGCAGATAAAGTTCAAGGCGAAGGTCGGAAGCGTGGAATCACAGATTCCGGAAAACAACTTGCTGTTATCCAGTCCGCACAGAGCCAATCTCCAGATGCAGATGAGCAACATAAAACCAGATACAGATGATGTCATGGAGGTTTGCGTCAATTTTAAAGTTCAGGAGACTCCGGAGAGTATTTCCCGAATCATTGACGATTTTGTAAAAAACATCTAACAATTTCAAAATTCAAATGTTATGGCAGAAGAAACAAAGAACCAAGGGCAACAAGAATATGCAGAAAATATAAGCGGGCAAGCGAAAGAGATTATTTCCGCTGCATTGGAAGAGACTAAAAATAACGGTACATCCCCTGTACTTGGAGATCCGAATGTGACTGACAATTTTAAGGGGCTTCCCATGCGGGAACTGATTGCAGCACCGCTTATTGCAGCAGCCGAAGCTCAACAGGAATTGGCAGCGACAGCATGGAATTTCTACCAGAAAATTGCTTTTGATGAAGACGGTAAAACAGCTCGTGTATTGGAATTCGATATTAAAAGACCGATACAGCAGGATGGAAAAATGACAACAATGTCACAAAGTGTCAAGGCTCCGTTTATAGGATTGGTGCCTATTCCTTCCCTGCTCATAGATCGCGTGGATGTCGATTTCCAGATGGAGGTTACCGATACATCAAACGTAAAAAGCACTACCAACGCAGAAGTAGAGACAAAAGCTTCTGCAAAACATTGGTTTATAAATGCGGAAATCAGCGGCAAAGTCACAACCGCCCGCGAGAACACCCGCATGACCAACCAAACGGCAAAATACCAGATACATGTTTCTGCCAGCCAGCAGCCGCAGACCGAAGGTCTGTCTAAACTGATGGATATAATGGCATCATGTATCGAGCCTATAAATACAGAAAGCAGTAAATAGAGTATAAACATATAGAACGGGATGGATAAAGTCCCGTTCAAATTTGATAACAATTATTATGAAAACATAATAAATGCATCAAACATCTAAAAATAGCCATATGAAAATTTGTACATGGAATTCCCAAGGAAATCCTCTTAATGATGCTATTAAATTAAATATATTGAATCATCTATTAACAATAGAACAATGTAATGTTGTTATGATACAAGAATGTGGTAAATTCATACTGCCTGCACAACATAGTGGTAGATACCACTATATTGTGGTAGAACATGCAGGTGCTTATAATCAGAGATGTAATACTTGTATCATTGCGGATTTGAATTTTGTAGCATCAATACATTATCTGATATCAGGAACAGGCCGATCCGCAATTTGTTTAAATTATAATGGATGTAACATTTATACCCTTCATTGCGAATCTGGGTCTGGTGCTGTAGGAGATATAAGAGATTTAGTACGCCATGCAGTATCTCCTTTCATCATTGGCGGAGATATGAATTCAACGCCAAGCGAATTATCAGATAATTTAAGAATAATGACCACAGGTACCAGAAGTAGGCCGGGAAATAGTGCTTATTTTGCCTGTTGTGGTATGCCAACACATATTTCAGGTCGAGAATTAGATTATTTCCTTATCGATAGCAGATTACAGCTAAAAACATATGTACGAGGATATCATATGAAGGGTGGGGATCACTATCCTGTGATATTGGAGATTTAGTTAACCAATTATATTTTTCATAAACAAACAGTGTCACTGCGATATAAAATATTTTCCACCTGTACGGTTGAAGTTGATTAGGATTCTGTCAACAACCCCGATTGTCACTCCCCATATGTGCATTGCCTCGTAGCAATACCAATATACATTCATAATTGCGAGTATTATACTCACGGCACGGAGAAAATCCATAATTTTCCCCAGTGCTCTCAAATCGTCTTCTTGTGCCATTGTTTTTTATTTTGAAGTTATACAAATTGTTTTTGATTGAAGGCTGACTTTCTCCATTGCATAAGAAAGTCAACCTTGATAACACGATTAAAGACTTCGCCCTTTTCGTTTCTTCTTCTTTCTACGCAACTCCCTGTCAAATGCAGCTTCCTGTGCTTCATTTGAAGGACCTCCTCCAGACATGAGTCCAAGACCGCTGCCGTATTCATCGAACAAGCCAGAATCGTGACGCTCTTGTTCTGAGATTGCACCATCTTCCTTTGGAATGGCAAGCGGTATCGGTTGCTCATTCACGTAAGGTAAGGTGAAGTGCTCCTGCAGGGCATTGGCAGAAAGATTCTTTCCAAGCCTTGAACCATTGAACACGCTTTGGGTGCGGTGGTCAATGAATGTTGCTCCGTAGATACGGCCGTCAGCTGTATGTCGGAAAACAACATCAATACCCTTTGCTTTCAGCAGTTCAACGAACTTATCCTTATGGTACGTCTGTTTCAACACTGCTTCTACGCTATGTTTGGTCATCTCGGAGAGTTTCTTGTCCTCCTTGAACTTCTTGGCAGAATAAGCGAACCGCTTTTCTATTGCCTCCACACCGACAGATTTGTCAATCTTGGAAGCCTTGAAAGGATTTCCAACCTTATTGCCCTGTCCGTCCGTGGCAGAATAGACAAAACCATGATACTCACGACCGCCAACTTCGCCTCTGACTTCCTCCAAGGATATATTATATAAGGAGAGAAGTGCACGGTACTCGCCCAAGGACTGGAACCTGTAGGTAGTGCAGAGTGATTTTACAGTATTGGCAACCTGCTTCTTCACATTGCCTTGGCTTACATCCACCTTGCGGAGTGGATTGTCTGCCTGGCGTTGCTTGCGGTCTGCCTTGTGGAGATTGTACTTCTCCTCCAAGTCACGGGTGATAGCCTTGCTCCTATGGTAGTTGTATCGGCTATCCAAACACTTGCCGTTCTCATCCACCCGGATGGTCACGATGTGCATGTGGTGACGGTCAATGTCCTCATGCTTGTAAACCATGTATGGCTGGTTGCCATATCCCATGCGCTCCAAGTATTCCCGTGCGATGTTCTCCATGTCCATATCCGTCAGCACATCATCAGGATGCGGATTCAGGGAGATATGCACGACAGGCTTTTCCGTTCTGATATGCGGAGAAAGGTATCGCTGGAAATCACGCAAGGCATTGGCGATGCTCGTCTTTCCCGAACAATCATCGAAGATCTTGTTCGTTGCCAAGAGTTTTCCTTCTTCCTTGTTAATCTTCTCACCATTGTATGCCAGAGCGCCGTACAATGAACTTCCGAAACTTATCTTTGCGACCATCTTTCCTCAAACTTACGGGTTAGTTCAACAATCTCACGGGTAAGAGAGACCAGTTCCCTGGTGCAGTTCTCCAGCTTATAGAGCAAAGCCATCGCCTTTTTCTCTGAGAAATGACAACGGAGTTCCTTGACAACCTGGTTGTAGTTGTTGCCAATCATTCGGTACTGCGAGTGAAAAGAAGAAAGCTTGGTGTAGTATTCCACCAGTGTCTTGTCCTCGCGCAGCACCTTGAACGGCTCGCCGAAGATGCGTGCCTTGGCAAAGACAGCCTTTGCCTTCACATCAGTCTGCTCATACATGACGAGGAATTTCATCCACTCGTCATCGTCGAACCGAAGCATGACATGGTGCGACTTCGGGTTCAGCTTGGGGATTCGTCCCCCTCGTTTTCTTTCTGTGTTCATATAAAAATGGATTAAGTGGTACATGCGGCAATAATGGAATTACACAAACTATCGTCAGATTGGAACATGGGGAGCCCGACTTCGGAGAGGCTACCAACCCGGCAGGGCAAGGTCTTTGGAGAGTAACTCCAAAGGTTTTGAGTAACTCAAAACATACCTTGCTATGTCTTTGAGGACATAAAAATCCGCTTAGGGTGGATTGGAGTTAGCCTTCGTAAGAAACTGTCCCCATCCCGAATGGAAGCAGTTCGGGAAATCCTGTCCTTTGCGGAGCATCAAGCCTTGTTCTTGTCGGAACGATATGGATGCGCTATCCATTGCTTTGCCTTTCGGGTGCAAAATTACGGCTAAAAATGCGCCCCTGTACAATGCTACCCCAGACAACCACTGCAACTATCGGCAACATGCTGCCACAGGATTTGAAAACCATTGTTTTTCGGAAATTTCGTTGTTATTTTGCAGCCAAACATTGAACCAATGATTTGAAAATATGATGAAACAAGCATTTGCAGCAACGAATAAGCCTGTCACTATTGCAGCGTCTCTTTGCATCCATGATGCTCCACTGACGTACAGACTTACTGATTCACTGTCGTACTGTCGTATGGAAATGATGAAGCATTGCAACAGTTCAAGGTCTCCATAATGGAGCAATGACCGATAGACATGGACATCAAAGTGTTCATATCTTTGAATTGGCAGGAAATCATAGAAACGAGTAATCAACAATTTAAAAAGTTAACGATATGAGTAAGACAAGATTTGTTGCGTTCGCAACACAGAAAGGCGGAATAGGAAAGTCCACCATCACGGCTCTTGTAGCCAACTACTTTCACAATGTCAAGGGTTACAATGTGGCGGTCATAGACTGTGACGAGCCACAATACAACCTTGCAGACCTGCGAGACGAGGAACTGGAACTCATCAAAAGCAGCGACTATTTCAAGGCGCAAGCCTGTGAGCATTTCAAAAAGCTGGGCAAGAAGTCCTTCAGCGTAACGAGAAGCAATGCTGTCAATGCGCTTGACGACGCAGAGACAGTGTTGAATGAAACAGAGGTTAAACTTGACTTCATCTTCTTTGACATGCCTGGGACTATCAAAAGTGAGGGCGTCATGAAGACCTTGTCTCAGATGGATTACATCTTTGTACCCGTCAGCGCAGACCGCTTTGTTGTAGAAAGCGCAATGAGCTTCATGCAGTTGTTCCACGACAACTTTTTGACACAGGGTTGGTCGGTCACCAAGAAACTTGCTTTCTTTTGGACAATGGTTGACAAACGAGAACGCACGAGTTTGTATGATGTATATGAAGGTATGTTCAAGTCTCTCGACTATTCGGTTCTCAACACACGACTGCCAGACAGCAAACGTTTCAGAAGAGAGCTGTCGGAGAACAGAAAGGCAGTGTTCCGTTCCACCATCTTTCCCACAGACCCGAACCTATTGCGAGGGAGTGGCATCAAGGAGTTGTCCGACGAGATTTGTGAAATCATAAAGACATGAGCCTATGGTAAGCAGAAAAATCAACACTGACGCGATAGATGAAAATCTGCTCATTGCCTCTATAGGCAAGAGCAAGATTGGCATGACAACGGCATCCATTCTTGACGGAGCTTCCCCAAACCCAGTGAAGGATACCGAAGAGAAAGAAGAGGCGGGAAAGAAACCACAACGCTCGCAGACCGATAAGTCGCCAATTTCACGCAAGCCTCCCAAGGCTTCTTCGGAAAGTTACGATTCGGCATTCTTCAAGCGAAACGAGATAAAGACTCGTCAATGCGTTTATATCAGTCGTGAGATACACAAGAGAATTTCGAGGATTGTCAGTGTGCTCGCAAAGCATGAGTTGACAGTTGGTGGTTATATCGACCTTATTCTTGAGAGACATCTTGAAGAGAACCAGGAAGAAATCAACGGCTTGCTGAGAAAAGAGATAGATGACTGGAATGTATGACAAATAAAAAGGAATAAGCATGACAATGGAAAGTATATTCATGATAGTCTTGGCTGCATTCAATGTTTGGACTATCTATTTTTACAACAAGTTGCTCCTTGAAGTTGCGAACGGCAAGGAAAAGGAGAAAAAACCACCTATCGACCCGATGGCACTTGTAGGCAAAAGTCTTTTCAAAGTGTCCCAACTGCGGAAGAAAGAAGAAACGGAACAAAAACAAACAGAATCCATGTCCGTATCGGATAATGACGTGACATTTGACGATTCACCAAAGAGTACGGCACGGATTTCTGACGAACAGCTTGATGACGTGTTTACGAATGTTCGCATAGAAGATATTGGTGTGAAATATTCTGATAATGAGGGAGATGCCGATGTGCCACAAGCCAAAGGGTCAAGTTTTGAGGACATTGACGCAGCTGTGAATACCGTCAAGGCACCGAAAGCAACGGACAAGGAGAAAAGACATGCAGGCAAGGTTTTCCATGAGATGGATGGCAACCAATTCTATGAGAAATTCATGGAGAACAGCGAGGAGTGCAAGAAGAACATCCATGATTACGTCACCTTCTACTTGCAAACTCACAAGATTGTAGAGATTTCCAAGCCAAAGAAAGAGTTTAAGGTGTCAGACAGTATAGAGGACTTCAATATCCTCGACTTTGTATAACAATTTAATAAGGAGAATTATGGAAAGAACAGAAGAGAACAATGCAACAAAGGATAGATTTGCACATGTGGGCAAAATATTCTCGGAAATGGACAGCGAAAAGCTACAAGCTGAAATCGCAGAACGCTCAAAGATTATTAAACGCAAAATAGATGCGTTGATGGAATTGCATATGTCAGGTATCTGACAAAAACTGTTGAGGTTGGATTTTCAATAGTCAACAAGTATTTCAATAGCAGAGAATTTGTATAACAATTAAAAAAATGATTATGGCAGACAAAACAAAAAACTGTGGTAAAGGACAACTCACTTCGACAGATGCCAAGGAGTTGTATGAGGCTTTCATGAGAAATTATGAAGAGACAATGGAGGAAGCTGGGAAACAGATTGACGCTTGTCTTGAAGAGACATTTCAAGACCGTACATCGTCAACTATTTCCGACAAGGAGGAGTGTTTTGATGAAGATGCAGCATATGAGAATTATGATGTAGGTGAATTTGAGCCAATCGACAGAATGGAGAAAGAGCGTGCTGAGCAGTATGTCGGTAAGTTCATGGCAAATGCAGGTTTTACCGCAAGATATGGCAGACATGTTGGCATCAGCGAGGACATTCATGAGCGTGTGACTAAATTTGTCAGTATCGTAGGCAAGGGAAAGATTTCCATTGCAAGTTATGTGGATAACATCATCAACGAACACTTCAATGCCTATGCAGCCGAAATCAAGGCTGCATTCGATGAAGGTCTCAAGTCGTATCGCCTCTGACAATAAATTAAGAGTACGCCAATGAAAAAGAAAGACTACGGCTAAAATCTCAGCTTGCCACTGAATCCACAGGACGGTATCATGCCGCATTAGTAAGCAAAAGTGTCAATCGCCAGATGGGACAATCTCCCAAGGAACAGAAAAAAACGATTTATGAATAAAGGACAGTCCTTTTGATTTGGGCTGTCCTTTGTTATTCTGCAAGCATCGCAGATAAGGAAAAAACGGTTCTTTGCCACTTTCTTTCCGCTCCTCGGCTCATGAAGAAAGTGGCGGAACGAATTTTCATCGCTCCGCCTAAATTATAATAATGTGGTGTTATGTCGTTGCAACCATTCGTTGCTCTATAAGTCTTGCATTGCTGTTCACTAAGTTGATGATGTCGGCATGGTGCTCGGTGTCCTTGTTCTGTAGTCCGTGGCATTGTACGACTTTCATCTGTTCGAGAGAAAACTCCACGGTCTCAACCCTTTGTTCGGCTATTCTTGCAGAGAAGATGATGCAGTCGGGATTGAGTGAGTAGTTTGTACCGCTGCCTACGCAATGGTGCATCGCCTTACCCTCAAGAACGTGCTCCCTGACGCTTTCAAGCATTTTCACCACGATATTGCCGTCCGTGAACATCAAACCGAAGAAACGGCTCTTCATTTCCTTGAACTTGTCCTCGTTCTTCAATGCCTTGCGTATCTCCTCCTCGGTGCGCTCCTTTTCTTTCTTGGCTCTGATTTTCTCGGATATTCTGTCGTGCTCGGCTTCAAGGTTGTCGGGGCAAATGTAATGTGGGCTTTTGATGTCCTTGCCCATTTCTACCAACATACAGATGTAGTCCGCCCATTTGCCGATGTCTGTAATAAGGTAATGGTTGCGGTTGGCTATCTTGTAGGCATTCCAACAAGTTTCCAAGTGCCGTGGGTGGTCTATGAAGTGGCGGACGTGTCCATAACGACATTGTTTCATCATCGTTTCGATGCGGTGGTCTGTCAGCATCGCCTTGAACAATGTAAGCGGTTCGATGCCGTGAAACGCTCCGTCAAAGCCGTTGCGCCATATCTGAGGAATGACTTTCATATCGGGGCAGACCGGAAATGAAGCAATATGCTGATAGGTGGTGTTGTCCTTGCGCAGTTCAATGTCGGAGTCGTAGCAGAACGTGTCCATATAGATACCCATTGTGCGCTTGCGTGCCATAACCTCCACCTTGCCTTTCTCGTTCATCCAATAGCGTGCCACCTCCCAACAATAAATGTCTGCCTTTTGTCCCTTGCGGTAATAGGCTTTCATCTGAAATGCTCGCATAAGTTGTAGTCCCTTGCGCTCGGTGAGTACGCTGAAATAAGTAGAAGACATTGCCTTCTGTCGCTTGGTGCGCTGCACTTCCAACTTTGCCTTACACTTCGGGCAGACACATTTGTCCGCATCCTCGTCCGTAGTCCAAGTGTGTCCGCAGTCCATGCAGGTGGTCTGTCCGTGCTTCAACTGAAAGGCATAGTGGTCAAGACATTCACGGAATGCCCATTGCATTTGCGCTCCCTTGATAGGTCGTAACCCCTTGTTTGAGGTTACGACTTGCTTCTGATATTTCGTTCTTGGTTTCATAACGTGTCGAATAATGATGGTTGGTGTACTTCTGTTTCCGTTCTCTGTGAGGTGCGCTTGGCGGTATCTCTGTTACGCATCTTGTTCATCTGCTCTTGCTGATATTGGCGGATGGCTTCCTGTCTTGCACGCGCCTTCTCCTCCTCTGTGAGTTCGATGTGGTGGTTAACAGACACTTGGCAGTTCAATGGTTTTCCTACCTCGATGTCCTTCTCCTCGTAGTAGTGGATGGCTTGCCCATATATCTCGTCATCGCAAAAGCCGTTGCAACCGCTCTTCTGTACCCAATTAAGGATATAGGTGACGCAATCGTCTATGTTCTTGTCGGGGTTGTCATACTTGGCTGCAAAGAGTTCGTCCTCCATTGCTCGCTCCTCCAAATAGGCTTGTATGGTTCTCTTGAGATATTCTGTAGTGTTCATATCTGATGTTTTTAAAGGGGTTGTTACTCGTGATAGATGATGTCGCAGTCCTCAACTTCTGTAGGCAGTCCGAAGAACGGATAATGGCTGAAGTAAGGTTCTGTGCACATGTCCTCGTTGTATCTTGGACTTACTATCTCAATATTGTTCTTGCGCATGGCTTCGTCCACCATACGGATTTCCTCGTCTGTCAGTCCGCTTGCATCGCCATTGATGATGTAGCAGAGTGCCCATGTAGGTATCGCTTCAATGCTTCTGTTCATATCGCTTGTACTTTAAAGTGTTAATAACCAAATGAATGTTCCAATCAGTACCACCATAGAAAGAATGGAAATGATGATGCCGAAGATGAACTTCACAATTCCCAATATGACTTCACCGACCATGCAGAGAGCCATATATCCCAACCAAGCCACCAAAGTGATGAGGGTTGAGCCGACTGCGGAGAGTAATCTCCACCAAGTCTGTGTTATGTTGATGTTTGTTGTCATATAGCCTTGAATTAAATTTATTTGCGGTTCCAGGAACTGAAGGGAAGTTCTCGTTTCTTCACCTTTTTGTCGCTCCCTTTTCCGACATTTTTTTTTGCGTCTTCCTGTCGCATCGGTCGTTTCGTTTCAGGTGCCTTTCAAGGGCGGCGAGGCTGGAAATACAAGGTTTTTTAGAAAAATACTACCCAACGGTGTGGAGATTTTTTCGAAAACCGAAGGCTCGACCTTTTATTTCCAAAGCCCGCTGCCATACCTTTGCACCTGCACGATAACGGTTGATGCCAAAAGGAAAGACCCTGTGGAGGAAAGAAAATCAGAGCGGCAAATGAAAATAGAAACTTCACGGAAGTTTTTGGACTGCACGATTATCGCATACTAATTTCTGAGAAATGGATACAATTACTGTCTTGCAAATGTTTTTAGGAAAATGGAAATCGCATACAAGAATGGCACAGCCATCAGAGAAATTCCGATGAAAGAAGAGTATGGCTTGTCCATGCTTCTTGCATCGGGTTTTCTCCAAGGCTGTGCAGCCAAGCATGAAAGTGGTCGTTGGGGTTTACATCAATGACTTCTTTCTTGCGGTGGAGTATGCAAACAAAATTGTACGGCAAATCAAGGAATGGTGTTTCTTTTGATCGGTTAGCCTGCAACCGACAAAAAGAAGCACTTTTCCTCATGCCGTACTACTGAGACATGAAAGGGTGGCGTGCCACTGTTTCATGTCGTTTGGATTGTGCGATAAAAATGGAACTGCGAGTTGTGGCTATAAAAGTCAGCCGTTGTCAGCACGGCAAACAAAGAAAAGTCCTTGGCAGTATAGTCTTGAAGTATTTCAAGGCATACCGCCAAGGATTTTTCTTGCCGTGCCATAGTCGGAGGAAGTTAGTCTGAGGTACGAGGACTGTCTTTCTTCGACGACGGCTAACTTTTATACAAAACACACGAAAGGATGAGAATATGCAAACGAAATAGACCATTCAAAAAACAGGAACCCTTGCCACATAAGTTTGAATGGATTGAAATGGAAATAGCAAAGAATAGAGTTTAATAAAAACAGATTTACCCAAGCAAAAAATCGAGGATAAAAAATCTTAAAACATTCTTTATCCCCGATTAAATATCGTACCTTTGCAACCGAAAGAGTTCTTTGGATGGTTATGCAAATCACAGCAGGATGCTACATTCTGTTTATTTCTAATTCGTAACCTCTTCTTTTTATGAGATAAAAACTTATCTCATTCTCAATCACTTATAAAAAACTTGTAGTTTCAGAAGATGAAACAACAATGTTTTATAATTTTAGGCGTAAAGATGGGATTACTAGAACATGTGGGATGCAACTCAATAAATTCGTATTATTAGAATCAATGAAAGGTTTATATAAGCGTATTAGTTGTAATGAATATACCCATCGATATTCATCTGCTATATTTGAGATTACATTCGATTATTATACTAATCGTACTATAGATCCTTTGACTTTTGGTTGGGTAATTGCCTATAAAAATTATGAAAATGTGAGAAATTGTTTCTTATGTAAATATTATAAAACGAATTATTATACGAGCGAGAGGATATGTTGTTTGTATAAGAAAAAAGGTATTGAAAGGCATTGCAAATCCAGTGAGGCTTTAAGATGTAATGAGTTCAGTATTGATAAAAATATTATAAATGAAAACTGTGATTATTTATCATATATTACATATAATATCTGGAAAAAAGGTATGGGGAATGAGGGAATAGATTATATAAAAGGAAAGGTAGCCCAATAAGTTGCCTTTTCCTTTGTTCATATTTCAGTAACAATTCATACCTTGTATATGACATGTCGGGGCTTTTTCGTTTGCGTGCCTTTTCTTTTATAAAAATTCCCTCAAATCACGTAGGGAATTTCAGAAACACATTTGTCTTTATAGTAGAATCCGGTGTATAGTGTTAGTATAGTCCTTCTTTCAGCCATTGCAGTTTCTTTATACTGGATTTACAGAATGTTCCAACATTGTGTGCTCTAATTGATTGTAGATATTGAAAGGAACATGCTGGACCTCAGCTTTTATGCGGCTGAGGTTTTGTCGGAGATAAGAGTACGTTGTTGAACGTGCGATGGAAATATGTGTTTAACCAAATTATTAGTTATGAAAAAAGTAATTTATATGGTAATTGCATTTGCTATGGCTTTAGCCGGGTTATTTATGCTTATGTTTATGTCATTTGATTAGTGAATGTCTGTTTGTTGACTGTTTTATAGAAGGGGCAGCTTATTCAGCTGCCTTGTTCCATTTCCCAGGAATTAAGTAATCCATATTGTGTAATTATTCCCCATGTGTGGTACTCAGTTCCACATATTTCCACACATAATTATTCCTTCTTGTTTTTATAATATGCTGATGTATAATGTATTATGTATTGATGTACATCATGGCATATCGTTTGTCCTATAGTTAATACAAAAACTATATTTATTTACTTAAAACTTACGATTATGAAAAAAGTATTGGTAGCATTAGCAATGGTTATGGGATTAGGCAGTTCAGTAGCATTTGCTTACGTGGTTTCTGGAACACAGTCTGTAGAGCAAACTCAGCAAAATCCTCAGGATGAGTTCACAAAAGTGGAAGTAAAAGACTTGCCTCAGGCAGTTATGAATGTCTTGGCTAAGGACTATGAGGGGGCTGTAATAAAGGAGGCTTTCATTTCCGAGAAAGAAACCGGTAAGATTTATAAGGTTGTGTTGACCATCACCAAGGAAAATCAATCCACTGAAGAAGTGACGGTACTTCTGAATGAAAAAGGAGAAACTGTAGAATGAATGGAAACTCTGTAGTGGTTCGGCATCCATCTACAGAGATGATTTGAGATACTTTTATGTCTATCTCGTTAATGCGAAAGGGGCGGCTGAATAGTCGCTCTTTTTGTTTATATTGTAATAATAGTTCGTTTCTTTTTTGTCAGAAATTCCTATTATAGAGGGTTGTTTTATACAAAATAATGTTTATATTTGTATTCTAATCCCTATTGTATTATGAATGACAAACAACAACTTCTAATTGATTGTATTTCCCTTCTTCCCGTTATAGGCATTCTGGTTTTGATAACTGTTGCCAATGACCAGCTTGTTACTATGGTTGCTGCCTATGTGCTTTGCGGAGAACTCTTATGTGTATTGGTTAGCAGGATATTAAATTTGTACTATATTGATGTGGCTTTTGTTTGGTTGGGTGGGATTATGCTTTGGCTGTGGTATTGGCTCTGGTTGGAGTCAAGCCATGTAGTGATGGAGATTGTGGAAAGGACAGTTGAATGAATCGCTTCTTTTTCAGTAAAAATCCCCGTAGCGGCTCAACTACGGGGATGGTGTCAATTTAAAACGCATTATGAGATGCGAATTGAGCCTAATTTCTTGCTTAAATCATTTAGGGCATGATTTAATCTCTTCTTTTCGTCTTCAGTAAACTTACTTGGCTTGCCATTAACAATACATCCATTGATTTTGTTGTTTAACCATTGTTTTGATTTGCCGAAATAGTTCTTTGCGATATAAGACAATGAGATGAAACCGCTAATGTCTGCAAGCTGTTGACGTACAGTTAACTCATTTTTGACTTGGTTTAGTTCATCTCCTATCTTTTCATAGCATTGCATGACAAAGTCTGCAATGAGGTTACCGTCACTTTCAGATGGATAAAGCTTATTTATTTCGTCCACTTTCTTTTGGAACTCGGCATCTTTGGTGGGGTTGTCGGAGTTCATTATCTGCTTTAGAACATCCAGTTCCTTTTGTAATCCGTTCATATGTATTTGTTTTTTTATCCCCCCTAAGGGGGAGAATGGTTATTACTTCTTTTCCAATTTTTTTAATGCATCCTCAATCGTTTCAATGTCTTTTTCCAACTGTTTTCTTCGGTCAAGGACTGCGTTCATTTTGTTCTCGCTGATTTTTCGACCACTATAGAAGATGTATTCCAGCATTTTCATTTCCGCTTTCTTCTTCATAAGTAAGTCAAGGAAGAATTCTTTTTCATTCATAATGTTATTCGTTTTAAATTGACTCTACAAAGATAATATACTTTTGTATATTATACAACTATTGCATGAATTATTTTCGTTATTTCGCATATTTTTTCCATATTTGCAGTGCGTTACATACTTTTAAGAGACAGGTAGGAATTCTGACCGGTCTATCACGGGTGTTTTTATAATGCCCGTGGTTTTTCTTATACGGTTCCGACCCCCGTGTTGTCGCTGTAATGGTGGCACTGTGCCTGTCTTGGTATGTAACGCAACGGGAAAGCGGAACCGTTCTTTTTTCCGCTTCTTATTCTTAATCCGGTTGCATTATGGGTAAAACTGAATCATCCTTCCCGAAACTCACGAAGTCCTTTATTGGTTACGGTCACTATCAGTTGACAGTCACGTTTTCCGATTGTGTGAAAACCGCGCTGACGGGAAATATGGACTTAATAGACCGCTTGAACTCCGACATAGAAAAGGAGAGGGAAGAAGCTACTGCCGAGGCAATAGCTTTCGTCCAAGAACAATCACTTTAGACTGTCGAAGATTTTTCTCATTGCATCATCCGCATGTTTTCGCATGACCCTAAAATAGTTGAATATTGGTCTATTGGTTTTCATCGACTGGCCGATGCAGTATTCAAGTATTTCTAGGGAGATACCTAATTCAAATCCGTGCTGGACGAATGATTTACGGGCTGAATAATATATCACATGTTTCTTTATGCCAGCTATCTTGGCAAGTTCTTCCATTTTACGTGATACCACGGAGTAGCATTGCCCGAATGTTTTGTACTTGCCAAACACAAGTTTTCCGTTTTTTTGCATGTATTTGTTTATGATTTCTCTGGCTTCCGGTTGGATTGAAAATGCGGTTTTGCTTTCACCGCTTTTCTTGTTCTTTGTTTTCCGTCGGTAATATTCTATCCAATCTTTACGGAAATCAATGTCAAGCATATCTATAAGGTTGATTCCACCGAGGTAATAACTTAGCATAAATATGTCGCGTACTACACCTATGTTGTATTTGGGAATTTCCATATCCCGGATAGCTTTTACTTCGTCAATAGTAAGGTCTAGTTCACGAATATTAGCGGATGGCATTCGGCAGAACTCGAAAGGGTCAATCTCATATTTTACCATATTGTGCTTCTTTGCATAGTTGATAATCACTTTGAGTAATGTCAGATATATTTTGATAGTGGTAGGGGATAACCTCTTATCCTCAAGGTCCATCTCGAAATGCTTTATATTCCGAGGTGTAATCATAGAAAGTAATAAGTCACCTTGTGACTTAATGAAGGACTGGCAGGATAGCCTATATAACTTCTCTGATTTACTTCTTTTCTCTTCTGCGAGTTCAGATAGATAAGAATTCATAGCTGAGGAAAATTTGGCATTGGTATGGTCTTTCTTCTTGATGATGATTTCCCGGAGTTCGGAACATGAATATACATCCACATCATAGATGTTGTCTATGACTTTTTGGTAATGGTTGAGCAGGTTTCGGAGCTTCATGTTCATAGATGCAGCTTCGGGGTGATTGACAACTTGACCGTCTTTAAATTGGGACAAGTCATCGATGATACAGTTTGTAGGAATGTACCTGGTACCGGAGTTGTGTGCCAGAGATATTCTTACTTTGTGCTTTCCGTTGATAAGCACTTTAGCTGGTACGATACAAAGTTTAAGTGTTGCCATCTTTTTGTTTAATAAAGTTGCGACAATTTGGTTATTAAAAAATACTGTCCGACAATTGTCCGACAATCAAATTTTGCAACCTGCTGCGAAATGATGGAAATCTGCTTTTTTCGTAAGTGCTTGATACACCTAAAATAAAAGCACTTCCAACGTTCGCTTACGGAGGAAGTGCTTCACACAAAAACTAAACT
>OJQV01000637.1_pt1 | contig 22921 bp, 20 predicted proteins | sample 1598821 | NCBI WGS metagenome assembly OJQV01 (sample SAMN03922509, study PRJEB24848) | human gut metagenome | isolation source: stool sample | host: Homo sapiens | place: Germany | collected 2011-11 | reverse complement strand
CTCTCAGTCACCTTCGGTGACAGCTCTCCCAGAGGGAGAGCCAAGGGGCTGCATACGTTGGCACGAGAAATGGAGCGCATCTGTACCGATACGCTCCATTTACTGTTTTACGGCCACCCATCAAAGGCGGGGCGTGGTCTTTTATCCGTTAAAAGTTTTCCTCAAGCAGCGCCCGGAACGCATCCCGGGAAAGCGGGTCCGTCACGGAAATGGAGTAGGCGTAGCTTCCGTCCGTCCAGATGGCCAGACTGTACGCGCCGTTGCCGCCCTTTAAGGTCACGGCGTTTCCGGAGATTTCCAGTGTTTCCTCCTGCGCGTACACATTGCAGTCGCCGGAATTGTCCTCCGTTCCGGGGGATTTGCGGTAGCACAGGCTGTCACTGCCGCCGAAATACTGGATTTCCGCCAGTTCGTCCCAATAGGACACATATTCCGTGCGCTCCACCGTAAAGGGAACGCCCGTCAGCTCATTCATGGGAATCCCCGTTTTTTCGGTCAGCGCTTCCAGACTGTCCACGGTGTCGATCTGGGCGACCGCCATCATCCCCTGTTCCGGCGGGTCTGTCTGCTTCGGCTTCCAGACGTACCAGCAGCACACCACGATGGCAAGGCAGGCCGCCAATGTAACCAGCCGCCGGGTCAGCTGACGCTTCTTCTGCTTTGCCTGTTCTGCTTCCACATTGCGGAGGACTCGCTGCCGCATTTCCGGCGTCACTTCGATTTTATCCATGATCTGCTCATACTTCAAAGTCATAGCCCTCCTGCAAAATGGTTTTCAGCTTTTCCCTGCCCCGGCGAAGGTCGGAACGGACAGTGGACGGATTCCGCTGTAAGATTTTTGCAATTTCCTCCGTGGAATAGCCCTCGTAATAGTGCAGGTGGATCACCTCCCGGAACTGCACCGGCAATTCCTTCACCGCGTCCCAGACGAAGGACAGGTCTTCCCGCCCTTCCTCTGCCAGCTCGTCACTCAGCTCGTCGGAGGTTCGGAGGGCGTTGTACTCGATGCGGTTCTTGCTCAGGTTCGCCGCCACCCGCAGGAGCCACGCCTTTTTGTGCTCCTTGCTTTCAAAGTTGGGGGCGGCGGTCAGAAGCTTCAGAAGCGTGTCCTGCAAGACTTCCTCCGCGTCCGCCATGTTGTGGAGATAGCTGTAGGCGCAACGCAGAATGGCGTTTCCGTAGGTATCCAGAGCATCCGCCGCCATCTGCCCCGCCCGGTCATCCGCCTTCGTCTGCTGCTTTTCCTGCGGGAGCAGGCGCAGAGCAAACGCGCACAGCCGCCCCAGAAGCCGCCACCACAGGGGCATGGGAATTGCTATTGCTTCCATTCCAAAGGTTCCTTCCTTCTAAAATTCAGGCTGTTTGTCAGGCCAGAGCTTCCACCCAGGCGCTCAGCTGCTCGGCGCTCATACCGGCGTTGCACATTACGGCGTAGGAATAGGTGCCGTCCGTCCATGTCGCGGTATAGATCAGGCCGTCGTTGCCCTTGCAGAGGACAGTGTGCCCGTCGATGGTCTGCTCTTCGGTAACATCGTAGGTGTTGTAGTCGCCGCTGATGTCGTCGCCGCCCACGCCCTTGCGGAAATACAGTTCGGAATCGTCGCCGTTGCTGAAGATCACCTGGGCGATTTCGTTTTCAATGGCCGCGATGTACCGCTCCGTGTAACCGTCCACCGACTCAGGCGCGGTGAAGGAGAAACCGGCAAGCTTGCCCGCTTCTTCCAGGCTGGTGCATTCCTGCCAGGGGTCGGGAATCTGGATGTTTTCGCCGTCTTCCGCAGGTCCCCAGGTCTTGGGGTCGCTTCCGGGAATGACCGTCCCGTCCGCAGTGTAGGAGGTATCACCCTTGTGGGTAGTGGGTGCGGGAGCATTTGCGTTTCCGCTGCATCCCACAATAGCCAGCGCCATCACCAAACTCAAAATAACAGCAATAAACTTTTCCATAATCAAAACATTCCTTTCTCTTTTCCGGCATTTCCGCCGTTCTATCCTGTATACAGCCGGGCAAAGGAAAATGTTGCAGTTTCCCCAAAAAATTTTTTGTGGCATTCTTTCGCGGTTTGCGGTATCATGATATGAAGAAGGTGATAAACATGTATTTTGCATACGGGGAAACGGAAGTTTCCTATCTGCGCCGGAAGGACAAGCGGCTCTGCGCGGTCATTGACCAAATCGGCCACATCGACCGCGCCGTAGATACCGACCTTTTTTCTTCCGTCATCCACCACATCATCGGGCAGCAGATTTCCACAAAAGCCCAGTCGACCATCTGGCAGCGGATGCAGGACGCGCTGGTGAAAGTGAACGCCGAGACCATTCTTGCGGCGGGCATCCCGAAGCTACAAGCCCTGGGCATGACCTTCCGCAAGGCGGAGTACATCACGGATTTTGCCGAAAAAGTCCACACCGGCGCTTTTGATCTGGCCGCCGTGGAGCGGATGTCCGACGAGGACGCCATTGAAGCCCTGCGGGCGCTGAAGGGGATCGGCGTGTGGACTGCGGAGATGATTCTCCTGTTCTGTATGCAGCGCCCCGATATTTTCAGTTACGACGACCTCGCCATTCAGCGGGGCTTGCGGATGGTCTATCACCATCGGGAAATCGACCGGGCGCTGTTTGAAAAATACCGCCGCCGTTTCAGCCCCTATTGCAGCGTGGCAAGCCTGTACCTGTGGGCGGTGTCCGGTGGGGCGATCCCGGAAATGAAGGACTACAAGCCCAAATCCAAATGATCTTCCGGGGTCGCAAACGCTTTTTCAAAGGCCGCCGCGTCGGCCTGGGACGTTTCCCAGCCGTATTTTTTCAAATCCACGCACCAGCAGTGACCGTTCCAGTATGTGGGAACGCCGTCCTCCGCCAGAAGCGTGCGCTGCAAATCGGAAATGACAAAGTGCTGCGCCCCGCTCAGCTCACCCCTGCCGTTGACCACCCGGAAGGCGGGGATATCCTCCCCGGCCAGATTCTCCCGCAGTCCGTAGCCCACCTGTCTGGAATTTCTGGGCCTGCCGCAGAGCATGGCGATCTGCCCGTAGGTCGCGACTTTCCCTCTGGGGATGCGCAGGCAGACGAGCCGCATTTTTTCGTAAAACGTCATGATTTTCCCACCTTCGACCGTTGTCAGATTATTGTAGCACCGAACGGGGATTTGAACAACGGAAATTTATGCAAATCAAAAAAGGGGTGTTTTGTAATGAATAAAAAGGTACTGATCCTGTCCTCCAGCCCACGCAAGGGCGGCAATTCGGAGACGCTGGCCGCGGCCTTCGCCAATGGCGCACTGGAAGCCGGGAATCTGGTGGAAACCGTACATCTCCGGGAAAAGAACTACTGCTTCTGCCGGGGCTGTCTCGCCTGCCAGAAGCTGGGGCACTGCGTCATCAGGGACGATGCCGTGGAGGTAACCGCAAAAATGCACGACGCCGACGTGCTTGTGTTCGCCACGCCGGTGTATTATTACAGCGTCAGCGGCCAGCTCAAGACCATGCTGGATCGCGCCAACCCGCTGTACGATACGGACTACGCCTTCACCAAAGCCTACCTGCTGGCGACGGCGGCGGAGGACGAGCCGGAAACGGTGGATGGCACCCGGACGGCCGTGCAGGGCTGGGTGGACTGCTTCCCCCGCTGTGAACTGGTGGACACGATCTTTGCGGGCGGCGTCAACAGCGTCGGCGACATTGCCGGACATCCTGCGCTGGAAAAGGCCTATCAGGCCGGGAAATCCGTGTGATTCCGGCATTTTTACCCAAAGAAATGGCCGCATTCCCCTGACGGGGAATGCGGCCTTTGAAATTGATTCGCTGTCAGAGAGGCAAGCCCGGATTACCGGCCCTCGCGGATGGCAGCCTGCGCGGCGGCGAGACGGGCGATGGGCACACGGAAGGGGCTGCAGGAAACATAGTCCAGACCGATCCGGTGGCAGAACTCCACGCTCATGGGGTCGCCGCCGTGCTCACCGCAGATGCCGCAGTGCAGCTCCGGACGAACCTTCTTGCCCTTCTCCACAGCCATCTGCATCAGGGCGCCGACGCCGGTCTGATCCAGCTTGGCGAAGGGGTCGTTCTCGAAGATCTTGGCGTCGTAGTAGGCAGCCAGGAACTTGCCTGCGTCGTCACGGCTGAAGCCGTAGGTCAGCTGGGTCAGGTCGTTGGTGCCGAAGCAGAAGAACTCCGCTTCCTTGGCGATCTCGTCGGCAGTCAGGCAGGCGCGGGGGATCTCGATCATGGTGCCGACCTCATAGTTCAGCTGGGCACCGGCTGCGGCGATCTCGGCGTCCGCCGCCTTGACCACCACGTCCTTGACGAACTTCAGCTCCTTGGCGTCGCCGGTCAGGGGGATCATGATTTCAGGCACCAGCGTCCAGTCGGGGTGACGACCCTTCACTGCCAGCGCCGCGCGGATGACGGCCTTGGTCTGCATGGCGGCGATTTCGGGGTAGGTGACCGCCAGACGGCAGCCGCGGTGACCCATCATGGGGTTGAACTCGTGCAGGGAAGCAATGATATCCTTGATCTGCTGAGCGGTCTTGCCCTGCGTCTTGGCCAGCTCGGCGATCTCTTCCTCGGTGTTGGGGACGAACTCGTGGAGCGGGGGGTCCAGGAACCGGATGGTCACGGGGTAGGACTCCATGGCCTCGTACAGCGCCTCGAAATCGGCCTGCTGCATGGGCAGGATCTTTGCCAGAGCGGCTTCCCGCTCCTCGACGGTGTCGGAGCAAATCATTTCCCGGAAGGAGGCGATACGGCCTTCCTCGAAGAACATGTGCTCGGTACGGCACAGGCCAATGCCCTCGGCGCCCAGCTCTCTTGCCCGGATGGCGTCACGGGGGGTGTCGGCGTTGGTGCGAACCTGCAGGCGGCGATACTTGTCAGCCCAGCCCATGATACGGCTGAACTCACCGGCGATCTCCGCGTCACGGGTCTCGATGATGCCGTCATAGATGCAGCCGGTGGAGCCGTCCAGACTCAGCCAGTCGCCTTCGCGGTAGGTCTTGCCCGCCAGAACGAACTTCTTGTTTTCCTCGTCCATCTTGATCTCGGTGCAGCCGGAGACGCAGCAGCGGCCCATGCCGCGGGCAACGACGGCAGCGTGAGAGGTCATACCGCCGCGGACGGTGAGGATGCCCTGGGCGGACATCATGCCCTCGATGTCCTCAGGAGAGGTCTCCAGACGAACCAGAACCACCTTTTCCCCTCTGTCGGCCCAGGCCTTGGCGTCCTCAGCGGTGAAGACGATGCGGCCGCAGGCGGCTCCGGGAGACGCGGCCAACGCGCGGCCAACGGGCTGCGCGGCCTTCAGTGCCTTGGCGTCGAACTGGGGATGGAGCAGGGTGTCCAGCGTTCTCGGCTCGATCATGGCAACGGCCTGCTTCTCGTCGATCATGCCCTCGTCCACCAGGTCGCAGGCAATCTTCAGAGCGGCGGGGGCGGTACGCTTGCCGTTACGGGTCTGGAGCATATACAGCTTGCCGGCTTCCACGGTGAACTCCATGTCCTGCATGTCGTGGTAGTGGCTTTCCAGAATCTGGCAGACCTTGGTGAACTGGGCGAACGCCTCGGGGAACTTTTCCGCCATTTCGGAGATGGGCATGGGGGTACGGACACCCGCCACCACGTCTTCGCCCTGGGCGTTGGTCAGGAATTCGCCGAACAGCTTCTTCTCGCCGGTGGCCGGGTTGCGGGTGAAAGCAACGCCGGTGCCGCAGTCATCACCCATGTTGCCGAAGGCCATGGACTGGACGTTGACAGCAGTGCCCCAGGAATAGGGAATGTCGTTCTCACGACGGTAAATGTTGGCGCGGGGGTTGTCCCAGGAGCGGAACACAGCCTTGATGGCGCCCATCAGCTGCTCCTTGGGGTCTGTGGGGAAATCCACGCCCAGCTTGCTCTTATATTCGGCCTTGAACTGGGAGGCCAGCTCCTTCAGGTCGTTCGCATCCAGCTCCACGTCCTGGGTCACTCCCTTGCGCTCCTTCATCCGGTCGATGAGGGCTTCAAAATACTTCTTGCCCACTTCCATGACTACGTCGGAGTACATCTGGATGAACCGGCGGTAGCAGTCCCACGCCCAGCGGGGATTGCCGGACTTGGCGGCCATGACGTTCACCACGTCCTCGTTCAGGCCCAGATTCAGGATGGTGTCCATCATGCCGGGCATGGAGGCGCGGGCGCCGGAACGGACGGAAACCAGCAGCGGATTCTCGTGGTCGCCGAACTTCTTGCCGGTGATCTCCTCCAGCTTGTCCACGTAGGACATGATTTCGGCCTTGATATCGTCTTTGATCTGACGGCCGTCTTCATAATATTTGGTACAGGCTTCCGTGGAAATAGTAAACCCCTGGGGGACCGGCAGTCCAATGTTGGTCATTTCGGCCAAATTAGCGCCTTTTCCGCCCAGGAGTTCCCGCATTCCACCGTTTCCTTCGGTGAATAGGTATACATACTTGTGAGACATACTTCCATTACCCCTTTCAGTTCTTTGCGTGTGCCATTTTCAATTTTAATGTTGCATTTTTGAATCCTATTTTGTGTCGCTCACACAGTATAACACGCTCTTTCACAAAATGCAAACCTTTTTGCAATTTTTATGCAGAATTCCAAAAAAAAGCCGCTTGGGAATATGCAGTTTGACAGCTTTCCTGCAACACATGGAGGTTTCGTGCCGCAGATGCAAAAAAAGGACACGCTTTCGCGTGTCCTTTGGACGTTTTTGGGTGGTCAAGCGCCGGGGGTGTAGGTATATTGCAGCACCTCGCCGCTGCTGTCGTTGCAGACAATCTCGGCTGTACCCAGGCGGGTCAGATTCTCGTTCTTGGCCGCCGGGGTCTTTTTCAGACTCCAAAGCCCTGTCTGGTCAAAGTCCTCCGCGGCGGAGCCGTCGGCAGGAGTGATGGCGTAGTAGGCCACGGTGTAGGTCACTTCTTTGCTCAGGAAGGGCTTCTTCGCGTACTCGATGATGGCCACGCAGGGCTTGTTCTCCCGCGTCCGCCCGGAGATGATATCGTACATCTCCTGATTCTTCTCCACCACTTCCTCAGCGGAGTAGTTCTTCGTCAGGGAGTTGTTTTCATAGTAGTAGCCCAGATATCCCGCCACGCAGCCGCAGCCCAGCGCGAACAGCACCGCCAGTGTTACGATCTGCTTCTTATTGAATTTCAGGGCTTCCTTGGAGTGACCCACGCTGTAGGTCAGGCCGAGGCGATTGGTGATGGGCAGCATCACGCCCAGAAACAGCGCCAGCAGTACGGACTCAATGGGGAACATGAAAATGTTCTTGATCATGCCGGGGACGACCATGGCGAGGGTGTACTGCTTTCCGTCCATGTAAAGGGCATAGTACCACATCATGATAGGGGTCTGGAGCAGCACATTGATGACCAGACTGACGGTAAACCGGCTGAGCATGACCCGGGTGGTGGTGACCTTTGCCCGGTACAGGAACAGGGCGAAAACCAGGGCGCCGCCGACTTCCGTCAGGATAAAGGGCAGGAAGTACATGCCCTCCGGACGGATGACGTAACCCAGCACGTCCGTGATGCAGGCGGCCAGCATGGCCATCACGGGGCCAAAGACCATGGCACCCAGCGCATTGACAAAAAACGCGGTATTGATCTTCAGGAAGGGCGTAATGGGGATGGCGACCTGCTTCATAACCAGACGCAGGGCGATCATGAGCGCCGCGAACACCAGCATGTGGGTGTCCTTCAGCTCGGCGGCAGCGTCACGCCAGTAGGCTTTGGAAAACGGATGGGAATACAGGGTATTGCTCTTTTGTAATCTGGACATAAAAAGTCCTCCTTTTCATGTAGCGACGGTCTTCGCATCCGCATTGACCCTACGGAATCGTGTGCGTAAAAAACTCCCCTTGCGGCTTTTCGCCGAAAGGGGAGGCAGATTACAGACACGGATAACCCGTGGGGAAGGGCAACGCTAAAAGCCGCGACCATTCGCCCGACCGAGTATCGTTGCTACATAAAGGAGGTTATCCCATATGCAACAGCGGGTGCGGTGACCCCATCGTGGAACATTCCTTCGTCCGCCGGGCAAACTCCCCGTCCCGATGGCACTTAACGCGAGGTCTCCTACTCTGTTCGCAGACAAATATACACGAAAGGAGCGGAAAAGTAAATAGGTTTTTTACATTTTTTCGGAAATTTCCGCAAATTATTCGGCGTTCGACTTTGCCATAGCCGCCCGCATCAGCACCATCCGGTAAATCTCGCCATAGGACAGGCGCTCCACCTCCTGCGCCGCTACCAGCGGGACTTCTTTCAGCACCAGATCGCCGGACTTTACCGTGAGCGTCCCCAGACGCTGACCCCGGCTGACGGGAGCCGTGACGGTCGGCTCCAGCGTCACCTCGCTGGTAACGCCGCTTTTCTGCGCCTTGTCAATGAGCAGCGCCATGTCCGCCTCCGGTACCGCGCTGACTCCGGCGTCCTTTCCCAGCCGCACCGGGATCTGGTTGTCGCAGTCGCTTAAGTCCGGGCTGACCACCGCAAAATTGGCAAAGCCGTAGTCCAGCAATGACTTGCAGGCGGCGTTCCGGGACTGGCTTGTCTCCGCCCCCATGACCACGGCGATCAGCTCCATGCCGTCCCGCATCGCCGACGCCGACAGGCAGTACCCCGCCCCGGAGGTAAAGCCGGTTTTCAGTCCCGTGGCGCCGGAGTAGAAGCGGATGAGCTTGTTGGTGTTGGACAGGCCGAAGGTGCCGTCCCGCACGGTGTCCATCCAGATGGTCGTGTAGTTTTTGATGAGGGGATGGTATTTCAGCAGCTGCCGGGACATGAGAGCGATGTCATAGGCGGAAGTCCGGTGGTTCACGGCGTCCGTCCCGTCGTCCAGACCGGTGCAGTTGACGAAGCTGGTGTCGTTCATCCCCAGCTCCTGCGCCCGCTGGTTCATCATGGCGACGAAGGCGCTTTCGCTTCCCGCGATATGCTCCGCCATGGCGCAGGCACAGTCGTTGGCCGAGGACACCGCGATGGACTTGAGCATGTCGGAAACGGACATGGTCTCCCCTGCCTTCAGGTAGATCTGGCTGCCTCCCTTGGCGGCGGCAGCTTCGGAAGCCGTCACCATATCCGTCAGGGCGATCTTCCCGGAATCCACCGCTTCCATAATCAGCAGCATGGTCATGACCTTGGTCACGCTGGCGGGGGCAAGGCGCTCATGGGAATTGGACTCATACAGAATGGTTCCGGTGGCAACATCCATCAGCACCGCGCTTTTCCCCGCCACATCCAGCTCCACCGCCGACGCCGGCAGCGCAATCTGGCACAGCGCCAGCACAAGCGCCGCGACACATATCATCCGCTTCATAGTCATCCCTCCAAACGATTCGTAGTACAACCTATGTCCGCGGGGGATGATTATGCCGGATTTCTTCACCGGTTTGTGCTGTTTCCCGGCCGGTATATAACATTTTGTTGTGCAGTCCCATATTACATTTTGTTTTGTATATACTTGATTTCAGGGGAGGTGTACGCCATGTATGAACGCATTCGGAATCTGCGGGAGGATCACGATCTCAAACAGGAGGACATCGCGCGGCTGCTTCACTGCACGCAGGCCTGCTATTCCAATTACGAGACCGGCAAGCGGGACATCCCAACGGAGGTGCTTCACACGCTGGCAGACTACTACCACGTCAGCATCGACTATCTGCTGGGGCGAACCGGCAGGAAAGAGCCGTACCCTAAATAATAACCGTCCCCGGCAGCGTCAGCCTGCCGGGGACTTTTCCGTATATGCAGCGCCAACGGACATCCTCTGCGGGATATTTTTCGTGTCCCGCCTGCCCACTGCACATTTTTTCGCCGCCGGAATACCATGGAATGAGCGGCAAAGCTCAAAATTCGATATCGGAGGTAACTTCTATGTGCAACAACAACGGTCTGTGCGGCTGCCTGAACAACAACTGGTGGTGGATCGTTATTCTGATCCTCCTGCTGTGCAACTGCGGCGGCTGGAACGGCTGCGAGAACAACAATAACAACGGCTGCGGCTGCGGCTGCTAAACAGAGAACGGGCGCCCTCTCCGGGCGCCCATCCACATGCAAAACGAGGGAGCGGCAGAACCGCTCCCTCGTTTTCAGGAAGATTACATATCGAAGGGTTCCATGCTGAGGACGGGGTGACCCACCTCGGACAGGAAGTTCAGCAGCTGCTCGGGGTCCTCGGTGCAGATGGTCTCATCGGCGATCATGTCGGTGAAGTTCTCTACGCCGTACATTTCCAGAGCAGTCTTGTCCAGACGCTCACGCATCTGATCCTTCAGGATCTTGGGCAGCCAGACGATACGGCCGGGGCCGCCTTCGGCAGCGATGAACTTATGGGAAGCAATGAAGTGCTTGCCATGACCCATGAAGCCGGGGGTCTGCACGCCGCCGCCGGTCATGGAGGCCATCTCGGAGAAGGTCATGCCCAGAGGCGTCATGCCCGCGTGCTCACGGCAGGTGATGACGACGCCCATGGAAACAGGCTCGACGCCGCAGATACACTCGAAGCAGCCGCAGGAGGTCATGGGGTCCTGGAACAGGGAGTACAGGGTGACATGCTCCAGAGCGCCATGGCTGTACTTGTTGACGGCCTCGTCCACGCTGGCGTAGCGGCCCAGCTTCTCGTCGGTGCAGCCTTCCTTGAGGATGGGCTGGCAGGGACCGGCAGGGTCCAGCTCCTTGGTGGCCTTGGCGTCCAGCCAGGAAACGGCGCCGCACAGACCCAGACGCTCGGGAGTGACGATGCACACGTGGCTGGGGGAGAATGCCTGACACATGATGCAGGTGTAGTACTGATCCACGGACTCGTCGGTCATGGAGGCCAGACGGGCGTCACGCTTGTCAAACACTTCGTTGGCAGCGGCGCGGAGGGCAGCGTTCTTCTCGGGATTGACCACGATGGTGACCTGGCACTTGTCCACGACGGCCTCGAACTCGCTCTTGACCTTGGCGTACAGCACTTCGCCCAGGTGCTTGAACTTGAAGCCGGCCTCAAAGTCGGCCTTGGAAATACGGATACGGATCATGTCGCGCTGGCCGGTGTGCATAACGCCCTCGATGCAGTTGATCCAGGAGTGCATCTTACGCTCCATGACGGACTCGAAGTCGGGCTGCATGGCCTTGCCGGCGACTTCCACCGTGTAGCTCAGAGAAATCTTGGAGCCGACGGGGATCTCGTCGATCTCGGGGCCGTCCACAACGATCTTGTGATCCTCCACCTCGGAAGCGTCCCGGGTCTGCACCAGCTCGAAGCAGTCCACGCGGGAACCGTCCACTTCCACCTGCATGTCGCCGCGGCGGATGATTTCGCCCTCGAAAGCGGTGGCGAAGGCCACGGGGATGTCGATGTTGGTGATCTTCAGCTTGATGTCGCGAGCCTCCAGAGAGGTGGCGTTCCACTTGGAAGTATCCAGCTGCTGGATCAGGGACTTGGGAACACGGAACATGTTCTCGGTCTCGTTGGAGATAACGGGGAAGCCAAGGCAGATAGCGCCGGCGCCGTAGGAGACGATCTCATCGGACAGGGGCTTGTAAGCGTTGACAAACGCCTTGACGCGGTCCATGGTGTACTTGGCCAGAGAGGCGAAGTCGCCGGGGGTCACGTTGCCGAAGATCAGCGCGGCACGGACGGCCACGGAGACAACGTGGATAACGGACTGCATTTCGTAGCCCAGAGGCACCACGCGGACGTTCTCGCCCAGCTTCATGCCGGCGTCGAAGCAGTGCTTGATGGAGTCGCCGGTGAGGGTGACCAGAATACCCTGCGCCTGATAGGACTTGGCCAGGGCCACAGTCTCGGCGGGGTCTTCCGCGCCGCCGATGATAACGGCAACGCCGGGGATGTCGCCGGTGACCAGCGGCACGCCCAGATTACGGACGAAGGCGTCGGTCAGGTGGCCCATTTCCGGCTCGGCATAAGGCTCCGCGCCACGCAGGTACTTCAGCGCTTCCAAAAACTCGGCGCACAGAGCGGATGCAATGCCGCTTTCAAAGGCGTCGTGGAGGCGGTTGTTGCGGGTCATCTTGGACTTGATGGTGTCCATGGCGGCCTTCATCTCACCCAGAGTGGTGATCTTCACGCCGGTGACGCCGTAGTAACAGGGCAGGCTGTAAGCGGTGCCGGGGAAAGATACAGGCTCGCTTTCGCCGTAAGCAGCGATGGCCTCATCAATGGCGGCTACAGTACGGGCGTAGTTGTAGTCGTTGCCGCCAAAAACTCTTTCAAAAAGTGTCACGGTATTTCCTCCTAATTTAAGATTCATCACGATCCAATATCGCTTTGATTTTCCGAATTTCTTCGATTGCCGCGGGACTGAAATCATAGGGGGATTTCCCCTGCCGGTCGGCGTCTATGATGTCAGGGTTGTAGTGGATGAAGCCCAGCAGGTCTTCCGCCGGAATGGCGGAGCGGATGAATTCCTCGTCGCCGTCGTCCCGGATCTTGTTTGCCACCACCCGAACGCGGGTAATGCCCAGATCCTTTGCCAGGCGCTTGACGTTGTGGTAGGTCTGCACCGATCTCGCGCCGGGCTCGATCACCACGATGAACTGATCCATGTTGGCTGCCGTTCCCCGTCCTAAGTGCTCCAGACCCGCTTCCATATCCATGATGACCACATCGTTCTTCCGATAGGTCAGCGCAGAGAGGATGGCCTTCAGCATCACGTGCTCGGGGCAGACGCAGCCGCTGCCGCCCACATCCACGGTACCCATGACCAGCAGCTTGACGCCGTTGATCTCTTTGGAGAAGGTGTCCGGAATGTCCGCCACATAAGGGTTCAGCTTGAAGAACTTATTGGCGGCATTGGCGCCGGTGCGCTCCTCCACCAGAGTGCGCATTTTGGAGATGGGGACGATGGCGTCCACTTCCTCCTGGCTCAGTCCGAGAGCCAGTCCCAGATTGGCGTCAGGGTCCACGTCGGCGGCCAGAACGGTACGTCCCTCGTCGGCGTAGAGCCGCGCCAGCGTGGAGGCCAGCGTGGTCTTTCCCACGCCGCCCTTGCCGGTAATCGCTAGTTTCATTGGAAAAAGACCTCGTAAGTAAAAGTTATCCCGAATTCAAATCGCTTTTTGTTCGGGTGACGCAGGCTCCTTAGATGCCCAGTGCGGCGCGCTTGGCCTCGATGCACTCGATCATCTTGTCGCCCAGCTTCTCAATGTCGGTTTCCACGACGAACTTGGCCTCGACCCAGTCCTTGACGCCATGCTCGCCCTGAAGCAGCGCGGTGACTTCCTCGGAGCCCTTGGTGTAGGGGTCAACGCCCAGGAAGGTCTCGATGCCGGTCGCCACGACGTAGTTGCCGATGGAGACGGCCTTCTCGGACATCCATTCGGGAGCGCAGCCCACGACGGGAACCTGAGAAATGTGGATGCCCCAGTCCTTGGCGATATCGGAAGCCAGGATCATCATACGGGAAATATCCACGCAGGAGCCCATGTGCAGGACAGGCGGGATACCGGCCAGCTCGCAGACGCGCTTCAGACCTGCGCCGCAGTAGTCCTTGGCCTTTTCGGGATCCATCAGACCGGCCTTGGCGGCAGCCTGGGCGGAGCAGCCGGAGACGATCAGGATGATGTCGTTTTCCAGTAGCTTCTTCATCAGCTCAATGTGAGCGGTGTCGGGACGAACCTTGGGGTTGTTGCAGCCGACCATGGCCACAGCGCCGCGCAGAACGCCGGAATGCACACACTCGATCAGAGGCTTGGTAGTGCCGAACTCGTCCACCTGAGAGTTGGCGACGCCGTCGAGAACCTTCTTGATGGCTTCCACAGAGTAGCCGACACGGGCATTCTGCTTCATGCTGGGGATGTTGACCAGCTCAGGCTTGCGGTTCTTGAAGTTGTCGATTGCCATCTTGACAATGGCCTTGGCGTTCTCACCGGCGGTCTCGGCATGGAACTGGATGAACTCGGAGTCGGGCATCCGGGCGATGGGAGAGGTGGTGATGAACTTGGTATGGAAGCACTTGCTCAGGGGGCCCAGAGCGGGGAAGATGCACTGCACGTCCACGACAATGGCCTCGCAGGCGCCGGTCAGAACCACGTTCTCCTGATTCAGGAAGTTACCGGCCATGGGGATGCCGTGACGCATGGTGACTTCGTTGGAGGTGCAGCACACACCAGAAACGGTGATGCCCTTGGCGCCCACGGACTTGGCATAAGCGATCATCTCGGGGTCGTTGGCATAGTAAACGACCATTTCGGACAGGCTGGGATCATGGCCGTGAACAACGATGTTGACATTGTCCTTCTCCATGACGCCGATGTTGGCGGTGGTGTCAATGGGCTTGGGAGTGCCGAACATAACATCGGAGAACTCGGTGCCCATCATGGAGCCGCCCCAGCCGTCGGACAGACCGGCGCGCAGAGCCTGACGGATCAGAGCTTCGGGCAGAGAAGAGCAGCCCATGTGGGTCATGTGCAGCGCGGTGGAGACTTCCCGGTCGATGGCGCGGGGTTCGATACCGGCTTCATGCCACAGCTTCTGGGTGTACTCGGGGGCGCGCTTCAGGAAGCGCTGTACGCCAAAGGGCTTGCCGTACTCCAGCAGGCCGATCTCGGCCATTTCATGGGCCAGATCGTAGATGTCCTTACCTTCGGTCTCTACGCCCCACTCCTTGGCGATGCGGATCAGCTTCTCAGGGTCCTTGACCTGATAGTTGCCGCCTTCCTTGGTCTGGTACAGGGTGTGCATGATCTCGCGGCCATGGTCGGAGTGCGTAGCAGAGCCGCCGGCGGTGAACCGCAGATAGTTACGGCCGACGATACCATGTACGTCGCAGCCGCAGATGCCCCGGGGGGCCTTCTTGGTGATGCGGCACGGGCCCATGGAGCAGATACGGCAGCAAGTGCCGGATTCGCCGAAGCCGCAATGGGGGGTCTGGTTCTTGACCCGCTGCTGCCAGGAGTCAGCGCCAACCTTGCTGCCGTTTTCCAGCAGAGAGTTGGTAGCTTGCTCCATCTCCTCAACAGTTGTCAAATAAGCCCAATCCTTCAAAGTGATTTCCTCCTAATCATTTGATTCTTTGAAAAGCCTGTGCGTACCCTACGATAGGTCATAGTGTATCGATAGTATTGTACTCATTTGGCGCGCAGTTGTCAATCGTGCAATTTGACACATTTTGCGCAGTTTTTGCATCCCCCCAGGGGGGATTTTTGGTTATTTCCCTTGAAGCAAGGACGAATCGGGCGCTATTTTCGTCTCTTTTCGCATTTTTTTAATTTTTCGCTCCAAAAATAACCGGCAGGGCTTAAGAAAGCAGCGGGAAGCGTCTCCGCTTTCCCGCTGCTTGATGAAATTTTAGCACTTACTGAATCGTCAGCTTATGGCAGTGGCCCTCTCCCAGAACATGCTCGACGCAGGTCTTGAAGCGCGCAAACCTGTCATTGGGGACAAACGCCAGCGCCGTACCGGCAAAGCCGCCGCCGTGGATACGGACAGCGCCCTCGCCCTCCAGCAGCTGCTGGCACAGTGCGATGGTGAACGCCATATCCTGCTTCTGGATGTAGCCCGCCGGGGTCACGTTCTGCAGCAGCGTCCATGACGCCATGCCGGAAGCGTTGACGAGGTGCAGGAACGCGTCAAAGTCGCCGTCCTTCAGCGCGCGCACCTGGGACTTCACCCGGCGGTTCTCGTTGAAGAAGTGGATAGCTCTGAGCACTGCCCGGTCGCCGGTGACCTTGCGGACTTCAGCGATGTGCCTGTAGAACGCCGCCTCGTCCACATCGTGGAGGACTTCCTTACCGAAGAACGCCGCCACCGCCTTCATTTCCACGGGCATGGCCGCGTACTCGTCCGTCAGGTCGGCATGATCCGCACCGGAATCGATGGTGCAGAGGGTATAGCCGCTGTGGGCAAAATCGTAGTCTACCTTTTCCACAATGGGGTTTTTCGGGTCGGCAAAATCAATGTACACCAGTCCGCCCACGCTGGAAGCCATCTGATCCATCAGGCCGGAGGGCTTGCCGTAGTAGACGTTTTCGGCGTACTGGCCGATCTGGGCAATTTCAATGGCGGAAACCGCGCCGCCCGCAAACAGGCCGTTCAGGATACGGCCGATCAGCACCTCAAAGGCCGCGGAGCTGGACAGGCCGGAGCCGGGCAGGACGGTAGACCTGACCTTGGCTTCAAAGCCGCTCAGCTTGTACCCCCGCCGGGCAAACGCCGCCGCTACGCCGCGGATCAGCGCCGCCGTGGTGTTCTTCTCGGACTCTCTGGCATCCAGATCGTTCAGGTCGATCTCCACAGGCTTGTAGCCCTCGGAATCCACGCGGATGATGTTCGTGCCGGTCAGGGTGACCTCCGCCGTGGTCTCCATGTCAACTGCTGCCGCCAGCACACAGCCGTGCTGATGGTCGGTGTGGTTGCCGCCGATCTCCGTGCGGCCGGGGGCGGAAAAATGATAGGTGTCAGCCATTTTGAACCTCCGTCAAAAATCGTTTCAGGGCAGCTCTGCCCGATTCGGTACACTTGTAAACGCCCGCGCACTCCAGAACCTGCGCAAACACCTGACCGATCTCATACTGAATGATCGCCTCGGCGTTTTCGGCATTGAATTCCGGATGACGCGCCATGAACGCATCCGCCCAATCGGCGTGCTTGGAAAGCTCCTCGCTTACGTGCAGGTTTTCCCCATTCAGCAGGGCTTCCCGCAGATCGGCCATTTCCTTTTTCAGTCTGCCGGGAAGAACGGCAAGACCCATGACCTCGATCAGGCCGATGTTCTCTTTTTTGATGTGGTGGAGTTCCTCGTGGGGGTGGTACAGCCCCATGGGATGCTCCTTCGTCGTCAGGTTGTTCCGCAGGACCAGATCCAGCTCATACCGCCCCTCCCGCATACGGGCGATGGGGGTGATGGTATTGTGGGGCTCGCCGTCGGTCTCCGCGAAAACCGTCGCCGCCGGGTCGCTGTAGGTGCGCCACTTGGCAAGGATCTTGCCCGCCAGATCGCACAGGTGGTCCTTGTTCCGGGAATTCAGGCGAAGCACCGTCATGGGGTATCTCACCACACAGCAGTCCACGTCGTCAAAGCCGGGAACCTCGAAGCCAAACTCCTTCTCCGCCTTTTCCATGGGGAAGGTGTGGTGGCCGCCCTGAAAATGTTCGTGGGACAATATGCTGCCGCCCACAATGGGCAGGTCCGCGTTCGACCCAAGGAAATAGTGGGGGAACTGCTCCACAAAGGAAAACAGCTTATCGAACACTCCCCGGTCAATGACCATGGGCGTGTGCCGGGCGTTCATGACGATGCAGTGTTCATTATAATAAACGTAGGGCGAATACTGGAAGCCCCAGAGCTGGCCGTTCACCATTACCGGCATGACCCGTAGATTCTGCCGCGCCGGGTGGGAAATGGTTCCCGCATAGCCCACGTTTTCGGGGCAGAGCAGACACTTGGGGTAACCGGACGCCTTTTTCAGCTTCGCTGCCGCGATGTCCCGGGGGTCTTTCTCGGGCTTGGACAGGTTGATGGAAATTTCCAGCTTCCCGTATTTGGTCTCCACCGTCCAGCGCTCGTCCTTCGCGATGCGGTCGCGGCGGATGTAGTTGCAGTCCTGACTGAGGGTGTAGAAGTAGTCCGTCGCCGCCTTGGGAGACTGGGTATACCGCGACCGGAATTCCCGCACCACCTCCGACGGGCGGGGCGTCAGGAAGCCCATGAGCTTCGTGTCAAACAGGTCGCGTTCGGCGATGGTATCCGCGATCATCCCCTGCTGGGCGGCGTAATCGCACAGCAGATTCAGGCACTCCGGGAAATCAAAGTGCTGCTCCTGCTTTTCGTAACTCTCCAACCGCAGTTCAGAAAGAAGGGTATTCCGTGCGAACGTCTCGTCCAGCGGGTGGAGAAGGCCGCAGTTTTTCGCGTAATCCAGTAGCGCATCCAGCGCCGCCCAAACAGTTTCAGTCGTCGTAGCCATGGGGATGCTCCTTGTGCCAGTTCCATGCGGAACCAATGATGGTCTCAATATCGTCATATTTCGGCTTCCAGCCAAGCACGGTCTTCGCCTTTTCGCTGGACGCCACCAGCTGCGCCGGGTCGCCCGCGCGGCGGGGGGCCATCTCGCACTTGATGGGCTTGCCCACGACCTTTTCCGCCGTGTCGATGATCTCCTTCACCGTGAAGCCCACGCCGTTGCCCAGATTGAAGACGTTGTTTTCCCCGCCGTTCATCAGGTACTCCGCCGCCAGAATGTGGGCGGAAGCAAGGTCAGTGACGTGGATGTAATCCCGGACGCAGGTGCCGTCCCGGGTGGGATAGTCGTCGCCGTAAATCGACACATGGTCCCGCCGTCCGTTGGGGACCTGCAAAATAATGGGGATCAGGTGGGTCTCCGGGTCATGCGCCTCGCCGATCTTACCGGACATATGCGCGCCGCAGGCGTTGAAGTAGCGCAGCGCCACAAACCGGATGCCGTGGGCAACAGACGCCCAGTAGAACATCCGCTCCATGGAGAGCTTCGTCTCGCCGTAGCAGTTCGTCGGGTGGGTGGGGTCGGTCTCCAGAATCGGCACATGCTCCGGCTCGCCGTAGGTCGCCGCCGTGGAGGAAAAGACGATGTACTTTACCCCATGCTCGATCATGGACTGCAGCATCGTCCTGGTGCCGCCCAGATTGTTATCGTAGTATTTCAGGGGATTGACCATACTCTCGCCCACCTGAGAATTCGCCGCGAAGTGGATGACCGCGTCGATCTTCTCGGAGGAAAACACATGGTCGCAGAATTCCTTACTGCGGATATCGCCCTGATAAAATCTGGCCTTCGGATGCACCGCCTTGCGGAAGCCGGTTTCCAGATTATCGGCCACGACCACGTCGTAGCCGTTGTCAATGAGTTCATACACGGTGTGGCTGCCAATGTAGCCCGCGCCGCCAAGTACCAGAATCGTTTTCATTTATACTGCCTCTTTTCTCCACAATAGCGGCAGATGACCTTCATCTGCCGCTATTATAATACATGGTTTACTTCTTGGCAAGATATTTCCGCATATCCAGCGAGCAGGCCGCCAGAATAATGCCGCCCTTGATGATGTACTGCATGGAGGGGTCGATGCCCAGCATGGACAGTGCAACGAAGATGATACGCAGCACGAACACGCCCAGCACAATGCCGCTGATCTTGCCGGTGCCGCCGACGAAGGAAACACCGCCGATGACGCAGGCCGCGATGGCGTCGCACTCGTAGTTGAGGCCCGCCGACTGGGTGATGGAGCTGATGCGGGCGCCCTCAATGAAGCCCGTAACGCCGTACATCGCACCGGCGAGGGTGTGGACCATTACGGTCGTCCAGAACACGTTGACGCCGGAGACCTTGGCAGCGTCGGCGTTGGAGCCGACGGCGAACATGTTCTTGCCGAAGGCGGTCTTGTTCCAGATGAACCACATCAGCGCCACGAAAATCACGGCGTACAGCACGTACCACGGAATGGAGATCTTCGCACCGGAGCCGGTGGTGAACTGGATCATGGGTGCGGAGACCACACTCTTATACTCCTGAGACAGGCCGGAAACGGGCTGGCCGTTGTTGCCGTTGAGCATGAAGAAGATCAGGATCAGGCCGTAAGTAATGAGCTGGGTGGCCAGGGTCACGATGAAGGGGTGCAGGCTGAACTTGGCTACGAAGAAGCCGTTCACCATACCGATCAGCGCGCCGATGGCGACGACAATGAGAACCGTCAGCAGAATCCAACCCGGGGTAATGGCCGGGAGGTTGGAGAAAAGCTTCCGGGAGATGGTGCGATCCTGCAGCAGCGCGCCCGCGACAGCTGCGGTCAGGCCGACCACACGTCCGCCGGACAAGTCGGTACCGGTCAGGACGATACAGCCCGCGATGCCCAGCGCCATGGGCAATGACGCCGCCACAAGGGAAACGATGTTCGCGATGGAACCCGCGGACAGGAAGTTCTTATTCTTGATTGCCGTATAGACGATGAAGATCACCATCAGAATATACAGCGCGTTATTCAGAATGCCATCCGACCAGAACCGGCGGCGATCCGCCTTGTCGAGTCTTTGGTATTCTTCACTCTTTCTCTGAAGCTGTTTGACTGGATTTGCCATACCGCTGCCTCCTTATACATACTTCGCCGCAAGACGCATGATGTCTTCCTGCGTTGCTGTCTTTGCATCGACTTCACCGGCCAGCCGTCCGCCGGACATGACGAGGATCCGGTCGCACACGCCCAGCAGCTCGGGCATTTCGGACGAAACCATGATGACCGTCTTGCCTTTGTTCGCCAGATCGAGGATCAGCTGGTAAATCTCGTATTTCGCGCCGACGTCGATGCCGCGTGTCGGCTCGTCAAGCAGCAGCACGTCCGGCTCGGTGAGCAGCCAGCGGCCGATGATGACCTTCTGCTGGTTGCCGCCGGACAGGCTGCGGATCTTCGTCTCCTGGGTAGGCGTCTTGGTGTGCATGGCGTCGATGGACCACTGGGTGTCCTTCTTCATGGACTTGTCGCTGAGGACGAAGCCCGCCCGCTTGTGCCTGTCCAGACTGGAAATGACGGAATTCTCCCGGATGTCCAGGATTCCGAAAATGCCCGTCGCCCGGCGCTCCTCGGTGAGCAGGGCAAAGTTGTTCTTGATAGACTGCCGGGGATTCAGATTCTTGCACTCCTTGCCGTCCAGCAGAATGCGGCCGCTCTTGCGGGTGGCGACGCCGAACATGGTTTCCAGCGTCTCCGTCCGGCCGCTGCCGTCCAGACCCGCGAGACCCACGATCTCGCCCCGCCGTGCGGTGAAGGAAACGTCCCGCAGATTGTTGTACAGCCCCGTCAGGTGCTCGACCTCCAGATAGACCTCGCCGGGCTTGTTGGTCTTCGGGGGGAACTGGTTGCCAAGCTCACGGCCGACCATCAGGCGGATGATGTCGTTCATCTCCAGCTCGGACGCCGGACGGGTCGCCACCAGCTGGCCGTCGCGCATGACGGTGATCTCGTCGGAGATGCGCTTGATCTCCGCCATTTTATGGGAAATATAGATGATGCCCATGCCGCGGTCGCGGAGCATGTTGATGATCCTGAACAGATGCTCAACCTCTTCCTCAGTCAGAGAGGACGTGGGTTCATCAAATACGATGACTTTCGAGTGATAGGAGACAGCCTTTGCGATCTCCACCATTTGACGCTGGGAAACCGGCATCGTACCCATGACCCGGTGGGGGTCAACGTCGATGCCGAGCTCTTCAAAAATCGCTTTGGTATCGCGAAGCATTTTGTGTTCGTCCACAATAAAGCCCGCGATCTTGGGATAGCGCCCCAGCCACAGATTGTCCATGACAGTCCGCTTGAGCGCCTGATTCAGCTCCTGGTGAACCATGGCGACACCGTTGTTCAGCGCCTCCTTGGAGCTGGTGAAATTGACCTCGCGGCCTTCCAGATAAATATGGCCGCTGTCCTTGCTGTAAATGCCGAACAGGCATTTCATCAGCGTGGATTTGCCGGCGCCGTTCTCGCCCATCAGCGCGTGTACGGTGCCCGCCTTGACTTCCAGGCTGACATGATCCAGCGCTTTTACGCCGGGAAAGGTTTTTGTGATATCCGTCATCCGGAGCAGTACGGTTTGCTCCACCTGGATTCCCCTCCTTTTTCGCTAGCATGCTTAGCTGTGAAGGGCAGCCGCCGACACAGCAGCGGCTGCCCTTTTTGGGTTTATAACTTACTTGGTGTAGGCAGCGTAGGCGACGAACAGCTTGTTGGCAATGCCGTCGGCGATGGAGTACATCTCGGCGTTGGTGCCGGCGGTGGCGGCGATGGCGTCAGCCATGGCGGTGCCTTCACCGGCGGCCTTGACGACGGAGGCGATGGCGACGGCCATGCCCTCGGCATCCTGCTTGACAGTACCGGTCATCTTGCCGGCAGCGATCAGTTCCTTGGCAGCATCGGTAGCGTCAACACCGAACACGGGGATGGTGGTCGCGCCCTCGGCGCCGGTGTTGTAGCCGGCAGCTTCCAGAGCGGAGATAGCGCCTTCAGCCATGTTGTCGTTGTTGCAGATGATCAGCTCGATCATGTTGCCGTTGGCCTCGTTGTACTGGGACAGGTTGGTGTTCATGTAGTCCAGAGCAGCCTGTGCGCTCCAGGCGCCGCCCAGATCCACCTGATACTTGGAGGCGTTGGAAGCGTCGAAGTACTCCAGAGCGGGCTTGCCGGCAGCGGTCAGGACGGCGTCGGCATCCTCAACACCGAACTGGGTGCGGTAGATGGCCTCAACGTTGGCCTCGTCGCCCTTGAACATGGCATAGGAGATCTTGCCGTCGCCGTTCAGGTCAACAGCATCCCAGTTGGCCAGCAGGTACTCGCCGACCATCTTGCCCTGCAGGTGACCGGCTTCGGGAGCGTCGGTGCCGATGAAGCAGATGTTGGTGTTGGCGTTCAGGACGGTGCCTTCCTCGCCGTCAGCCTCGATGGCGCGGTTGAAGAAGATAACGGGGGTGCCGTTCGCCAGAGAGATGATCTCGTTGGCAACGTCGGGGGAGCCGGAGGTGACCATGTTGACGACCAGCAGGTTGTAGCCGTCGGTGACAGCGGTCTGGATCTGCTCGTTCTGGGTGGTCTGGTTGTTGTTGCCGTCGAAGTTGTTGTAGGTAACGCCCAGACTGTCCAGCTGTGCGTCCAGAGCGGTACGGACGCTGGAAATGTAGGTGTCGGCGAAGGTGTAGTAGAACACGCCGACCTTCAGCTCGGAAGCTTCGACCTGAGCCTCGGTCTCGTTCCCTGCGGGGGCGGGGGTGGTAGCGGCGTTAGTGCTGGGGGTGGTGGTCTTGGAGCCGCAGGCGGCCATGGCGACTACCATGACAAGCGCGAGCAGCAATGCAAGTGCCTTTTTCATTGCTTTTTTCCTCCATAAAATTCATTTTTTGGTTTCGCCGGGTTGGCTTCACCGTGACTATATTGTATCAGATACGGATTTTTTTCAC
>OJQV01000636.1_pt1 | contig 22937 bp, 21 predicted proteins | sample 1598821 | NCBI WGS metagenome assembly OJQV01 (sample SAMN03922509, study PRJEB24848) | human gut metagenome | isolation source: stool sample | host: Homo sapiens | place: Germany | collected 2011-11 | reverse complement strand
CGAGATTCCTCTACGTCTCGTGGGCTCGGAGATGTGTATAAGAGACAGGTACTCCTCCCACAAGCTGCGCCATACCGCGGCAACCCTGATGCTCCAGAACGGCGTGGACGTGCGCACCCTTCAGGAGGTGCTGGGCCACGACCACCTGAACACCACGGAAATCTACACCCATATCGACAACGAATCCCTGCGGGTAGCCGCAAAGGCAAATCCCTTGTCACACGTGAAAAAATCAAGGAAAAAGCAAAAGGAAACCGGCTGAGAGGCGCTCCCTCCCAGCCGGTTTTCCCTGTTCATTTTGCGCAAACGATTGCCTAAGGCCGGATGGTGCCCAGTACGTGCAGAAACCGGATGTCCTGGAACGTGTAGGTGGACAGGGGCCGGTTGTCGGCGTCGTAGCTGTGGGCGGCGATCAGTACCGTCTCCAGGGTGATGGGCGCCGTCACCCGCACCACCACCGGCGTATGCTGGAACTCCTGGCCGTTGAAGCTCAGCTGCACCAGGTCCCCGGGCTGCAGGTCCTCCAGGGCGCAGGGCTGGGCCACCGGCCCTACGGAGGGCGCCTGCCTGGTCATGAAATTCCAGAAATAGGGCACCCCGGTCCAGGAGGGGGACTTCTGGTTGGCGTCGATGTAGTACCAGCCGAAATCCGGGGTGAAGTTCATCACACCGCTGCCGGCGAACACACACTGAGACGCGAAGTTGGTGCAGTCTCCCCCCACGTTCTCGTAGTCGTAAAAGGCCGGGTTCCGGCCATAGGCCCACTGGTGGGCATACAGCACGGCGGCACTGCGGTCGTAGTCTGCAAAAAAGCGCATGGGCTCCCCTCCTCTTCCCGCCATTGTATGCGAAAGAGGGACGTTTGGTCAGTTGGGAGTTCGGAATTCATGTGTTCTGCTGCAGGCGGAACAATTGGAATGGGTCCGGCAAAGCCGGACCCAGAAATTGCTCATTCCGCATGATTCCTCATTCCTAATTCGCTCCGATAGCGCTCCGCCTGGTCCAGCAGCTCTCCGGCGCTTGCCAGCAGGGCCTCTGTCACGTGGCTGCCGCCGGTGATCCGGGCCAGCTCCGCCTTCCGCTGCTCCCGGTCCAGCAGCACCACACGGGTATAGGTGCGGCCGTCTCGCTCCCCCTTCTCCACGGAGAAGTGGGTGTCCGCCATGGCGGCCAGCTGCGGGAGGTGGGTCACGCACAGCACCTGCTTGCGGCGGCTGACCTGGGCCAGCTTCTCCGCCACCTTCTGGGCCGCACGGCCGGAGACGCCGGTGTCCACCTCGTCGAACACCAGCGTGCCGATGGACTCCTGCTCCGCCAGCACGTTTTTCAGGGCCAGCATGATCCGGGCCAGCTCACCGCCGGAGGCGATCCGGGCGATGGGCTTCAAGTCCTCCCCGGCGTTGGCAGACATCAGAAACCGGACGGCGTCACAGCCGTCGGGGCCCGGCTCCTTCTCCCCGAAGTCGATGGCGAACCGGACCTTGTGCATGTCCAAGTCCCGGAGCTCGGACTGGATGCGCTGCTCCAGGACGGCGGCGGCCTCTTTCCGGGCGGCGGTCAGCTCCGCCCCCGCTGCCAGGACGGCCTTCCGGGCCTTCTCCAGCTGCTGTTCCAGCCGGGCCAGGGTGTCGTCCGCCGTCTCCATATCGTCCAGCTCCCGGCGGCACTTGTCCAGGTAGGCCAGCATCTCCTCCACCGTGGCGCCGTACTTCTTTTTCAGCCGGTACAGCAGATCAGACCGGCTCTCCACCGCGTCCAGCTCCGCCGGGGAGAAGTCGAACGCCTCCCGCTTGTCCCGAATGATCTCGGCAAGGTCATAGGCTTCACACCGCAGCTGTTCCAGGCGCTGGTACAGCTCCCCCATGTCTCCGGAGAGCGTGCGGACACCGGCAAGGGCCTCCTCCGCGTCCCGGAGGGCGGAGACGGCGCCGCCTCCCTCCTCCCCACCGTTCAGGCAGTAGTCCGCCCCCGACAGGGCGGAGAGGTACTTCTCCCCGTTCCGCAGCAGGTCCCGCCGCTCTGTGAGGCTCTCCTCCTCGCCGGGCACCAGCTGGGCCCGCTCCAGCTCGTCGATCTGGAAGCGGAGGCTGTCCATCCGCCGGGCCTTCTCCGCCTCGTCCATCTGGAGGGCCCGAATCTTCGCCTGTAAGTCGGCCATGGCTTCATAGGCCGCCTGATACCGCCCCAGGGGTGCCTCCGTCCGGCCAAAGCGGTCCAGATAGCTCAGGTGCTGCTCCTCGTCCAGCAGCTGCTGGCCGTCGTGCTGGCCGTGGATGTTCAGCAGCTCTTCTCCGATCCTGCGCAGCTGGGCCACGGTGACAGGGCGGCCGTTGACCCGGCAGAGGTTCTTGCCGTCCCCCGTCAGCTCCCGCTGGAGCAGCAGGTGGCCGTCCTCGTCCGGGGCAGCTCCGGTCTCCGCCAACCCGGCCAGATCACCGGGCACCTGGGAAAATTCGGCGCTGACAAAGGCCCGGTCCGCGCCGGTGCGGACCAGGTCCCGGGAGGTGCGCCCGCCCAGTACCGCGCCCATGGCGTCGATGACAATGGACTTGCCGGCGCCGGTTTCGCCGGTGAGGGCGTTGAAGCCGGGGCGGAACTGGATGTCCGCCTCCTGGATGACCGCGATATTCTCAATGTGCAGAAGCTCCAGCATGGGACTCCTCCTCTGAAAAAGCGCCCGGCAGGTCCGCCGGGCGCGGCAATATCAGCTGATGAACATGGCGTCGCCAAAGGAGAAGAAGCGGTATTTCTCCCGCACCGCCTCCTCATAGGCGGCCAGCACATGCTCCCGCCCGGCGAAAGCGGACACCAGCATGATGAGGGTGCTCTCCGGCAGGTGGAAGTTGGTCACCAGGCCGTCCATCACCTTGAATCGGTAGCCGGGGTAGATATAGATGTTCGTCCAGCCGGACTTGGCCTCCATGTGTCCGTCCTCGGCGGCCCAGGATTCCAGCGTCCGGCAGGAGGTGGTGCCCACGCAGATGCACCGGCCCCCGTTTGCCCGGGTCTCGTTGATGAGGTCCGCCGTCTCCTGGGGGATGGTGCAATACTCGCTGTGCATGGGGTGGTCCTCAATGGTGTCCTCCTTCACGGGCCGGAAGGTGCCCAGGCCCACATGGAGCGTCACATACCCGATCTTTACGCCCTTGGCCCGAATCTTCTCCAGCAGCTCCGGGGTGAAGTGGAGCCCCGCCGTGGGGGCGGCGGCGCTGCCCAGGACCTTGGAGTACACGGTCTGATACCGCTCCTGGTCCTGGAGCTCCTCCTTGATGTAGGGGGGCAGGGGCATCTTGCCCAGCCGCTCCAGCGTCTCCAGAAAGATGCCCTCGTAGTCGAAGCGGATCAGGCGGCCGCCCTCCTCCAGCTGCTCCACGATCTCGGCGGTCAGCTCCCCGTTGCCGAAGGAGAGTTTCGTGCCCTTCCGGAGCTTCCGGCCCGGGCGGACCAGGCACTCCCACACCTTGTCCCCCCGGTCGTTCAGCAGCAGCACCTCGCAGATGCCGCCGCCGGGCAGCCGCTGTCCCACCAGACGGGCGGGCAGCACCCGGGAGTTGTTCAAAATCAGGCAGTCACCGGGGTTCAGGTAGTCCGGCAGGTCGTAGAAATGGTGGTGTCCCGTGGCGCCGCTCACCCGATCCAGGGTCATCAGGCGGGAGGTGTCCCGCTTCTCAATGGGGGTCTGGGCGATCAGCTCCTGGGGCAGGTCGTAGTAAAAATCACTGGTCTTCATGTTGCTTCCTTCTCATTACCGGACACGGATGCCGGTGAAATAAAATTCCAAAATGTCGATGTAGTCGTGGCCCTGCTCCGCCATGGCCCTGGCGCCGTACTGGCTCATGCCCACGTTATGGCCGTTTCCGGTGCCGGTGATGGTGATGCCGCCCCGGGAGGCGGAGCCCCGCCCGCCGGAGCTGCCGCCGGTGAGGTCCGCCGTTCCGGAGGCGGAGATGGCGGCGTGGTCCTCCCCCTCCAGGCGGCTGACGGTGCCGCTGCCGGAGATGACGGACGCACCGTCCAGAGCCGACAGGGTGCCGGAGGCGCTGTTCACCGCGTAGCTGCTGCCGCCCCCGGTGCCGCCGGTGATGGTGAACCGCAGGCTGGGGACGTTCTTGCCCAGGGTGGTGCTGTAAAAGGCCATCCGGGCATCGTCCCCCGTGCGGACCAGGGTCTTTCCCCGGCTGTCCACAAAGGTCACGGAATACACGTTGCCCAGATCGGTGACTTCCGATACATAGGCGTCCACCACGTCCCCGATGTCGTAGCCGCTGTTCTGCAGCACCCAGGTCAGCTCCTCCCAGGTATAGGTGACCGTCCACCTGTAATCAGGAATGGAGATCTGCGCCTCGTAGGGGTCTTCCTTTCCCCGGAGATAGGGCACGTCGGTGCCCCAGACGTTCTCCGCGTCCTCGGTGGCGCCGCCGTCGGAGGAGTGGTAGTAGGCCTGGGCCAGCTCGCCGTCATAATAGAGGCACTCCCCCTCCGTCTCCTCCACCGCCCGGTCCGTGGCGGAGGTGGCCTCACCGATGCCGCTGTACGCCTGGCAGTCTGTGGAGCTGCACACGTCGAATCCGTAGGCGGACAGGTGCTTGGTGGTGAGGCAGGCAAAGGTCCGGGCGCACACGGCCTGGGCCTTCAAGGCCTCCAGCTCCCAGTTCCCCGGCATTTCAGAGGGCAGAACGCCCTTCACATAGTCCTCCAGGTCCACCACGTTCACCACCTGCAGCCCGCCGCCGCTGACGGTGTACTCGAACCCGCCCCGGTAGCGGTTCCCCCGGAACCAGGTGACGGGGTCCCGGCCCTGGGGCATCACGGCCAGGGTGGCCTCCCTGCTCTCATAGAGGACCCGGTCTGTGCCGGTGATGGTCACCTGGATGCCGTCCCGGCCTGCCGGCTCCATGGTGATGGCGGTCTCGTCCGTCTCACCCAGGGACACGAAGGTCCGGTCGTCCTCGAAGTACCCGAACTCGTAACCGCTGCCCTCATCGTTTTCCAGGTTGGCGGAGGACATGACGGAGGAGCCGTACCGCAGCCCCACCTTCACCGTATCATTGGTGACGGCGGAGGCGCTGACAGTACCCAGGGCGTAAAATGTCACAATCAGCGACAGCAGGAACAAGCCTTTTTTCATGGAACCTCCCCAAGCCATGCACCTTGACGGAATCGCAGAAGTATGCTAATATATGTACAAATGTCCGTGCTGGAAGTACAGGCTTTCTACATCAATATGGATCATTATAGTACATTCCGGCGCCATATTCAACCAAAATCGACGGAAGGCATCGCGTTTTTCCGCCGCAACATGGGAGCAGGAGGCACATACTATGAAACAGTACAAAGTCGGAATCATCGGCGGCACCGGCATGGTGGGCCAGCGCTTCATCACGCTGATGGAGCATCACCCCTGGTTTCAGCTGACGGCCATCGCCGCCAGCGCACGCAGCGCCGGCAAACCTTACGCCGAGGCGGTGGCGGGCCGCTGGGCCCTGGACGTCCCCATGCCGGAGGAGGCCAAAAATCTGGTGGTCCTGGACGCGGAGCAGGACGCGGAGCGGCTGGCCTCCATGGTGGATTTCTGCTTCTGCGCCGTGGACATGAAGAAAGAGGAGATCCGGGCCCTGGAGGAGAAATACGCGAGACTGGAGTGCCCCATCGTCTCCAACAACTCCGCCCACCGGTGGACCGACGATGTACCCATGGTAGTCCCGGAGATCAACGCGGACCATCTGGCGGTGATCGAGGCCCAGCGCAAGCGCCTGGGCACCCGCCGGGGCTTCATCGCCGTGAAGAGCAACTGTTCGCTCCAGAGCTACGTCCCGGCCCTGCACCCCCTGAAGAAGTACGGCCTGGACAAAATCCTGGTCTGCACCTATCAGGCCATCTCCGGCGCCGGCAAGACCTTCCAGCGCTGGCCGGAGATGGTGGATAACTGCATTCCCTACATCGGCGGCGAGGAGGAGAAGAGCGAGCAGGAGCCGTTGAAGCTGTGGGGCCGCGTGGAGGACGGGAAGATCGTCAGGGCCGACGGCCCCTCCATCACCGCCCAGTGCTTCCGGGTGGCCTGCCAGGACGGTCACATGGCCGCGGTGTTTATGAAATTCGCGGACGGCAAGGCCCCCTCCATGGAGCAGATCAAGGCCGACTGGGCCGCCTTCCGGGGCGTACCCCAGGAGCTGGAGCTCCCCTCCGCCCCCAAGCAGTTCCTCCACTACTTTGAGGAGCCTGACCGGCCCCAGACCCGGCTGGACCGGAACCTGGAGCACGGCATGGCCGTGTCCATCGGCCGCCTGCGGCCGGACACCCAGTACGACTACAAGTTCGTGTGCCTCTCCCACAACACCCTGCGGGGCGCTGCGGGCGGCGCGGTGCTCCTGGCAGAGCTGCTGTGCGCCAAGGGATACATGGACTGATTCCATCTCATACATCCACAAAAGAGACGGCTTGCCGGAGTTGGCAGGCCGCCTCTTTTATCCTCAGACCTGCATCAAATTTAGGAATTGGAAATTTGAAATGGAGGTGTTCCGCCGCAGGCGGAACGATTTTAAATTTCCAAGCTCCACCGGGCACCAAGATTTCTAATTCCCCATTTCCAGCTGAAAAGGAGCGTGTGTACATTGAAAAAGCCTCTCTTCACCGGGTCCGGTGTGGCCATTGTCACGCCCTTTACCAAAGAGACCGTGGATCTCCCCACCCTGGGGAAGCTGCTGGACTTTCAAATGAAAAACGGCACCGACGCCATCATCGTCTGCGGCACCACCGGCGAGGCCAGCACCATGAGCTACCGGGAGCGGATGCGGACCATCGAGTTCTGTGTGGACCACGTGGACGGGCGGCTGCCGGTGATCGCCGGCACCGGCTCCAACTCCACAGAGAACGCCCTGGCCCTGTCCCGGGACGCGGAGCGGGCCGGGGCCGACGGATTGCTGCTGGTGACGCCCTACTACAACAAGGCCAGCCAAGCCGGGCTCATCCGCCACTTCCAGGTGATCGCCGACGGCGTGGATGTGCCGCTGATCCTGTACGACGTACCCTCCCGCACCGGCGTCACCATCGCGCCGGAGACGTATGCGGAGCTTGCCAAGCACCCCAACATCAACGGCGTCAAGGAGGCGGGGGGCAATTTCTCCAACATTCAGAAGACCCGGAACCTGTGCCCGGAGGACTTCTCCATCTGGTCCGGCAACGATGACGAGACAGCGGCCATCTGTATGCTGGGCGGCAAGGGCGTCATCTCCGTAGTGGCCAACGTCCTGCCGGCGGAGATGCACCGGCTGACGGAGCTGTGCCTGCGGAACGACTTCGCCGCCGCCGGAAAGCTGCAGCTGGAGCTGAAGGACTTCTGCGACGCCATGTTCTGCGACGTGAACCCCATCCCCGTCAAAACGGCGCTGAACCTGCTGGGCTGGGACGTGGGCCCCCTGCGCCTGCCGTTGTGCGACCCCACCGAGGCCGGGCTGGAGAAAATCAGGGCGGCCCTGGAAAAGCACGGGCTGACCTCCAGAGTATAAGCCACAGCCGCCCGGCTTTCGCCGGGCGGCTGCTGTTCGGTTCATTTCCGGGTACTGCCGCCGTACTGCTCCGAGGACAGGCGCACCTGGGCCTCTCCATCACCGATGCCGGTGATTTCCACCGTCAGCTTGTTCCGCAGGTCGGCGCTCTCCCCTTCCTGGACCTGGAAAGCCCGGACCAGCGTCTCCCCGGCGGGGATGCGAACCATGGAGAACAGCTCCTGGTTGATATGGCCCACGGTCCAGGGGCGGAAGACACGCACCAGGATGTCCTGGTCCCCCTGGTTCTCGATCACCAGGGCGGCATAGGGCAGCTCCGGCATGAAGTGGAAGGTGTACGTCAGATCCGCCCCCTGGAGGGCCACGCCGTCCACGAACCGCCCCAGATAGGCGGCTGGATCCAGCACCGCCGGGTCCACCTCGGTGAACACCCCGCAGCTGACGCCATACTCCGGCACGGTGGGCGTCTCCATCTGCCGCTGGATGAGTTCCTCCCGGATGGGCGAGTCCTCTTCCAGCCCGTGTCCGACGATGACGGAGGTGCTGTCCCCCACCTGAATCTCCGCCTTCTGGTCGCCGATGGCGACGATGCGCTCCGTGCCGTCTTCGTTCTGCGTGGTCCTTCTGGAGAAGAACTCAGCCCCCGTCCAGTAGATGGGCTGGCCGTTCCCGTCCAGACGGGGATTGCCCTCCGCATCTACGGCCGCCTCAGTGCCGAAATCAATGCAGTTCAGGTCCTCCCGGTACACCGCGCCGTAGACCATGTCCAGCACCTCCGCCGCGGTCTCGGCGCTGATGAAGTAGTGGTCCTCCCCGTTTTCATCAGTGTAGGTCAGCACAGTGGGGATCTGCGCTCCGTCCTCCGTAGTCCAGGCAGCGCCGGCAGGTACCTGTTCCTTGCCGAACAGAGCCACACCCGCCTCGCCGTAGGCCACCTGTCCGTTCAGCGTCCCGCTCTGAGGGACAGCAGGCGGCCTGGTCTCCCCCGCCAGGGAGGCCCCCACCAGCCCTACCAACAGCAGCATGGTGCTCATGCCCGCGATAAAGGGAATGTAATTGCGTTTCATCAGATTCCTTCCTTTCCTGTCACCAGGTCACATTCCTGGCAATCTCCAGCAGCTCTTCGGCGGACAGGCCCTTCCCATGGAGGGCGAAGATGTAGGGCCCGTCCGTCCACAGCAGGTCTTTTTCTGTGCTGTCCGTCTCCTCTTCCACCAGCAGGCCCAGGCGGCCGTTGACCTCCACCTCAGAGCCCTGGCAGGCGGTCCCCTTGGAACCCACCAGGTCCTCTCCCTGGGTCTGCATCAGGGTGAAGGAGGCATCCTCCCCCCTTCGGTACGCCAGACTTCGCTCCCCGCGGATCTCACTGGTGCTGCTGCGGACCAGGATGAAGCCCTCCGGCACACAGCGCAGTTGGGCGTCCTGGAAAGGCCGGGTGGTGGCGTGCTCCAGGCGGATAACGTACCGCAGTTCCCCGTCTGTCTGGGACCAGTAGATCTGGCAGTCCGTCCGGTCCCCCGCCCCCACGGAGAGTCCCGCCGCCAGGGCGCCCAGCACGGCGGCCGCCGCCAGCAGGGCCCGCCAGTGCCGCCGTCTCCGCTGACGGCGGAGCAGCGTCGCCATCCGGGCCTCGAAGTCCGGGGAGAAGTCATGGACGCAGTCCTCCCGGTCCGGCAGAGCGGAGAGGAATTTCTCCGCCGCCTCCGGCGCCGCCGCGTACAGGGCCTCCTCTGAGATCATCATGGCGTCTCCCCCCTCTCATCCAGAATTTCCGCCAGCTTCTTCCGGGCCCGGTGCAAGGTCTGGGTCACGGCATCAGGGGTGGCGGAGAGAAATCCCGCGATCTCCCGGGCGGAATAGCCGTTGTAGTATTTTAGCAGAAGCACCTCCCGGTACCGGGGCGGCAGGGATGCCATGGCATCGGCCAGACCGCCGCCCTCCGGCGGTGCGGACCAGACGGTCTGTTCATCCAGCTCCGTCTCCGGATGGCGCTGGCGGGAGCGATATAGGTCGATGGCCTTCCGCTCCGCCACCGTCACCACCAGATTCCGCGTCCGGGGACAGGGGCCGTCGGGGATAGTCGCCATGTGCTCCGCCAGCTTCACGAAGGACTGGTGCACCGCGTCCTCTGCGTCTTGTGGATTTTTCAGGATGTGATAGGCCACATGGTACATGAGGCCCCGGTAGGCCAGGTACAGCGATTCAAACCTGGTCCGATCATCCGCTGTCTCCATGGTTGCCAGATATTCCAGCATGGCGTTCCCTCCTGTCCCTCTGCTCTCTATGACGCTGGAGCGGGCGCAAATCTGACGGCCGGATTTGAAAATTCATGAAAACAGGCGGGAGTACTCCCGCCTGTTCTGCTATGCAGCGCCCAGCTCCGCCTCCTGCTGCCGGACCGAGGCCTCCATGGCCTCCAGGCTGTCCAGGGACAGCAGATCGCTGAATATATAATTCTGCAGCTCCAGCCCCGGAATACCAGTCTGGAACTCCCCGTTTTCCGTGCTGGCCAAAAGGATGCTGTCCTGGAGGAGACCTCGCAGCTCCCAGAAAAACCCGGCGATGGCCTCCGGGTCAAACTGGTGTTCCTCCCGGCCAAAGTTGATGTCAAAGGTTACCGACCTGTTGTCCGATGTGTATGCCTGCCCGTTCCCATCAAAGGCCCACAATTCATAGGCGTATTCCGCCCAGCCCTGGTACATCTCCGGCTCGTATTGCAGCAGGTAGTCCTCGCCATCGATCTTGCAGGCAAATACGCTGGTCCAGCCGGCATGGGACGGATGGGCTCCGGCGGACCACAACTCCACGCCGTCCTGCCGGATGACCTGCAGGATATACCAAGCGGGATAGTAATCTGTCTCCGGGGTGAGCACCGTCACCAGCTCCGTGGTCTCCGGCATGCCGTCGTGGTCGAAGTCGTAGTCCTCCGACAGTACCTCTGTGGTCTGTTCCAAAGCGGAGCCAGACAGCGTTCCGTCCTGGTTCATACGCACGGTGCAGCGGTAGGTGTGGGGCTCCCCTGCGTCCCCACCCCGGCCGACCGTCAGCAACAGGGTGTCCATGTCCGGCCATGTGCCCCAGTCCTCCGGGAGAAATTCGTACTCCGGGATGGGGCTGCCGTCCGGCAGGGTGAAGTCCCAGCTGATCCAGCAGGCGGTGGAGATGACCTTCACCTGGGTCCAGGTCCGGCCGCCATAGGCGATAGCCACCAGATTATTTGCCGGAGACCACCGCGCCGACTGCCAGAGCGCCCCTTGGTCCTGCCAGAGAAGTTCACCGGTCTCCGTGTCCACGATCTGCAGGAATTCCGGCACCACGTATCCGCTGACATACATCTCACTCTTTCCCGCTGTCCGGACCTGGAACCGCCCGTTGGGGGACAGGGTCTCTCCCTCCACCTGGGCTACCGGTGCGGCCTCCAGAGGCGCCCTGTCTCTTATACACATCTGACGCTGCCGACGACTCCTTAGGCGCTTGGTACTCCGCCGTCTCCTGCCGCTGTGCCGCCATTTGGGGGGACGCCACCCCCGCTGTGACCGCCGTGATAACTGCCAGTGCCAACACGCCAAAAATCCGCCGTTTGTCCATGAAAAACCACCCCGCAAGCTGTTTTGCAAACAGTTTACAGGGTGGTTTTGCCTGATGTCAACTACAATCCAGTAACAGCTCAGCCGTTCAGCCGGGCAAGCATCTCCTCCCGGGCCCCGGCGATATACGCATCGTAGGTGCACATCTTGTCGATGAGCTTCCCGTCCACGAACTCCATGACCCGGTTGGCGATGGTCTGGACAAACTCATGGTCGTGGCTGGCGAAGAGGACCACGCCCTTGAAGTCGATCAGGCCGTTGTTGACGGCGGTGATGGACTCCAGGTCCAGGTGGTTGGTGGGCTGGTCCAGCACCAGGGCATTGGAACCGAACAGCATCATCCGGGACAACATGCACCGGACCTTCTCGCCGCCGGAGAGGACCTTGACGGGCTTGTACACGTCGTCGCCGGAGAACAGCATCCGCCCCAGAAAGGACCGCTTGAAGGACTCGGTGCCCTCCTCCGCGTTGTCGGCGGTGTACTGGCCCAGCCAGTCCACCAGATTCAGGTCGCAGTCGTTGAAGAAGGCGGAGTTGTCCAGGGGGAAGTAGCTGGTGGTGATGGTGGTGCCCCACTTGAAGGTGCCCGCATCCGGCTCCAGCTCCTCCATCAAGATCTTGAACAGCGTGGTGGTGGCGATCTCGTCCTCCCCCACGAAGGCGATCTTGTCGCCCTTGTTCACCCGGAAGCTGACGTTGTCCAGCACCTTCCGGCCGTCCACGGTCTTGGTGAGGCCCTCCACCGCCAGAATCTCCTTGCCCGGCTCCCGGTCCATCTTGAAGCCCACGAAGGGATAGCGCCGGGAGGAGGCGGGCATCTCCTCCACCGTCAGCTTGTCCAGCAGCTTCCGGCGGGCGGTGGCCTGCTTGCTCTTGGACTTGTTGGCAGAGAAGCGGGAGACGAACTCCTGGAGCTCCTTGATCTTCTCCTCTTTCTTCTTGTTCTGGTCCCGGATCAGCCGCTGCATCATCTGGCTGGACTCGTACCAGAACTCGTAGTTGCCCACATACATCTTGATCCCGCCGTAGTCCACGTCCACGATATTGGTGCACACGGTATTCAGGAAGTGGCGGTCGTGGCTCACCACGATAATAAGGCTCTCGCACTCCAGGATGAAGTCCTCCAGCCACTCCACGGCGTGGATGTCCAGGTGGTTGGTGGGCTCGTCCAGCAGGATGATGTCCGGCTTGCCGAAGAGGGCCTGGGCCAGCAGCACCTTCACCTTCTCCTTGGCGGTCAGCGTGCTCATCTCGCTGTACAGAATGTCCTCGGACAATCCCAGGCCCTGGATCAGGCGGCTCACGTCGCTCTCCGCCTCCCAGCCGTCCATGTCGGCAAACTCCGCCTCCAGTTCGCTGGCCTTCACACCGTCGGCGTCGGTGAAGTCCTCCTTGGCGTAGAGGGCGTCCTTCTCCTTCATGATATCGTAGAGCCGCTGGTTGCCCATGATGACCGTGTCCAGCACCGTGTACTGGTCGTACTGGAAGTGGTCCTGCTTCAAAACGCTCATCCGCTGATCCTTGGAGATCACCACCTCGCCGGTGGTAGGCTCCAGATCCCCGGAGAGGATCCGCAGGAAGGTGGTCTTCCCCGCGCCGTTGGCGCCGATGATGCCGTAGCAGTTGCCGGGGGTGAACTTCAGGTCCACGTGCTTGAACAGGGTCTGTCCGCTGAAATTGAGACTGACGTCATTGACTGTGATCATAGCTTGTATCCTTTTTCATATCTGCGTATTTCATCGCGGCAGTAGGCGCGTTTTCCGCGCCTGCTGCCGCTCTGTGATTCGATTAGCCCTCTTCCGCGATCTTGCGGCCCATGAGGGTGCCCATGACAGAGGCCATCATCAATCCCCGGGTCCAGCCGGAGCTGTCGCCCAGGCAGTGGAGGCCCTGGAGGCTGGTGTTGAAGTCGGTGTCCATCTTCACCCGGTTGGAATAGAACTTCAGTTCCGGGGAGTACAGCAGCGTCTCATAGGCGGCGAAGCCCGGCACCACGTAGTCCATGGCCTGGATGAAGTTGATGATGTTGGTCATGGCCCGGTAGGGCATGGCGGCGGTGATGTCACCGGCCACGGCGTCCGGCAGGGTGGGCCGGATGTTGGACTGGGCCAGCTCCTTCTGCCAGGTGCGCTTGCCGTCCAGAATGTCCCCGAACCGCTGGACCAGGATCTGGCCGTTGGCCAGCATGTTGGTCAGCTCGCCCACCTTCTGGGCATAGGCGATGGGCTGGTTGAAGGGGATGGAGAAATTGTGGGAGCACAGGATGGAGAGGTTGGTGTTGTCGCTCTTCAGGTCCTTGTAGGAGTGGCCGTTCACCACTGCCAGGTTGTTGTCGTAGTTCTCCTGGCTGACGAAGCCGCCGGGGTTCTGGCAGAAGGTGCGGACCTTGTTCTTGAAGGGCTTGGGATAGCCCACCAGCTTGGACTCGTACAGCACCCGGTTCACCATCTCCATGACCTCGTTGCGGACCTCCACCCGGACGCCGATGTCCACAGTGCCGGGGGCGTGGGCGATGTTGTGCTCGGCGCAGAGCTTCTCCAGCCAGTCGGCGCCCCGGCGGCCGGTGGCCACCACGGTATGCTTGGCGTAGATCTCCAGGTCCGTCTTGCCGTCGGAGATGGCCACGCCCTTGCAGACCTCGTTCTCCAGGATCAGGTTGCTGCACTCATAGCCGAAGTACATCTCCACCCCGTTCTCCTGTAAGTACCGCTCGATGGCGAGGTAAATGCCCTGGGCCTTCTCGGTGCCCATGTGGCGGATGGGGCAGTCCACCAGCTTCAGCCCCGCCTGGATGGCCCGGCGGCGGATCTCCTTCCGCTCCTCCTCGTGGCCCAGGCCCTCGATGTGCTCATCCGCGCCGAACTCCAGGTAGATCTGGTCGGCGTAGTCGATGGTCTCCTGGGCCAGGTCCGCCCCGATCAGGGTGGGCAGGTCGCCGCCCACCTCATAGCTGAGGGAGAGCTTGCCGTCGGAGAAGGCGCCGGCGCCGGAGAAGCCGGTGGTGATGTGGCAGTAGGGCTTGCAGTTCACGCACTTCTTGGTCTTGTCCTTGGGGCAGTGGCGCTTTTCCACCGGCTGTCCCTTTTCCACCATGACGATCTTCTGGCGGCTGCCCTTCTTAATCATCTCCAAAGCGGTGAAGATACCGGCGGGGCCGGCGCCAACAATGACAACATCTGCGTTCATAGTCTTCTCTCCTCGTTTTTCCTCATTTGGCTGACAGGTCCACCCCGCGGCGCACCAGGGAATACGGCGGCACCGCCTTGGGAAGGTCCATATAGAATTTCATCTGTGGGGTGCGGGGTTCCACCAGGGGCGTCCCCGCCTCGTCCCGCATCTCCGGCACGGTTATGGAGAAGGGCCGCAGATCCGGGCCCACGATCTCCACCGTGTCCCCGGCGCGGAACTTGTTCCGCAGGGACAGCACGGCGTGCCCGGCGCTGTCGCAGTCCGTCACCACCGCCGCCACCTGCCATTCCCGGACATAGCGGGAGGTGGCGTAATACTGGCCCGGCGGGCCGTAGTAGAAGCCGGTGGAGTAGGGCCGGTGGCTCACGTGTTCCACCTCGTCCCGCCACACGGGATCGACGGACTCCCCTGCCGCCGCGGCGTCCAAACAGTGGCGGTAGGCCCCGGTGACGATGGCCGCGTAGTAGGCGGACTTGGCCCGGCCCTCGATCTTCAAACTGGAGAGGCCCGCGCCGCACAGGTCCCCCAGGTGGTCGATCATGCACATGTCCCGGGAGTTCAGGATATAGGTGCCCTGCTCGTCCTCAAACACCGGGAAATACTCTCCCGGACGCTTCTCCTCCACCAGGGCGTACTGGTACCGGCAGGGCTGGGCACAGGCGCCCCGGCTGGAGTCCCGGCCGGTCATATAGTTGGAGAGCAGGCACCGCCCCGAGTAGCTGACGCACATGGCGCCGTGGACGAAGGCCTCGATCTCCAGGTCCGCCGGGGTCTTGTCCCGGATGGTGCGGATTTCCTCCAGACTCAGCTCCCGGGCCAGGATCACCCGGCTGGCCCCCAGGTCGTGCCAGGCCCGGGCGGTCTCGTAGTTGCAGATGCTGGCCTGGGTGGAGATGTGCCGCTCACACCGGGGGGCGTACTTCTCCGCCATGGTAAAGGCCCCCAGGTCCGCCACGATCAGGGCGTCCACCCCGGCGTCGTTCAGCCGCTCCAGGTGCTCCGGCAGGCGGGATACCTCGTCGTTCCGGGGCATGGTGTTGATGGTGCAGTGGACCCGGACGCCGTGGCTGTGGGCAAAGGCCACCGCCTGGGGCAGCTCCTCATCGGAGAAGTTCCCCGCAAAGGCCCGCATCCCAAAGCTGGTGCCCGCCAGATACACTGCGTCCGCGCCATAGAGCACGGCCATTTTCAGCCGCTCCATGTCCCCCGCCGGGGCCAGCAGCTCCGGCTTGTCCCGCTTAACCGCCATAGGAGCTGCTGTTGACGAACGCGTTGTGTTCCGCCAGCGTGGTGGAGAAGTGGTGCTTGCCGTCCGTGCCCAGGGCGTAGTAATAGTAGTCCGTGCTGTTGGGGTTCAGCGCCGCGTCGATGGAGGCCAGGCCCGGGTTGGAGATGGGCGTGGGGGGTAGGCCCGCGTTCTGGTACAGGTTGTAGGGGGAGTCGGTCTGCATGTCCGCGCTGGTGATGGGGCCGGTGTGGTCCGGCAGCGCATAGAGCAGAGAGGCGTCGATCTGCAGCAGGCCGTAGGTCCCCTGCTTGTTGCCGGAGCCCTCCAGCCGGTTGTAAATGACAGAGGCGATGTTGGCCTGATCCGTGCCGTCGGTCTCCTCCTCGATCAGGGAGGCGATGGTGATGATCTCCTGCAGGGAGTAGCTGGACTCCTCCACCTGGGTCATCCGATCCTCGTCCATGCGGCTGACAAAGTTGCGGATCAGCCGGTCCAGGGCGTCCTCGGCGTTATGGCCCACATAGAACTCATAGGTGTCCGGGAAGAGGAAGCCCTCCAGTCGGCTCAGGTCCTCGGATTCGTTGTCGATGAAGTCGTAGTCAAAATCGCCGGTCTGGGCGGCCTCGGTCAGGGCCTCCTCCGTGTTGACGCCCCTTTCCGCCAGCAGGGCGATGGTCTGGCGGACGGTGTAGCCCTCCGGAATGGTGACGGTCACCGTCTCCGCGCTCAGGTTGCCGGAGGAGCTGCGCATCCCCGCGATCAGGGCGTGGTAGTCCATGTCGGTGTTCAGCTCATAGGTGCCGATGCCCACCTCTTCGCTGGCGCCGGTGACGGCCGCGAACAGGCGGAAGAACCACTTGTAGCGGATCAGTCCGGCGTCCTGCAGCTTTTCCGCGATGCTGCCCATGTCGTCATCCGCGGTGATCTCAATGGTGATCTTGGTGGTGGAGGGGATGTCCCGGCTGAAAGCACACAGGTCGCTGGCCAGCAGCCAGCCCACGCCAGCCAGGATGGCCGAGGCCACCAGCACGCACAGGATATACAGGACCGGGTTGATCCGGCGGCGCTTGCGCCGCCGCCGCTGCGGCTGCTGGGACGGATTGCCCTGGCTCCTCCCCGTATGGCCCGCCTGGCTGCGGCGCACCTGGGACGCGTCCCAGCTGGCGGTATCGCCGTTTTTGTAATCAGACATAGGAACCTCCATTTTCTCGCCCCGGCGGTGCGCCGCCGGAAACGTCCCGGGATGGGGAAGAAATCTTCCCCTCCCTGCAATTTTTTTCAGCGGCCAGGCTCCCTTTGGAAGCCGGGCGCATAGAATGTCTCAAAGCGAGGTGACAATCATGTGCTTCAACAACGGAAACAACAATTGTTCCTGCCTGTGGCTCATCATCATCGTCGTGCTGATCTGCTGCTGCTGTGGCAGCGGGAACGCCCTCGGCGGCAATAGCTGCGGCTGTGGCTGCGGCTGCGGGTGCGGCAACGACGGCTGCAACAACGGCTGCTGCTGACGGCTGCGGAGAAAATGGGGCGTGTTCGTCCCATTTTCTTTGCTCCCGTCGGGGACAGCCCCTAGTTCAGCAGCGGCTCCACCCGAGAGAGCACCTCCCGGCGGATGTCCTCCACTGTCCGGGGCGCGTCCCCGGCGGCGCAGTCGATCACCGACCAGCCCAGATCCCGGGCAATCTCGCGGGCGCCCTCCCGGCAGCGGCGGAGATAAGCCCCGTCCTGCTCGTGAATGTCCGCAGCGGTGGCGGTCGCCTGCTCCCGATGCCGGAGCATCTTCTCAGACACCTCTGTGGGCAGATCCAGGTACAGCACCAGGTCCGGCGCGGGCAGGCCCATGCGGCCGTATTCCAGGTCGAAGAGCCAGTCCAGAAATGCCTGCCGCTCCCCTTCCGGGAGCTTGGATGCCTGGTGGACGGCGTTGGAGGTGGTGTACCGGTTGGCCACCACGATGCCGCCTTCCTCATAGAACCCGCCCCAGTCCTCCTTGTAGGAGGCGAAGCGGTCCACGGCGTACAGCACCGACGCGGCGTAGGCGTTCACGTCCCCGGGCCTGTTGCCCAGGGCTCCGTGGAGGTAGAGGTTCGCCGGTTCGGCAAAGGGGTTGCCATACCGGGGAAAGTCGATCTCCCGATATGCGATGCCCCGCTGGGCCAGGGTCTCGCACAGGAGCTTTGCCTGGGTGGCCTTGCCGGAGCCGTCCGTGCCCTCGAATACAATCAGTTTTCCGCTCATCTGTGTCTCTTCTCCTGCTTGACATGGATTAAAAACAGCGGCAGCTTCATCATCCGGCCGATGCGGCGGGGCTCCTTGCACAGGCGGTAGAACCACTCCAGCCCGTGGTCGGTCCAGAATTTTGGGGCCCGCTCCACCACGCCGGCGAATACGTCCAGACTGCCCCCCAGGCCGCACAACAGCCGGGCGCCTGTGGCGGCGCCGTTCTTCGCCATCCACTTCTCCTGCTTGGGGGCGCCCAGGCAGACGAACACCACGTCCGCGCCGCTTTGGCGGATGGCCGCTACCACCGGGCCGTCCTCCTTGAAATAGCCGTCGTGGGTGCCGGCGATCCGCAGCCCCGGATGGGCCGCGGCCAGCTTCGCTCCCGCCTGCTCCGCAACACCGGGCTTGGCGCCCAGGAGGTAGAGGGACTTCCCTTCCTCCGCCAGTTTATCCATCAAATGGGTCGCGAATTCAACGCCCGGCGTCCTTTCCTTCAGAGGCGTCCCCAGCATGGCCGCGCCCTTGATGACGCCGATGCCGTCCGGCAGCACTAGATCCGCGCCGTTCACCGCGGCCCTGGCCCCGCTGTCCTCCCGGCAGACCTCCACGATCTCCGGATTGGGGGTCACCACATAGTGGGGGCCCGGACTGCGGACCAGCTCCATCCCCCGCTCCACGGCCTCTGCCATGGTCAGGTTGTCAAAGCCGACGCCCAGCACGTCGATGCGCATGGAATCACCTCACTACATACTCATACAGGATAGCAGTATACCACAGGATTTCCAGTTTGTCCAACCAAAAATCAACAGGGACGCCAAAAACCGGCGTCCCTGCTGAACGATTCAGTTTTCCGGCGCCGGTACCGCCTGCTTTTTCCGGAAGTCCGGCAGCTGGGCCAGCACCACCGCCGCCAGCATCAGCACGCAGCCCAGGTACTCCTTCCCACTCATCCGGTCCCCCAGGATCAGCGCCCCGGCGACGGTGGCGAACACGGACTCCAGACTCAGCAGCAGGGACACCACCGTGGGGTTGGAGTCCTTCTGCGCCAGGATCTGGAGGGTGTATCCCACGCCGCTGGAGAAGATGCCCACATACAGGACAGGCCCGATACAGGCCAGCAGCCCCGCCCAGTCAGGCGTCTCCATCACCAGCATCAGTCCGGCAGAGAGCACCGCCATCACCAGGAACTGTACGCAGGACAGGGCCACCCCGTCCACCTTCCGGGTAAAGTGGTCGATCAGCAGGATGTGTCCGGCGAAGCAGAAGGAGCACAGCAGCACGTACCAGTCCCCCTCCGTGATGGAAAAGGACTCCTGCACGCACAGCAGATACAATCCCACCACCGCCAGCGCCACACTGAGCCAGATCGCCCGGGGCGCCTTTTGCCGGAGGAAAATCCCCGCAATGGGCACGATGACAATATAGAGGGCCGTGATGAACCCCGCCTTGCCGGAGGTGGTGGTCTCCAGCCCCATCTGCTGGAGGTTGGTGCCCATTGTCAGGACCACGCCGCAGCAGATACCGCCGATGGCCAGATCCCGCCAGGAACCGGGCCGGACCTGGGCCTCCTCCTGAAAATCCCGCCGCCGCAGGCAGCGGAACACCAGACACAGCACCAGCAGAAACACAAAGGCCACCGCGCTTCTGGCGGCGGTGAAGGTGAAGGGACCCACATGGTCGGCGGCCACGCTCTGGGCCACGAAGGCGGTGCCCCAGATCAGAGCCGCCAGCACGGGGAATACATTTTGACGGATGTGGTTGACTTTCATCAGACTTGCTCCTCACCAGGATCTATGCTATACTTTTGCAAACTCCCGCAGATTTGATGTCCGGGATCAAAAGCCGCGAACAAATAAAAATTTTAACACAACGGGGCGGAAATGGCAAGACCCGGTTCCTCCCCGAGAAAAGGAGGCGGCCCATGCTGCTGTTTGACATGGACGGGACGCTGATCGACTCCAACGGCGTCTGGAAAAACGTGGACCGGGAATTTCTGGCCCGGCGGGGCATTGCGTACACCCACGCCTATTACGAGGGCGTAGCCCATACCATCCTTCCCCTGGCCGCCAAGTTCACCAAGGAGTACTGCCGCCTCACGGAGTCCTGCGAGGAGATCATTGCCGAGTGGATGGAGATGGCCAGGGACGCCTATGCCCATGTCACGGTGAAGCCCGGCGTCCGGGCGTATTTAAAGCAGTGCCGGGCAGAGGGCCGCCGGATGGCGGTGGTGACCTCCAGCGTGCCGGAGCACTGCCGCACCGCCCTGACCCACCTGGACCTGATGAAGTACTTTGAGGGCGTCACTCTGGCCCACGACCTGGGGTTGGAGAAAAAGGACCCGGCCCTGTGGCGTGCCGCCGCAGAGCACTACGGCGTGGCACCGGAGGACTGCACGGTGTTCGATGACAGCCTCTCCGCCTGCAAGGGCGCCAGGGCTGCAAAGATGCGGGTGGTGGGCGTTTACGACGGTTTCTTCGCCCAGGACGAGGCGGCCATGCGGGGATTTTGCGACGTGTATATCCGGAGCTTTGAGGAGCTGCTGCTCCCGCCCCGGCAGGCACTCCGCCCATGAGCGGCCTGCCTGAGGCCCTGGAGACGGCGCGGGAGGCCGGAGAGGTGCTCTCCGCCGCGGTCCTTTCCCAGGAAAACGCCGAGGGGCTGGACGGCTCCGGCCTGGACTTCCGGGACTGCCGGTTCCAGTCCTGCCGCCTGCGGAACTGCGATTTCACCGGCGCAGCCTTTTACGGCTGCACCTTCACCGGATGTCTCCTGGAGAACTGCCGCCTCTCCGCCACCTATTGGAAGGACTGCCGCCTCTCCGGCTGCAAATGGGACGGCGCGGACCTGCGCCGCTCCCGGTGGAAGGACAGCGTTCTGGAGGAGACTCTGCTTCGTTATGTCAACTTTTCCGGCGGCGTCTGGGAGCGTATTTCCGTGAAGGAATGTGACTTCACAGAGTCTACGCTCTCGGAGATGCGGCTGAAAAAAGCTGCCATGGAGAAGACGGACCTGACCGGGGCGGAGCTGTTTCGCACCAGCCTTGCCGGCATGGACCTGACGGCCTGCACCCTGGACCGGATCGTGCTGTCGGAGACCTGCCGGGAGCTGAAGGGCGCCGTCATCAACGCCGCCCAGGCCGCGGTGGTGGCCCGGATTCTGGGCATCCGGGTGGAGCCGTAGGGGGGGCATCTGTCCAGCCGCAGGCATGGCTGATCCCCGTGCAATGGACCGGATCTCCCACCCCCGATCACACACAAAACACCAGGGCCCGCCGAAAACGGCGGGCCCTCTGCTGTTCAGATTGCTTTCTGCTGGCCAATCACGTCCCGGCACCAGGCAAACAGCCGGTCCGTGAGGGCTGTCAGGTCCTCCCGGCACTCCCCTGCTTTCAGGGCCTGGGCAGTTTGCAGAATCTCCAGGTCCTGCCCGGTCAGGTGCTGTTCCAGGTCTGATCTCCGGCGGCAGTAGAGCCCCTGCTCTGCATACAGCTTGGCCTGCAGCAGGAACACGGCGGCCTTGCAGGCCTCCGCCACCGCCTCCCGGCTTCTGCCGTGGAGAAAGTTGTGGCAGCACAGGTGATACAGTCCGCAGGCCCCCTGATGGAGGGCCCGGCGGGCGTCCCCTGGCTCCTCCGGCGGCAGCAGGTCCGCAAGGTGTCCGCACCAGTCGGTGGTGTCCCGGCGGAACTGGAACAGCTCCCCCCGGTCCCAGGCCGCCAGCTCCGCCGTACCGGAGACGAAGCCGCACAGCTTGTCCCGGTCCGGCAGGTCCTTCACGGCTGCCCGGTAGGTCTCCAGGTCTTGCAGAGAGCAGCTGTCCAGAATGCACACCACGTCGATGTCGCTGTCCGGTCCGGCTTCTCCCCTGCCCCGGCTGCCCTGGAGGCCGATGTACCGCACCCGGTCCCCAAAGGCGGCCCGGACGGCCCCGCAGTATTGCTTCATCCAGTTTTCGATCTCCATCATCACAGTTTCCTCATGTGGGCTCCCGCGGATTTCAGCATCAGCTTCTTTTTGCCCACGGTGTCAAAGGCCACTTCCGCCAGGGCGTCGCCGCCCATGGGCCGGACAGAGAGCACCATGCCCTTCCCGAAGGCGGTATGCTCCACCATGTCCCCCTGCTGTAATTGCAGCAGAGGCGCCGCCGGGGCGGCGTTCTTCCGGGTGGAGGACGCCTGCTGGACAGAGGCCAGGGGCCGCTGGGGCGCCTGGGCCGGGGCCCGGTAGCTGTGGACGCCGCCGCTGCTCCAGGAGCCGCCGGCGCGGGCGGGGGAGCTGCCCCAGCCGTCCTCGTACCGGTCGCCGCCGAAGGTGCCGTCGTGCTCCATACCGCCGAAACGGGGCTCCGGCTTGCTCTCCCAGCGCATGTTCTCCTCCGGGATCTCTTCCAGGAACCGGGAGGCCCGGTTGGCGCTGGTACGGCCGTACAGCATCCGCTGCCGGCAGTTGGTGAGGGTCAGCTTCTCCTTGGCCCGGGTCATGGCCACATAGAGCAGCCGCAGCTCCTCGGCCATCATCTCCAGCTCCAGCTTCCGGGCCACCGCCCGGCGGGCCAGGGTGGGATACTCCATCCCCCGCTCCACGTCCAGCCGCTTGGGGCCCACCCCCAGCTTGGGGTGGAACAGGATGGGCCGGCTCATGTCCTCCCGGTTGAGCCTCCGCGCCAGCCCGCAGAGGAGCACCACGGGGAACTCCAGCCCCTTCGACTTGTGGATGCTCAGGATGCGCACGCCGCCCCCCTCCCGGCCGGGGGCGGGCAGGGCCAGCTTGGCCCCGTTCTCCCGCAGCCGGGTCAGGTAGGACAAAAAGCCGAACAGGCCCTTGTGGCCCGCGCCCTCGAAGCGGCGGGCCAGCTCCGCCAGGGTGAGCAGATTGGACTGCCGCTCCTCCCCCCGGTCCATTGCGCCGAACACCCCCAGCAGATTGGTGCGGTCGTAGAGCTGCCAGAGCAGCTCGTGGCTGCTCAACTCCCCCGCGCCGAAGCGCAGCTCGTCCAGCTCGGCCAGAAAGGCCCGGCTGTCCTCCCCCCCGTCGGCGGCCAGGGCGGCGTAGAAGTCGGTGTCGGGACTGGCGGCCCGGAGCTCCGCCAGCCGGTCGGCGGAGAAGCCGTACACCGGGGAGCGGAGGACGGAGATGAGGGGCACGTCCTGCCGGGGGTTGTCCACGATCTGGAGCAGGGAGAGGGCCACGTTCACCTCTGTGGCGG
>OJQV01000631.1_pt1 | contig 23072 bp, 14 predicted proteins | sample 1598821 | NCBI WGS metagenome assembly OJQV01 (sample SAMN03922509, study PRJEB24848) | human gut metagenome | isolation source: stool sample | host: Homo sapiens | place: Germany | collected 2011-11 | reverse complement strand
CAATTATTATGTAACCAGATTTTCAGCAGTCTGTTAAAATAGTATTGAGGGGATAACTGGTATGAAAAAGTTTCAATATGGGTTCTATTCATACAATGTTTTACTATATACTTCTACAAAGATAATATAATTGATGACAAAATCAAATTTTTGATTTTACCGAAGTATAGTCTATTTTTTATATTGTGTGAATATTAGAGATAATATATCGAGGGAGAGAAATTTTAAAGGGGACTTTTTATTGTACAGCTTTTAATAAATTTGACCTATGAAATTTATTCTATTTACTGCTATTTCGTGTAACTTTGCACTCCAAAATAAGACGCAATGCAAGGATTATATTCGATAGGATTACTTATTGTTTCTAATGTGTTTATGACACTGGCTTGGTATGGGCATTTGAAATTGCAAGAAATGAAGGTTATCAATAATTGGCCGCTTTATGGTGTGATATTACTTAGTTGGGGTATAGCATTGTTCGAATATTGTTGCCAAGTGCCAGCTAATCGATTGGGATTCAGAGAGAATGGAGGGCCGTTTAGCCTTATGCAATTAAAGGTAATACAAGAAGTAATAACCTTAATCATATTCACTCTATTTTCGGTCGTAGTTTTTAAAGGAGAGTCGTTACATTGGAACCATATTGCGGCGTTCGGCTGCCTTGTTCTTGCCGTTTATTTTGTATTTATGAAATAAGCGATAATCGTATCTATTTAATGATTAGGTATAAAATAGGGTAGAGCTTTCCCGAAAGGTCGGTTTTGTCCCGACCGATTATTTTGGAACAGATAAGTGCAGTAGATACTGTATTTTAAAGGGCAAAATAACTAAATCGATTCAATATGCTTATTCCAAGCCAGCACAAACGGATCCAATTTAGGAACCTCTTTGGTAGCAATCCTGGCATTCTCACGTCCTACATCAAAGTTATGCTGGTATTCAAAAATCGTTTCAGGCTTGGGTGTATCCTTTGAAAAACTTAAGTCTAAGTCCTATTTCTGAGTTTTAGCTATCGTAACATTAAGATCTTCATTTAGCCGAGTTTTATCTTGAGCAGAGCACTTGATAATGGAATCACGGCCCAAGAAATTATAGAATTTTAAGCCATTAAGTATCTTTTGTGACTAAAATCTATAATTTTAGAATACAATATCTTTTTACAAACTTATACAAAGACTCATCTTATTTTCAAACACTTCTTATCGCAACCTTGATAACTCCGTCCTCTCTATTTTCAAAGATACGGTAAGCTTTCTCAATTTCATTCAATGAAAAATGGTGAGTAATGAGTGGCGTGGTATCTATCCTACCCGATTCTATCAAGCGAAGTATCTCTGCACAATCACAACCGTCCACCCCTCCGGTTTTAAAGATAAGATTTTTTCCATACATATCGGGTAAGGGCAAAATTTGAGGTTTATCGTAAAGTGCCACGATCGTTACAATAGCATTGGAACGAGCACATTTCCAAGCCAAACGGAAAGTATCCTCGCTTCCCGCCACTTCCAAAACCACATCAGCACCGCCATGATCGCTATTTTTACGAACAAACTCCTCGCAATGTTCAGGAGTAGTTACCAATATGTCGGGATAATGTTCTTGCAAAAACTGTATTCTTTCCGGGGACTGCTCACAAACAATAATACGCCGGGGATTCTTTAACAAAGCGCACAATAAGGTACAAATGCCGGTAGGACCGGCTCCAATAATCAGAATCGTATCCTCCGATGTAATTTCCGAAATACGTACGGACCAAAAACCGGTTGCCAAAATATCGCCTACAAACAAAGCTTGTTCGTCGCTTACCGTATCTGGAATACGATTCAAACCTTGATCGGCATAGGGCACTCGAACATATTCGGCTTGACCGCCATCGATACGACACCCCAAAGCCCAACCGCCATTGGGATCCATACAATTATTGACATACCCACGACGACAGAAGAAACATTCGCCACAAAAAGTTTCGACATTTACAGTAACCCTATCTCCCGGCTTAATACCTATAACATCTTCTCCCACATCTTCTACGACACCCACCATCTCGTGCCCGACCGTTACTCCCGGCACGGCATGCGGCACACTACCATGTTTGATATGGAGATCGCTGGTACAAATACTTCCAAGAGTCACCCTCACAATCGCATCGCGCGAATCTTTCAACCCGGGTTTCAGCTTTTCTTGCAATTCAAACTTACCGGGTTCAACGTATGTATATGCCAACATAATATTATCCTTATCATTTTTCAAAACTTCCCTCACAAAGATAGAAGAAACGGATTTCAGAAGCAAATATTCTTTGTTAAACAGAGTCACTACGAATCAAATAGCAATCTATCGGTGTATTCTATGACGACTACCAGCTATGTAAAAAGAGTATGACATCAATTAAAAAATATTTACTTCATACAAATACAAACTGCTTTCACAACTTTCTTGTTATTTTTGTATGACTAAAAGAGTGTTAATATGAAAAACCGAACAAAAAAATTGTTTAAGATTACGGGTATTACACTGGGAGCGTTGATAGTCTTTCTCTCGGCAGTAATCGCTTTCTCCATAAATTTTATATTTACGCCTGAAAAATTGACCCCCATCGTATTAAACGTAGCCAATCAAAACATAAATGCCAAGCTCGATATGAATAGCGTAGAGCTGACCTTTTTTTCAACTTTTCCCCGTTTTGGAATAAAATTGGAAAATGGCACATTAGTATCAAAGGCTATCCGTGATTCTTTATGGCAACGTACCGACACATTAGCCACTTTTCGAAAAGCCGTTGCCGTAATCAATCTCGTCGATTATTTGCAGCAAAAAAAGATCAGTATCAACCGATTATCATTGGATAGTACAAACATATACGCCTTTAAAGGAAAAGATGGAATCGCCAACTGGAATATATTGATCGCCGACACGACAAATACACCCGATACAACAACCGCTACTTTGCCAATTATTAACGAAATAGACATCAAGCACGTTTCGCTACGTCATACCACGGTCACTTTCGACGATCGGGAAATGAATGTATTCGCCAATCTATGGGATGCAAATCTTAAATTAAAAGCAAATTTAAAGAAAGAACAGTCTACGTTAACGTTGGATTTCAACAACAAAAACATTCTGTTCTGGCAAAATGGTGAATTACTGGCTCATCGTATCGCCACCCACCTACAAACCGACATCGAGCTAAATCGTTCGAACCGGGCTCTTTCCTTACACGATGCTATGATGGAGATTAACGGCATAAAATTAGACATACACGGCTCTATCTGCAAAGACACGACCGCACAAGCGTTAGATATCGATCTGCAATACGGGCTACATGCTCCTTCGTTGGAAACAGTCCTTCACATGATTCCCGAAAGTATTCTCAAAAAAGAAAAAGTTTCGGCCAAAGGCGACGTTACAGTTAATGGCAATCTAAAAGGTCTATATGGAAAAGGGAAAATGCCATTAGCTACATTAAAAATAGAAATAAACGATGCATCCGCCCAATATGCCCAATTGCCCTATGGAATAGATGAACTTAAAGCCAACTTTTTCGGACAGATAGACTTAATGCGGCAATCGCCATCTTATCTCGATCTTAAAATATTTCACTTCAAAGGAGCTCATACCGATATCTTGGCCGACGCCAAAGTAAATGATCTATTAGGCGATCCCGACATCTCGTTTCATACCCAATCTACGATAGACCTAACTGCATTGGCACAAACATTTCCTTTACAAGATGGTGTGAGTATCGAAGGGAAATTAGATGCCGACATGAACGTGCGTTGTCGTTTGTCATCTATCAAAAAGAAAAACATAGGACGAATTCGGGCCAAAGGAAAAATAAATATGAGCAAATTGGCTTTACGAGACAAAAATAAGAAATTCGAATTCACGAGCGATGCTTCACTGTCTTTCGTGGGAAACGATGTATTAGGAGCCCATATCGAAATAGGAAATATGGCTTTTCACTCAACGCGATTAAACTCATCGATAAACAATCTATCGGCTTTAATAAAAACGACCAACCCACAAGATACTACACGAATTGCTCTTGTAGAGTGTAAACTAAATGCAAACAAATTAAAAGCCTCCCTACCGGATACATCAAATTTATTTTGTGGGAAAACCGTTGCAACCGTAAAATTACAACCGACAGAAAACAATCCTACCCGACCCGAAATAGGATGCGCATTAGAAGCCGACACCTTGTTCTGCCGTCTCGGAGATACTAAATTGGGCATGGACAAAGCCGGGATTACAATAACGGCACAACAATTGAAAGACTCTTTGTGGATTCCAAAAGGCATAGTAGGTTTTAATCGGCTTTTTGTACGTACCCCACAATCGGCTTTACCTATTCGAATGCAAAAGACTGCGATTTCAGTCGGTAATCGAGCTATTACTTTACATAACGCAACCATGAAAATAGGAAGATCCGATTTGACAGCGACCGGCGCGATTCACGATTTATACGGCGCTATGCGTCACAATAAAAAACTACGGGCCACATTAACACTTTCCTCTAAGAATCTAAATTGTAATCAGTTAATTCGGTCTATCTCTTTTCCAAAAGACACTGCTCAAATCGAAACTGAATCCGACACTACGTCGACTGCTCTAAAACTATTCGTTATTCCTCGAAATATCGATTTTGCATTACAAACCAATTTGAATCGGGTTCGTTACGGGAAAATGGTTTTCAAAAACGTACACGGTGCAATAGATATACGCAATCAAGCCATTCACCTCAAAGAGCTCAGTATGGAAGGAATGGATGCGACTATGCGCACGACGCTGATCTATCAAGCCCGACAACCAGAGCAAGGATATGCCGGATTCGATTTCAAACTTCATAATATCAATATAGGGAAACTTGTCGATTTTATTCCTTCGTTAGATACCATTGTCCCCATGCTACGGTCATTTCAAGGAACTGTCGATTTCAATGTATCGGCCGAGTCGGGCTTAGACTCATGCCTCAATATAAAAATACCCTCGTTACGATCGGCTATCCATGTTGAAGGCGATAGCCTCGTCCTTCTCGACGGTGAAACTTTTGCCGAAATATCGAAAAAATTTTTCTTCAAGAACAAAGAGAGAAATTTGATCGACAGTATCTCTGTCAACATCAGTGTCGAAGACGGTAATGTAACCGTCTACCCGTTTGTAATAGAAATGGATCGCTACCGGGCTGCCGTAGGAGGGAACCAAGACTTGGATATGAATTTTAATTATCATATATCCATACTCAAATCGCCCATACCCTTCAAACTGGGACTGAATATTTCGGGAAATTTAGATAAAATGAAGTTCGGTATGGGCAAAGCCAAATACAAAAACGCTGTCACACCGGTAGAAATACACAAAGTCGACAGTACTATTGTAAATATGGGAGAACAAATTGTTCGGGATTTCAAGAAAGTTATGCGACGACAATTGCCACAAACATAAGCCTCCAACTAATAAGTATCATGTTCGATAAACCCATATGTCATATAAAATCGCCCTATCTTCTTCCCGAGATTACACCGAAATACTTAATGTATGGAAAAACTCTGCAAGAAGTTCCCTTTACTTTTTAAGTGAAAAAGATGCACTTTATGTTCCCTCCTACTTTCAATGCATTTAATTGGCATATATGAATGCTGGAATAAGGTAAAGGCAATTTTGTTGTCTGACAGAATACATATTGTTTGGCAGGTATGTGCCAATTCATATTGAGAAAAAATAGGGTGCTCATTGACTAATTCACTCAAGACTGCATACAACTTATGTAGATGTGCACGGCAAATTTTAAACGGATTATTTTATCATCTTATGCTTTATTGCGATATTTGCGTTACGATAAATCTGTAACGGAATGATTGAAATAGTATGAAGCCTAATAATCCTTTTCTTATTTCGGGATATTACAGCCCGGAATTCTTTTGCGACAGGGAGCAGGAGACCAGAGTTATTCTCGAAGCTCTCCACAATGGACGCAACGTGACATTGATAGCACCCCGTCGTATGGGAAAGACCGGGCTGATCCGTCATGCCTTTTACCGTTTGAAAGAGCAGCAGCCAGATATCGATACTTTCTATTTGGATATCTATTCAACCCAATCATTAGGCGATTTTGTACGATTGTTCGCCAGTACAGTGTTGGGACAGCTGGACTTCGCCTCACAAAAGGCTTTGAGTCGTATAAGTAAGTTTGTCCGCAGCAGCCGTCCCGTGTTTGATTTTGACGAATCGGCAGGTGTTCCTAAGGTGACGATAGATGTGGCTCCGGCCGAGGAAGAAAACACTTTGAAAGAGATATTCGAGTATCTGGGCTCGTCAGAGAAACGGTGCTATGTTGCCATAGACGAGTTCCAGCAGATTGTTGAATATCCGGAGAAAGGTGTTGAAGCATTGTTGCGCTCCTATATCCAGTTCCTGCCCAATGTAAACTTTATCTTTGCCGGCAGCAAACAACATCAGATGCAGGAGATGTTCACTTCGTCGAAAAGGCCGTTCTATCAAAGTACGCAACCGCTTACAATCGGTCCGATACAACGGGACGAATATGCAAGTTTTGCAACAGGGCATTTTGCCGAGCACAATGTGAAATTGCATCAAGAAGTTTTCAATTCAATATATGAAAAGTACGAGGGTCATACCTGGTATGTACAGTGTCTCCTTAACCGCCTGTACGGGTTCGATCGGAATGTGGATATGGAACTGGTTTCATACGTCACAGGGCAGATTTTATCCGAGTATAGTTACATGTATGCAGACTTGCTGAAAACATATTCTTTCGGTCAGGTGCGCCTGTTGAAAGCTATTGCCCGAGAGGTGTGTGTCAAAGAAGTGCTGGCTGGAGATTTTATCAGTCGACATCGGCTTCGTGCGGCGAGCAGTGTCAGTGCTTCATTAAAGAAACTGATCGACAACGAATTGATCTACCAGACACCTTGCGGGTATATCATTTACGATCGTTTTATGAGCGAGTGGTTGCGGAAACAACCATTCTAAAATAGCGGAAATATTAAATAGAACTTAGAAAAATCATTATGGCGGTAAAAAAGTCAGAACTATATAGTACATTGTGGAAATGCTGTGACGAACTTCGCGGCGGTATGGATGCAAGTCAATACAAGGATTATGTGTTGGTCATTCTTTTCGTTAAATATATCAGCGATAAAAAGCGTAATGACGAAGGCTTCGATATAGATATACCTAAAGGTTGTTACTTTGAGGATTTTGTCGCTCTCAAAGGCAACCCGAATATTGGGGAGGAGATGAATAAAAAGATGGCTGCTCTTGCCGAGGCCAATCAACTTGGTGGCGTTTTTGTAGCCGACTTTGAAGATGACACCAAGCTGGGCAAAGGAAAGGACAAAGTTGAAACTTTAAGTAAACTTATTGCCGTTTTCCAGAATGAGAACCTCGATTTTAGCAAAAATAGAGCGGCAGATGACGATCTTATAGGTGATGCTTATGAGTATCTGATGAAGAATTTTGCCACAGAGAGCGGTAAGAGTAAAGGCCAGTTTTATACTCCGGCCGAGGTCAGTCGTGTGATGGCCGAGGTTATCGGGTTAGGAAATGCCAAAAATGGGAGAAAGACGACTATCTATGACCCTACTTGCGGCTCGGGTTCCCTGCTTCTTCGTGCTATGTGTGAAACTCCCGGTGGGGCAACTCTCTATGGTCAGGAAAAAGACAATGCTACTGTCGGTTTGGCAAAAATGAATATGATTCTCCATAATGAAATCTATGCCGATATCAGACAAGGCGATACGATTAATGATCCTCAATTTAAGGAAAGCGATCAGTTAAAGACCTTCGATTATATTGTCGCAAATCCGCCTTTTTCAACAAAGTCGTGGTTGAAGAGTGCAAAGTTCGAAGATGAATACCATCGTTGGGGCGAAGGCATTAAAATCGGTGTTCCGCCGGAAAAGAATGGCGATTATGCTTTCCTTCTCCATATCGTACGCTCTCTGAAACAGACCGGCTGTGCCGCCTGCATTTTGCCTCATGGCGTCCTTTTTAGAGGCAATGCCGAGGCTCAGATTCGTAAATATCTCGTTGCCGAAAAACGGTATATCAAGGGAATCATAGGACTCCCTGCCAACCTTTTTTATGGTACAGGTATTCCGGCTTGTATCATCATTATAGAAAAGTCGGAAGCAGTAGGGCGTAAGGGAGTGTTTATGATCGATGCCAAAGGTGGATATATCAAAGATGGAGCTAAGAATCGTCTGCGAGAGCAGGATATTCGGCGCATTGTCGATGTGTGGCAAGCACAACGCGATGTGCCTCATTATGCGCGCTTTGTGCCTATGGAGGAGATTGAACGCAACGATTACAATCTCAACATTCCTCGCTATGTATCTGCTCCCGATACGGAGATTCTGCAAGATATCGATGCACACCTTCATGGAGGTTTGCCCAAATACGATATAGACCAACTCGATACCTATTGGGAGGTATGTCCGTCGCTTTGTGATGACCTCTTTTGCGACCATCCTACGCGCAAAGGTTACTATTCTTTGAAGTGTAACCCGGAGGCAGTGCGTGATGCTGTTACCGGGAATGTAGATTTCCGTAATCAGAAAGAGGTGTTCCAGAAGAGTTTTGCCGAGTGGTGCGATTCTCACCGGGCTCAACTTTACGCTCTCGTCCCGGGTTTTGCTCCCAAGAAACTTATCGAGCAGCTGGGTAACTCGTTGTTGGCTGTCTTCGAGGTAGATAAGTCGCTTGTCGAGGCGTATGATGTCTATGACAGTTTGATGAACTACTGGGGTGAAACGATGCAAGATGATTGCTATATGATTTCGTCCGGAGGCTGGACGGTGCAACTGTACACGCCACAACCAGCTTCCAAGAAGAAAGAGAAAAAGGCTGCTACGCCCGAAGATGTCGTTTGCGACCTGCTGCCTGTACCAATCGTTATCGACGAGTATTTTGCAGAGAAGCGCGATGTTATTGCTGCGGCCGAGGAGTTGCTGGCACAAAATGAGACACAGCTTGCGGAATTGGTCGAGGAGCAGGCGGAGAATTACCTCGATGAGGACAACTTCCCCGATGGTAAGATGACCGATGCCAATATCAAGAAACGAATGAAGGCGCTCGATAAAAAAAACGATGCCGACGAAATTGCCGTACTGCAAAAGTATCTCGACCTCAAAGGTGATATATCACTCAATAAGAAACTGATCAAAGAGCGCAAGTACGACCTGCTTACCGCTCTTGTCGTCAAGTATGCCGATTTGTCCGAGGCGGATATCAAGCGCTTGGTTATCGAGCAGAAGTGGTTCGCATCGCTTACTTTGCGCCTTGACGGTGAGATGCAGCATATCAGTCAGCAGCTCACTTCCAAAGTTTCGGCTCTTGCGGAGCGTTATGCCCAGACGCTCCCCGAGATTGATGCCGAGATAGCCGGCCTGGAAGCAAAGGTTGCTGCACATCTGAAACAGATGGGATATTGATCTGAAAAATTGAGGCTACAAAGTGGGCAGATTGATAATTATTAAAGCGTAAGTAATGGATATACCACAAGGATATAAACAAACCGAGTTGGGAATAATACCCGAAGATTGGGAGATCGTCCGGTTGGGAGACATCGGTAATTTTTCGAAAGGAGCAGGTATTTCTCGAGAGGATGTGCAAACTGGCAATATTCCAGCTATTCGATATGGAGAAATATATACCACGCATAATTATTGTATTCAAATATTTTATTCATATATTGATACAGTTGTAGCACAACACGCTAAGATGCTTTCTTATGGCGATATTCTTTTTGCTTGCTCTGGAGAGACGAAAGAAGATATAGGTAAAAGCGTTGCTTATGTAAATGATATTATCGCTTATGCTGGTGGAGATATTATTGTATTGTCACCAGATCAGTCTTGTTATGATTCTCGATTTATGGGATATGCTACTAATGCCGCATATGTTGTAAGTCAAAAATCGGCTAAGGGACAAGGTGATGCCGTTGTACACATCTCGAAAGATTCATTGGCTGAAATAATGCTATATGTCCCTCAAAATAAGGATGAGCAACAAGCAATAGCGGAGGCGCTGAGTGATATAGATGGATTGATTGCGACATTGGATAAGAAAATCGCCAAGAAACGCCTGATTAAGCAAGGGGCGATGCAACAACTCCTAACCGGCAAAAAACGTCTCCCCGGCTTTTCCGACCCATGGGTGGAAAAAAGGTTGGGAGATATGGGGCATTTAATGAATGGCTATACCTTTAAGAGTGAAACATATAATCTTGCCGGAGAATTTAAGATTATTACTATCGCCAATGTTCAGAGTGGTTATTTGATGATTAATGCTTGTAATAGAATCATTGAGCTCCCCGTAGACATTCAACCTCATCAAATGTTGAAGAAAGGTGATATTCTTATATCTATGACTGGTAATGTGGGTAGAACATGTGTCGTTAATCAAACAAAGTGTTTGCTTAATCAAAGGGTTGGTAAATTTGATATCGATAAAGATTTTATTAGCTCGCAATTTTTGTTTGAATTGCTTAAAAATGAGCATTTTGAAAATGCTATGATAGACGCTGGTCAGGGCGCTGCACAAGCTAATATCGGGAAAAATGACATTGAAAACTATAAATGTTATGTGCCGAGAAATAAAGCCGAACAAAAGGCAATTGCTACAATTCTGAACGATATGGATAAAGAGATAGACGACCTTGAAGCCCAGCGAGACAAGTACCGCCTCTTAAAATCGGGCATGATGCAAAAACTATTAACGGGACAAATAAGATTAAAGATAAAATAGACTTATGGACACAAACATCGGGGCAAAGGAGCGTGTAACGCAAAACAGGTTGATAGGGCTTTTTAAGAATGTCTTAAAGTACACCTATCTTGGAAACTGGGAGACTCGTGAGGGTAACGCCAATATCGAAGAAACGTTGCTCATGGCATATCTCTCGCGGCGTAGCTATACCGACAAAGAGATACGGAGTGCCATCGCTAAATTCAAGCAGGCGGCAAACTCCCTTGGTGGGGGATTATATAACGCCAACAAGGAGGTGTATACCTTGTTGCGCTATGGCGTGAATGTACAGGCCGAGGTGACCGAAAAGAAAAAGATGGTGCACCTTATCGACTGGGCGAACCCGATGGAGAATGATTTTCAGATAGCCGAGGAAGTAACCATTCAAGGCGAAAGCGACCGCCGTCCCGATCTGGTCGTTTATGTCAATGGTATTGCTCTTGCCGTAATCGAGCTCAAGCGTAGTACGGTCTCTGCTCACGAGGGTATTCGCCAGAATATCCGTAACCAGCAGGACGGTTATATTCCTCGATTCTTCACGACCATACAGTTGCTTTTTGCGGGCAACGATACCGAGGGATTGCACTATGGTGTAATCAAGACGCCCGAGAAATTCTGGTTGCGCTGGAAAGAACCGTGTGGCGAGCCGTGTAAACCCTCGCGCTTCACGGCCGAGGAATACCCCAATGAGTTGGATCGTAGTGTATTGCAATTTTTTGATCCAGTCAGGCTATTGGAATATATCCATGATTTTATCATTTTTGATGGAGGCATCAAAAAAGCCGCTCGTCCCAATCAATATTTTGCTGTCAAAGCCGCTCAACCCAGAATCTGCAAGAAGCAAAACGGTATTATATGGCATTCGCAGGGTTCGGGTAAATCGCTTACGATGATTTGGCTGGCCCGATGGATACGTGAAAACGTAAGTGATGCTCGTGTGGTGATTATTACAGACCGCGATGAGCTGGACAAGCAAATAGAATCGGGCTTCAAGGATGCAGGGGAGCAGATTCAGCGAGCCAAGAGTGGTGGTAAGCTGATTAAGATGCTCAATGCTGCCGAACCTTGGTTGATTTGCACGTTGATTCACAAATTTGGCAATAAGAATGACGGCGATGCCATATCGGTAGGAAATAAGAAGGCAAGTAAGTCGCTCGACTTGTATCTTGAAGAGTTGGCAAAATCGCTCCCCGCTGATTTTCGAGCGAAGGGTAATATTTATGTCTTTATTGATGAATGTCATCGCACACAAGGAGGCATGCTCCACGAAGCCATGAAGCATATAATGGGCGACGATGTGATGCTGATAGGTTTCACGGGTACGCCTTTGCTCCATACGGATAAGAAAAAATCGATAGAGACCTTTGGTTCTTATATACATAGCTATAAGTTTAATGAGGCCGTAGAAGATGGGGTTATTCTTGACTTGCGTTATGAGGCCCGAAATGTAGAACAATACTTGGGCAAACGAGAGAAAATCGATGAGTGGTTTGACGCGAAGACTAGGGGCTTGAGTTCGGTCGCCCGGGCAGCTCTGAAAGAGCGTTGGGCAAAAATGGAGAAGCTGTTTAGCAGTAAGGAGCGTATCGATCGTATCGTCGCGGATATTTGCCAAGATATGAGTACCAAACGGGCTTTGGCAGGCGGCTATGGAAATGCCATGCTTGTGGCCGACAGTATTTATCAGGCGTGTCGTTACTGGGAGGTTTTTCAATCGACAGAGTTGAAAGGGCATTGCGCTGTGGTTACAAGTTACGATGCAAGTACTGCATCGGTAAAAGACGAGTATCAAGGTGATGGAGAGACTGAGGATCTCACAAAATATGAGATATACCAAAGAATGATCGGCGACAAAACTCCTGAACAGTTTGAAACTTGGGCGAAAAAGGAGTTTACGGACCATCCCGGAGATATGAAGTTGCTGATTGTCGTAGATAAGTTATTGACCGGATTTGATGCACCGTCGGCAACCTATCTCTACATCGATAAAAAAATGCGGGATCACAATCTTTTCCAAGCGGTCTGTCGTGTGAATCGAGTAGATAGTGAGGAAAAAGATTTCGGGTATATTATTGATTACCAAGATCTGTTTGGAGCGGTAAAGAGCGCAATCGAAGATTATACGAATGGAGCATTTGATGGTTACGATGCCGACGATGTTAAAGGCCTTCTTTTGACTCGTCTTGCCGAAGGTCGCAAGGCCTTGGAAGAGTCATTACAGGCAGTATATACGATGTGTGAGGTGATACATCCGCAAACGCGAGAAGGTTATTTTGCATATTTTGTCTATGCGGAGAATACTTCTGTTGAAAATCAGCAAAATGAATGTGAGGGGAATGCCAATAAACGCGAAACCTTCTATAAACTTGTGTCGCGTTTGGTGCGCCGTTATATTGACATAGCCAATGAGATGGAACAGGCTGGCTATACAGCAGAGGAGGCTGCCGATATCAAAAAGCAGGTTGACTATTTTAATGATATCAAAGATGAAATAAAATTAAAAAGTGGAGATGCGCTCGATTTAAAATATTATGATCCAGCAATGCGTCAGCTTATTGATAACTATGTACGAGCAGAAGATAGTGAGAAATTGGTGGATTTAGCCGATATCTCATTTCTTGACCTGATTGATACGGAGGGTGATAAGGCGATTGATGCGCTGCCAAAGAAAATCAAGCAGAATGAACGTTCTGTTGCAGAGATTTTGGCGGCAAATATGCGAAAGATGATTATCAGCGAGCGTCCGAACAATCCGGCCTACTTTGATAAAATGTCTGATTTGCTCAACCACCTGCTTCAAGAACAGAAAGATGGTAAGATCCAATATAAGGAATTGATAAAACAACTCATTGAGAAACTGAAAGAGGCTCGATTGACCATTAAGACAAAATACCCTGCAACCATTGATACAAAGGGGAAACAAGCTCTTTATGATAATCTTGGAGGAAATGAAGCTTTGGCACTCCGTATTCACGAAATTATCAAAGCAAATGCTCGCGATGGTTTTAGGGATATGGACAGTAGTGGTCTGAAAAAGATGAGAGCATTGCGAAGGGCTGTTGAAAGTGCATTGAAAGGAGTAGAACAAGATAAGCTCGATGATATAATGCAGCTGATCGTTGCACAAAAAGAATACTAATGACTATTATTAAAGTTTCTAATATATTTGCAGAAGTCGAGTGGAAGGAAATTAAGAATATACATCTTACAATATATCCACCTAATGCTCGTGTTCATGTGTCTGCACCTATTGGAATGACTGAGGAGGCTGTGCGATTATTCTTGATTACGAAAATGCCGTGGATAAATCAACGTATAACCCAGATTCTTGGTCAGAATCGCCAAACACCCCGCGAATACGTATCTGGGGAGAATCATTACTTTAAGGGGCAAAGATACCGTTTAAAGGTTTTGTATCATAATGCTCCTGCAAAAGTAGAGATTCAGGGGAATGAATATATTAAACTATATGTTCGAGACGGAGCATCTGCAGAGCGTCGAGCGGAGGTGCTACGAGAATGGTATCGATCTGAATTTAAATCGATACTTACTCCTCTAATTGCGAAATGGGAATATCTTTTAGGGGTAAAGGCAAATAAATGGGAAGTCAAGCAGATGAAAACATTGTGGGGAAGTTGTAATCACAGTACGAAAAATATTATTTTTAACCTTGAATTAATCAAGAAACCTGTTCGTTGCATTGAATATATTGTGGTACATGAATTATTACATATCAAAGTTAGATTACACAATGAAGAGTATACAGCTTTACTAACTCAATATTTCCCGAATTGGAAACAGTTGAAAGAAGAATTAAATGAATTTGTTGTATAAATATTACCATTATGGGAAAAACAATAACTACATACCTCATTGACGGCGATCCAAAGGGAACGCAGTATGCATTCATCAGCAACAAGATTTGTCAGATGTTTGTAATTCCACGCTCGAACTTGGCCTATCTGAATGAGCAGGAGAAACTGCACAAGCCGGCGTTCTACATACTGATCGGAGAAGATGAGGTGACGAAACCGCAGGCCTATATCGGAGAGACCGAAAATTTTAAGGAACGGGTAAAAGACCATGACAGCAAAAAAGCATTCTGGCAGAAAGCGCTTGTCTTTGTTTCAAAAGACGAAGATATGACCAAAGCCGACGTGCAATATCTGGAATATCGCGCAATTGTAGTAGCCAAACAGTCGAACTCGTTTGTATTGAATGAGAACAAGCAGATTCCCAAAGCTCCAAATCTTCCCGAACATCAGAGAGATGCCATGGATGAGTTTTTTGAGGATATCAGGTTCCTCGCATCATTCATTGGTTGTGACATCTTTGAAATATCCCAGCCAAAGGAAGAGCACCTGTTTTATACAAAAGCCCGAGGCTGTAATGCAAAAGGATTTTATAATTCTGCAGGATTTACTGTGTTAAAGGGTAGTATCATCGCCAATAATTGCGTTCCTTCTTTTACATGGAAAGCAAAGCGAGAAAAGATGGTCGAGGAATATGCTACTTTGAATAACGGTGTTTGGATAATGGATTCTGACAAAACCTTCTCCAGCCCCAGTACAGCCGCCGATTTTTGTATAGGGCGGCCAGCCAATGGATGGAATGAGTGGAAAGATAAAGATGGTAATACACTGGATTTTATATACAGGAAACAATTAGAATAACGGATAATATCAATGTAGAGTGCAGTGATATGATTGGATTTAATTTAGTGATTTCGATTTTACAAATAAGTTAAAAACGCTATGTCAATGAAATATTTATCGAATAGTAATATACCATAATAATGAAAGGATACATTATAAATATACTTTTCCAGATGGCAAGGTATACATCGGGCAAACAAGGCGTAATCCCGCGATACGACATCGCGAGTATATTAGTCCAGTAACAGGTCCTACAAATGGTTGATTTTGGAAAGCATATTTAACTTTTCATACTTGCAAATATGAGATTGTTTGCCGGATTTTCAATGGAGTTGTAGCTGAGATTATCCAGTTAAGGAAATCACGTTTGCCAAAGTCCATGATAGAAGTTCGCATAATTATGAACCAGTTTTTGTAAGAGAGTATGTGGTATTGTTCATTGGACATTCATAACTTGATTCTGATAGTGGAATTTAGAAAATTAGGGAAAACAATATCAATAGCATACCAACAGGCAAATCATAAAACTGTCCAGCTCTCTGCCGAATAATTCCGAGTTTTTCTATGAATGATATCGTGTTCATGTAACGAGGTCCTTTCGCCTTGTTAGATGTGATTTGGGGTAATCCTGAAATGTTCACAGCCATTTTAAGTTTCTTTTTAAGCTGAGGTAAGCACTTCTAAGTCTTGGATATGTGTAGGTTGATTTCCCGGATTTTCTGTCAATAGTTCGTTCTTTTATGAAGTTACTCCATTGCTCGTGCCATTTTTCCAATATACGTATAAAGCCCTCTTTATCGGTATGTGTAATCATTTTGGAGATTGCAAGTAGTTCTTGTGTGGCTTTCATATCTGGTTTCTTTGTGAGATAATGTCTTATAATCATTATCTGATGAAACTGGCATATTTGTACCTTATACTGTCGGAGGGATTGAAACAAGCCGCGTAGTCCATCACAGACAATACCGTGAATAATGAATCCATGGGAACGCAAGAACTCCACACCTTTGAGATAATCCGTAATGGTTTCTGTACGGACAAATTTGTGCCACAGTATTTTGTTACGAAAAGAATCCTTAATGACCATGAGGCCAAAATTGCGCCCCCAATAGGTTGTATCCATATTAATGACCATTTCTTTATGACGGGAAATCACATGGACATGACACATAGATTTGAACCTACGCCCAATAGTACTTTTGTTAACATTATATTTAGAAGCAAACTGATCTAAGGTCTGGTTTCCCTCAATGTATTCGGACTTTAAGACTTCGTCATCGAGACGGAAACCTCCTACGAACTGACGACCGAAAGATTTACATTTATATAGCTGTTTGTTCCTTTTTTGACTATTTTTTCTTGGTCGCGGAAGAACCACACCAAAAGCAGTTTTTTTATTCACAATACTTTAAATGCTGCAAAAGTACACGATATACTATTACATTTATATTGATTATCAATGGTTTACACCTTAAAAGGTAGACTACTCAAAAATTTACTTGTTTTTTTGCGAAAAATCGAAGATTTAACATTTTTTTTCATCACCCCTCTCCGAACGGAGGGGATAAAGGCAAAAACAGCCTTTTGGGGCCCCGACAGACCTCGTCTGCAAAGATAGGGCATGTCGGGGTTTATTTCGCCCAAAAGGGATGTAAAATCGAGTATGGATTCACGGATATTTTCGGATTCAGAGTGAGGTATTTTGTGCTTGATCGGAGTGCCCGTTGGGGACCGACCTTTACATCCGGATTGCTTATAAGATTTGCAGCCAAAAGAAAAATGGTCGGAACCATTTAGCCATGGCGCAGCCATCTCTTTTCTTCCCTTATTTTGACTTTACTTTAATGAACGTATATATGAATACGGGGATAAAGTAAAGGTGATGATTCTATGGAAAAGTGTAGATTTCAAGTCTCAATTTTGATAGAAAAGTGTATAAATGGAGTCTGATTCGTTGGGAAAAGTGTGAGATTACAGATATTATTCGCTTGAAAAAATGTATCGAACTTTGGTTTATTCGCTAGAAAAAGTGTAATTTTGTCATTGGAGAATAAAGTTGTGCCATGCTTAAAAGGAAAATAGAAACATATTTAGCCGACTGGAAACAGTCTAAGGACAGAAAGCCTCTAGTGATAAAAGGTATACGCCAATGTGGAAAGACATATATTGTCCAGAAATTCGCAAGGGAGAATTATGATAGCGTGGTCTATATGAATTTCATTCTTGAACCAGACAAGAAGTCTGCCTTTACTGGCAATATAGATGTTGATACTATCATTCTCAACCTCTCAGCTTTGATCCAGGGCAGTCGTTTCATTGAAGGAAAAACCTGCATTATCCTTGACGAGATTCAAGAATGTAAGGAAGCAAGAACTGCCTTGAAGTCATTCCATATAGACGGACGTTTCGATGTTATCGCAACAGGTTCTCTTTTGGGAGTGAAAGGCTACGGCCAAAGCAAAAAAAAGAAAGAAGATATAGGACAAGATTCAGTTCCTGTCGGATATGAAACAGTGATTGACATGTACCCGTTGGATTTTGAAGAGTTCCTATGGGCAAACGGTATCAGTCCTACTGTTATTGATTCTGTAAAATCATGCTTTGAGAACGAGACGGTTGTCCCCGAGGGGGTTCATAAGGCCATGATGGAGTTGTTGTACAGATATGTCATTGTCGGAGGTTTGCCGGAAGTGGTGAATTGTTTTCTTGAGACCAAGAATATCGAACTTATATATAAGTTACAGCGAAATCTCATTGCCGAATACGAAGAGGATATGGTCAAATATGCAGATGATGCAGACAAACCCAATATCCGTGAATGTTTTGAATCTATTCCGAAGCAATTGGCTAAAGAGAACAAGAAATTCCAATATTCAGTTGTAAAAAAGGGAGGAAGGTCTTCTCAGTACATCGGTAGTATTCAATGGCTGGAGGATGCCGGGATTGTCCGTAGATGCTATAACATACAAACCACGGAACTGCCGTTAGAGGGAAATTCCATCAAGGACTGTTTCAAAGTGTACACTACCGATATAGGTCTCCTTGTGGCAATGCTCGACTACGGCACTCAGGCGGATATTTTAAAGGGTAATCTTCTTGGATACAAGGGAGCTATCTTTGAGAATCTGATGGCGGATTTTCTATGTAAATCCGGTCAAAAATTATACTATCTCCATAAGGATAGCGGACTTGAATTAGACTTTCTGGTAAGATTCAAAGGCGAATGTGTTATCCTTGAAATTAAAGCAAAAACAGGTAAGTCAAAAAGCATGACTACAGTTCTTAAAAACAAGGATGTATATCATGTTAAAAATGCAATCAAGCTAGGACAATATAATGTTGGACGCGAGGGAGATATACTTACTATTCCGCTATACATGGGATTTCTTGTTAACGACAAACTTGCTGACGTTATCATTCCTGATGTTGATGTGAATTTATTGAATGTATAAATGAACAGTTGTTATTTGCAATGAAAATCCTATAAATTAAATGATATGAAATCAAAATACCCGAAGCTTGCTCCTGATAAGATAGAAAGTCTGTCAATGTGCGAGGTGTTTGTGTTCGGGTCAAACCTTCAGGGGCATCATACCGGAGGAGCTGCGCGTTATGCATATAAACATTTCGGTGCTGAATGGGGAGTAGGTATTGGCCCAACTGGGCAATGCTATGCCATACCGACCATGCATGGTGGTGTTGATGATATCCGCCCATATGTCGAAGACTTTGTAAAATATGCGAAATCTCATCCGCTAAACCGATTTCTTCTAACCAGGATAGGATGTGGAATAGCAGGATTCTCAGATAAACAGATGGCAATGCTTTTCTATGATGCCGGTGCCTCAAAATTGCCCAATGTTGCATTTCCAGAAGAGTGGATAGTCTGGTATGCGACCTTTGCTTCTATTGACCAGTGTTCATACATGTCCGAGCCCAATGTTCCTGAAGTGTTGACAGATGATGTTCTGCGCGAGTTGTGCCGTGAATATCTCTACCAGATAGGTGCCGGCATACGGACTGGCTTGCCTTTTGTGCGTATTCGTTATGTTCTTGATGACAATAAGTTCGGTTATGCATATTTCGGGCAGTTCTTTTTTTACGGAGATCAGCTTTATGTGTGGGATCGGGATGAAATCTGGAAGGATACCCACAATCAGGGTGTCGTGGTCGATACCTTCCATGATGAATGTGATGGCAGAGGTTACGCACATCCCGTCATCTTTGCTGGTGTTTGTACCAATCTGAAGGATATCCATGGTGACTTCATATATACTGGCGATGTTGTTCGTACTGACAAATTGCACGACAGTTTGTTGGGTGTTCAAGCCATTAATTATCCGGAAGAGTATGGTATCATACTTGACAACCACTCTCTGCCATTAAAGGAATGCCAACAGATAGAACGTATGGGAACAGTGTTTTATAACCTGGGAAAAGACACTTTCCAACCTGATATTATTCGTGAACGTTGCAATGAACTGCTGAATCTATTGGGCCCTAGATTGCCGTTTGAGGAGGTGCATAGGCACATACGCTTTACTCCAAACTTCTATACAGATGAATGGCAATACATTGCTATGGAGAAACTTCGAGATGAAGATTTTGACTGGAGATAGAGCAAATCTAAAATATCTTAACTTCATAGAATATTATAAGAATTTCAAATAATATGGCTGATAATCCTAGAATACTAAATTTCTATCACTTATTGAACTACAGATTCAATATCCCAGAATACCAGAGAGGTTACAGATGGGAAAAGAAGCAAGTGGTAGATTTGATGAATGATTTAAAAGATTTTATTGATAGAAGAGCTGCTAATCAGTTGAAAGATAAGGAGTTTTACTGCCTTCAACCAGTAGTTGTATATAAAATAGGTGATAATCATTATGATGTAATAGATGGGCAGCAAAGACTCACTACATTATATCTTATCCTGCAAGCTTTGAAAACTACTATCGAGGATAATTGTGATAATCAGAATATATATCAGATAGGCTATTCAAAGTTTATTGACGACCCTAAGGAGAGTGATTACTTGAATAATAACTACTTTCTGAATGATGATGACAAGCAATACCTTACGGCAGATAATTTCTTTATTCGGCAAGCCTATGTCGAAATATGTAATTGGTTCCGCAATAATAAGCGTTGTCGCGTCCCATTTGCACAAATGTTAATGAACAATGACAGTAACTCCAATTTAGCAGATGAGGATAAAAAAGATCTCAGGGTAATATGGTATGAAACTGACTATGGGAGAAAAGATTGCTATGACCCCGTACAGTTGGAAAAGGACTCTATTGAGATATTCAATCGACTGAATTATGGGCAGATAAAACTAACAGACACGGAACTTGTCAAGGCCCTCATTATGCAAAGTGACTGCTATTTAGGAGAGAAGTATGCCAGCATGGAGCAGTGGACCAGTAAAGTTGCGGCTGATTGGGATAATATGGAAAAGAAACTCCATAATCCATTTTTCTGGTCGATGTTAAATGCTGTGGAAGATGCTAACAATCCGTCGCATATCAGTTTCCTTCTATCGTTTGCAGCAAAAGATATTTATGAAGAAAAAGCAGAAGATGAGTACTTCAGGGACATCAAGAGGGATAACCATTTTGATTATGTTGTTATAGACAGATGGCTTTCACAACCAGGTGGCAACCGAGAAATGCTGGTGAAGGATTTATGGAATAGAGTAATGGATATTTTTTCATTATTTGAGAGTTGGTACGAGGATTTAGAAATTTATCATCGAATTGGTATGTTGGTGCTGTTCCTAGAGAGAACAAAAGAACGAGATAGTCGAGTTAATAATTTAATCCGCGAGCTTTATGCTCAGAAGTCACTGAGAAAATCAGCTTTCATTAATATCCTAAATGGCAAGATTGCTTCAGCAGTGAAGATATGCTCTAAAAATAAGGATAATGAGACAAACACCTTAAAATCGATCAACTATCACGACAATCCGGAAGAGATAATAAAGGTGCTAGAACTAGTCAATGTCATTGATCATCACAGAAGACCGAATGACAACAGTCGTTTCCCTTTTCATCTATTTAAGAAATATAACGTTACAAGTCTTGAGCATATACATCCGCAAAATATTGTGGATCTGTCTTTCAAAGATGCGTGTTCATGGTTAAACAGGAAGGTATACGAACTTAAAGGTCATGATTTGGAGAGCCTTGATGATAAGGACTTAATTCCTGCGGCCAAAGAAGCAGCTGAAGCCCTTCAACATTCGTTGGTATATCTTGACGAAGATGTGGAAGACAAGGTGGTGAGAGAAGCAAATAAGAAGGCTAATCAAAAAGCTGCAAAACAGTATGAATCATCAAAGGAAATCAAAGAGTTAATGGGCAAAGTTGACAAAGTGTTTGACGAATTGGCTGGAATGAAAGACGAAGAGATGCACTCAATCAGAAATATGGCTCTTGTTGACAAAAAGACAAATTCCGCACTTCAAAATTATCTTCTTGATACCAAGAGAAATATACTTAAAGAACGGAGCGAAGCTGATCCATCAAGCGAGAAACACACATATGTTCCTATTACCACCGTACTAGCCTTTAATAAGGCTTTTTCAAAATATGTCAAGGAATTGAAGTTCTGGTCTTTGTCTGACAGAGACGCCTATTATGCTCATATTGAATCCATCTACAATGAATTTGTAAAATGAAAGACTTACATACATTCGGAGAACTAATCCGGGAGAACAAAATAGTAATTCCAAAAATACAAAGGGATTATGTACAAGGAAGTAATGCGCAACAAGAGAAAAGAGATGAGTTTCTTGCTGTGTTGCTAGATCATTTGGTATCAGATAAAGAATACCATTTGGATTTTATCTATGGTACAGGAGGCACTGACCAAGGAGAATTTCTTCCGTTGGATGGACAACAACGGCTTACTACGATATTTCTGATACATTGGGTTCTTTCTCAAAGATCTGGTATTAGAGATATTGAGGTCAAAGATTATTTTTCATACCAAACAAGAAGGAGTTCAGAACTATTCTGCCAAAAATTGATTGAAGAAAGAATTGATTTCAGCTGCTTCTCAAAAGGTCAGACCATTTCGGAATATATCAGAAAAGAAGTTGCTTGGTATCTCAAGCAATGGGATACTGACCCCACGATTCAGGCAATGCTTGATATGATTGATGCAACCGATGTTTTCATCAGCAAACCACGATATAGAGATCATTGGATGAAGATGTGTATAAATTCAATGTCATTGCTGAAGTTCGATTGTCTTAATATGAAAGATTTTCATTTGTCTGACAGTCTTTATGTGAAGATGAATGAGAGGGGCAAGCAGCTGACTTCTTTCGAGAATTGGAAAGCAAGGTTCATCAAGTTTCTTGCAGACCAACATGCAAATTCTCAATATGAGTTTATTGAAAAGGATAGAGAGAACTATACAGGAATAAAAGATTATTTTGTTCAATCTATCGAGCATCAATGGAGTGACATATTTTGGACTTATGCAATTGAAGAATGGAGGAAACTTAAGCCAGAGGAACAGAAAGACAAACCATACCCAGTGATAGACGGGTATTTTGAGCGGTATATAGAATATATCCACTGTCTCTTATACACATCTGACGCTGCCGACGACTCCTTACGTGTAGAT
>OJQV01000621.1_pt1 | contig 23289 bp, 19 predicted proteins | sample 1598821 | NCBI WGS metagenome assembly OJQV01 (sample SAMN03922509, study PRJEB24848) | human gut metagenome | isolation source: stool sample | host: Homo sapiens | place: Germany | collected 2011-11 | reverse complement strand
GCCGGATAGGAACGGCAAAATTTTTTACACTTCTATTACTTCTTTATCGCACATCAGTAAAGTCGCAGGGCATCAAGCAGCTTGTCGCGGGCGGTGGTGTTGCCCTGATCGGCGTCACTCTGGTTCCCCTGCTGTCTGGTCTGCTGGGCTGATTGTCCCGGCTGTCCGCCAACCAACCCAACCATAACTGTTAAATCCTGAAATCCCGCCGCGCTCTCCCGGTTCCATGCGGGAGGGCGCGGCAAAGGAGGTGAACCCACATGATAGGCGAACTCATAGGGGATTGGATCAAAGGCATTTTAATCGACGGCATCATGGGCAACCTGTCCGGGCTGTTCAGCACGGTCAATACGAAAGTCGGGGAAATCGCCTCGGATGTAGGGACGACGCCGCAAGCGTGGAACAGCGGCATATTCAATATGCTGCAATCCCTGTCGGACACGGTGATCGTCCCCATTGCAGCGGCGATCCTTGCCGTTATCATGTGCTATGAACTGATAGACATGATCGTGGAAAAGAACAATATGCACGACTTTGACACGTCCATGTTCTTCCGCTGGATTTTCAAAAGTGCTTTTGCCATTCTCATTGTGACGAACACATGGAATATCGTCATGGGCGTTTTCGACGCCACCCAAGCCGTCGTCAATCAGAGCGCCGGGGTGATTATCGGGGAAACCAGCATTGACTTTGACACCCTCATTCCCGACCTTGAAACACAACTGGAAGCTATGGACATCGGGCCGCTGCTGGGCCTGTGGTTCCAGACCCTTGTTGTGGGGCTGACGATGAACATTCTTTCCATCTGTATTTTCCTTGTGACATACGGCAGAATGATTGAGATTTATGCCGTGACCGCGCTGGGGCCGATTCCCCTTGCCACGCTGGGCAATGCGGAGTGGCGCGGCGTCGGCCAGAACTACTTGAAATCCCTGTTGGCGCTGGGCTTCCAAGCCTTTTTGATTATGGTGGTTGTCGGCATCTATGCGGTGCTGATCCAGCAAATCGGACAGGCAGCGGATATATCCGGGGCCATTTGGGGCTGTATGGGCTACACGGTTCTGCTCTGCTTCTGTCTGTTCAAGACCGGTAGCATATCGAAAGCCGTCTTTACCGCACATTGACAGACAGGAGGACTACCAACCATCGAGGAAGTACAAAAGAAACGATACCACATCATTTACGCCGATCCGCCGTGGCGGTATGAGTGCAAGAAAACAGGTGCGGCGGAACATCACTATCCCACCATGAGCATTGACGAGCTGTGCGCCCTGCCGGTGGAAACGCTGGCGGAAAAGGACTGTCTGCTGTTTTTGTGGGCCACATTCCCGCAGCTCCCGGAAGCCCTGCGCCTGATCCGGGCATGGGGCTTTACGTTCAAAACAGTGGCCTTTGTCTGGTTGAAGCTCAACAAGAAAAGCCCCACATGGTTTTATGGGCTGGGCTACTGGACGAGAGGCAATGCGGAAATCTGCCTGCTTGCCAAACGAGGCAAGCCCAAGCGCCGCAGCGCCGGTGTCCATCAGTTTATTATTTCCCCTGTGGAGGAACACAGCAAAAAGCCGGACGTGACCCGTGACAAAATCATTGAGCTGGCGGGCGACCTGCCTCGCGTGGAGCTGTTTGCCAGACAGAAAGCGCCCGGCTGGGATGTTTGGGGAAACGAGGTGGACAGCGATCTTTCCCTGACCCCACAAGAAAATGTATCAGAAACGAGGTGATTTGAATGGCTTATGTGACCGTCCCGAAGGACCTGACCCGCGTAAAATCCAAGATTGTGTTTGGCCTTACCAAACGGCAACTGATCTGCTTCGGCGGTGCGCTTCTCGTAGGCGTCCCGCTTTATTTTTTGCTCCGGGGCCGGGTAACTGGCAGCGCGGCGGCCCTAATTATGGTGTTCGCCATGCTGCCGGGCTTCCTGCTGGCCCTGTACGAGCGCCACGGCCAGCCCCTTGAAGTGGTGGTATGGCAGATTGTCCAGTGCTGCTTCATCCAGCCCAAGGAAAGGCCCTACCAAACCGACAACGCCTATACTGCCCTCATGCGGCAGCACCAAATGGAAAAGGAGGTAAATGCGATTGTCCGAAAAGCAAAGAAACGAGCTGCCTGTAAAGCTCACCCGCGCCGAAAAGCGGGAAATACAGGCCATCATCCGCAAGTATAAGGGCGACGGAAAAGCCCATTCCGCACAGGCCAGTATCCCGTATCAGGCCATGTACCCGGACGGGGTTTGCAGGGTGACGGCCAACACGTTCAGCAAATGTATCGAGTTTGCCGACATCAGCTATCAGCTTGCACAGGCCGACACCAAGACGGCCATCTTTGAAAACCTGTGCGATCTCTACAACTATCTGGACGCCTCGATCCACGTCCAGTTTTCCTTTGTCAACCGCAAGACCGACCCCAAGCAGTACGCCAAGAGCTTTGAGATCAAGGCGCAGGGGGACGACTTCGACGACATCCGGGCAGAGTATTCCGGTATCCTGCAAGACCAGCTTGTGCGGGGCAACAACGGTCTCACCAAGCGCAAGTTCCTCACGTTCACCATCGAGGCCGACAACCTGAAAATGGCCCGCGCCCGTCTGACCCGCATTGAAACCGACCTGCTGGGCTATTTCAAGACGATGGGGGCCGTGGCTCATGTGCTGGACGCCAAGGAACGTCTGGAAGTGCTGCATGGGGTACTCCACCCCGACGCCGAGCCGTTTCAATTTGAATGGAAATGGCTGGCCCCGTCCGGCCTCTCCACCAAAGATTTTATTGCCCCGTCCTCGTTCCGTTTCGGCAATTCCCGTATGTTCGGGCTGGGCGGCAAGTATGGGGCCGTGAGCTTCTTAAACATCCTGTCCCCGGAGCTGTCGGACGAAATGCTGGCCGACTTCCTCAACACGGAAAACGGCATTGTCGTCAATCTCCATGTGCAGGCCATCGACCAGAGCGAGGCCATCAAGACGGTTAAGCGCAAGATCACCGACCTTGACGCCATGAAGATACAGGAACAGAAACGAGCTGTCCGCAGCGGCTACGACATGGACATCCTGCCCAGCGACCTTGCCACCTACGGACAGGACGCCAAGGAGCTTTTGAAAACCCTGCAAAGCCGAAATGAACGAATGTTCCAGATCACCTTTCTGGTGATGAACACCGCCGACACCCGGCAGAAGTTGGAGAACGATGTATTTTGGGCCGCAGGTGTGGCGCAGAAATACAACTGTTCCCTTGTCCGTCTGGACTACCAGCAGGAACAGGGCCTTATGAGCAGCCTGCCGCTGGGGGCCAACCACATCAAGATCGAGCGTTCCTTGACGACTTCCAGCGTGGCCGTGTTCGTGCCTTTCGTGACGCAGGAGCTTTTCATGGGCGGCGACGCCATGTATTACGGTGTCAATGCCAAGACCGGAAACATGATTATGCTGGACAGAAAACGGGCGCGGTGTCCCAATGGCTTGAAGCTGGGTACTCCCGGTTCCGGCAAATCCATGAGCTGTAAATCCGAGATCGTCAGTGTGTTCCTTTGTACGCCGGACGATGTATATATCTGCGATCCAGAGGCGGAATATTACCCCCTTGTGAAGCGGCTCCACGGCCAAGTGGTGAAGCTGTCGCCCACCAGCAAATCCTATGTGAACCCGCTGGACATCAACCTGAATTACAGTGAGGACGAAAACCCGCTGGCCTTGAAAAGCGATTTCGTGCTGTCGTTCTGTGAGCTTGTCATGGGCGGCAAGAACGGGCTGGAAGCCATCGAAAAGACAGTCATTGACCGTGCTGTGCAGGTAATCTACCGGCCCTATCTGGCAGACCCCCGCCCGGAGAATATGCCGATCCTGTCCGACCTGCATCAAGCCCTGTTAGACCAGCATATCCCGGAGGCTGACCGTGTGGCGCAGGCACTTGACCTGTATGTAAACGGCAGCCTAAACGTCTTTAACCACCGCACCAACGTCAACATCGAGAACCGCATTGTGGCCTTTGACATTAAAGAGCTGGGCAAACAATTAAAGAAGCTCGGTATGCTCATTGTCCAAGACCAGATTTGGGGCCGTGTGACCCAAAACCGCAGCCAAGGCAAGGCGACGTGGTACTTCTGCGACGAGTTCCATTTGCTTTTGCGAGAGGAACAGACGGCGGCTTTCTCCTGCGAGATTTGGAAGCGGTTCAGAAAATGGGGAGGCATCCCGACCGGGGCGACCCAGAACGTCAAAGACCTGCTTTCTTCCCCGGAGATCGAAAACATTCTGGAAAACAGCGACTTCATTTGCCTGCTCAATCAGGCGTCCGGCGACCGGCGTATCCTTGCGGAGCGATTGAACATTTCCCCGCAGCAATTACGGTATGTGGACAATTCCGAACCCGGCGAGGGGCTTTTGATCTATGAAAATGTGATTCTGCCGTTCCGCAACCCCATCCCGCAGCGCAGCCAGCTCTACAAGATTATGACGACCCGGTTAGGCGAGGGCGAAACGGTATGACAGACAAGGAGGTGACGCCCTATGAAGCAGTTGAAACCCCGTGATAAGGTGACGCAGCACATGACCCGCGACGGCCTGACGCTGGACAACCAGACCACCGGCGAGAGCATCAACATTTCCAGCCGGGAGGCCGAACAGGACTATTCCGCAGCCGAGCCGGGCGGCACCGCTGAAAAGGTGCTGGAACGTGCCGGGGACATCCGGGAGCGCAGCAAGGCGAAGCGGGCCGCCAAGGATGGCGCGAATACGGCAGCGCAGGCCACCGGCCCGGCGTCCCGCCTGCAATTCACCGCCGAGGAACGGGCCGATCCCGCCCTTTCCAAGTACGTTCACAAGGCGGAAAAGCGGGCGGATAAGCTGGACGCAGCCAAAGAAGCCCTGCCGAAAAAGCGCGTCGTCACCAAGGAAACCGTCTATGACGAGGCCAAGGGCAAGGCCAAAACCAAGCTGCACTTTGACAAGGTGGAGAAACCGGCCCCCAAGCTCAAACCCAACCCGGCCAGCCGTCCGATGGAGGAAGCGGGCCTGTATCTGCATGGAAAAATCCATGAGGTTGAGCATGAGAATGTGGGCGTCGAGGGCGGCCATAAGGGAGAAGAACTTGCCGAGCGCCAAGCGGGAAAAGCCATTCGCAGCGGCATCCGGCGTCATAAGCTCAAACCCTACCGGGCCGCAGCCAAGGCCGAGAAAAAGGCCATTGCCGCCAATGCGGAGTACATCTACCAGAAATCCTTGCGGGACAACCCGGAAATGGCGCAGGCGGTGAAAAACCCGGTGGCCCGGTTCTGGCAGAAACAGAAAATCAAACAGGACTATGCCAAGGCAGCACGGGCGGCGGGCCAGACGGCACAGGGCGCAGCCAGCGCCACCAAGACCACCGCCGCAGCCGCCAAAAAAGCCGCCGAGAAAAGCAAACAGGCCGCGTCCTTTGTGGCCCGGCACTGGAAAGGTGTGCTGCTGATCGGCGGTGTGGGCCTTATGCTCATGCTGATTATGGGCGGCCTGCAATCCTGTACGGCCATGTTCGGCAGCGCAGGAACCGGCGTGGCAGCCACGTCCTATCTGTCCGAGGACAGCGATATGCTGGGGGCGGAAGCCGCCTATGCGGACATGGAGGCCGATTTGCAGTATGAGCTTGACAACTACGAAAGCCTGCACCCCGGCTATGACGAATACCGTTTCGATCTGGACGAGATCAAGCATGACCCCTATGTGCTGACCTCCATCCTCTCCGCGCTGCATAACGGCATGTTCACTTTGGGGGAGGTACAGGGCGACCTTGCCATGCTCTTTGAAAAGCAGTACATCCTGACCCAGACCATCGAAACGGAAACCCGCTATCGCACCGAAACGAGGACGGACAGCGAGGGAAACACCTACACCGTGGAAGTACCCTACACCTATTACATCTGCAATGTGAAGCTGGAAAACTTTGACCTGTCCCACCTGCCCATCTACATTCTCACCGAGGAACAGATGGGCTTTTATGCTGCCTATATGCAGACTTTGGGCAACCGGCCAGACCTGTTTCCCAACGGCAGCTATCCCCACGCCTCCACCCCGAAAGAGCCGACCTACTATGAAATCCCCCCGGAGGCGCTAAAGGACGAAGCCTTTGCCGCCATGATCGCCGAGGCGGAAAAGTATGTGGGCTATCCCTATGTGTGGGGCGGCAGCTCCCCAAGCACCAGTTTTGATTGTTCCGGCTTCATTAGCTGGGTTATCAATCATTCCGGCTGGAATGTGGGACGCCAGACGGCGCAGGGGCTTTACAACATCTGCACTCCTGTTTCCCCGGAGCAGGCCAAGCCCGGCGACCTTGTATTTTTCGTCGGCACTTATGACACTGCCGGGATGTCCCATGTGGGGCTGTATGTGGGAAATTCGGTCATGCTGCACTGTGGAGACCCCATTTCCTACACGAACCTCAATTCAAGCTACTGGCAGCAACATTTTTATTGTTACGGGCGTTTGCCTTAAACGCCAGAAAGGAGTAAATCACTATGGCAATGAACAAATTGGAACGCATTGAAAAGGATATTGAGAAAACCAAGGGCAAGATCGCGGAGCTTCAAAAGCAGCTTCGGGAGCTGGAAGCAGCCAAGACCGAACAGGAAAACTTGCAGATCGTCCAGCTTGTGCGCGGCCTCAACATGACCCCGCAGGAGTTCGCCGCCTTTGTGCGCGGCGGCGCGTTGCAGGCGGCCCCGGCCCCGATCCCGGACTTTGAACAGGAGGACAGCGCCCATGAAGAAATCTAAACTGTTCCGCACCTTGACGCTGGCTATGGCCGCTGCGCTCTGCATGGCGACCACGACCGTTACCGCCTACGCCGGGGGCGCTGACCCTGACCCTGTGCCGCTGCCGGAAACCACCGAGGCCCCCGCAGAGGTGCCGGAGGAAACCGAAGAACCTACCACCGGCGGCATGGAGCCGGAGGGCGTACCTGTCACCCCGCAGGGCAACGCCGCGCTGGTGGATGATTTTTTCGGGGATAAGCAGCTTATCACCGTCACCACCAAGGCCGGGAATTATTTTTACATCCTGATCGACCGGGCCAACGAGGACAAGGAAACGGCAGTGCATTTCCTCAACCAAGTGGACGACGCCGACCTGCAAGCCTTGTTGGAGGACGGGAAAAAAGAGCCGGAGGTCTGCAACTGTACGGCCAAATGTCAAGCCGGGGCCGTCAATACGGCCTGCCCGGTCTGTAAAAACAACCTGACCGCCTGCAACGGGCCGGAGCCGAAGCCCCAGCCGGAGGAAGAAAAGCCGCAGGAGGAAAAGCCAAGCGGCATGGGCGGCCTTGTGGTGTTCTTTGTGGTGGTGCTGCTGGGCGGCGGCGCAGCCCTCTACTTCCTGAAATTCAAAAAGGAAAAAGCCGACACCACAGGAAATGACGATCTAGCCGAGTATGATTTTGGCGAGGACGAGGACGACGAGGACGAAGCCCCGGAGCCGGACGAGGATATGACAAGTGAAGATGGAAATAAGGAGGACGAAGTATGAGCTATCAGTTAGTAATTGCAGAGAAACCAAGCGTCGCCCGCAGCATTGCGGGCGTGATCGGCGCGAACAAGAAACAGGACGGCTACATGGAGGGAAACGGCTATCTGGTGAGCTGGTGTATCGGCCACCTTGTTTCCCTTGCCGACGCTGGGACTTATGACGAGCGTTTCAAAAAATGGCGCTATGACGACCTGCCGATTCTGCCGCAGGAATGGCAGTACATCATTCCCGACGATAAGAAAAAGCAGTTTGACACCCTGCGTTCTTTGATGGAGCGCCCCGATGTCATCGGCCTTGTGTGCGCCACCGACGCCGGACGCGAGGGGGAATTGATTTTCCGTTTTGTCTACCAGATGGCGGGATGCAAGAAACCGTTTCAGCGCCTTTGGATTTCCAGCATGGAGGACGCGGCCATTAAAGACGGCTTCGCCCACCTGAAACCGGGAACTGATTATGATAACCTGTATCAGTCGGCCCTTTGCCGGGCACAGGCGGATTGGCTGGTGGGGATCAACGCGACAAGACTTTTCTCCATCCTCTACCACAAGACCCTGACCGTGGGCCGTGTCCAGACGCCGACCCTGAAAATGCTGGTTGACCGGGAGGCCAAGATCAGCAGCTTTCAGAAAGAGAAATACCACATCGTCCAGATCGCGGCGGGCGGCATGGAGGCGGCCAGTGAACGCATGGGAAACGCAGACGACGCCAAGGCCCTGAAAGCCGCCTGTGAAACGGCGCAGGCCGTTTGTGTGTCGGTGACACGGGAGAAAAAGACGGAGCAGCCGCCCCGCCTCTATGACCTCACCACCTTGCAGCGGGAAGCAAACCGCCTGTTTGGATTTACCGCCAAGCAGACCCTTGACTATGCCCAGCAGCTCTATGAAAAGAAGCTGCTGACCTATCCCCGCACCGACAGCCAGTATTTGACCGACGATATGCTGCCAACGGCGGAAAGCCTTGTGTCCGGCCTGTGGCCGCTGCTTCCCTTTGCGGCGGGGCTTGACCTCTCTCCGCAGTTTGGCCGGGTGCTGAACAGCAAAAAGGTAAGCGACCACCACGCCATTGTCCCGACAATGGAATTTGTGCAGAAAGGCTTTGACGGGCTGGCCGAGGGCGAAAAGAAACTGCTGTCCCTTGTGTGCTGCAAGCTGCTGTGCGCCGTGGCCGCGCCCCATGTGTACGAAGCTGTCACCGCCACATTCACCTGTGCCGGGAACACCTTTACCGCCAAGGGAAAAACCATCCTGACCTCCGGCTGGAAAGAGCTTGACCGCCGCTTTAAGGCGTCGTTCAAAACAGACGCCGACGACACCGCCCCGGAGCCTGCGCGTGAACTGCCGGAGATCACCGAGGGACAGACCTTTGACAAGGTAACTGCCGCCGTCACCGAGCATTTCACAGCGCCGCCAAAATCCTACACGGAAGATACCCTGCTTTCCGCTATGGAGCGCGCCGGTGCGGACGATCTGCCGGAGGACGCAGAACGGCAGGGATTGGGAACCCCGGCCACCCGCGCCTCCATCTTAGAAAAGCTGGTGCAGATGGGCTTTGTGGAGCGCAAAGGCAAACAGCTACTTCCCACCAAGGACGGCCACAACCTTGTGTGCGTACTGCCGGAAGTGCTGACTTCTCCCCAGCTCACGGCGGAATGGGAAACCAAGCTGACGGCCATTGCCAAGGGCGAGGCCGACCCGGAGGGCTTCATAGTGGGCATTGAGGAAATGACCCGGAGCCTGATTTCCCGATATTCGCAGATCAGCGAGGACGCGCAGAAGTTGTTTCAGGCCGAGCGTGTTGTTATCGGCAAGTGTCCCCGCTGCGGCGAAGCCGTCTACGAGGGCAAGAAAAACTATTACTGCGGAAACCGGGCCTGCCAGTTTGTCATGTGGAAGAATGACCGATTTTTTGAGGAACGGGGCAAGACATTCACCCCGAAGATCGCCGCCGCGCTGCTCAAAGACGGAAAGGCAAAGGTAAAGGGCCTGCGCTCCATGAAAACCGGCAAAACCTACGACGGGACGGTGCTTTTGGCCGATACCGGCGGGAAGTACGTCAACTACCGCGTGGAGAAAAAGAGCTGACGGAGTAACGTAGCAAGCATAGGAAGTGTAGCCACACTTCCTATAAATCCCTGACCCGGCCACCCTGCCGGGCCGGGGATTTTGCTTGTTGGGGAAAGCCCCAAACCCCTATGAATATGAAAGGAGTGAACCCATGAGCGAAGTGTTTTCTATCCTGCTTCATAACCGACAGCGTTATGAGCAAGGCAAAGAGGGCCTTTGGTTTTCTTTGCCGACCACAACCGAAAAGCTGCAAGAAGCCCTGCGGGAAATCGGGATCAGTGCCGACAATCCGCAGGACTTTTTCTTGTACGACTACCGAAGCCCGCAGGAGCGTCCCATTAAGCTTCCCAGCGATCTGGTGCTGTCCGCCGATGTGGACGAGCTGAACTTCCTTGCCGCGAGGCTGGAAAAGCTGGACGCCGCCGAGCTTGCGGAGCTGAACGCTGCCCTGACAAGCCCGCAGAGCGACTTCCGCAGTATCGGCCAGATCATCGACTATCCCGACAACGTGGACTACTATGTGCATCTGCCGGATGTCACCGGCACGGGCCAGTTGGGTGACTACTACCTGAACCGTTCCGGCATGGTGGATATGCCGGAGGAATGGAAAGCGGGAATTTTCCTGCCCCGTTTCGGCCTGCATATTGCCAATACGGAGCATGGTGTTTTCACCGATTATGGCTATCTGGTGAAAAGCGGCGACGAGTGGCAGCGCGTCCATGAGGGCCAGCCGGTGCCGGAGGAATACCGGGTGATGGCCTACCCCGCGCCGGAAATTCTGCGGGACGAGGCCCCGGCCCGGACGGTGCAGCCGGAGGCAGCGCCCACCGCCGAAGCTGCGGCCCCGCCGCCCGTCGTCCCTATCATTCTCAACAGCCAGAACAGCGCCGACCGCATGAAAGAGATCACCGACCGGCTGGAAACCGGCATACAGGAGCTTTTCGAGAGTGAACGCTACAAAGCCTATCTCACCTCTATGGCGAAGTTCCACAGTTACAGTTTCAACAATACGCTGCTGATCGCCATGCAGGGCGGCCAGCTTGTGGCAGGCTACAACAAGTGGCGGGACGATTTTCACCGCAATGTGAAACGGGGCGAGAAAGGCATCAAGATTTTGGCCCCCGCCCCCTATAAGGTGAAAAAGGAAGTGCCGAAGCTGGACGAACAGGGCAAGCCGGTCATGGACAAAGACGGCAAGCCTCTGACCGAAGTACAGGAAACACAAGTTCCGGCGTTCAAGATCGTGTCTGTCTTTGACGTGAGCCAGACCGAGGGCGAACCCTTGCCCTCTATCGGTGTGGACGAGCTGGCCGGGAATGTGGAGCAATACGAGGACTTCTTCAAGGCGCTGGAACAGACTTCCCCCGTGCCGATGGCCTTTGAGGACATCCCCGGTGGTTCTCACGGCTACTACCACCTGACGGAAAAGCGGATCGCCATACAGGAGAACATGAGTGAGCTGCAAACTTTGAAAACGGCCATCCATGAGATTGCCCATGCCAAGCTCCACGCCATTGACCCGGAGGCCCCTGTGACCGAGCAGGCCGACCGGCCCGACAGCCGCACCCGCGAGGTGCAGGCCGAGAGCGTGGCCTATGCCGTCTGCCAGCACTACGGGCTGGACACGTCCGACTATTCCTTTGGGTATGTGGCCGGTTGGAGTTCCGGCAAAGACCTGAAAGAGCTGCGGGCATCCCTTGAAACCATCCGGGCCACCGCCCATGAGCTGATTACCGCCATCGACGGCCACCTTGCCGAGCTTCAGCAACAGCGGCAGGCACAGCAGGCCGTGGAACAGGCCGCCGAGCAGCCTGCCCCCGACAGTGTGTTTTCCAAGCTGACCCCGGAACAGCAGCAGGAAATGACCGACAGTGTGAAAGCCATGCTGCAAACCCTGATTGACGCCGATGTGAAATCCACCGGCGAGGTGACACAAGGCACGTTGGACGCTATTCAGACACAGGGCTTTGTCCTTTCCGGCGACGGGACGCTGCAACGGGCCGAGGCCCAAGAAGCTGCCTACCGTCTGGAAAGCGGCAATATTCTCTTTATCCAGACCAGCGAAAACGGCTTTGACTATACCGTGTACGGCCCTGACTACAAAGAGATCGACGGCGGACAGTTGGACAATACGGAGTATTCTTTGTCGGAGGCCCGCGACGAAATTCTTTCCGGGATAGCACCGCAGGGCCATGTAACGGAAACCATCACCGGCGACGCACTGGAAGATTTTCAGGAGGCCGCAGAACAAGCCAATGCTATTTCCGTACAGCCGGAGCCGCAGCCGTGGAATGGGATTGACGGCCTCTTGAACAACAAGCCCATTATGCCGGAGGCCACCCCCACAGAACGGGCCAACGCTCTGATCGACTGGGCCGAGCGTGACGGTCAGCGCATGGGCAACGAGGAACGCCGGTTGATCGTGGAGTACGCCGAGGCTGTGGGCGATACGGACAAGGTGATCGAGCTTATCAACCGTCTGTGCGAACAGGGCTATGAAATGCAGCACGGCCACATGGATGATTTTGTGAGAAGCCAGATTGAAAGTGAGATTGCCGTTGCCAAGGCGGAACAGCAAACCGCCCTTGATCCGGCAGCGGAGCCGGTTGTCACGATTATTTGGAGTGAAAGCCCCCACCTGAAAGACGGCCAGCAAATGCCGCTGCATGAGGCCGACGCCATTTTCAAAGAGCTGGACAGCGCCAAACGCTATGAACGAGAGCAGCCCGACTACAAGGGAAGCTGGTACGACAAAACCAAGTTCCGCATTGATTTCACCTTTCAGAGCCAGCCGGACAACTACGAGGGACGGCAGGACTTTGGCGACGGCGACGGTTCTCTGATCGAGCATATCCGTGGTTATCACGAATACTACTACTACGCACAGGACGAGAGCTGGAAAAACCATGTTCTGAAACATGATGGGCCGGAAGCATGGGAGGCGGACAAGGCCCAGCGGGATATGCTGCTGCATGAGTTTGTTCCGTATATGTCGCTTCACTGTAATCTGGCCGCTATGGAGCATGAGGCCCGTCGTCCTCTGCAATCCGGGGAAACCCTAACGCCGGAACAGACAGCCTATTTCAAAGCGGTTCTGGACTATGTGAAAGAGTGCCGTCCGCTTCTCAATCAGGGCCAGTATCAGTTGCCGGAGCCGCCGAAACTGACCGACTTCGACCAGAGCTTGCAGGACTACAAAGCGCAGGTGGAGGCGGAAATTGCACAGGAGGCCGCCGATGCCGGTATGACCGTGGAGGAATATGCGGCGGCTGGCTATGAGGCTCCGGCCCAGCCGCAGGAAGCCCCGGAACCGCCGACGAAAGAGCCTGCGGCATCCGACTACTACTATTCCATCAATGAGGGCGCGGCCCGCCGTGCCAAGGAAATGAACAGCTTTTCCGATTACAAGCCCGGCAGCGCCACAGCCGAGTACCGGCATTATGTGGATGGAGCCTTTGCACTGGCACAGGAACAGAAAAAGCGCGTCGATCCCATGTACCATGAGAAGATCGACAGCCTGCTTGATACCTATGCCCGGAAGCTGGCTGCCAATATGAACCACGGCTATGAGATTGACGCCCGTGTTCCATCCATTTTGATTACCGGTGGTTCCAATTTCCCGGTACGCAAGAAAGAAAAACAGAACGCGGCCCGCGACAGCAATATGCAGGAATGGCAGTACATCCAAGGGCTGCTTGATAAAATCCGCAGCACCGGCATGGGCGGCATCCGGCAAGACGACCCGCAGGCCATTCCCAAGCTGCAAAAGAAGCTGGCCGGTCTGGAAAAGGCGCAGGAAACCATGAAAGCGGTCAATGCCTATTACCGCAAACACGGTACGCTGGACGGCTGCCCGCACCTTTCTCCTGAAAACCTTGAAAACCTGAAAGCAGATATGGCGTCCGGCTGGCACTATGAAAAGAAGCCGTTTCAGAGCTGGGAGCTGTCCAACAACAATGCGGAAATCCGCCGTGTCCGGCAGCGGATCGAAAGCCTGACCCGCGCAAATGAAGTAGCCTATGTGGGCTGGGAATTTGACGGCGGCCATGTGGAGGCCAACCGGGAACAGGGCCGCTTGCAGGTGTTCTTTGACGGCAAGCCGGAGGCGGACGCCCGCCAGCAGTTGAAAGAACACGGTTTCCGCTGGGCGCCGAGTGTGGGCGCATGGCAGCGGCTTTTGAACGACAATGCCTACTATGCGTCGGACAGGATCGCTTGTATTCAGCCCCTTTCCGGCATCAAGCCCACGGAGCTGCAACGCAACAGCAACCGGAAACAGCAGGCGCAGGCGGCACAGGAACAGGCCGAGCCGGACTACTTCTACCGGGTACACGCTAACCCCCGCAGCGACAGCCGGGAAAACCTGTATATACTGCAAGCCTATATCCCGCAGGATAACGGCAGGGCCAAAATCGGGGATGTTCTCTATGTCGGGACGCCGGAACGGTGCCGGGAGCTGATGGATCAGCTCAATACCGGGGAGCTGACGCAGGAGGCCGTCAAGGAGCTGTATGCCAAGGAACAGGAGCAGCCGACACAGGAACCTACCCCGGAACAGGAACCGGCACCAGAGCAGGAGCCGGAAATCGCCCCGGCGCAGGAAGTTACTTCCGACGCCGAGCCGCAGGCGGCTCCCGCCGAAACCCTGACAGAGTTGCAGGAAAAGGCGCTGGAAATCGCTGACCGATACAAAGACCTGCCCTTGCAGGCCAAAATTGATGTGATCGCGCAGGCGTTTGGCTGCAAGACCGGCGAAATCCATACGTCCCCCTGTACCGGCAAATGGCGCGGCACCAGCGATATGACGATCCGTTTTGACAACGGCGCGTCCCTGTTTATCGGCAACCACCTGACGCCGAAAGCCAAAACGGTTAAGGTGCAGACGGAATGTGTCAACCGTACTTTGGTGCAGTACAACCCGGAGATCGTCAAGGCCACCAAGGAAGCGGCCCTGCCCGCGCTGTTGCAGCGGGAAGCCAAGGACAACGAGATCGCGGCCCAAAAGGGCTTGAAGCCCTACACGCTGCTCAATGTGGAGTTCAACGAGGGAGCCGACGAAAAGACCGGCGGTTATATTGGCTGGTACTATGTGACGCTGGCCGTGGACGGCAAAATCTGTACCCATCTGGAAACAGGATTGAACCATGATATTGCCAGCGGCAAGGTGAGCGACACCCCAACACGGGCTGACTACTACCCAGCAGGAGCCTTGAAAGAGGCCGATGTGGACTACGTTTTCAATAACGTGGGCTTTTCTTCTGATTCCACCCTCTATACGGTGCCGCTGCGGGACGATGTGCGGGAACGTGCCGAAAAGACACTGGCCGAGCGCAGCGCCGCCGCGCCGGAGGCAAGCCGGGAATGGGGCTTTTACATCATTCCCGATCTGAAAACATGGGCCACCAATGCCGAGCAGCAGACCCCGATAGAGCATTTCGCTACCTTTGAGGAAGCCAAGGCCCGGTTCGACGAGCTGCGGAGCCAGCCCTATAACAGCGAGGCCAAGGATTTGAACACCGATGGCCGACCCTATGCCCATCTGACGCTGGGCATGGAAAGCAAGGACGGCATGAGCGCCGCCGATATTCTTCATGTACGGGCGGGCCAGAATTATCTTGTGGAGGACTTCACTCGCATGGAACGGTTGCGGAGTGATCCCGTGGTACTGGAAAGCCTCTCCCGTGTGGCACAGGAAATCGGCTTTGACCGGGTGCGGCCCTATGTGATGGAGAATGGCAGCTATAAGGCTATGCCGGATATGCCGTTCACCCAATGGGAAAACCCGTATTTCACCGTCGATCCCCCGGCACAGGGCGACACCTTTACCATCTACCAGCTCAAAGGCGGGCCGGAAACGCGGGACTATCGCTTTGAGGCTTACGAGCGTTTGCAGGAAGCGGGGCTGGCCGTTGACCGGCAGAATTACGATCTGGTTTACACGGCACCGCTGGACGGCAAAACCACGCTGGAGGACATCTACCGTACATTCAACCTTGACCGTCCCGCCGACTTCACCGGCCACAGTCTTTCCGTTTCCGACGTTGTGGTGCTGACCCGCAGCGGAAAGGAGGAAGCCCATTACTGTGACAGCTTCGGCTTTACGCCGATGCCGGAGTTCTTCTTGCAGCGGGAAAAACAGCTTACGCCACGGGAATTGCTTACCGGCGAGAGCATCCAGACCCCAAGGGGCAGTTTCCTTGTAACCGACATGAGCCGGGAGCAGTTGGAGGCCGCAGGCTATGGTTTCCACCACCAATCCGAGGACGGCAAGTATCTTATCATGGGCAACGGCACAGACGCCTTTGCCATCCCCGCCCAGCAGGAAAGCCCCATCAAGGCCGCTGAAATGACGACCGAGCAGAACTACAACATGATTGACGGCGTTCTGAACAATGCCCCGACCATGAGTGAGCTGGAAGCCAAGGCCAAAGCTGGGGAACAGATTTCCTTGTTTGACGTGGCCGAGGCAGCCAAGGCAGAGGCCCAAAAGCCCAAGCAGCCCCAGCGCCCGGCGCAGAAACAGAAAAAGCCGTCCATCCGGGCGCAGCTCAAAGCCGCCAAGGAGGAACAGCAGAAGAAACCGCCGCAGCGGGAAAAAGCACAGGAATTGGAGGTGTGACACCATGAACAGGTTTGAGAATGTGGATGTTCTGGCCGCGCTGGAACAGCTCATGCGGCAGAACACCGCCTTTTATCGCAACGATTTTGAGATCGACAAAGAGATCATCGGGCGGGCCGCTGCCAGCGACAAGGCCGAGGACAAGACGCTTTTGTGGATGTCCCGCCCGTCCGGGACGTACTGTTTCCGGGAAAGTGATGTGTACCTGCAAGGCACTCCGCAGCACAACACATGGAAGTTTTACGGTGAGCAGACCCGTGACCGGGTGCTGGCCTACGCCGTGGAGCTAACCGGCAAGGTGCGGGGCGTCATTCGCGGCAATCTCTATGAGCTGGACTATCCCCAGCACTTCCGGCACGTCGCAGCCGAGGCGGTACAGGCCGACAACATCATCCTGCACTATGAAAAGGGCGGCCGGGAGCAGCCCGCCGGTTTGTACTTCGACGGGCGGCCCGATCCCAAGCTGGGGGCGTTCCTGCTGTATGAGGCCAAGCCCAATGAGCCGGAACACCTGCGGGAGCTGTTGCGGCAGGAACAGAAAGGCCGGGCGCAGCTTGCGCCCGGCGACTTCAAAGCCCACGTCACGGCGCTGCATGACGGCATGATTTTGGCCGAGGCGCAGCGGATCGTGGCCGGGCTGAAAGATCTGTCCGCCCCCAACAGCCCCAACAAGACGCATTTCATGGTGGAGCTGTCCCCGTATTTCGTTCAGATCGCGTCCAGCAAGGACACCGACCGGCTGTTTTCCATGCTGCCCTATAAGTCCCTGTGCTTTACCGGCATGAAAGACCGGCACGGCCTGTATGCGGTGATCGGCAAGGACGAGAACCGGGACAAGGAAGTGCGGCGGCCCCGCGCTTCCATCCGCAGGCAGCTATCCGAAACCAAACAGGCCCAAGCCCCGAAAAAGGCCCCGGCCAGAACCAAGAAAAACGAATTGGAGGTATGACAATGCAGTTTACCGTGGAAGAAGAAAACCTGATCTGTATGTATCACAAGAGTGACCGGCGTAGGACGGCGGCCAACATCCGGGCCGCCCTGCCGGACATGGACGAGGACATGGCGGCGCTGGCCCGCCAGACTGCCGACAAGCTGGACGCCATGAACGACGCCGACTTTGAAACGCGGCAGTTCCATTTCACGGACGAGTGATCCAAGCATAAACAAAGCGCCGGGCGCGGGGGCTGTATGCCTCTGCGTCCGGCGCTTTTTTCTTATGCCTGTCCCATCGGGAAGTGTGGCAGTTCTTCCAGTAGCTTCAAAATCAAGTGCTGCTTCATATCTTCGTCAACGGCCAGCTCGTCGATCATGGGGGTGTAGTGCTCAATCACCTTTTGTTTGGCCCACTTCTCACCGGCGACGGCGGCCTTGATGGTAGCTGTGTCCAGTAACATTTCCTGTTCGGCCATCGTGTCAACTCCTGTCGTTTTTTGTCTTATTCCAGCATACCACAGAACCGGCGGGAAAACCAGCGCCGGAAAGATTTTCCTACGCATTTCAAAGCCCGTTCCGGCGGGTATTTGATAAATCATTCTGCCACCCCATCGACCACCGCCGAAAAACCTTGATTTCCGTGGGCTTTTTGCCCCCTAAATGCGTAGACAGGAGGGGCTTTTGCTGGCTTTTGGTTTCATATTTCCAGTGTACCCAGCAATAGAAATGTGTTCTTCTAACATCTAATAATTCATATTTTACGTCTTGTATTCTCTCCTGAAAGGAAATATAATTAAATCTATTAGAGATAAAAAGTGTAGTGCAATGCTGACATAAGGCAGGTGAACATAGAACAACATGAAAATTTTGATTGTTGAGGATGATTTAGAGATCAGCAAATTGCTGGCTGATTTTTTACAGGGAAATGGATATGAGGTGCTTTGTCAGTATGATGGGCTTCATGTGTTAGACTGCATACAAGAACATCAGATTGATCTTATTCTGCTTGATATAATGCTGCCTTATCGGAGTGGTGATACTATACTTGCGGATATTCGTAAATTCTCAACGGTTCCTGTCATAGTAATTTCAGCAAAGGAAACAACACAGAACAAGATTGATTTGTTGCGGCTTGGTGCGGATGATTACATTACAAAACCTTTCGATATGGAAGAAGTTCTCGCCAGAATTGAAAGCAACTTACGCCGGATTCAATTTCAAAACAGCACGCCGTCATCTTTGAAGTGCAATGATTTGGTTTTAGATTTAGACGGCAACAGAGCTATGCTACAAGGGGCGGAGTTACCTTTAACTGCGAAAGAATTTGCTATACTGGAATTGCTTATGAAATACCCGGACAAGATCTTCTCAAAGGCGAATTTGTTTCAAAGTGTTTGGAATACAGAGTATATCAGCGAGGACAACACCTTGAATGTCCATATTAGCAACTTGCGAAACAAGATGAAAGCCATTTGCCCGGATAAAGAGTTTATAGATACTGTGTGGGGCATTGGATACCGTTTGCATAAAGCCGAGGGGTAAGCTCTTGGCTTTATGCTTTTTTTATGGTTTCCAAATAGAAATTAAGAAATTCTTTATGATTTCCCCTTACACTAAAATGTAAAGGAGGATGACAACATGAGTTCTGTTATTTTGGAAGCACATGACTTAACAAAAGAATACCGGCACACAGTTGCCTTAGATCATATTGATTTGAAAATTGAAAAAGGGAAAATTTATGGCTTCATAGGCCAAAATGGAGCAGGAAAGACCACCTTTTTGAGATTGGTTACAGGATTAGCGTTTCCGACAAGCGGCACCTTATCGTTGTGGGGGAAAACCGTCGAAAAGGAATTGCAGGAACAGAGAAAGCGGATCGGTTGCATGATCGAAACACCTGCGCTTTTTCCGACAATGACCGCTTATCAAAATATGGAGATACAGCGTATCCAACGTGGTATCCCTGACAAAGCAGTTATCCAAAAAACTTTAGACATGGTAGGTCTGAAAGATACCGGGAAAAAAGCTGTCCGTAATTTTTCGCTGGGGATGCGACAGCGATTGGGTATTGCAATCGCACTATTAAATTCACCAGAATTTCTTATTTTGGATGAACCGATCAATGGGCTTGATCCTGCTGGAATTGTGGAAATTCGTAATTTGCTAAAGTCCTTGAATAAGGAATACGGAATGACGATATTGGTATCCAGCCATATCTTAGAGGAACTGTATCAGACAGCATCAGAGTTTATTTTAATAGACAAAGGCAAAATTATCGAAGAAATATCAGATCGAGAACTAAATGATCGTTGCAAACGGCATATCGCAATAAAGGCAACTGATCCACAAAAAGCTCTGATCGTTTTGGAAGAAACGCTACACACAGATAGTTTTAAGCTGATGCCAGATGGCATGATTCGCCTATATGATTATCTCGATGATATGGAAAAAGTGGCTGCTGCTTTGTCAGATGCACATATTCTCGTTACAGGTCTTTCTGTGGCCGGTGATACATTAGAAGATTACTTTTTAAGCAAAATAGGAGGGACAGGAAATGTCAAATCTCCTAAAAGCTGAATTTTATAAGCTGTTCCATAGCTGGTATTTTTGGGGGATAGGATTGTTTAATCTCCTTTTAAGTAGTGTGTTGTTACTGGATAGCGTTGGGGAAACATCCAACCTTTTCTTTGCTTCGATATACAATATGCCAATCCTATATTTCCTCACAATCATCTTTTCTGCCCTGTTTGTTGGAAATGATTTTGGCAGAAGAACATTACAATCATATATCAATGCCGGACATCGACGCGGAAAGATACTATTTGCGAAGCTGGTAGTTCATCAAATCGCCTGCATGGTTATCCTGTCTTTTCCACTGTTGTTACATAGCATAATTGGTACGTTTGTCACTAAAGGAGCATTGGCAAGCATCGGCATAGTTGTAATGGTGATTGCTTCGCAATTTGCAATGTGCCTATTACCTTTTTTCTTTGCCTTCATTTTCCGTGATATAGGAAAGAGTATGGCTGTGCCGATGGTACTCTTTTTCTTAATGGTCTTTTTGATGAATGGAGATCAAGCGCAGCTTATCTCACAAATATTGCCTATGGGCCAGCTTCGGCTTATGGCATTGCAACAATCCAACATATCCGGCGGGCAATTCATGTTTTCAGATTTTTTATGGGTACTGGCATTATGCTTAGGTACTTATCTGTGGTTCCGACGCTCGGATTTGAAATAACAAGGAGGTGTGGGAATGAACAACTTACTGAAAATGGAAAAATATCAATTATCACATAATATCTTTTATTGGTGCGGTTTAATAGGAATATTTTTGATTGGTTTTTTTACCGCAGATACTTATGTCCCGGAAGCTATGGGGCCTATGGGTGGGGCTGCTACATCCCTCGCAGATATTTTTAATGGAATGGTTTACGATTCAACCTTTCTCCTGATTATTATATCCAGTATTTTAGCTCTGATTTTAGGACAGGAATTTTCCAGTCGGACGATTGATCTTGAGGTCAATGCAGGACATTCGAGAAAAACCATTTTCTTTGCTAAAGTAATCTCATACTTAATTGCATTTAATATCATGGCTCTTGTTTATCCTGTGGCTGGTTGTATAAGAGAAAGTGTCCGCTTTGGTATTACCGAAGCAGGCAACCTTTGTTATCAGGTCAGTAAGGCGATTTTATATTCTCTGCTTTTGAACAGTGCGACTTTTCTTATTGCAATCTGGATTGTTTTTTGGTTAAAAAGCTCTGCAAGAGCAATAGCTGTTACCGCTTTAGTCACTTTTGTTCTTAGCCTTTATCTTGGGTATGGAATGATGTTCGATCTTCCTGTTGCATTTTTGGCAACCTATCAGATACGGGAAGCGGTTTTTTCTGTGACCTATTTTTTGCCATGGGCCATTTTAGTTGGCGTTGTTTGGATAGTTGCTTTGATAACCTTTTCATGGATTAGCTTTCGCAAATGTGAACTCAAATAACAAGGAGGGAGGTGTCTGGAATAAAGCTGTTGTTAATTTTAGTTATCGCAGTCTTGATAGTAGTGCTTTTCAAATATGTGCAAATCAAAAGACAAATCCGTAACCTATCGAAACAAATGACCGATCTTACAACTGGAAAATCGGAAAAGATGCTGGACATCTCTCTTGTTGATAAAGATATAGAACAACTGGCCGCAGTATTAAACCAGTATAATGAAAAGCAAAGACAGTCCATTGCAAGCACATTACGGCACGAAATGTATTTGAAAGAGTCCATTGCTAATATTTCACATGACTTGCGTACCCCTCTGACGGTAATACTTGGCCATTTACAATTATTAAAAAAGGAGAATTTATCAGCAGGTCAAACACAGCGTATAGAAACCATTTTTAATAAAGCAGAAAGAATGAAAGAGCTGATACAAACCTTTTACGATCTTTCTGTAATAGACGCAAAAGAAGTAACTCCTGTGCGTGAAGATTTCAACTTAACAAATTTGCTGATAAATCTTATCACAGAGAACGCCCCAGCATTGGAAGCAAAAGGCATATCTCCTGTAATTGGTCTGCCAGATCATTCCGTTTATCTCCATTCGGACTATGGTATGGTAGAACGTATTTTTCAAAATCTTATTATAAATGCTATTCGATATTCCTCTGGCTCGATTAAAATTGATTTGAAGCAAGGCAAAGAAAAGAGTGCTATTTTTATCATTGAAAATCCCATTGATAGTAAGGTGGAAATAGACCCAAACCGACTATTTGAAAGATTTTATACCGGGGACAAATCAAGGCATAATAGCGGTACAGGAGTGGGGCTTGCTGTGGTAAAACTATTAACTGACAAGCTCGGCGGCAATGTGTTCGCTAAAATTGAAAATGATACACTAACCATTTCATTGGAAATCAAATAAACAGTATTGTTTCAACTGCCGGGCGACGGCAAAGAAAAAAAGCCGTCGTACAGCAGCCCTTTTGACACGCCCATAAAACCAGCGGCGGCTTTGAGAAATCAAGGCCGCCGCTTCTCTTTGCCCGGCACAGGATCGGCGGCCCACGGAGGGAGCCGCCATGCTGATATACCCTGTTTTTCCAAAGCATAACTTCTTAAAAAAAGCCTGTATCCAACAGGGGGCAGCTCCGGCCAATGGTATGAACTATACCATGTAAGGAAACTTCATATCAATTTAATTTTCGCCCGGTGGGTCTACGACCTGCCGGGCGAATTTTGTCGTTTCCTGCGGTATTTCGGTGCGGGCCGGAGCTGCCGCAGCAACATAGATACAGGGGGCGACGCAACCGGCCCCGGCCTCTCACTCTCCCGCAGATCGGGGGTGAGAAGATGAAGTACACTCCTGATGGTTATGGAGAACGCTGCCGGTTTGACGCTTTCTGCAAAACCGTTCTCCGCAACGAGGCCAGAACCCACCTGCGGGATTTGGGACGCCAGCGGAACCGAGAAATCGAGTTCAGCGCCTTATCGCAGCAAGAAATGGACAAGCTCTGCACAGTGGACGAATACCCAAGCGACAGCATCCTATTCACAGCCTATGGCTATGCCTTACATATCCATGACGAGCTGGTGGCCGCTGCCTTTGCCAGTCTGCCGGAACAGGAGCAAGGCATTTTGATCCTGCATTGTGTGTTGGGGCTGGCAGACGGAGAGATCGGCAGTCTTGTGGGAATGTCCCGCAGCGCCGTCCAGCGGCACCGCACCAAGGCCCTGAACGAATTGCGGAAACGATTGGAGGAAGAAAGGAGGAAACCGAAATGAAGCAGCCGACTTTCTGTGGGCGGGAGTTGTTGTCCCTGTCTGTGATCGAGGCGGCCCGCGCTGGTGATCCACTGGCCGTGGAGCGCGTCTTGCGGTACTATGAGGGCTACATAAACAAGCTCTGTACCCGGACGCTCTATGATCTGGACGGTTCGCCCCATGTGCGGGTGGACGAGTACATGAAGCGCCGATTGCAAAGCAGACTGATCCGGGCCATCCTGAACAGCCCATAAGAAAACGCCGGACGCGGCGGCCTGTTGGCCCTGCGCCCGGCGTTTTCCTATGGGGGATATTCTACGCATTTCAAAACCCGTTCCGGCGGGTATTGGAGCAATCCTATTGCCGCCCCGTCAATCGCTTGCCAGAAGCTCGCTATGGCGGCCTATTCAGCGGCTTAACTGCGTAGCTTGCAGGTATCTTTTCCG
>OJQV01000613.1_pt1 | contig 23450 bp, 16 predicted proteins | sample 1598821 | NCBI WGS metagenome assembly OJQV01 (sample SAMN03922509, study PRJEB24848) | human gut metagenome | isolation source: stool sample | host: Homo sapiens | place: Germany | collected 2011-11 | reverse complement strand
GATAAACAAGGTCGAAAACCTGCCGCTCGGCAGCGAATTTCACCTCTGTTTTGGCCGGGTGCACGTTCACATCCACGCTTCCCCAGCCAATCTCCAGATACAGGGCGCAGGAGGGATAGCGGCCTGTGAGCAGGCTGTTTTTATATGCCTGTTCCAGCGCGCTCTGGAGCAGGGGGGATTTAATATAGCGCCCGTTGCAGAAAAAGTACTGATTGCTCCTGTTGCCCCGGCCGGCGGCGGGGGAGGAGATAAAGCCCCTGAGCTTAAGCCCTCGGTCCTCGCTCATGCAGGGGAGCATGGAGGAGGCCAGCTCGCGCCCCAACAGGGCGTACACGCAGGAGTCTTCCCGACCGTCCCCGGGGGAGAAAAATTCCTCCCGGCCGTCCCGGATAAAGCGGACGGAGACCTCCGGCCGCCCAAGGGCACAGCGCAGGGCCGAGAGCAGGCAGGCGGAGGCCTCGCTGCGGTCGGATTTCAGGAACTTCAGCCGGGCGGGGGTGTTGAAAAACAGATCCCGGACGATCATGCTGGTCCCGGCGGGGCAGCCGGCGGGGACCATGTCCTTTATATCTCCGGCCTGAAGCCTTACGAGGGTACCCTCGGCGTCGTCCCGGCGGCGGGTGCGAAGTTCAATATTGGATACAGCGGAGATGGCCGCCAGCGCTTCGCCCCGGAAGCCCATGGTGCGGATGGCCTCAAGGCCCCTTTCATCGCGGAGCTTGGAAGTGGCGTGGCGCAGGAAAGCCACGCCCGCGTCCTCCGGGGCCATGCCGCAGCCGTCATCGGTGACGCGGATATAGGTGGCACCGCCGCCGCGGATCTCCACGCTTACATTTTTGGCCCCGGCGTCAAAGGCGTTTTCCATCAGCTCCTTGATGACCGAGGCGGGGCGCTCCACCACCTCGCCTGCGGCGATCATGTCCGCAACATGAGGGGAGAGTATATTGATAACAGGCATTGTTTACCTCCAGAATCTTAAAGCGCTTTCATTATACAGGATTTTTGTTGAAATTTCCACTTAATTTGTGTTAATATTGAATGAATACAGATTTAAAGGACAAGTAAAAATGGGCTACGAAAGAAAAGTTATAGATATTGAGAAGATAAAGGAACAGGAGGGCATCTGCGCCCGAATTTCCGCCCGCTTTGCCGCCGAGGGAAAGCGGCCGCTGGCCATGGTGGACACCTACGGCTGCCAGCAGAACGAGGCGGACAGCGAAAAGCTCCGGGGATACTTGGCGGAGATGGGCTGCGGCTTCACCCAGAACGAGTTTCAGGCGGATATCATCGTCGTGAACACCTGCGCCGTCCGGGAGCACGCGGAGATGCGCGTGCTGGGCAACGTGGGGGCACTGAACCACTCCAAGAAAAACAAGCCGGAGCAGATTATCGCCGTCTGCGGCTGCATGGTGCAGCAGGAGCATATGGCGGAGAAAATAAAGAAATCCTATCCCGTGGTGGACCTGGTTTTCGGCCCCCACGAGCTCTGGCGCTTTCCGGAGCTGATCAGCCGGGTCATGACCGGGCACAGGCGGGTCTTTGCCGCAGAAAAGAGCGACGGGGTCATGGCCGAGGGCATTCCCCAGCAAAGAGACGGCGGCGTGAAGGCCTGGCTGTCCATCATGTATGGCTGCAACAATTTCTGCTCCTACTGTGTGGTGCCCTATGTGCGGGGCCGGGAGCGCTCCCGCCGCCCGGAGGATGTGGTGGCAGAGGCCAGGCAGCTTGTGGAGCAGGGCTATAAGGACATTACCCTGCTGGGCCAGAATGTGAACTCCTATGGGAAGGATCTGGGTGCCGGCGTGGACTTTGCCGACCTCATCCGCATGATAAACGACATCCCGGGGGACTTTCTCATCCGCTTTATGACAAGCCATCCCAAGGATGCAACGGAGAAGCTTTTTGAAACCATGGCCGCCTGCGAAAAGTGCGCCCATCAGCTCCATCTGCCAGTCCAGTCCGGAAGCGACAGAATTCTGAAGCTTATGAACCGCAGCTACGACAGCGCCAAATATCTCCGCCAGGCGGAGCTGGCCAGAAGCTATATGCCGGATCTCGTCCTCACCACGGATATCATCGTGGGCTTCCCCGGCGAGACTGAGGAGGACTTTGAGGATACCATAAGGCTCTGCGAAAAGGTCCGTTTTGACGCCATGTTCACTTTTATCTATTCCAAGCGCGTGGGAACGCCTGCGGCCTCCATGCCCGACCCCTATACAAGAGAGGATAAGCAGCGGCATTTCGACCGGCTTATGGAGGTCTCCAATCGCATCTCCTCCGAAAAGCACAGGGAGTATGAGGGCAGGATTCTCCGGGTCCTGGTTGACGGAGAGACGGGGCGGGACGAGTATAATCTCTCCAGCCGCACAAACGGCGGCAGGCTCGTGCATCTCAGGGGGAATCCCGCCCTTATCGGGCGCTTTATAGACGTGAAAATATGTTCCGGGAATACCTGGGCGCTGTATGGAGAGATAGAAAATGGCTGAGCTTACCCCGATGAAAAGGCAGTACAACGAGATAAAGAGCAAACATGAGGATTGTTTGCTCTTTTTCCGCCTGGGCGATTTTTATGAGATGTTCGACGAGGACGCGAAGCTGGCCTCCAAAGAGCTGGACCTGGCCCTGACCACAAGGGACCGCAATGTGGAAAACCCGGACGAGAGAACGCCCATGTGCGGCGTTCCCTATCACAGCGCCGAGGCCTATATTGCCCGGCTCATAGCCAAGGGCTATAAGATAGCCATCTGCGAGCAGACCGAGGATCCGGCGCTGGCCAAGGGCCTTGTCCAGCGGGACGTTATCCGCATCATCACCCCTGGCACGGTCACCGAGAGCTCCATGCTGCAGGAGGAGCGGAGCAATTATATCTGCTCCGTGTATCTGAACAACGGCCGGGGCGCGGCCGCTTTCTGCGATATCTCCACGGGAGAATTCTGCTGCGCCGCCTTCGAGAGCGACGCGGTTTCCCATATCCTCAATGAACTGGGCCGCTTCGCCCCCCGGGAGGCGCTGCTCTCCTCCGGGGCGGAGCAGGAAGGCGCCCTGAGGGACTTTCTTACGAAAAAGCTCTCCGCCATGCTGGAGAGCGGGGACCGGCGCTTCGACTTTCTCTCGGCCGCCGCGGGCGTCTGCGCCCAGTTCGGCTTTGACGACGTGGACCAGAGCGGCCTGGGCGGGAACAACGCCGCCGTCTGTGCCTCCGGGGCGCTGCTGAGCTATATTGCCGACACGCAGAAATTCGACATGAGCCACATAAACCGCCTGGACGTGTTCTACGACGGAAGATACATGGAGCTGGACTGGACCACCCGGCGCAGCCTGGAGCTTACGGAATCCCTGCGCAGCGGGGAGAAGAGGGGCTCTCTGCTCTGGGTGCTGGACAGAACGAAAACCCCCATGGGCGGCAGGCTGCTGCGCTCTTGGGTGGAGCGGCCCCTGCTGTCCCCGGTGGCCATAAAACGCCGGCTGTCGGCGGTGAATGAGCTTTTCAGGGACAATGTAAAGCGGGGCGAGCTGATAGAGAGCCTGCGGCAGATAAACGATATGCAGCGCCTTGTGGGCCGGGCGGTCTACGGCACCGCCGGCGGGCGGGACCTGCGCGCCCTCTCAAACTGCGCCGGGGCCCTGCCGGGGCTGAAGGCCCTGCTGGAGGGCTTCAAATGCGCGGAACTGCGGGATATCCGGGGCATGGACGCTCTGGAGGATATCCGGGAGGAGATAGACCGGGCCATCTGCGACGAACCGCCTTTTTCTGTCCGCGAGGGCGGCATCATCCGCCCGGACTATGACGAGGAACTGGACAGGCTTCGGAACGTGCGGGACAATGGCGCCCAGATGGTCACGGAGCTGGAGGCCCGGGAGCGGCAGCGCACGGGCATCAAAAAGCTCAAAGTAGGCTATAACAAGGTTTTCGGCTATTATATCGACATTCCCCGTTCCGCCGGTCTTGAAAAGGTGCCGGAGGACTATATCAGAAAGCAGACCCTTGTCTCCAACGAGCGGTATTTCACCCAGGAACTCAAGGAACTGGAAAATACCCTGCTTACGGCCCGGGACAGAATAAACGATTTGGAATACGGTTTCTTCTGCCGGATTCGGGACGCTGTCGCCGCCCGGGTGGGCAGGATTCAAGCGGCGGCGGATGCCGTTGCCCGGCTGGACGCCCTCTGCTCCCTGGCGGAGGTGGCCGTCCGCAACGGCTATACCATGCCGGAGGTGGACGCCTCCCGGGAGCTGAACATAAGCGAGGGGCGGCACCCGGTGGTGGAACAGACCCTTAAGGATGTGCTTTTTGTCCCCAACGACACTTACCTGAACGCCGGTGAGGACCGGGTGGCCATTGTCACCGGGCCGAATATGGCCGGTAAATCCACCTATATGCGCCAGACGGCGCTCATCGTGCTTATGGCCCAGATCGGCTCCTTCGTCCCGGCAAAAAGCGCTACCATCGGCATCGTCGACCGGGTGTTCACCCGCATCGGCGCTTCCGACGATCTGGCTTCCGGCCAGTCCACCTTCATGGTGGAGATGGCGGAGGTCGCTACCATTCTGAAATACGCCACCTCCCGCAGTCTGCTGATTCTGGACGAAATCGGCCGGGGCACCTCTACCTACGACGGCATGGCCATCGCCCGCGCCGTTCTGGAATACGCCGCCAATCCCAAGCGTCTGGGGGCAAAGACCCTGTTTGCCACCCACTATCACGAGCTTTCCACGCTGGAAGACAAGCTGCCCAATGTGAAAAACTACAACATTGCGGTGAAAAAGCGGGGAGAACAGATGATTTTCCTGCGGAAGATCGTCCCCGGCGCAACGGACGACAGCTACGGCATCGAGGTCGCCAAGCTGGCGGGCATCCCCGCCCCGGTGATCACCCGCGCGAGAGAAATCCTCGCTGAGCTGGAAAGTGAGGGCGTCGTGGCCGCCCCCGCGGCAGCAAAGGAGCCGGAAGATCAGGTCAGCATGATGGACTTGACCTCTCAGCAGGTGGTCGCCGCCCTCAGCGCCATTTCCGTGGAGACCCTGACCCCCATTGAAGCCATGAACGAGCTGTACAAACTGAAGAAAATGTTGGATTAAGCTATGAAACGAAATCGCAGTCTCTCCGCCTGTCCCACCGCGCAGGAATCCGTCGCCGGCGGCGTCTACTTTATTTTCCAATGGTTGCTACTATCCTTAATTCTGCAAATGGTCAACGATCAGCTATCTCAACCGCTGACGGATGCAGAGCTGAACTTTACCTACTACCTTATCAATTTTCTGGCGACAATTCTGATCTACCATGAATTCTTGGGGCGCAGCGCCCGGCAGGCGACCCAGCACATAGCGTACTTCTGTCAGGCGGTCGTTCTGGGGCTTGCCGCCTACTATGCCTGCAATTTCCTGACCCTGCGGCTGATAAGGCTGCTGGTTCCCGGTTTTACCAACTACAATGACGCCGTTATCTCCGCCATGAGCCGGAGCGGACGCTATCTTATGGTCGTCAGTACCGTGATTCTGGTTCCGCCTGCCGAGGAATGCGTCTTCCGGGGGCTGATCTTCCGCAATCTCTACGGAAAATCCCGGTGGGTAGCCTACGTTGTCTCTATTCTCGCCTTTGCCGCCATCCATGTTCTGGGCTTCATCGGAAAATACTCCGCGCTGGAGCTGGTCATGGCGGTGCTGCAATACCTCCCGGCGGGACTTTCCCTCGCCTGGGCGTATACCAAAAGCGACACCATTTTCGCGCCGATTATCATCCATGCCTGTATCAATCTGGTCGCCATCGGCGGCCTGAGGTGAATCTATTATGCCGAAAATCATTCAGTTATCCCCCCATATCGCCAATCTGATCGCCGCCGGTGAGGTGGTGGAGCGCCCCGCCTCCGTGGTCAAGGAGCTGCTGGAAAACGCGGTGGACGCGGGCGCGTCCAAAGTCACCGTGGAGATTCGGGACGGCGGCATGACCTTCCTCCGGGTCACGGACAACGGCTGCGGCATGTCCCCCGAGGACGCCCGGACGGCCTTTCTCCGCCACGCCACCTCCAAACTCCGCTGCGCCGAGGACCTTGCCGCCATCGGCACCATGGGCTTCCGGGGCGAGGCATTGGCCGCCATCGCCTCCGTCAGCCGCATCGATCTTCTGACCAAAACGGCGGGCAGCATGTCCGGCACGTCCTTAAAGCTGGAAGCGGGAAAAATTCTGGAGGAAACCGAGATCGGCTGTCCCGAAGGGACGACCATCATCGTCCGCGACCTCTTTTTCAACACCCCCGCCCGGATGAAATTCATGAAATCCGACACCGTGGAGGGCAGCCGTGTGACCGCCGCCGTGCAGATGCAGGCGCTGGCCCACCCGGAGGTGGCCATCCAGTTCCTCCGGGACGGCAAGCAGGTACTTTCCACCCCGGGAAACGGCGGATTGCAGGCGGCGGTCTACTGCGTCTATGGCCGGGACTTTGCCCGGATGGTGAAGGTGGACAGCCGCTGGGAATCCTACACCCTGACCGGCTACGTCTCCAAGCCCACCGATGCCCGCCCCAGCCGGGGTCTGCAAACCTTTTTTGTCAACGACCGCCCCGTGAAATCCAAGCTGCTGGTTTCCGCTTTGGAGGAAGCCTACCGCAACCAGATCATGGTTGGGAAGTTCCCCGCCTGCGTGCTGCATCTGACCCTGCCGCCCAACGCCGTGGACGTGAATGTCCACCCGGCGAAGACGGAGGTGAAATTCCTGTCGGAAAAAGCGGTATTTGACTGCGTTCACTACGGCGTATTGGGAGCGCTGAACACCCAGACCGACCGCCCCGAAATCCGGTTCCGGACGCCCGCCGGGGAGTCCGCCGCGCCGGCCGTGCCCAGCGCCCCTGTCAAGGCGTCCACCCCGCCCCAGATGCCGCCCCGTTCGGAAAATCCCGCTCCCAAAGGCACCTTTTTCCGCACCATGACGCCTCAGGAGTACAAAACTTTCTCCACCGCCTTAAAAGATGCGCCCCAGCCGAAGCAAACTGCGGCGGCTGCAACAGCGGCAAAAATCGAGCGTCCCGTCAATATGCCCCTGCGGGAGTTCGTGATGCTTCCTCAGGTTCAGGCGAGCCAGACCCCACCCAAAGTGGAAAAAGTTGCGCCTGTACCCCCTGCTCCCCCCAAGAAAGAAGAACCGAAGCCGGAAGAAATGGAGCAGACCCAGCTGCCCATGCCCGCCGAGATCCAGTGGCGGATGGTGGGCGAGCTTTACAACACCTATATTATTGTGGAGCAGGGGGACGATGCTTTTCTCATTGACAAGCACGCCGCCCATGAGCGCATTCTCTTTGAAAAGCTGAAAGCCCACCCCGAAAAAATCAGCGCCCAGAGTCTGCTGTCCCCCATCCCCGTGCGGTTAAGCCCCGCCGCGGCCGGGGAGCTTCTCGCCAACGGGGATATGCTGGACGAATTGGGCTTTGCGGTGGAGGAATTCGGCGAAAACACCGTGCTTCTGCGGCAGATACCCATGGATCTAAGCCCGGATGACGCCGCCGAAGCTGTGGAAAGCCTCTCCGCCGACCTTTTGTCCGGCCGCCGGGAAAGCAAGGACACCGTCCGGGACGAGCTGCTCCACACGGTGGCCTGCAAGGCCGCCATCAAGGCCGGGTGGGTCAATGATGAGCAGGAGCTTCTCGCCGTGGCCAAAGAGGTCATGAGCCGGGAAGACCTGAAATACTGCCCCCATGGCCGTCCCATCTGCGTTTCTTTAAGCAAAAAGCAGCTGGAAAAGCAGTTCAAGCGGACGTAACGCCCTGTTTGGAGTTATTTATGAACAACATCATCTGCATCGCCGGGCCGACGGCATCTGGAAAAACCGCGCTGGCCGCAACACTGGCGAAGGAACTGAATGGCGAAGTGGTGTCCTGCGACTCCATGCAGGTGTATAAGCGCATGGACATCGGCACCGCGAAGCCCACCTTGGAGGAAATGCAGGGAATCCCCCACCACATGATCGACGTGGCCGAGCCGTGGGAGGATTTTTCCGTCAGCCGCTACTGTGATATGGCCGCCCCCATTGTGGACGATATCCTTTCCCGGGGAAAAACCGCCGTGATTGCGGGCGGGACCGGGCTTTACATGGATTCTCTCATCCGGGGCAACGCCTTTGCCCCCTTCCCCGCCACCGGTGTCCGGGAGCGGCTGGAAGCGCAGGCGGATACCGTGGGCATGGAGACCATGCTTTCGCAGCTTCGCTCCGTAGACCCCGACGCCGCCGGGCGTCTGCATCTTTCCGACCGGAAGCGCATCCTCCGGGCGCTGGAGGTTTATCTGGAAACCGGCGAGACCATTACGGAACACAACCGGAAGACGCAGGCCGTTCCGCCCCGGTACTCCCCTATCTGGCTGGGGCTGGACTTTGCCCAGCGGGGCGAGCTGTACCGCCGTATCGATCTGCGGGTCAGTCTCATGCTTCAGCAGGGGCTGGTGGAGGAAATTCAGGGGCTTCTCGCCGACGGCATTCCCGAAAAGGCCACCGCCATGCAGGCCATCGGCTACAAGGAATTCGTGGATGCTCTTGACGGCCGGTGTACAATAGAGGAAGCCGCCGATCTGGTGCGCCAATCCTCCCGCCGCTACGCCAAGCGTCAGCTGACATGGTTCCGCCGGAACAAGGCCATCCACTGGCTCATAAGGGACACCGGAGACACCGGGCGGGAAATTCTGGAAAACGCTCGACGGATTGTGAGCGATTTTGACAACTGAAACGTGTTAGGATGTGGATACCCTAAAAATACGGCAGTTCTTGGGGAGTTATGTACCTGCCGAATATGAGAAAGAAGGTATCCATATGTCTGACGCGATCAACTTACAGGAAGCTATTTTGAAGGAAGTGCGACGGGACAAGGTTCCCGTGACCCTGTTTCTGATGAACGGCTTCCAGCTCCGGGGAATCATTACGGGCTACGACAGCTTCGTAGTGGTGCTGGTATCCGATGGCAAACAGCAGATGATCTACAAGCACGCCATCTCCACCCTCGCCCCCATGAAACCGCTGAAGGCCGCAGCCGCAACTGCGTGACGCAAAAAGGGCAACGGAGCATAAGCCTTCCGTTGCCCTTTTTTCAGTGTAAACTCCGGTTCCCAATCTAAACAGAAAGAAGAATTCTTATGTCTATCGCCGAAAACGTCGCCGAAATCCGCCGCCAAATGGACGCTTCCGCCCTCGCCGCGGGACGTGACCCAAAGGAAATCCTGCTCTGCGCCGCCACAAAAATGAACGACGCCGACGCCGTGCGTCAGGCCATTGCCGCCGGTGTGGACTGCTGCGGCGAAAACCGGGTGCAGGAGCTGACCGCCAAGCTCGCCCAGAACGCCTACGACGGCGCACCGGTGCATTTCATCGGCCATTTGCAGACCAACAAGGTTCGCCAGGTGGTGGGCAAGGTCTCCCTCATTCAAAGCGTGGACTCGGAGCGTCTGCTCGCCGCCATCGACCGGGAAGCCGCCCGGCAGGGCATTGTGCAGGATATTTTGCTGGAAGTCAACATCGGCGAGGAAGCCAGCAAGTCCGGTTTTGCCGCGGAGGACATTCTCCCTCTGATGGAAAAAATTGGTGAATTTTCAAACATATGTATTAAAGGTCTCATGGCAATCCCCCCAATCAGCCACATTTCGGGAGAAAATCAAAAATTTTTTCAAAAAATGTTCCACTTATCTGTTGACATAAGGCAGAAAAAATACGATAATGTCAAGGTGGACTGTTTATCCATGGGCATGTCCGGAGACTTCGCCGACGCGATTGCTTCCGGCAGCACGATGGTTCGTGTAGGCACCGCTATTTTTGGTGCCAGAGACTATGCCAGGGATTCATCAAAATGATGTGAGCATACATTAGGAGGACATATAGAATGAGCTTGTGGGATAATGTAAAGAAATTTGCCCAGCCCTACGCAGACGACGATTACGATGATTACGGCGAGGATGACGATTACCTCGATGATTATGAAGAACCCGAGAAGCCTGCTCCCGCCCGCCGCAAACCCCGCCGCGCGCCGGCACCCACTCCCGCCCCCGAGGAGGAAGAGGATGAGGAAGCCGACGATTACGGCTTCGGTCCCATGACCAGCACCACGTCCGCCGCTCCCGCCGCCGGTTTCTCCGGTCAGGTCCTGAACATGAACACCGGCAACAAGCAGGAAGTGGTTCTGTTCCGTCCCGGCAGCTTCAACGACACCTCCAAGGCCGCCGATGACCTTCGCAACCGCAAGGCCGTCATCGTCAACATGGAGAATGTAGACAAGGCCATGGCCCGCCGGGTCGTGGATTTCCTGTCCGGTTGTGTATACGCTCTGGACGGCGATGTGAAAAAGATCGCCCAGTCTGCTTACCTGTTCTGCCCCCACAATATGGACATTGTGGGCGATCTGGAAACGTTGCAGGCCGAGGTTGAAAGCTATATCTAAAAGATAGGAAGGTAAGTCACCATGTTTACACCGCAGCAGATCGATCAGATTTCTTTCAGCAAGTCTACTTTCGGCGGCTACAATATGCAGCAGGTAGACGAGTTTCTGGAGCCTCTGACGGAGGATTACGTAACGCTGTACAAGGAGAACGCCCTGCTGAAAAGCAAGATGCGCGTTCTTGTCGGCAAGCTGGAAGAATACCGCAAGAACGAAGCGGCCATGAAGGAAAAGGTCGCCAACGCCCAGCGCACCTGTGACAAGATGGTCATGGAAGCCGAGGCCAAATGTGCCAAGATGCTCAGCAGCGCCAACGCCGCTGCCGCCGCACAGGCTGCCCAGCCTGTCGCCCAGCCCGTCCAGAGCGTTCCCAACAACAGCGCCCTGATCGCCGCCGAGAACGCCCGTCTGGAAGAAGCCCGCAGAACCGCTTCCACCCGGATCAACGAGATTCAGGATCAGATGCGCTCCTGCATTCAGGCTCTGGATCGGATCAAGACCGCCAACGCACCGGCCGTCTCCACGGCTCCCACGACCCGTGTGGCTCCCGTAGTGCCCGCAGCTCCCGCTGCCCCGGCCGCTCCTGCCCCCAAGGTCAGCAGCGACGACGTAGCCGACGAGATTTCCCAGAACATTGAAGCGATCATCGGCACCACCACGGACACCGCCCCCAAGGCCGCGCCCAAGCACCCCACCGCCAATGATTCCACCACCAGCCGCTTTGCCAGCCTGAACCTGCAATTCGGCCGTAACTATGATCCCACTTCCCGCAGATAAGGGAAAAACCTATACGTTCAAGCTATGACGAGGACACGTAAGCCGTTCCGCCGCTTCCAGAGAGCTGCCGTTTTGGTGCAAGGCAGTAAGCAGGAGACGGTTTGCATCACCTCCGAGCAGCGCGCCGAACCCGAAAGGCAGTAGACCGCGCCGGGACACGCCCGATACAGCGTAAGGGAAGCTCTGATTCAGAGATTCCCCGTGAGTGCCGGTTTTGCCGGAACGAGAGTGGTACCGCAGAGGTCAACGCGCCTTTGTCTCTTTTGACGAGACAAAGGCGCGTTCCTTTTGATCGCAGGGTCGCACTTCCCTGCCCCACATTATCATGAATTCATTTTTGGAGGTAAGTATTCCGATGGATTATAAAAACACGATCATCACACCGAAAACCGATTTCCCCATGAAGGCAGGTCTGCCCACCCGGGAGCCGGGTATGCTCAGCCGCTGGGAGGAGCAGGACCTCTACGAGGCCATGCTGGAAAAGAACAAGGATCTCCCCCCCTTTGTGCTCCACGACGGCCCTCCCTTCAGCAACGGCGACATCCACATGGGTCACGCCCTGAATAAGACCCTGAAGGACTTCATCGTCCGCAGCCACGCCATGATGGGCTATTACACTCCCTACGTTCCCGGCTGGGACAACCACGGTCTGCCCATTGAGACCGCCATCATCAAAAAGAGCAAGCTCAACCACAAGGCCATGCCCGTTCCCCAGTTCCGCGCCGCCTGCGAGGAATTCGCCGAGACCTATATCCAGCGCCAGATGGCGGGCTTCAAGCGTCTGGGCGTTGTGGGCAACTGGAAGCACCCCTACCGCACCATGGACAAGCACTTTGAAGCGCAGGAGGTCAAAGTCTTCGGCCGGATGTTCGACAAGGGCTATATCTACAAGGGCTTGAAGCCCGTGTACTGGTGCCCCGTGTGCGCCACCGCCGTGGCCGAGGCCGAGATCGAGTACCACGACGATCCCTGCACCTCCGTCTACGTCAAGTTCCCCATGAAGGACGATCTGGGCAAGCTGGCAGGCTTCGACCTGAGCCGCACCTACTTCGTCATCTGGACGACCACCATCTGGACGCTGCCCGGCAACCTTGCCATCTGCCTGCACCCCAGAGAGACCTATGTTCTGGTCAAGGCCGAGGGCGGCGAGACCTATATCATGGCGGAAGCCCTGATGGACAAGGTCATGCACATCGGCGGCTTCGAGCATTACGAGGTCATCGCCTCCTACCCCGGCCAGTTCTTTGAGAATATGCTGGCACAGCATCCCTTCATCGACAAGACCTCCCGTCTGGTGAACGCCGAGTACGTCACCATGGATTCCGGTACGGGCTGTGTCCACACCGCCCCCGGCTTCGGTGCCGACGACTACCAGACCTGCATGCGCTACGGCATGGACTTGGTCGTCCCCGTGGACGACTACGGCCGCCACACCGACTACGCCGGCAAGTACGCCGGTATGAAGACCGAGGAAAGCAATCCCGTCATTCTCGCGGACATGAAGGAAAGCGGCGCTCTGTTCGCCTCCGAGGAGATCGTCCACTCCTACCCCCACCACGACCGCTGCAAGAAGCCCATCATCTTCCGGGCGACCCCTCAGTGGTTCTGCTCTGTGGAGTCCTTCAAGGACGAGGCCATCGCCGCCTGCAAGGATGTGAAGTGGCTGCCCGCATGGGGCGGCGAGCGGATGATCAGCATGATCCGGGAGCGTGCCGACTGGTGCATTTCCCGTCAGCGCCGCTGGGGTCTGCCCATCCCCGTGTTCTACTGCCGGGACTGCGGCAAGCCCGTCTGCACCGACGAGACCATCGCCCACCTCTCTGAGCTGTTCGACGAATACGGCTCCAACGTCTGGTTTGAGAAGGACGCCATGGAGCTGATTCCCGAAGGGTTGAGCTGCCCCCATTGCGGCGGCAAATCCTTCGACAAGGAGACCGACACTTTGGACGGCTGGTTCGACTCCGGCTCTACCCATTACGCTTCCCTCATGCGGGACACCCCCGAGCTGTGGCCTGCCGACGTGTATCTGGAGGGCGCCGACCAGTACCGCGGCTGGTTCCAGTCCAGCCTTCTGACCTCTGTCGGCGCGCTGGGACACGGCGCACCCTTCAAGCAGGTTCTGACCCACGGCTGGACGGTGGACGGTCAGGGACGCGCCATGCACAAGTCTCTGGGCAACGGCATCGACCCTGCCGACCTGATCAAGGAATACGGCGCCGACATCGTGCGTCTGTGGGCCGGTTCCGCCGACTACCACGCCGACGTCCGCTGCTCCAAGGAGATCTTCAAGCAGCTGTCTCAGAGCTACCTGAAGTTCCGCAACACCGCCCGGTACTGCCTTGGCAACCTGAACGAGTTCGACCCCGACAACCTCGTTGCTCCTGAGGACATGGAGGAGCTTGACCGCTGGGCGCTGACCCGTCTGGACGCGCTGGTGCAGGTCTGCCGCAAGGCTTACGACAACTACGAGTTCCATGTGGTGTCCCACGCCATCAACGATTTCTGCGTGGTGGAGCTGTCCTCCTTCTATCTGGACATCATCAAGGATCGTCTCTACTGCGAGGAAAAGGACGGCCTGCGCCGCCGCTCCGCCCAAAGCGCTCTGTTCCTGATTCTGGACGCCATGGCGAAGCTGTTCGCCCCCATTCTGGCCTTCACCTGCGACGAGATCTGGCAGTCCATGCCTCATCGCGCCAGTGATGACGCCCGGAATGTCCTGCTGAACCAGATGCCGGAAGGCTTCGCCCAGTACGCGCTGGAAGACGCCGCCATGGAAAAGTGGGACGTGGTCATGAAGCTGCGTCAGGACGTCAACGGCGTTCTGGAAAAGGCGCGTGCCGACAAGCGTATCGGCAAGGCGCTGGAAGCCCACGTCACTCTGGCGACGGAGGACGCCGCCATCCGCTCCGCCTGCGAGGGCGTGAATCTGGCCGAGGTGTGCATCGTCTCCGACTGCGTCTGGGCGCAGCCCGAGGAAGGCGCTGAGGTTGGCACAGGCGTCAACTATCCGAACCTGACCATTGGCGTATCCGAGGCCAAGGGCACCAAGTGCCCCCGCTGCTGGATGCACAGCCAGCAGGCAAACGCCGAGGGCCTGTGCCCCCGCTGCGCCGCCGTCGTGGCAAAAATGGACGTAGAATTCTGATTTTTCCCAAAAAAGCTCTAAAATGTTGCTGTTCGGGAGCGGGAAATCCGCTCCCGAACTTTTTCCAAAAAGCCGCACGAAAAAGCTTGACAAATCGACTTTCCGTGCTATAATAAGCGTGTTCGGTTCGAGACGCCGGTATAGCTCAGTTGGTAGAGCAACTGATTTGTAATCAGTAGGTCGGGGGTTCGAGTCCGTCTACCGGCTCCATCAGAACCGGCGCGTTTCTTGAGCCAGAAACCGTACGAACAAAATATGGGGGAGTTCCCGAGTGGCCAAAGGGGACAGACTGTAAATCTGCTGCGTTTCGCTTCGATGGTTCGAATCCGTCCTCCCCCACCAATAAATCCCAGAACCGTTACGGTTCTGGGATTTTTGCTGCGCAAAAATCCCAGTGATCTGTCGGACAGCCTTGGCTTTTTCTTAGTCGGTTTTGGTTGCAATCCCGCTCCGGCTGTGTTATACTGGACGGGTATAAGCTCATAATATGGTTGAGCGTCTCTACCAACCGCCGTAAATGGTTGACTGCAAAATTATACGTTGTGAGGTAGTCATGAATTACGATGTGATCATTGTCGGCGCGGGGCCCGGCGGTATCTTTTCCGCCTATGAGCTGACCCGGCTGCGCCCTGAACTGAAGGTCGCCGTCTTTGAGGCCGGACACCCGCTGAAAAACCGCAAATGTCCCATTGACGGTGTCCGGGTCAAGTCCTGCATTGCCTGCAAAAGCTGCTCTATCATGAGCGGATTCGGCGGCGCAGGCGCTTTTTCCGACGGAAAATACAACATTACCAACGATTTTGGCGGTACGCTTTACGAGTATCTCGGCAAGGCAAAAGCGCTGGAGCTGATGCGCTACGTTGACCAGATCAACATGGCCTACGGCGGCGAAGGCACCAAGCTCTATTCCACCGCCGGTACAAAATTCAAAAAGCTGTGTATGCAGAACGATCTGCATCTGCTGGACGCCTCTGTGCGCCACCTCGGCACCGACATCAACTACGTGGTGCTGGAAAATCTCTACGCCTACCTGAAAGAAAAGGTCACGTTTTACTTCGACACGCCGGTGGAATCCGTAGCCGCTGTGGATGGCGGGTATCAGGTCACCTGCAAAGCCGGGAGCTTTTCGTGCAGCCAGTGCGTGATTTCCGTGGGGCGCAGCGGCAGCAAATGGATGGAGTCCGTCTGCCGTGACATGGACATTCCCACCAAGTCCAACCGTGTGGATATCGGCGTCCGGGTGGAACTTCCCGCAGAAATTTTCTCCCACCTCACCGACGAGCTGTATGAAAGCAAGATCGTCTACCGCACCGAAAAATACGGCGACCTCGTCCGCACCTTCTGCATGAACCCCAAGGGCGCGGTGGTCAACGAAAATACCAATGGCATCATCACCGTCAACGGCCACAGCTACGAAGACCCCGCCCGCCAGACCTCCAACACCAATTTTGCCCTGCTGGTGGCAAAGCACTTTTCCGAGCCCTTCAAGGATTCCAATGGCTACGGCGAGTCCATTGCCCGCCTCAGCAACATGCTGGGCGGCGGCGTCATCGTCCAGCGCTTCGGCGACCTGATCCGGGGTCAGCGGTCTACCCCCAAGCGCATTGCGGAGTCCTTCGTCACCCCCACGCTGGACGCGACACCCGGCGATTTGAGTCTGGTGCTGCCCAAGCGAATTCTGGACGGCATCATCGAAATGCTCTACGCCCTGGATAAGGTCGCCCCCGGCACCGCCAACGACGACACCCTGCTCTACGGCGTGGAGGTCAAGTTCTACAATATGGAAGTGGCGGTGGATGAACATTTGCAGACCCGGTATCCGGGGCTGTACGTCATCGGCGACGGCAGCGGCATCACCCATTCCCTGTCCCACGCCTCCGCCAGCGGCGTCGCCGTGGCGCGGAGAATCGCGGAGTAATACATCTATATATTATAAGGAGGGCGGATCCCATGAAAGCACTGGCTTATTACGATGGCAAAATCGGCGCACCGGAAGAACTGACAGTCCCCTTCTATGACCGTGCCCACTTCTTCGGCGACGGCTGCTATGACGCCGCCATGGCGGCAAACGGCACCATATTCCTGTTAGAAGACCATCTTAACCGGTTTTACACCAGCGCACGGCTGCTGGATATCCACATTCCCATGGAAAAGGAGGCGCTGGGCGAGCTTCTCACCCAGCTGGCACGGCAGGTGGAGGGTGAAAGCTGCTTCGTGTACTGGCAGGTGAGCCGGGGCGTGGAGCCGCGGAGCCACACCTATGCCGAAAATCTGCCCGGCAAACTGTGGGTGCTGATTCGTCCCCAGGTCATCCCCAACCCCAATATCCCCATCCGCCTGAATGACGAGGAGGACACCCGTTTCTTCCACTGCAACATCAAATCCCTGAATCTGCTCTGCAACGTGATGACCGCCCAGCGGGCGCACCGCGCCGGATGCACGGAGACTGTGTTCCACCGGGGCGACATCGTCACCGAATGCGCCCACTCCAACATTTCCGTCCTGAAGGACGGAGTTCTGTACTCTCATCCCAACGACGAGTTCATTCTTCGGGGCATCGCCAAGAGCCACATGATCCGGGTTTGTTACCGGCTGGATATCCCGGTGCTGGAAAAACCCTTCACGATGGATTTTTTGAAATCCGCCGATGAAATTCTTGTAACCTCCACCACCAAGTTCTGCCTTTCCGCCGATACGCTGAACGGTCAGAGCGTGGGCGGAAAGGATCCTGCCGTCCGCATCGCCATCCAGAATGCGGTCATGCAGGACTTCCGGGACTGCACAGGCTATGCAGGACAATGGAATTAATTGAAAAAAGTCACCTGCCGCAACTGCTTTGCGCGCACGCCGGTACATCGGCGTGCGCCCTTTTGTAATGCCGCTCAAGGACGTTTGCTTTTGCTGTATGAACACTTTTTTATGTTTCTGTTACAAAAATTCGCGAATTTATCGAGACATATCATGAAATCTGCTACTTTACTTGAGACGGAAAATGTGATAAACTATTACCATTCTTTTAAATTTTGAATTTTCCAGTTTTGGAACTTTCATTTTGAGGCAAATACTCCCACCGTCTCCTGTAATATGGCGTCCGCCATTTTATAGGCTGTCTCCCGGTGCTGTTTTAGACCGACGCTATGGAAGAAGCATCGGAGAAAATCGCTTCGGGGATCGCCCGTACCGACTGCTTTTCAAAGCAGAAATTGAGAAAGGAATGATCACTATGCAAACCATGAAACGACTTCTCGCCTTCGCCCTGGCTCTGACCATGGTCTCCGCGCTGGCAGCCTGCGGCGGCAAATCCGGCACCACCGACAGCACAGCGGCAGCCGGCACCACCCCCACTGCGGCTGCCGTGACCGAGAACGCGGTTTACAGAACGCTGTACGCCTCCGAAGTCACTACGCTGAACTATCTGATCACCGGCCAGACCAACGAGCTGAACATCGCCGCCAACGTGGTGGATTGCCTGGTGGAATACGACTCCTACGGCAATGTAGAGCCTGCTCTGGCTACCAGCTGGGAGCAGAATGAGGACGCCACCGTCTGGACCTTCCACATCCGTGAGGGTGTGAACTGGGTCGATAAGGACGGCAATGTTGTTGCCCCCGTCACCGCCAATGACTGGGTTTCTTCCGCCCACTACGCCTGTGATGCCAACAACGACTCCGACACCTTCTATACCATGAGCGGCGTCATCGCGGGCGCCGATGCCTACTATGACTGGACCGCCTACCAGATGGCTCTGCCCGACGCCACCGACGGCACCGATAAAGATGGCAACGCCGTGAAGTTCATCACCAACGAGGACGGCGAGCAGGAAATTCTGGAAGAAGTCCCCGAGGCTTCCATTGACGATATCGGCGTCAAGGCGCTGGACGAATATACTCTGGAGTTCACCCTGGAGTCCTCCCGCCCCTACTTCCTGTCCATGGTTTCCTTCGGCCCCTATATGCCCGTGTACGGCCCCTTCCTTGCCGAGTGCGGCAGCAAGTTCGGCACCGACAACAGCACCCTGCTGTACTGCGGCGCGTTCATCCTGTCCACCTACGAGCCTCAGCAGCAGCGCGTTCTGACCAAGAACCCCATCTACTGGGATAAGGACAATGTGTTCCTGGATGCCATCCAGATGACCTACAACGCCGAAGCCTCCTCCATCGCCACCACCATGTATCAGTCCGGCGAGGTTGATCAGGCGGATATCTCCTCCGACCTGCTGTCCGCCATGATGGCTGACCCCAACACCAAGGATCTGATTCACCCCTCCCGTGCCGATACCTCCTACGCTTACTGGTATCTGTTCAACTTTGACCCCAACTTCGACGCCGAGTACGAACCCGAAAACTGGAAGCTGGCCGTGAACAATGAGAACTTCCGGAAGTCCATCGTCCACGCCTTCAACCGGATGCCCGCTCTGGCGACCAGCGACCGCATCGACCCCGAATCCCTGAAGAACAACACCATCACCCCCAACGCCTTTGCCTCCGCTTCCAAGGACTACACCTACTACGAAGGTCTGGCCGCCTACACCGATGGCGACAACTTCGACGAGGCTCTTGCCGAGGAATACAAGACGACCGCCATTGAGGAGCTGACCGCCGCCGGCGCTACCTTCCCCATCAAAATGCTCATGTGCTACAACCCCACCTCCGCCAACTGGGCGCAGGAGTGTCAGGTCGTGGAGCAGCAGATCGAGAACGTTCTGGGCGCCGACTACGTGGACATCATCATTCAGGCGGGTCCTGAGACCGGTTTCCTTGGCGCCATCCGCCGCACCGGCAAATATGCCTTCATGAAGTGCAACTGGGGCGCCGACTACGCCGACCCCGAGACGTGGACCGACCCCTTCTCCACGGATTCCAGCTACAGCTTCATCTTCAAGAGCACCGACCCCGAAACCCAGGCTCTGTATGCCGAGTACACCGAGCTGGTAGCTGCCGCCAAGGCCATCACCGACGACATGGACGCCCGGTATACCGCCTTTGCCAAGGCCGAGGCGTTCCTGCTGGATCACGCCTTTGCCGTCCCCTTCTCCATCAGCAACCGCAGCTATCAGATGTGCAATCTGAACGTCTTTGAAGGACAGTACGCCTCCTTCGGCTTGGCCAACCAGCGCTACAAGGATCAGCACCTGTATGACACCTCCATGGGTATGGAGGAATATCAGGCCGCTTACGCCGAGTGGCAGTCCAAGAAGGCCGGTTAAGATTTAAGTTTTCATTTTGGCAGTTTATCACGAGAGAAGCCCTCATTTGGGGGCTTCTCTCAAAGCCGCATATATACGGTATTGCTCCACAGGCAATTTTTCGGAGCCTGTACCGGTGCTGCTACGGCGAAAGCAGCAGCGGTATCGGCTCTGATGCCAGTTTCGTTAAAACGGTTAAAAACCGTTTTAACAGGCCGTTTTCCAAACGGCCAGCGGCGCAGCCGCAGAAAAGAAAGTCCATACATTTTCTGCCGCCTATGGCGGCCATCCACATCAGTGGATAAATAAAATGGTTTTACCATTTTATTGGGAAATCGTATGAAGGGAGAAAACCCCAGGAGGACATCATATGGCCAGATATATAACCAAGCGCGTTCTGCGCTCCCTCATCACCATGTTTATCATTATCACGATCCTCTTTGCCCTGCTACGGCTGATGCCCGTGGAAGGGTATTTCGAGAATTACGATAAAATGAGCTCCACCCAGATTCAGGTCAAGCTTCAGGCTCTTGGCGTGACCGCTCCCCTGCCCACCCAGCTGGTGCGCTTTTACAAGCAGGTGCTCCACGGGGACTTGGGAGAATCCAACGTCTACCGCAAGGGCGTCGCCATTACCGAGATCATTGCCGAGAAGATCCCCATCTCTCTGGAGCTGGGACTGATCTCCCTGTGCATTGCTCTCGCGCTGGGTCTTCCTCTGGGTGTCATCATGGCGCGAAGCACCCGTACCCGCTTCAAGATCGGCGACCGGCTGGGCACGGTGTTCATCGTGCTGGTACAGGCCATGCCCTCGGCGGTGTATCACATTCTGATCCAGTTCCTCGGTTCCCAGACCTATGTCGGCAAGGACGTGCTTGGGCTTCCCATGCTATTTGACGCAGCCAACCCCAAGAGCTATATCCTGCCTGTCATCTCCCTGTCCATCGGCAACATTGCCTACTATGCCATGTGGCTGCGGCGGTACATGGTGGACGAGTCCAACAAAGACTATATCCGTCTGGCCCGGGCGAAGGGCGTGCCAAACGGCAAAATCTCCTTCCGGCACGTGTTCCGCAATGCCTTTGTGCCGCTGGTACAGTACATCCCCAACTCCATTCTGTTTACCCTGATGGGTTCACTCTATGTGGAATCCCTGTACTCCGTCCCCGGCATGGGCGGCCTGCTGGTCACGGCAATCAAGCGTCAGGATAATACCTTGGTACAGGCGCTGGTGCTGATTTACGCAGTAATTTCCATTCTGGGTCTGCTTTTCGGCGACATTCTCATGGGAATCGTCGATCCCCGGATCAGCTTTGCCAAGAAGGAGGGTTCCCGCTGATGAAACGTCTTGGATTTCACACCCTGCGCGACAAGGCCACCGACACGCTGGGCGACAAGCTCTCCCGGCAGCTTCAGGAGGATGTCGCGCCGAAAATGAGCGACGAGGAAGCCTTCTCCTTTGCCGAATTCAACGCCGAGGACGCGGAGCGGGGCGGCTATTCCGATTATTCCTACTGGAAATCCACCCTCCGGGCGTTTTTCCAGAATAAGATCGCCGTATTTTTCCTGTTCGTCATGGTGGCGGTGCTGCTGTTCACCTTTATCCAGCCCTACCTCCCCGGTCAGAAGGATCCCATTCTCATTCACAACGACCAGTGGGGTCTGCCTCTGAACAATATTCCCCCCAGCAAAGAATTCTGGTTCGGAACAAACTCCATCGGCCAGGATCTCTGGGCGCGTATCTGGGCGGGCACCCGCACTTCCCTGTTCATCGGCTTCTCTGTCGCTTTTGTGGAGGCCGTGGTGGGCATCCTCGTGGGCGTGCTGTGGGGCTATGTCCGCAAGCTGGACTTCTTTTTTACCGAGCTGTATAACGTTCTGGACAACATTCCCCAGACGCTGCTGCTGATCCTCATTTCCTATGTCCTGAAGCCTGGCGTTTCCACCATCGTGTTCGCCCTGTCCTTAACGGGCTGGCTGGGCATGGCGCGGTTCATCCGCAACCAGATCATCATTATCCGCGACCGGGACTATAACCTTGCCTCCCGGTGTCTGGGCATTTCCACCGGGCGTATCATCGTCAAGAACCTGTTGCCCTATATGGTGTCCGTCATCACCATGCGCATGGCGCTTGCCATTCCCTCCGCCATCGGCAATGAGGTGTTCGTCACCTACATCGGCATCGGCCTTCCCGTGGACACGCCGTCTCTGGGCAATCTGATTCAGACCGGACGGTCGCTGATGACCGTGGCGTCCCTGCGCTACCAGCTGTTCTTCCCCGTAGCCGTGCTGGTGGTCATCACCGTTTCCTTCTACATCATCGGCAACGCCTTCGCCGACGCCGCCGACCCCAAGAATCACGTCAGGTAAGGAGAGATCACAATGGAAGATAAAAAAGTTGTTCTCTCCGTCAAAGATCTGAATGTGAAATTCACCCTCCGCGGTCAGATTCTCCACGCCATCCGGGGCATTTCTCTGGACGTGTATCAGGGCGAAAGCCTTGCCATCGTGGGTGAATCCGGCTCCGGGAAATCCGTATTCGTCAAATGCGCCATGGGTCTTCTGGATGCCAACGGCTACATCGACGGCGGTTCCATCCTCTATAACGGCATGGACCTGACCAAATTCCAGACTGACAAGGACTGGCTGAAAATCCGGGGCAAGGAGATCGCCATGGTGTTTCAGGACCCCATGACCTCCCTGAACCCCCTGAAAACCATCGGCAAGCAGATTCAGGAGGCCGTGGAGCTGCATCAGGGTCTGAAAGGCAAGGATGCCTACAAGGCCGTGCTGGAAGTGCTGAGCGACGTGGGCATTGACGACCCTGAGCGGCGCTACAAGCAGTATCCCCACGAATTTTCCGGCGGTATGCGCCAGCGGGTGGTCATCGCCATCGCCGTCGCCTGCCGGCCGAAAATCCTCATCTGCGACGAGCCGACCACCGCTCTGGACGTGACCATTCAGGCACAGATTCTGGAGCTGATCAAGGCCATGCAGAAAAAGTATGACCTCACCACCATCTATATCACCCACGACCTGGGCGTGGTGGCCAACGTGGCCGACCGCATCGCCGTCATGTATGCGGGCGACATCGTGGAGCTTGGCACATGTGACGAGGTGTTCTACGACCCCCGCCATCCCTACACTTGGGCGCTGCTGTCCAGCCTTCCCCAGCTGGGAACCAAGGACGAGCCGCTGTACTCCATTCAGGGTACGCCGCCCAATCTGTTCCACGAGGTCAAGGGCGACGCCTTTGCCCCCCGAAACCCCAAAGCACTGAAAATCGACTTTGTAGCGCGTCCTCCCTTCTTCGAGGTCACGCCTACCCACTATGCCCGCACATGGCTGATGGACCCCCGCGCTCCCAAGGTGGAGCCGCTGGAGCACGTCCGCATCCTGCGGGAGAAGGGAGTGAACCGCGTTGGCTGAAGACAGAAAGAAGCTGATTGAGGTTCAGGATCTTGTCGTCCGGTTTGGCTCCCGACGGCACGCCTTTACCGCGGTGGATAACGTATCCTTCCACATTTATCAGGGCGAGACCTTCGGTCTGGTTGGTGAATCCGGCTCCGGAAAGACCACCATCGGCCGCGCCATCATCCGCATTCACCCCACTGCCGGCGGCAAAATCCTCTTTGACGGCAAGCAGATCAACGGGCGCATCTCCAAGGCTCTTGACCGGGAGGTCACACAGCGTATCCAGATGATCTTTCAGGACCCCATGTCCTCACTGAACGAACGGGCAAAGGTGGATTATATTGTCAGCGAAGGACTTTACGCGGGCGGACATCATCTGTCCGAAAGCGAGCGTCAGGCCAAGGTGGCAAGCGCCCTGTCCGACGTGGGTCTGCTGCCGGAATTTGCCAGCCGCTTCCCCCACGAGTTCTCCGGCGGCCAGCGCCAGCGTATCGGCATTGCCCGGGCGCTGATCATGGAACCGGAC